>Ga0209890_10000715_pt1 | contig 15386 bp, 9 predicted proteins | sample OrgsoiDNA2013049_FD_185799 | JGI IMG/M metagenome (GOLD analysis project Ga0209890, IMG submission 185799) | Permafrost soil microbial communities from the Arctic, to analyse light accelerated degradation of dissolved organic matter (DOM) -... | ecosystem: Environmental > Terrestrial > Soil >...
TCCTAGCGCGATCCTGCACGAAGTTCGGCAACTGTGCGACGTGAGTGACCGCCTCGATGCCCTAGCGGAACACCATCCCCTTGTTTGCAGAAGCACTCATAACCATCTCGGGAAGCGTTCGCAACACCGACACCCTTTTGCTCACGATTGGGGTGCTTGTTTCAATGCGGGACGGCGCTGTTGGTTAGCCCACTATCTAAAATGGGTCGCTGCTTTTCCCTTATGTCAGGCCTTTGCCCCTGCCTCCACGAGTTCGATGTAACCGCCGATTGACTGCGTCAGCTGCTCATCCACCTCGTCGGCGATAGCCTTGACATCGGACAGCAACAAGCTGAAATCCAGAGAGTTCAGGTTACTCTGCAACATCCCGAAGACGGTCACCTCCAGTATTCGCGATTCGTCCACGAGCATGGTGGGAGTGTAGCCTTGCAGATACCGCAGCTTGCCGTGGGCTACCGCGGCGGCGGAAAAGATTGCGTCGCTATCCTCCATGGCATCGCTGGACCTGCTCAGGCGAAGGGCAATGTCTTCAACCAGCCTCGGGACATGTACAGCGCGCTGCTCATCGCTGAGCGGAACAACATTTAGTTCACTGCTCTGTGTCGCCCGCGCCAACCAACCTTCGACGATACCGCCAGCGCAACGCCGTAGCATTACACCCACTCTCTCCGTGCCTAACTGTGTATTAGATCTCATTCCATCATTATTCAACATCGTCGATTTTAGAAAACGGTCAATTTTGCACTTTTGTCGAAAAACGACGTCGAACTGGCCGGGAACATTCAGAGAATCCACGACCAGTGATCGGCGTGATCACTAACCCAGTCGATTCTCATAGCTACACGCATCAAGCGCACTGCCGAATAGTAAGCTCTGGCAGCGACGAGATTGCGAACTTCAGGAGCACATCGTCAGACATGTCCTCTCTCCCAGCAGCCCGTCTGTGCAGAGCACTTATCCTGCAACGGACTCTCCAGCTTTGGAATCAGGGGACGTATCCGGGCGCCTGCGCGGACTCAACCGCACGGCGCGCAAAGCACTTCGGCTTGCGACAGATCTCCGGTGAGTCGACACAGGTCGAAAGTTCGCTCTGAAATTCCGGGAGTGCGTGCGTGTCACCGGCGATTTCTGAGTGCCGGACAGCCTCGCTGAGATACGCAATGGCGTTCGGCAGGTCTCCTCGGGAGCGGGCTATTTGCGCACCCGCTGAATTCAGCTCCGATAGTTGGTCGTCACTCGCTTTAGCCTCAGGCTTTAGCCTCAGTGCGGGCGAATAACATCTTCAACTCTTCTTGTGCTGCCGTGACTTGGCCAGCTTGAACCATAGCCGATAGTCGTGCCTGATGCGCGATTATCGGCTATCCTGCGTCTGCATTCGCCTTCGCAATTGCAATCGCCCGAATCGCGTCAGATTGGCCTGGTCTTTCCTCCGCAAGTATGCGCCCCAGCGCCTGCCCCCAAAGCAAATGGAATTGTGGTTGTCTGCCTGAGTTGTCGTCTTGAAAACGGCAGTGGGTACGGTGTTGCCGTTGGCAGCACAGAGTCTCCGCGCCGTCTTCGTCAAGATGGGTCTATTTTCGTGACCCACTAACGGTAAGGCTTGGATTCAACGTAACAGCCGCAGGCTAGCATCAAGGGCACTTTCGCGGCATAAATAAAACGATGATTCCCTGTGCGCTCAAAAAGTCTTTGACACCGCCGACATTGTTGGAGATGGAGATTTTTCGCCAACGAGGAAAGAGCGCGATTCCCGTTATTCTTTGGGCGTTATGCAGGACCAACTCTCTGGGAAGTTCTCTGCGTAAGCACGCGGTTCATTTCGTTCGCGATTGCTGTCAACTTCTCGGGATCGTGTTCGTTGGAGATAAGGGCTGCCAGCACTTGCCAACGCTCAAAGTAATCCAAAAGCCTCGTTTCTGCCGATACAGAAAAGCGTCGGAGATGACGCCCTCCCGGGCACGCCTTCAATCATCGAGGGATCGTCCGCCGCCAACACAAACAACGCTCTTCGCACGCTTCGGCGCATGCTGAAAAAGGCGCAAGAGTGGCAACTGCTATCTGCCGTCCCGATCGTGAAACTCGTTGAGGAACTAGGACGGGAAGAACTCATCGAACAGTGGATGGAACAGCGGTTGCTGACAGTGACGGCGAGCCCGCGTCTTACACCGAAAGGCAGGAAGTCGCGCGTGGGCTGGGAACCGTTCCGAACGGTCCTGTTGATCATGCTGGATTCGGGTCTTCGCCCGGGCGAGATCTTCCGAATGCGCTGGGAAAACATACATTGGGACAAAGGGTTGATTTTCAACCCACGTGGAAAGTCCCGTAAGTCTCGGCGTTACGTCCCGCTCACCGAGCGCGTCACGGCGGCACTGCTGACGCGCAAAGAAGGCGTGAACGAAGGATGGGTCTTCCCATCAAAGAAGGCCCGGTCCGGGCACATTACGGACCGCGAGGTTTCCAAGCAGTGGCTGGAAGCCAAACGGTTGGCGGGTGTTTCAGAATCGGTCGTTCTGTATTGTGCTCGTCATCGCTTCTCAACCGATGCGATGGAGGGGACAGGAAACGTGATGGCGGTCATGGATGCGATGGGACATCAATCAGTCAATACCACGCGCATATACAGCCACTCGAACGTGAGGCGGATTCGGGAAGCGATCGAGCGCCGGAATCAGCAGTTATCCGCAACGGTTCAGTAGGTGGCCACAAAATTGGCCACAGTCACATCAACGAACTGTGTCAGGAGATGGCGTAAGTGATTGAAACAGAATTGGTAGCGCTACCGGGAATCGAACCCGGGTTTGAAGATTGAGAATCTTCCGTCCTAACCCCTAGACGATAGCGCCACTCGGGTGGTTGCAACGAAGTCCGATTATAACAAAAGCTCGCTCTAGCCAACCGAGCACTGAGTGCCCCAGGTCTTGCGTTTTTCGAGACTCGGGAGCGGCGCGTAACGCATTGTAAGTCTTCACATTGAACTTCCAACTCATGATTCTCTTCCGAACTGCTTGACAACGGCAGGCCGGAGAGGGATACTCTCGTAGGCGAATAAAAAGCGAAAGTTGCGACCTCGCTCGGGGCTCATTCTGCCCTCTGTGTTCCCTGACAATTGCACGCTGACCATAGCGAGGAAGTATGTCTGCCTCTCCGATTTTTTCATCGGCGGCCATGGGCCGCCCTTTTATTTTTTCTCCGCCGTCTTCTCCGCGCGCAACCGCGGAGATTCTAGCCCAGGTCGGCGCTCTTCCCAAACTCGCCGCCGTCGTTCCCGCTTCGCGCCTCGATCTACGTCCGGCGACGGAAATGGTTTCGAGCGGTATCCCGCAACTGGACTCGCTGACCGGCGGCTTCGCTCGCGGGTGCCTCACGGAAATCTGCGGCTCGGCTTCCTCGGGAAGGACCAGCGTGTTGCTCTTCGCACTCGCACGCGCTACCCAACGAGGAGAAGTTTGCGCGCTCGTGGATGTCAGCGATGCGTTCGATCCCTCGTCAGCAGTGGCTGCCGGCATGGAGATGAATCGTTTGCTGTGGGTACGATGCGGAGAAAAACATCCATCTCGTAAACATCCTTCGGTGCAGCTAACCGGCAGCCGGAAAACTGGGAATTCGTATCCGGCTAAACTTTCAGGCAATTTGCATCTTGGTATGCCTTCCAGCGATTCGTATCAGGGTATGCCTTCAGGCATACCGCAAGTCGCTGAAAACAGGTTCGGCTTTAGCCGCTGGGAATCGCAGCTCGGGCAAATGCTCAAAGTCATCGATTTGCTGCTGCAGAGTAATGGTTTCGGAATGATCGCTCTCGATCTCGGCGATGTCCCGGTACAGAGCGCGCGGCGGATTCCTTTGGCATCGTGGTTCCGTTTCCGCCGTGCAGTTGAGAACACGCCAACCGCGCTGCTGGTTTTGGAACAGCGGCCGATTGCAGGGAGTTGCTCATCGGTGCTGCTTAGAGTCTCCAGTGTCCGCTCGCAGCCGTCGCGGAAAAAGCTGTCGGCTGTCAGCTCTCTGCTTTCAGGAAATCAATCGGTGCATTCGGAACTGCCGCACTCGGAACTGCTTGACCAATTCGAGATCACCGCCGAGTTGTTGCGCTCGAGGTTGGAGCGAAAGCTGGTGCAATCGACCACAAGTTTCAAAAGTCGCGCCGCATGGGCGGGATAGTCATTCCGTCCTCGGTTCCCAGTTCTCGGTAAAGGCTGATTCATTGAATGCTGAGGACAAGGAGATCGAGTCTGAGAACTGGGAACTGAGAACTTCTTGAGACCTGCTCCATGTTTGCCTCCATCTTCATCCCCGATTTTTCTGTACAAGCGATCATTCGCTTTGAGCCAGAGCTGCATACCCGCGCGGTTGCAGTGCTCACCGGACGCTCTCCGCTGGAAAAAGTGGTGGCTCTCAACGAAAGGGCGCGTCAATCGGGCGTGGAACTAGACGCGACCAGGTCGCAACTGGAAGCATGGGAGAACCTGGCGCTGCGCGCGCGCTCGGAGTCGCAGGAAAAGTCCGCACACGCCGCGCTGCTCGATTGCGCGCAATCGTTTTCTCCGGAAGTAGAAGACACGTCGCCCGGCACCGTGCTTCTGAACCTGGCCGGGCTCAAGCCGTTGCTGGGTCCGCTGCCGAAGATTGCCCGTGATTTGGCACTGCGGGTTTCGCAGATGGGACTGGAAGCGAGCATCGCTGTAGCTGCGAATCCAGATGCTGCTTTGCTTGCGGCCCGCGGTTTTCCCGGCGTCACTTTGATTCCCGAAGGCCGCGAAGCCGAGCAACTGGGAAATCTACCGGTGGATGTGTTGCTGGAAACTTTTTCTTCCGATGTGCAGGAGGCTGCACGCTGGGTGGAAACATTTGATCGCTGGGGCATTCGCAAGCTGCGGGCGCTGGCTGCTCTTCCTGAAGTTCCAGTCAGCGAGCGTCTGGGGCAACAGGGACTCCGCCTGCAAAAGCTGGCGCGGGGCGCGGCGGCGCGCAACTTGCGTGTACTCGAACCGCAGCTGATTTTTGCCGAGAGTGTGGAACTGGAATATCCCATTGTGCTGTTGGAGCCATTGGCGTTTTTGCTGAACCGCATGCTGGAACAAGTGTGCGCACGCTTGGGAGCGCGTGCGCTGGCGGCGCAGGAATTGCATCTGAATCTGGAACTCGCAGCGACGCAGCCCAGCGGTTGCGCATCCTTCACCCGCGCACTCACCCGGGAGTTCTCCCGCAAGCTGCGGCTGCCAATACCCATGCTGGACGCGAAAGTGTTTCTTAAATTGTTGCAGCTTGATTTGCAGGCGCATCCGCCGGGAGCGCCTATCGTGAAGATTCATCTGTCGGCGGAGCCGGCGCGCCCGCGCGCCCTGCAGAGTGGATTGTTTCAGCCTGTTTTTCCCGAACCCGAAAAACTGGAACTAACGCTGGCGCGTATCGCAGGCATTGTCGGCGAGGGAAGAGTGGGCTCGGTGGAGTTACTGGACACACATCGCGAAGGCGCGTTTGTGGTGCGGCACTTTGCCCCCGCAGAGCCTGCCCCCGCAGAGTCCAAAGTGAAGCAGTCTGGAAATCAAAAGAAGGATATATCCATGCCGGAAAATGACAGCGCATGTGAGATCGGCGCATGCCACGCCGGTGAAAATCTGGAAGAAAACGCAAAGAACAGAATGAGCGCGGTGATCGCCCTGCGCCTGTTTCGTCCGCCGCTCGGCGCGAACGTCACTGTACGCGAAGCGACACCGGTGCGGATGCGATGCCTCGAGCGCGAAGACATTGCCGGCGAAATCGTCTGGACCGCCGGCCCCTGGCGTTCTTCCGGCGACTGGTCAGAACACGAAGGCTGGTCGCGCGAGGAGTGGGACATCGCCATCCCCGCCGAAACTGGACTTGCGTTGTATCGCTTAGTGCAAGACAAGCTAAGTGGGAACTGGCTTGTCGAAGGAATGTATGACTAAGAGCAGTTCTCAGTCTTACAAGGGTTACCTGAGAGCTGACAGCTTAGAGCTGATAGCCAATGTACGTTGAACTTCATTCCCGCTCCGCGTTCAGCTTTCTCGAAGGGGCTTCTACTCCCGAGGAACTGATCGCGGTGTGTGCGAACTTGGGGATGTCGGCGATGGCGCTGCTCGATCGAGATGGATTGTACGGCTCGCCGCGCTTCCATCTCGCCGCAAAAAAGGCGGGAATCAAGGCGCATATTGGGGCAGAAGTGAGCCTGAGTCCTTTGTTTCCGGCTCAAAGTGTTTCACGTGACACACTTCTCCCCAATGACCATGGCCGTTGCCGGCTTCCGCTGCTGGTTGCTTCGCGCGCTGGATATCAGAATCTCTGCCGCCTGATTACGAAAATGAAGCTGCGGGTTGGGCGCAAAGAAGGTGCCTTCGCATCGAGTTCGGATTTTATTGAACATGCCGACGGTTTGATTTGCCTGACCGGTGGAGAAGAAGGACCGTTGTCTGCGGCGCTCACACGAGGTGGGCCGCAAGCGGCACTCCAAGCGGTGAAGAGGCTGACGGAAGCTTTTGGGCAATCTAATGTCGGGCGACCCAATGTCTACGTCGAAGTGCAACGGCATTTTCATCGCGAGGAAGAGTATAGAAACCGGGTTGCGATCAGGATTGCGGAAGCTTTGCAACTGCCGCTACTGGCGACCAATGGCGTGAACTACGCCACGCCTCGGGAGCGCGAGTTGGCGGATGCTTTCACCGCGCTGCAGCATCATCGCACGCTGGCCACTGCCGGACGTCTGCTGGCGCGCAATGCCGAGCGTTATCTTAAGTCTCCCGCAGCCATGCGTGCGCTCTTTGCGGATGTTCCTGATGCCATTGCAAACTCGGTTGAGCTTTCCTCGCGGCTCGAGTTCACGCTGAACGATCTGGGGTACGAGTTCCCCCGTTACCCTGTGCCGGAGGGAGAAACGATGATGTCGTTTCTGCGGGAGCGCACGCGGGAAGGAATGCAGAGCCGGTATGGGCGAGCGGATGCGGAGTTGAAGAAGCGCGCGCGCCGGCAGATCGAACGCGAATTGGGCTTGATCGAAAAGCTGAAACTTGCCGGATATTTTCTGATTGTCTGGGACCTGGTGCGCTTTTGCCGCGAACAGAAGATTCTGGCGCAGGGCCGCGGATCGGCTGCCAACAGCGCGGTTTGCTACTCGCTCGGCATCACGGCGGTGGATCCGATCGGCATGGAATTATTGTTTGAACGATTTCTTTCCGAGGAACGGGGCGAATGGCCCGACATCGATCTCGATTTGCCCAGCGGCGACGAGCGGGAGCGAGTAATTCAGTACGTCTATCAACGTTATGGACAGCGCGGAGCGGCCATGACCGCCAACGTGATCACGTATCGCAATCGCATGGCCGCGCGCGAAATGGGCAAGGCGCTGGGATTCGATCCGGAGACGCTGAAGCGAATTTCGGCGGCGGTGGCAACCTGGGAATTCAAAGATGAGAATGATGCACTCGATCGCCGCCTGCGCGATGCCGGGCTCGACCTTACGCATCCGCGAATTCGCAAATATTTCGAGTTGTGTCTGGCCGCGCAGGATCTGCCGCGGCACTTGGGGCAACACTCGGGAGGCATGGTCATTTGTGAAGGGCGTCTGGACTCCGTCGTGCCGCTGGAGCCCGCCTCCATGCCGGGCCGCGTGGTGGTGCAGTGGGATAAAGAAGACTGCGCCGACATGGGCATCATCAAAGTCGATCTGCTGGGGCTCGGCATGATGGCGGCGCTGAAGGATTCTCTCGAACTGATTCGCGATCACTACCAAGAAGAAGTAGATCTGGCGCATCTTCCGGCGGACGATCCCATCGTATATTCCACGCTGCAAAAGGCCGACACGGTGGGAATGTTCCAGGTCGAGAGCCGGGCGCAGATGGCGTGTCTGCCACGCCTGAAGCCGAAGAACTTTTATGACATCGTGGTGCAGGTGGCGATCATACGCCCGGGACCGATCGTGGGAAATATGGTCAATCCATTCCTTAAGCGGCGGCAGGGTCGAGAGGCGGTCACGTATCCGCATCCGTCGCTTGAGACGGTGCTGGGCCGCACGCTGGGCGTGCCGCTGTTTCAGGAGCAGTTGCTGCGCATGGCCATGATCACCGCCAATTTTACAGGCGGCGAAGCGGAGGAGTTGCGCCGCGCCATGGGCTTCAAACGTTCGGAGGCGAGAATGAAACCGATCGAAGAGAAGCTGCGCGCGGGTATGACGCGCAACGGAATCTGCGGCGAAACGCAGGAGCAGATTATCCAGTCAATTACTTCGTTCGCGCTTTATGGATTTCCGGAGTCTCATGCCGCCAGCTTTGCCTTGATTGCGTATGCCAGCGCTTATTTGAAATGCCATTACCTGGCGGCGTTCACGGCGGCGCTCCTGAATAATCAGCCGATGGGGTTTTACCATCCCGCGACGATTGTGAAAGATGCGCAGCGGCACGGTTTAAAAGTGCTGCCGATGGATGTGACGAGGTCGGATTGGAAGTGCAGTTTAGAGCCGTCAGCTATCAGCCATCAGCCGTCAGTGCGCCTCGGCTTGAAATATGCACGCGGATTGCGCGAGCCGGCGGGACAGGCTTTGGTTCGGGAGCGCAGCTTGGCGGTGTTTGCTTCGATTCAGGATCTGGCTCGTCGCGTGCCCGAGTTGCGCAAGGATGAGTTGACGACGCTGGCGGAGATCGGAGCGTTGAACACAATCGGGGATTCACCTCATCGCCGCGATGCGCTGTGGCAGGTGGAGCGGGCAGTGCGCTGGTCGGGGCCCTTGCTGGATGAGCTTCCGGAAAATGATGGAGAATCTCCGCTGGCGGCCATGACGGACGAAGAGCGCCTGGTGGCGGATTTTCGCGCTACCAAGCTGACGGTCGGTCCACATCCCATGCAGTACCGCCGGGCAGAGATGAAAAAGATGGGGATTTATCGCGCATCCGATCTGGCGCACCTTCCGAATGGTCGGCGATTGCGAATCGGCGGATGCGTGATTGCCCGCCAACGTCCGGGGACGGCCAAGGGAATGATGTTCATGAGCCTGGAAGATGAAACGGGAATTGCCAATGCGATCTTCACTCCCGATCTTCTGCAGAAGAATCGGGTGTTACTGATCTCGGAGCGCTTCCTGATGATCGAAGGAATTTTGCAGAATCGGGACAACGTGATCCACATCCGGGCGGAAAGAGTTTCGCCGCTCCGAGTGACGCGGGCGGAAACGGAGTCGCACGATTTTCATTGAAGCGGGGCGGTCTTCAGATTTTCTGCTGGGTGATTACGGACGAAATATCCACGTCTGCGCGGTGCCCCGGTCGTTGTTCGAGTAGCCGCCCGCCAACAGCACCGTGCCATCCTTGAGCAAAGTTTCGCTCATGAAATGCCATGTGTCGTTCATTTGCCCCGAAGCGATAAGAAATTTGCCGCTCTCCGGATCGTAGATCTCCACCTTGGTGCTTCCTCCAGAAATAAGCACACGTCCGGAACTAAGATGCACGGCTTCATCAGGAAGCTTAAAGCGATTGTCGTTGAGGGGCGAAGTGGCCTTGAACCTGCCGGAGCGGGGATCATAGACTTCTGCGCTGCTCATTGTCCCGCGCCAGTCTTGGTCGTTTGAGCCACCGGCAATCAGAACTCGTCCATCCGGAAGCACGCCTGCTGTGTGCTTGTAGCGCGCCGTAAACATGCTCCCGGTTTCCGTGAACCGTCTCGTTTTCGGATCATAGAGCTCGGCTCCGGCCGTGACACTTTCCCCGCGTCCACCTGCTATGAGGACTCGCCCGTCGTCGAGCAGCATTGCCGTGTGCGAGATGCGTGCGTGATGCATTGATCCAGCAGGCTCGAATGTCAGTGTGGATGCGCGTAGGATCTCCGCCGATACCATCCCACCCGGGCTGTCGTGGTCGGCGCCGCCGGCAATGAGAACGTCGCCATTCGCCAGCAACGTGCCACTTGGCTGACCGCGCTTGGTTGTCATCTTCGAGATGGCCGTGAATCTTCCCGTAGCGGGATCAAACAACTCAGCCGAGCGATAGAAGTCCTGGTTGCGGCGCATCCCACCGGCGATCAGAACCTTGCCACCTGGCAGCAAGGTTGCGGTGTGTCCCGAGCGCGGTTCTAGCATTGGCGCTGCGGGGCTGACCGAGCCTACCCGTGAAATCGCGGGAACACCCGATCGAAAAGAAGTTACTCCAACGGCAAGACTGGTTGTTGTGAGAGCAACAAGGAAAAAGTGCGACTGGCGCATGGCGTCCCTCTGAGCAAGTAGGACGGGCCCAGCCGCGATTCGTTAGCAGAGTCTTTGCGCGGCCGACTCATGCGGTCGAAAGCTTCCGGGCATTGTGGCGCAGCGATCGACCTTCGGACAGGCCGTAGAGCTCTTCCGCCAGATTCTTGGCGTGATCGCCGATGCGCTCCAGCGCCTGCGCGCACAGAAGGATGTCGAAATTCTTCTGTCCGGTCGGACTGTTCGGCTCGGCTAGATGTCTGTGAAACAGGGAATGGCACAACCGGTCCACTTCCGGATCGGACTGCAAAACACTCTGCGCGTGCGACACATCGCGCTTGAGGAAGCCCTGATGCACTTGCTCCAGCATGGTGCAAAGCAGAGAGGCCATCTCTATGAGCTGGCGGGAATCCGCCGCCGGCAATTTGTCGCGTCGCGACTGCAGTTGCATTACCGCGCTGTAGGCGAGGTCGCCGATGCGTTCGAGGTCGGTGATGAACTTCAGACACGCCAGCAACTCACGCGCCTTGGCTTCTCCTACGCGCGTGATGGCTTCGGGCAGTTGGTCATCAATTTTGCGCTCGATCTGGTCTAGCTCTTTCTCGCAATCCTTGATCGCGAGAAAAGCCAGGCGCGAACCGTCGGCCAGATAGTCCCTGACATTGAAGACCGCATCGCGAGCGATCAGGCAGCCGCGTATGACCAGGGCCGTTAATTCATCTTCCGCCAAGTCTTCGTGGCGGATCTGAGCCGGACGTGGGTGAGCTTCCGTCGCTCGGGATCGCGCCGAAGTCGAGCGGCGCTTCACTCGTGGAGCCGGGGACGGTTGCTTTCGGGGCATAGGAGACTCGCGCAGTGCCGGGCCAGCTACTGGCTGCTAAGAAACTAGCATAGAACCGAAATGTGAAAGGAGTGTAAATCGAGAATACTGTGGCCGCCGGCAGTGGCCGAGCTGTGCTCGGCTTTGGACAGCCGGGGGCGGCTGTCCCTACGCGAAATTTGGACAACGAGGGCTTCGTCCCTAACGCGAGCCGATTGCCTCTTCGAGCTTTCCTACTACTTCTTTTCCAGCGCTGCGGCCCGCTCTTCAGCGCGCTTGGCGTCCTGCTCTTTACCGATGCCGCGATAGGCTCGCGCCAGCAAGCGCAGTGCGGCGGCGTTTCGTGGATCCGATTTGGTGAACGCTTCGAGATCGGGCAAGGCGCCGGCAAAATCGGATTGCTGAATTTGCGCTTCGGCCAGTCCGAGGCGTCCGTCGCTGTTGTTCGAATCCACCAGCAGCGCTGCCTCGAACTGGTCGGCCGCATTTTTCGCGTCTCTTAGTTGCAGATAAACGCGACCGAGCTGCAGGCGCGCCGACATCTGACCGGGCGCCAGCTTCAGGCTCGATTCGAGCGCATCCCGCGCCCCGGGCCAATCGCCGGACTTCTCCATCGCTTCGCCCAATTCGAACGCCGCAGTGGAATCCTCGGGACGCAGTTCACACGCGCGCTTCAAGTGGGCAGACGCTTTGGTGAAATCTCCGGCAGCAAGTTCAAGCTCGCCCAGTTGGCGGAGAGTGGTTGGCGAGGTTGGGTCGAGTTGCAGCGCTTTTTCGAGGAACTGCCGCGCCTCACTCGATCGATTGTCGTCGCCGGCGAGCATGGCGTTGTGCAGCAGGTTTTGAACTTCGATTTTGTCTTTGGGATCCGGCAAAGTTTCTCCGGGCTTGCCCGAGTTGCTCGGCGGCGGAAGCTTCGCCTTCCACTTCGCCATTTCGGCTTGCAGGTTCTGCGTTTTGGCCGCGTCGGGAGCGTAGAGATTTTTCAGCTCCTTGGGATCGGCTTGCAGGTCGTAGAGTTCGGGCCGGGGAGCTTCGATCAGCTTAGCGTTGTCGGTGCGCAAGGCTCGCACAGAGGCCCATCCCCAACGGAGGGGATAGTCGGTTTCGCCGAAGAGCGGACGGGGTGCGGGCGCTTGGGCGTTGGGCGTTTCCGCATCGATGAGGGGGAGCAGCGACTCGCCGTTCAGCTCTGCCGGTGCAGCGACGCCCGTCGCCGAAAGAATGGTCGGAAGGATGTCGGTGGTGCGCGCCTGGGCGTCAATTACGGCGGCGAGATGACCGGCTCCCGCGGTTTTCAGGGGAAGCTTCAGGATTAGGGGGACGTGGAGCGTCGAGTCGTAAAGAAACAGGCCGTGGGTTTCTTCTCCGTGCTCGCCAAGGCCCTCGCCATGATCGCCTGTGACGACGATGATGGCATTGTCGTAGGCGCCAGTTTTTTTCAGAAAGGCAATCCAGTGGGCAACCACGGAATCGGCATAGGCAATTTCGCCGTCGTAGAGATGGCTTTTGTATTTCTCCGAAAACGGGGGCGGCGGTTCATAGGGATCATGCGGATCGTACAGGTGCACCCACACGAAGTGAGCTCCAGTGCGGTGCTTTTCGAACCAGGTTTCGGCGTGCTCGACGACTTCCATACCGCGGCGTTCGACGCGTCCCCAGCGTTCTTTATTCCTACCATCAGTGTCCTTGCCATCGGTTTTGGGAAAGTTATCGTAAAAATCGAAACCACGATCGAGGCCGGGGGCGAGCGTGTTGCTGTCGAGAATCACGGCTCCGATGAAAGCCGCGGTTTGGTAGCCGTGCTTCTTCAGCAGTTCGGCGGCGGTGACATGCTGCGGCGAAAGAGGAACTCCGAAATCGGTAACGCCGTGCACGCTGGGCAAGAGGCCGGTCAGGATCGTAATGTGCGAAGTGTTCGTGATCGGGCTATGAGTGAACGCCTGCGTAAAGCGCACACCATCGGCGGCGAGCGCGTCGAGTCCGGGCGTTTCGACTTGTTTGTATCCGTAGCAGCCAACATGATCGGCGCGCAGGGTATCAATCGTGATTAGAAACACGTCGGGGGAAGATTTTCGTGGGGCAGAGGCCGGGGTGGAGGTCTGGCTCCAGGCAGCGGTTCCGAGCAGCATGATCCCGCAAAGCACTTGGACAAAGATGATCCCGCGACAGATAGCCAGCCGTCTCATAAGCGCCCAGCCTATCACAATCGCTCGGCCGAGTTGATCCTCTGCGCTCGCCTCTTTCATGCGACGACATGCGATAAACTGAACTCACCGATGGTGCCACCTTTTCGTCGATTCATTCTCATTCTGACGGTCCTCACCGCGCTGCGGGCGATGGCGCAAACGGCGGCAAAACCGGCGCTGAATGTAGTGCTGATCACGATTGATACGCTGCGCGCCGATCATGTTGGCTGCTATGGATACAAGCCGATTAAGACGCCGAACATCGACGGACTGGCGGCGGATGGCGCGCGCTTTGAGCGAGCATTTGCGGTCGTCCCGGTAACCCTTCCGTCGCACAGTTCGATGCTGACGGGAACGTATCCCATGTTGAGCGGCATGCACGATTTTAGCGGCAACAAACTCAGCCCGCTTCAGCCCACGCTGGCCTCGGTTCTAAAACAAGCCGGATACCAGACGGGAGCGGTGATCGCCGCGGCGGTGCTGGACTCGCGGTTTGGACTGAATCAGGGATTCGATTTCTATTACGACCACTTCGAATTCAACCGCCTGGACGAAGCGAATCTCGACGAGATGGAGCGGCCGGGCAATGTTGTGGCCGACGTGGCGCTGGACTGGCTGGCGAAGAATTCGCAAAAGAAGTTTTTTCTTTGGATGCATCTCTACGACCCACACTTCCCTTATCATCCGCCCGAGCCTTACAGTCGCGAATATGCGGCGCAGCCGTACGATGGCGAGATTGCGTTTGCGGATGAGCAGGTCGGACGGCTTCTCCGGTTCTTGAAAGAGAAAGGGATCTATAAGAACACGGTGATCGTGCTCTCCGGCGATCATGGCGAAAGCCTGGGAGAGCATGGCGAAAAGACGCACGGCTTCTTTATTTACAACGCCACAATGCATGTGCCGCTGATTATCCGGTTGCCGCAGAATGCCGCGGCACGCGTGGTTGCCGACCCGGTTTCGCTCGTCGACCTAATGCCCACAGTGCTCGGCGCCGTCGGGCTGGGGGTTCCGTCGCAGGTGCAGGGGCGCAGTTTGCTTCCCGAGCTTCAGGCCGAGCGCGACGTTCAAGCGAACCGCGACCTCACTCTCTATGGCGAGACGTTTCTGCCGCGGATTCACTTCAACTGGAGTGAACTGCGAGGTTCGGAGAATACAAAATATCACTTCATCGACGCGCCTCGACCCGAGCTCTACGATCTGGCGAAAGATCCGGGCGAGGTGCACAATCTGATCGCCGAAAAGAAAGCGGTGGCTGAGGAGATGCGCGCCAAGCTCGTCGGCATGATCCGCGACTACAGCGCTGGCAAGGAGATGGCTGAAAAGACGGGTCTGGATCCGGCGCTGATGGAGCGATTGAAGTCGCTGGGCTATGCGGGATTTTCCGGGGGCAACGATCCAACCGTCAGCAGCCGCGAACTGCCGGATCCGAAAGACCGCGTTGCCACATATGAGCTGATCTCCGCTGCCATCGCCGACAGCCAGCACGGGCGTTATCAGGAGTCGATCGACAAACTGAAAATTGTGGTTAAGACCGAGCCCAACTCTGTTCCGGGGCATTATTTGCAGGGCTTGGATTTCTACCACCTCAAGATGTTTGCCGAGGCGGTGAACGAGTTGCAGAAAACCGTTGAGCTGAGTCCTGATTACGCGCTTGCGTTTTTTAATCTCGGCATGGCGCAGGCCCACGCCGGCCAGATGGACGCTGCCATCGCGACGCTGCAACGAACTCTGCAACTGGATGCCACCAATTTCGAAGCTGCCTACAATCTGGGAGTGGCATTCCTGCAGAAACAGCAACTGGAGCCTGCGGCTGCGGCGCTCCGGCAATCGGTTACGATTTATCCGGAGTTTGCGCGTGGACATCGCGCTCTGGGTGAGACCCTGATTTACCTGGATAAGGTTGACGATGCGATTGCGGAATTGCGTCGAGCCGTGGAGCTGGCGCCGCGAGAGCCCGCCATGCACGAGTCTTTAGCCAAGGCGCTGGCCGCCAAGGGGCTCACGGCGGAGGCAGACGAGGAGACGCGGCGCGCGCAGCAACTGGCGCCGCAATAGACGCATGTTTCGGCGCTTCTCAGCTCATTTGCCCGCTCTCTCGTTCGCCGTTGTCATCGCTCTAACTGCCGGATGCGCGGCTTTTGGGCAGGCCGCGGCGACCAAGCCAGGGCAAGCGAAGCGGCAGCCGCAGCCCAGCGTT
>Ga0209890_10000716_pt1 | contig 15367 bp, 15 predicted proteins | sample OrgsoiDNA2013049_FD_185799 | JGI IMG/M metagenome (GOLD analysis project Ga0209890, IMG submission 185799) | Permafrost soil microbial communities from the Arctic, to analyse light accelerated degradation of dissolved organic matter (DOM) -... | ecosystem: Environmental > Terrestrial > Soil >...
CGTCACCCCGTAGCGGTCGCGCGGCTAGTACGGGCTCGCTACGCGAGGGCGCGGAGGCGTTCGATTGCTTCCGTGAGCACCTCGTCGCGCTTGCAAAACGCGAACCGCACCAGGGGTCGCCCGACGTCGACGTTGTCGTAGAAGACCGAGTGTGGGATGGCCACGACGGCCGCCCGCTTCGGCAGGTCACGGCAGAAGGTGATGCCGTCGTCGTATCCGAGCGGCCGAATGTCGGCGGTCGCGAAGTAGGTGCCAGCGGGCAGAAACACGTCGAAGCCGACTGAGGTTAAACCTGCACACAGTAGATCGCGTTTGCGCCGCATGTCGGCGCCCAGCGTGAGATAGAAGTCGTCGGGCAGCGCCAAGCCCATCGCGATAGCTGGTTGCATGGGGGCCGCGTTCACGTAAGTCAAGAATTGCTTGGTGGTGCGCACCGCGGCGACCAACTCGGCCGGCCCGGTAGCCCACCCGATTTTCCAGCCGGTAAACGAAAATGTCTTGCCGGCCGACGAGATCGTCAACGTGCGTTCGAACATACCGGGCAACGTTGAGATCGGCACATGCGAGCCGTCGTACACCAGATGCTCGTACACCTCGTCGGTCATGACCAGAAGATCATGCTCAATCGCAACGTCAGCAACCGCCTGCAATTCCTCGAGCGTCAGCACGGTGCCGGTCGGATTGTGCGGCGTATTGAGCAGGATCAATCGGGTGCGTGGTGTGACCGCCGACCGCAACCGGTCGACGTCCAATCGAAAATCAGGCGCCCGTAGCGTCACCGGCACTCGCACTCCGCGCGCCATCACGATCGAGGCGACGTAGGAGTCGTAGTAGGGCTCGAGCGCGATGACCTCGTCGTCGGTGTCGACCAGCGCGAGCATCGCGGCCGCGACGGCTTCGGTGGCGCCGGCGGTCACGAGCACCTGTGTGTCTGGGTCGAGATCGAGGCCGTAGAACCGACGCTGATGGTCGGCGATGGCGCGCCGCAATTCGGGGACGCCAGGCCCTGGGGGATATTGATTGCGCCCGGCCCAGATGGCGTCAACGACGGCCTGCTTGATGACATCCGGGCCGTCGACGTCGGGAAATCCCTGACCCAGATTGATCGATCCGGTCTCGAGCGCGAGTGCCGACATCTCAGCGAAAATCGTCGTGCCGAGGCCGCGAAAGCGCGGTACCAACGGCTCACTCGGCATGGTCTCCAGAGTAGTCGCGAACCGATGTGCGGCGCCCGTGTGCACGCTGATCTGACAGGCTGGCGTCGTGATCGAGACCAGCCCCACCGCGCGGCCGACCGCGCTCGTCACCGGGTCGACGTCTGGCATCGGCGCCGAGTTCGCCCGCCGCTACGCCGCGCTGCATCACAACCTTGTGTTGGTTGCTCGAGACAAGACGCGGCTTGACGCGCAGGCCACGAAACTGGCCGCAACCTTCGCTGTCGACGTCGAGGTGCTGCCCGCCGACCTTGGCACCGACGATGGCTGCGCGCTCGTCGAGGCCCGCGTCGCGGACGACGGCCGGCCCATCGACGTCCTCATCAATAACGCGGGATTCGGCCTCGGCATTGACTTCGTGCATTCGACCATCGATGACGAGGAGCACCTGATGCGGGTGCTCATGCGCGCGCCGATGCGCATCACCAAAGCCGCGCTGCCCGGCATGGTGGCTCGCAACAGCGGCGTCGTCATCACCGTGTCGAGTGTGGCCGCGTACAACAACTACAGCACGTACGGCGCCGCCAAACGTTGGGCGTTGCGATTCAGCGAGGCGGTTTCGCACCAACTGGCCGGCACCGGTGTTCGGGCGCTTGCGCTGTGCCCCGGCCTGGTTCACACCGAGTTTCACCAGCGCGGCAAAGTCGAGGTCGGCCGCACTCCGAAGTGGCTATGGCTCGACGTCGAACAGGTCGTCGGTGAGTGTCTTCGCGACCTGCACCGCGGCAAAACTGTCAGCATTCCGAGCGTGCGCTACAAGGTGCTGATCGCGATCGGGCGGCTGATGCCACCGTCACTGGTCACCGCGATACGCAACGCCGCACGCAAGCCACGCAAGACCGCCGAATAGGCTTCGCGCCATGACCGATCGCGATGCGCTGCTCACCGAAATCACCGCCAAAGCCGTCGTGCACGGCAAGGTCGTCTTGAGCTCGGGTCGCGAGGCCGACTACTACGTCGACCTGCGCCGCATCACTCTCGACGCAACCGCGGCGCCGCTTGTCGGCTCGGTCATGCTCGAGCTCACCGCTGACCTCGACTACGACGCCGTCGGCGGCCTCACCCTCGGTGCCGATCCGGTGGCGACCGCGATGATGCATGTGGCGGCCACGCGCGGGCGCAAGCTCGACGCGTTCGTCGTCCGCAAAGAAGGCAAAGCGCACGGCCTGCAAAGGCGAATAGAAGGGCCGGACGTCGAGGGGCGCCGCGTCTTGGCCGTCGAAGACACATCGACGACGGGCGGTTCGGTGCTCACCGCCGTCGAGGCGTTGCGCGAGGCCGGCGCACACGTCGTCGGGGTTGCGGTCATCGTCGAGCGGGGTGCGGCGCCGGCTGTTCTCGAAGCCGGCTTCGACTATCGCGCGGCGTACTCACTCGCCGACCTCGGCCTCGGCTAGCTGGTCGGCCCGGCCTCCCGCTCGGCTCGGCCCTTGTGGCGACGCAGCTCGATCACAACGGACACGACCGAGATCACCACCACCACCGCCACGACCGGCAGGACGTAGCGATCGACGTGCAGCTTCTCGCCGACGAAGCGCCCGGCCAGCAGAATGCCGATCGTCCACACCGTTCCGCCGACGACGTTCCAGACGGCGAATTTCCGCGCCGGCATGCCCAAGATGCCGACGGCAGGGTTGATAAAGGTGCGCAGCACCGGGATAAACCGGCAGACAAGCACCGCCCAGCCGTTGCCGAAGCGGTCAAGCAGCGGCTCGATCCGACCCATGGTGTGCTCGAATGCCGAGCCTGGCTTGGCCAGCAGATGCCCACCTCGGACGCCGATCAGGTGACCGACCTGCGCCCCGACGACGGCCGCGATCGGGCACCCGATGAGCAAGGGCACCAGCGGCAGATGGACGTCAGTGGTGTGGTGCGGCCCGGCCAGCGCACCGGCCAGCGCGAGCAGCGTGTCGCCCGGCAGGAAGAAGCCGATCAGTAGGCCGGTCTCGGCGAACAAGATCGCGAAAACGCCAGCGAGCCCGAACGTGACGATGAGCGACTTGGCGTCGAGCGGATTGACCCCTCCCTTTGCCGGCAGGGCGGCGGCGGTAACAAACAGATGGTGGACGGCGGCCAGCGCGTCGGCGGAGATCACGGTGCGAGGTTACCGATCCCGAACCGGCGGCGCAGCCGGCAGGTGGGGTGCGGGATACTCGTGTGCGAGGCAAGCGCCGCTGCCCTCGCCGTCCGCCCTTCTGTTGCCAGGAGCACGACATGCCGATCGCAAACCCTGAGGTCTACGCCGCCATGATCGACCGGGCGAAGGCCGGCAAGTTCGCGTACCCCGCGATCAACGTAACGTCGTCGTCGACGGTGAACGCCGCGATTCAAGGGTTTGCGGACGCCGAGAGCGACGGCATCATCCAATTCTCGTGGGGCGGAGCCGAGTTCGCGGCCGGCCAACGCGTGAAAGACATGGTGGTAGGCGCGATTGCGCTGGCCGAGTTCGCGCACGTAGTTGCCGCGAAGTACTCGGTGAACATCGCCCTGCATACCGATCACTGCCCGCCCAACAAGCTCGACGGCTACATGCGGCCGTTGATCGAGGTGTCGAAGGAGCGCGTTTCGCGCGGTCTCGATCCGCTGTTCGGCTCGCACATGTGGGACGGCTCGGCAGTCTCGTTGGAAGACAACCTGACGATCGCGCGCGAACTCTTAGCCGGCTGCGCGGCGGCGAAGATCATCATGGAAGTAGAGATCGGTGTGGTCGGCGGCGAGGAAGACGGCGTCTCGCACGACATCAACGACAAGCTCTACACGACGCCCGAAGACGCGCTGCGCACAGCTGAGGTGCTGGGTCTCGGCGAAAACGGCCGCTACTTGCTCGCGGCCACATTCGGCAACGTGCACGGTGTCTACAAGCCGGGCGGCGTGAAGTTGCGACCGGTAGTGCTGAAGGAAATTCAGGACGAGGTGGGCGCGAAGTACGGGCGCACGGAGCCGTTCGACCTCGTCTTTCACGGCGGGTCTGGGTCGTTGCTGGAGGAGATTCGCGAGACCTTGGACTACGGCGTCGTGAAAATGAACGTCGACACCGACACGCAGTACGCCTACACCCGGCCGGTCGTCGAGCACATGTTCAAGAACTACGACGGTGTGCTGAAGATCGACGGAGAGGTCGGCAACAAAAAGACCTACGATCCGCGCGCCTGGTCGAAGCTGGCCGAAAACGGCATGGCCGCCCGCGTCGTCGAAGCCTGCACCGACCTCCGGTCAACCGGCACCCACGTCGCGGGTTGATCACGTAAACGTGATCATCACCCCCGAGGACATGCCCGCACAGGTGTCCTCGGGGGGGTAAGCCTGTCCAGGGCTCCGTCCACAAGCGCGAAAGCCCCACAACACACGCGCGGACGACGACACTTGCTGCAGCTGGGATCGCGCCACGCTCGTCGGCATGTCGATCGCTGCCGCATCCATGACGTCCCGCGTAGCCCTGTCGTTGCCGCCACAGCTGGCTGCCGTTGCGGCCGCACAAGGAGGGCCGTTTACGACGGCGCAGGCCTTGACCGCCGGCTTCGACGAGCGCGAGATCTACCGCCTGATGAAGTCCGGCATATGGGTCCGCCTTCGACGCGGCGTCTATGCCGAGCGCGCCGTCGTCCCAGATGACGAGACAAGCCGGCACGTTTTGCAACTGCGCGCAGTCTTGCTGACCCTGCATCATCAGGCCGCGGCGAGCCACGTCACGAGCGCAGCACTACACAAGTTCTCGCTTCTCGACCCTGAATTTTCGCAGGTGCACATCACCCGTGAGGGCTGCGGCTCGTCTCGCACCGAAGCCGGCGTGTGTCACCACGATGCGTCGCTGCCAGCCGGCCAGCTCACCCAGATCGGCGACCTCGTCACGACAACTGCGGCGCGAGCAGTTCTCGACATCGCGCGAGGGAGCAGCCTGGCTGCCGGGCTCGTTGCCGCTGAGTCCGCGTTGCAACTCGGACTCACCACGCGCGCCGAGCTTCGCCAGCTACTTCAATACTGCGTCGACTGGCCGGGTGCCCGCGACGCGAGCAGGGTTGTCTCCTTTGCGTCCACATTTTCCGAGTCGGCTGGCGAATCCCTCGCCCGCCTAGCCTTCGACTTCCTTGGCCTGCCGACGCCACTGCAGCAAGTTGAGATCTACGACGACGCAGGCTTCGTCGCGCGACTGGACTTCCTCTGGGATGAGGAGCACACGGCTGGCGAGTTCGATGGCCGGCTCAAATACTCCAGCGCCGATCCGGACGTGCTCTACAGGGAGAAGCTGCGCGAGGACCGACTCCGCGACGTAGGCATCGAGGTTTTCCGCTTCGGTTGGGCCGACGCCTACACCCGCGCGCCGTCGATTCGCCGCAAGGCGCTCGACGCGTTCGCCCGCGCCGCCCATCGCACCTCGCGGCCGTCGCTCCGAATCAAGAAACCACGATCGGACGACGACCGGTAGCCGAGTCGGCCTCGCTGCGGTCGTGCCTGAACCGAATGAGCCGCCAGCCCAAATGTCGTCTTTCCGGCCATCGCCGTCGTGTATTTACCGTCGCCTCTTGCCGCCCTCATATGCCCAACCCCCCCGAGGACACCGTTGCGGCCATGTCCTCGGGGGGGTTGATCACGTAAACGTGATCAACCCGCAAAACCGGAGCAGGGCAAGATGGGGCTATGACGAATTTGCTTGGTGAGCCACCAGCGACCCTTCTTCCGGACGACGCCGCCGCGCGAACTGACCTCGAGGCGGGCACTGATCCGACTGCGGTCGCGGCCGGACACCCGAGCTACGCCGCCGCCTGGGCGGCGCTCGCTGACCGCGCCCTCGCCGCCGGCGAGCCGGTCGCCGCATACGCCTACGCCCGAACCGGCTACCACCGATCACTTGACCAGCTACGCCGAGCCGGCTGGAAAGGTCACGGGCCCGTTCCGTGGGAACACGAGCCGAATCGCGGATTCCTTCGCAGTCTGAACGCGCTCGGCCTTGCCGCAGCAGCTATTGGCGAGGACGACGAGGCGGCCCGCTGTTCCGATTTCCTGCGCGACTCGAGCCCGGCAGCAGCAGCGGCTCTCGACCACTAGCTGACCGCTGGAGCCCAGCCCCGCGGCATCCGATCTAGGGTTTCGGCTCTACCTCGTGGGGCCTTCATGCGCGTTTCCCCCCCGAGGACATGCCTGCAAAGGTGTCCTCGGGGGGCTAGACGCCCTGAACGTGATCAACCCCAGCGCCCAGCATCGGGTAGCCTTTGTCCGCAAGAGGCCCCGGTCGCGCTTGCGCACCCAGGGGCCTTCCGTGTGTACGCGCACCGCGACGAAAGGCCGCCCATGCCTGCCATCGTGCTCGTCGGCGCCCAGTGGGGCGACGAGGGTAAGGGCAAGGCCACCGACCTACTCGGCGACCAGATCGACTACTGCGTCCGGTTCAACGGCGGCAACAACGCCGGGCACACCATCGTGGTCAAGGGCGAGAAGTACGCAGTGCATCTGTTGCCGAGCGGCATCCTCACGCCGACCGTGACCCCGGTCATCGGCAATGGGGTCGTCATCGACCTGGCCGTGCTGTTCGGCGAGATCGACATACTCGAGCAACGCGGCATCGACACCAGCCGACTCGTCGTGAGCGCCAACGCGCACGTCATTGCGAGCTATCACCGCACCATCGACAAGGTAAGCGAGCGCTTTCTCGGCAAGGCCCGCATCGGCACCACCGGCCGCGGCATCGGCCCCGCCTACGCCGACAAAATGTCGCGCGTCGGCGTGCGGGTGCAAGACCTTTTCGACGAGAAGATTCTGCGGCAGAAGGTCGAAGGCGCCCTACAACAAAAGAACCAGCTGCTGGTGAAGATCTACAACCGGGCCGCCATCGACGTCAGCGCGGTCGTCACCGAGTTGCTCGAGTACGCCGAGCGTCTCAAGCCGATGGTGCACGACACCAGCCGACTGCTCAACGACGCACTCGACGACGGCAAGACCGTGCTGCTCGAGGCCGGCCAGGCCACCCTGCTCGACGTCGACCACGGCACCTACCCGTTCGTTACGTCGTCGAACGCCACCGCCGGCGGCGCATGCACCGGCTCGGGCATCGGCCCCACCCGCATCGACCGCGTCATCGCCGTCGTCAAGGCCTACACCACCCGCGTCGGCAGCGGCCCCTTCCCAACAGAACTCGAAGACGCGGACGGCGAGAAGCTGCGCGCCGTTGGAGCCGAATTCGGCACGACCACCGGAAGGCCACGACGCTGCGGCTGGTACGACGCCGTCATCGCCCGCTACGCGGCGCGGGTAAACGGCGTGACCGACTTCGTGCTGACCAAGCTCGACGTGCTCTCCGACTTCGACCGTATTCCGGTCTGCGTCGCCTACCGATTGCCCGACGGTCGCGTCATCGACGAGATGCCGATGACCCAGACCGACTTCCACCACGCCGAGCCGGTGTACGAGGAATTTCCCGGCTGGCGCGAGGATATTTCGGCGATTCGCGAGTTCGACGATCTGCCCAAGAACGCGCGCTCGTACATCGAAGCGCTGCAAGCCATGTCCGGTGCGCCGTTCAGTGTGGTCGGCGTCGGCCCGGCGCGCGATCAGACTTTGCAGCTGCGCCCGCTTGCGTGACGATGGTCGCCATGGAATCCCCGCCCCGCCTTCCCCGACCCGCCACGCTGTGTCACGGCGACATCCGGCTCGAGCCGATGGCCTTGTCGCACGTGACCGGGTTGCACGTCGCGCTCGATGATCCGAGCGTGTGGCAGTGGTTGCGTGACAAGCAACCCGTCGATCAGATTGCGATGGGCGCGATCGTCGTGGCCGCTCTCGAACAGCAAGACGCCGGCATGCGCGTGCCGTTTGTCATCTCGGTCGCTGGCACGGTCGCTGGCACGACGTCCTATTTCGATTCCGACCCGTTCAGCTCGGGTATCGAAATCGGCGCGTCGTTCATCGGCACACCCTGGTGGCGATCGAACGTTAACACCACGGCGAAGCTGTTGATGCTCGGCCACGCCTTCGAGGTGTACGGATACGAACGGATTCTGCTCAAGACCGACCTCTCCAACGAGCGCTCGAGCAAAGCCATCGCCCGGCTCGGCGCGGCGAAAGAGGGCGTGCTTCGACACCACATGAAGCGGCCCGACGGCAGCTGGCGCGACAGCGTCCTTTTCTCGATCCTGCTGGACGAATGGCCGTCGGTGAAAGACAAGCTCGAGGCCGCGCTCGCCAAACACGCGGTCGCGCCGCAGTGATCGTTCTCGTCATTGGCGGCGGCGCCCGCGAACACGCGCTGTGTCGCGCGCTTTGCAATGACCCGTCGGTCGATCAACTCATCTGTGCACCCGGCAACGCAGGCATTGCCACCATCGCCGACACAAGAGCGGTCGACCTGCGCGACAACGATGCCATCGCCAACCTGGCCGTTGAACTGCAAGTGGACCTGGTGGTCGTCGGGCCAGAAAACCCTTTGGTGGCAGGCGTTGTCGACGCGATCCAGGCAAAGGGCATCGCCTGCTTCGGCCCGACCAAGGCAGCCGCACAACTCGAGGGCAGCAAGGCGTTCGCTAAAGAGATCATGGCACCAGCCCACATACCAACCGCCAAGTCCCGACTTTGCGCGACCCCTCAGCAAGCGACCGACGCGCTCGACGAGTTCGGGCCGCCCTACGTCGTCAAAGACGACGGCCTCGCCGCTGGCAAGGGAGTCGTCGTCACCACCGACTACGACGCCGCGCTCGCCCACGCGGCCGCATGCACCCGCGTCGTGATCGAGCAATATCTCGACGGCCCCGAAGTCTCGCTGTTCGCGATCACCGACGGCACGACGGTGGTGCCGCTGCTGCCCGCGCAAGATTTCAAACGCGTGGCGGACGACGACCAGGGCCCGAACACCGGAGGCATGGGCGCATACGCGCCGCTGCCATGGGCACCACCCACATTGGTCGACGACATCATGCGCACCGTCCTCCAACCGACCGTCGACGAGATGCGCCGACGCGGCACGCCCTTTGCAGGGCTGCTGTACGCCGGCCTGGCACTGACCAGTCATGGCACGAAGGTCATCGAGTTCAACGCGCGGTTCGGCGACCCGGAAACCCAGGTCGTCCTCGCCCTGCTCGAGACACCGCTCGCCGGGTTGCTCTACGCCGCCGCCACCCAGACCCTGGCCAACCAACCGCCCCTGGTTTGGCGCGAAGGTAGCGCAGTCACAGTTGTCATCGCATCGGCCGGCTATCCCGAAAATCCGCGAACCGGTGACGTGATCGACGGGCTCGCCGATGTGCCGCCGCCCGCGTACGTCCTGCATGCGGCCACCGCGAACAACTCAAGCGGGGCCACGGTGTCCAATGGCGGCCGCGTCTTGTCGGTGACCGCCATCGGCGACACCCTCGAAGCAGCTCGCGATGCGGCCTACGCCGGTGTCACTGAGATCAGGCTCGACGGCGGGCACAACCGCAGCGACATTGCGCTGCGCGCCGTCCGCGATGAGATTGAACTGCCACTTTAGGTCTCCGCGCCATGCAACCCGCATCGGCTGTCGTCACCTGTACTAGCTGACGGCGGGCGAAAGGGCGGGGCCATGCGAGCGGAAGACGAAGCGGAGTTCAAGGGCTACGCCGCTGCCCGGATGCGCGACCTTCGGCGTACCGCGTTCTTGCTCTGCGGCGACTGGCACCACGCCGACGACGTCGCCCAAGCGGTGCTGACCAAGCTCTACCTGAACTGGGAGAAGGTGCAGCGGCGCGACCGGCTCGACGCGTACGTGCGCACCATGCTCGTGCGGGCCACGTTCGACCGGCGCCGACGGATGTCGTGGCGCCGCGAAACCAGCGCGGCCGACCCACCCGAGACCGTCGACCTCGGTGACGGCGGCGGGAGCGTCGAGGATCGGCTGCTGCTCTTCGACGCGCTGGCCAAGATGCCAGCCCGCCAACGTGCCGTCATCGTGTTGCGGTTCTGGGAAGACCTCGACGTTGGCCAAACCGCGCAGCTGCTCGGCTGCACCGAAGGAACCGTGAAAAGCCAAAGTGCACGCGGCCTCGCGAAACTGCGCGAGTTGCTGGCCACCGAAACCCTGATGGAGGGACAACCCCGATGAACGACGAAGACTTCGCCCGTAAGGCCTTTGCCGCCGCGTTTCGCTCCGGCAGCACCGGCGAGCCGCCAACATTGCCGGACGTCGAGGGGCTGGCCTCACGGGGACGCCGCGCCGCGCGCTACCGCCACGGCACGTACGCCGCCGGCACGACCGCACTCGCCGGGGTCGTCACCGCCGGCATCGTGACGGGGCCTGCGCTACTCGGGCTCGGCACCACGTCACCCGCCAGCATCGGCGCCGCAGCGCAGGACACGACGACGCCGCCGTCGTCGCCGGTTGCGTCATCGTCGAACTCCTCGCCAGACGGCCCGGTCAAGCCATCACCTGGGGTCCCGTGCGCGACTCCCCCCACGATCAACTGGGTCAGCGTCGTGAACGCGGCCCTGCCTCCGGGGGTTACTGCGACCGCGTACCACTCGGCCGACTGCGTCCAACTTCCCGATGGCACGCGGACTGTCGAAGCCGAATTCGCGCTCTCGACCGGAAACGTCGGACTTCAGGTGGACGTCGGTACGGGTCCAGAAATTGCTCGAAAGCTGATCAGCGGAGAGGCAAGGATCGGCCTCGACGCGAGCCCGTCCCCGGGAGAGGGCACGACGTCGGCAGACCCGGCGACACTCGCGAAACTCGACGCGGCCAAGCGGGCCCTTGCGGGTTTGCCGCCCGCTTCGGACACGTCGTCGCCATCTCCGACACTCGACGCCGCGGCAATTGCGAGTTTTGAGGCCCAAAAGCGCGCGTTCGCAAACACCGCGTCTGACGCGCCGTCAACGAAGGCCGGGGAGAAGTCGGGCATTGAGCCCGCCCCGACCGCAAGCTGCTCGCCGATCGGCCCGGACGAAAATGCGTGTGTCTCCCACCTGACCAAGGATTCGATATCTGTTTCCGACGTTCAGATACTGCGCACCGGCGCGAGCCCGATCGTGGTCGACGTCGCCGCAAGCAACGGCAAGGACCTGGCGACCGCTGCCCCCGGGCAGCTCCCGAGTGACGCGACGATGGTGGCAATCGCGCAGGCAGTAGCGGCCCGCTTCTAACGTCGAGCGCAGCGCGGCATCACTCATCATGATCGGGGATGCCGCGCCGCGGCATCCCTAGGATGGGCAGCGGATGCCGCGCTGATGCGACAATGATCGAGTCATGGCCACGCCTCAGTTTCCCGACGTGCTCGCGACGCGTTATGCGTCAGCTGCGATGGTTGAGCTCTGGTCGCCGCGAACGAAAGTGATCCTTGAGCGACAACTGTGGATCGCGGTGCTCAAGGCGCAAGCCGAGTTGGGCATCGAGGTCGCGCCCGGTGTGATCGACGACTACGAACGCGTCGTCGGTGACGTCGATCTCGACTCGATCAACGAGCGGGAGAAGGTCACTCGCCACGATGTGAAAGCACGCATCGAAGAGTTCTCCGCACTGGCCGGGCACGAGCAGATTCACAAAGGCATGACCTCGCGCGATCTCACCGAAAATGTTGAACAGCTCCAGGTGCGGTCGTCATTGCTGGTGGTTCGCGATCGCATGGTCGCCGCGCTGACCAGACTCGCTCGACTGGCAGCCGAGAACTCCGACCTGGTGATGGTTGGCCGCAGCCACAACGTGGCGGCGCAGGCAACGACGTTGGGCAAGCGATTTGCGTCAGCCGGCGAAGAGTTGTTGATCGCACTCGAGCGGGTTGAGCAGCTGATCGCGCGGTATCCATTGCGCGGCATCAAGGGCCCGATGGGCACCTCCCAAGACATGCTTGACCTGCTCGACGGCGACGAGTCAAAGCTCGCCACAGTCGAGTCGAGCATCGCCGCACACCTTGGTTTCGAGCGGGTGCTCAACAGCGTCGGGCAGGTGTACCCGCGATCGCTCGACTTCGATGTCGTCACCGCGTTGGTGCAAGCGGCGGCAGGGCCATCGAGCCTTGCGATCACGATTCGCCTGATGGCCGGCAACGAGTTGGTGACCGAGGGATTCAAGGCCGGCCAAGTCGGGTCGAGTGCGATGCCGCACAAGATGAACACGCGGTCATGCGAGCGCGTCAACGGGCTCGCGGTGGTGTTGCGCGGATTCGCTGCGATGACGAGTGAGTTGGCCGGCGATCAGTGGAACGAAGGCGACGTGTCATGTTCGGTGGTGCGCCGCGTCGCTTTGCCAGGAGCGTTCTTCGCGATTGATGGCTTGTACGAAACTTTCCTTACTGTGCTTGATGAATTCGGTGTCTACCCGGCTGTCGTGCAGCGCGAACTCGACCGGTACCTGCCGTTTCTCGCGACCACGAAGGTACTGATGGCAGCCGTACGTCGTGGTGTCGGCCGTGAGACCGCACACGAAGTCATCAAGCAGCACGCGGTGACCGTGGCACTCGCGATGCGCGAGAAGGGCGCTGACCGAAACGACCTGCTCGACCGCTTCGCCGCCGATGAACGCCTCCAACTCACCGCGAGCGACATCGACGCGTTGGTGGCCGCACCGATCAGTTTCACTGGTGCCGCGACGGCACAGGTCGCCGCGTTCTGCGACGCAGTCTCCCTCGTCACCGCCCGCTATCCCGACGCGGCGTTCTACCGGCCCGCGACCATCCTGTAGACCACTCACGGTTGGCCCGCCCGTCGGCGTCCATCATTGGTTGCCTTTGCGCCCCGCTAGGCGAACCGACGCTTCAACAGGCGTGCACACCTAGTGGAGCGACCCGTGACCCCCTTTACGTGGTCAACCGACGCAACTGACAAACTGCCGCGCGTGACTGACTACACCCACATCGCTTCGGGCAAGGTTCGTGATCTCTACGCGATGGACGACGGCCGGTTGCTGTTCGTCGCCACCGACCGCATCTCGGCGTACGACTTCGTGCTGGCGACACCAATCCCCGACAAGGGGCGCGTGCTCACCGCGATGTCGATCTGGTGGTTCGAGCAACTCGCCGACGTGGTGCCTAACCATCTGCTGTCGACCGACGTGCCGGCCGAGTTTGCCGGCCGCGCGATGATCTGCGAGCGCCTCGACATGCTGCCGGTCGAATGCATCGCCCGCGGATATCTCACCGGCTCTGGCTTGTCCGACTACAAGCGCACCGGCGCGGTCTCTGGTTTGCCGCTGCCGGCCGGGCTCGTCGACGGCTCGCGCCTGCCCGAGCCGCTGTTCACGCCGTCGACCAAGGCGCCGATCGGCGAGCACGACGAGAACATTTCGCTAGCCGACGTGGTCACGACGGTCGGGGCCGAGGCGGCCGCTGAGCTCGAGCGCCTGACCCTCGCCGCCTACGGGCGGGCCGAAGAGATCGCGCGCGGTCGCGGCATCATCCTCGCCGACACGAAATTCGAATTCGGACGCCGCCCAGCCGGCGAATCGGGCCAGCTCGGGCCGATCGTGCTGGCCGACGAGGTGCTGACGCCTGACTCGTCGCGGTTCTGGCCGGCCGACGAGTACGAGCCGGGTCATGCGCAGCCGTCGTTCGACAAGCAGTACGTCCGTGACTGGCTCACGTCACCGGCGTCCGGCTGGGATCGAAGTTCGGACACGCCGCCACCACCACTGCCCGACGAGGTCGTCGCGAAGACACGTGAGAAGTACATCGAGGCGTACGAACGCCTGACCGGATTGGAATGGAGCTAGTCGTGCGCGCGCGACGAGTTGTCGTTGCACCGATAGGGCTCGTGCTCGTCGCCGTGCTGGGTGTGGGTTGCTCCAGTCGATCCTCGCGACCCGCTGCTCAGTCGGCATCGGCAAGCCCGACCGCTCCGGCGACCGCGACCGCTCCGGCCAGCCCGACGGCCCCGGCCAGCCCGACGGTTTCGGCAAGCCCGACAGCTCCGGCCAGCCCGACGGCCCCGGCCAGCCCGACTTCTTCCGCAAGCCCTACGGCTCCGGCCGACAGTGCGCTCGTCGCCAAGTGCGATGGCTTTCCGTATCGCCAGATCGCAGCCTCCGACGGCACCCAACTTGGCGTCGTCGAACGAGGCACCGGCCCTCGTGGCGTGCTGATGTTGCCTCAGTACGCGTCGAGTGCGTGCAACTGGGACCAGCAAGCGAGCCACCTCGTTGATGCTGGCTACCACGTCATGATGCTCGAGTACCGCTGCACGGATAATTCTGCCTGCCCGTCTGAGGCGGCAGCGCAATCACACCTGCAGCTCGACCCGGCGGCCGGTGTCGCGGCCCTGCACGCAGCTGGCGCCGCCAAGGTGGTCATCCTCGGAGCCTCCGCCGGCGGCACCCTCGCCGTCGTCGCCGGCGCCGCAGTAGGACCGCTCGTCAACGGCGTCATCGACCTATCCGGGCCAGCGGATGTGTCTGATCTCTACAGTGCCGCCGTAGGGCTCATCGACAGTGGCCGGGCAGCGCCGAAGCTCGGCGTCCCGGCGTTGTTCGTGGTTTCGCAGGAAGACCAGAACACGTCTGTCACCGAGATCACCGACGTGTACAACGCTGTACCCGGCAAGCCGAAGAAGCTCCTTGTGTTACCACCCGACGGCGGCCACGGGTGGGACACCGTCAGCTACGACGGGCCGGCCGGCAACGTGCAGAAAGAAATCGACAACTTCCTCGCTGCCCACGACTAGAACTCCAACGCGCGGCGGGCGGCCCTCATAAGGCGTTACCCCCCGAGGACACCTTCGCTGACCTGTCCTCGGGGGGGTTGATCACGTAAACGTGATCAACCCGCAGCGGCGGCGACCACTTCTACAGCGACCTTGGCAACGATGTCGCCCTGCACGCGCACGGTCACCTGGTGGGTGCCGAGGGTCTTGATCGGCGCTGCCAACTCGACCTTGCGCTTGTCGAGGATCGGGCCACCGGCCGACTTGATCGCGGCGGCCACATCGGTCACTGTGACGGAGCCGAACAGGCGCCCGGCTGAGCCGGCCCGCGTCGGCAACGTCACCTTGAGTGCCTCGAGTTCGGTCTTGATTTCGCGCGCGTGCGCAACGTCGCGAACTTCGCGGATGTCACGAGCCCGCTTGATCGAGGCGATCTGCTTCTCGGCGCCCTTGGTCGCCCGCATGGCAAAACCCTGCGGCACGAGGAAATTCCGGCCGTAGCCATCTTTGACCTCGACGATGTCGCCGGGTGCTCCGAGGCCAGTGACCTCGGCAGTGAGAATGAGCTTCATTGTCGTCGTCCG
>Ga0209890_10000717_pt1 | contig 15366 bp, 16 predicted proteins | sample OrgsoiDNA2013049_FD_185799 | JGI IMG/M metagenome (GOLD analysis project Ga0209890, IMG submission 185799) | Permafrost soil microbial communities from the Arctic, to analyse light accelerated degradation of dissolved organic matter (DOM) -... | ecosystem: Environmental > Terrestrial > Soil >...
CGCAGGCGAACTCGGCGCAGGCCCTGGAGAAATATGTGACGCGATCGCCGGCCTGGTCGAGAAGTCAATGATAGCAACTCGGATCGACGAAACGCAGGCACAGTATCGGTTGCTGGACACGACGCGGGCATATGCGCTCGAAAAACTGGAGGAGCATGCCGAAGTCGACGTGGTGCTCCGCCGTCATGCGGAATACGTCGCCGGCTACCTCGAAGCTCAAAGAGGAGCGCTGTTGGCTCCGGCAAAGGCCGAAAGAGCCGCAGCCCATCCCAATCCATCGGGAAACATTCGCCCGGCGCCGGCGTGGAGCTTTGGGCCACGCGGCAATAGCCAGGTCGCGACGGGACCCGCGGCCATTTCAACGCATTCCACCCAATTGGGTAACATTCGCGCGGCGCTGGAATGGAGCTTTGGGCCGAGCGGTGACGATGAGATCGCGACGAGACTCGCGGCCGCTTCAACGCAGCGGTTTCTCGAATTGTCCCTGTTGATCGAATGTCACGTCTGGGCCGAGCGAGCGATCACCCGTCTCGGTTCGCAAGGTATCTCCCCGGGCGCCGTTGCGGCCATGCAAGGAGACTTTGCCTGCGAACTGCGGCTCCTGACCGGGCTCTTCATGTATTACCGTTGGAACATCGACATTAATGCTGCGCTTGATATCGCCTCCGAGAATCAAAGAGGTGACCTTAAAAACCTGGAATCACGACGATATAGAGCTCGCTGAATCGATGTTGGGCGCCGCCCATCATTTGGCCGGAAATCACCTCGTCGCACTGGAGCATTTCGAATCCGGCCTAAGTCACTCTGCGTCCGGCTGGCGCTTCCGCGCGGGGCAACACTTGTTCCATGATTGCAGTCTTTTACTCATCGGGATGGTCCGTTGTTCGCGAGGTCGGTGGCTACTCCTTCAAAATGATCTCCGCGAGGGGATTCCGCTGCTGAAGAGGGCTTTGGAGGAGCTTCACGCTTAACGTCACGATCGAATGCCAGGCGGAATAGTATCTCGCGATCGCGCGCGCGCCCTGCAAATCCTCCGCCGGCGCCGGCACCAAGGCCGTCGGCTGAAGCGTCACCTTGAAGCATTGTGCGCTGTCTGCGCAGCCGGGTTCAAGTCCTCGCATTCCAATACAAGCCAAATCCCGCAATTGGGAGCATGTTGTGGCAGGAATGGTCACAGCGGGGTTTGAATGCAATGGGCAAGCTCGTCGCGGATATCATTGTTGAAACCTTGCAGAGTGCAGGCGTCAAGCATTGCTACGGCATCGTGGGCGACACGCTCAATCTGATCGCTCGCTCACTTGAAAACAGCGAAATCGAGTGGGTGTCGGTGAGACACGAAGAAGCGGGAGCGTTTGCCCGCGCAGGCGGAAGCGTAGGTAGCGGATCGCCTGACGGCGGTTGCCGGGAGCTGCGGTCCCGGCAGTCTGCATTTCATCAACGGGATATTCGAGGCTAATCGCAATCGTGCGCCTGTCATCCTGATCGCCAGTCAAATCATTCGCGACGAATTGGGCTTCGACTTCATCCAGGAGGTGGAGTTCAAGCAGGTCTACAGGGACTGCAGCGTCTTCTGCGACATGATCCATACGCCGGAGCAGGCGCGCCGGAAAACCGTGATCGCCTGCCAAGCGGCCCTGGCGAAACGCGGTGTTGCCGTTCTGATTGTGCCGGCGGATATCTCTGCCTCGGTCGTGAATGATAGCATCCCTTACGCGGTGCATGTCGCCAGGCCCGTCACGCGACCGAACGACGCCGGTCTCGCCGAGATCGCAGATATCCTCAATAAAAGCGAAAATGTCGTGCTGTACGGCGGATCGGGCTGCCAGGGGGCGCATCAGGAGATTCTCGCGGTTGCCAACAAGCTGAAGGCGCCGATCGCGCATACGTCGCGGGCAAAAGACTTCCTCGAATTTGACAATCCTTACAACATCGGAATGACCGGGATACTCGGCAACGAGGCCGGCTACCACGCCTTGCTGGATTGCGATGCGTTGTTGATGCTGGGCGCCGACTTTGCCTGGCGGCAATTTTACCCGGACAAGGCAAAGATCGTACAGGTCGATATTGACCCGACCCATCTGGGACGACGTCATCCGATCACCAAGGGCGTTGTCGGCGATGTGAAGGCGACGATGGCTTCGTTGCTGCCGATGCTGGTCGAGCGCACCGACGCCTCGTTCCGAAGCGCATATATTAACCGCTACGCGAAGTATCGGGAGTCGGAACGGGCTAAAGCCGTTGTCGGCCACGATGGCAGCATTCCCGGAACCTATCTGACACAGGTGATCAACCGCCACGCGGAAAAAGATGCGCTGTTCACGGCCGACGACGGTACCGCGGCCGCCTGGGCCTATCGCCATATCGAGGCGAACGGTCAGCGCCGCATTTTCGCGAGCCTGCTTCATGGAACGATGGCCAACGGCATGCCGTCAGCGATTGGACTCCAGAAGGCAGAACCCGATCGACAAGTCGTGTGCATGGCGGGCGACGGCGGAATTTCGATGCTGTTCGGAGATCTGATGACGGTCGTCGAACAGGAGCTGCCAATCAAGATTGCCGTCTATGACAACGGCAAGCTTGGCTTTGTGGAGATCGAGCAAAAGGCCGAGGGGATGCTCGATACCTTTACGAAGTTGAAGAACCCGAATTTTGCAGGGGTCGCTCGCGCGTTAGGTCTCTGGGGCCAGACGGTTTCGGGCGCGGACCAGCTCGAAGCTGCCGTGAAGGACTGGCTGGCGCAACCAGGGCCAGCACTTTTGCACGTGCACGTCAACCCGATGCAGCTCGTCATGCCGCCATTCATGCAGGTAGAGCCGGCGATCGGGATGGCGCTTTATGCGACCCGCGCCGTCTTGCACGGCCGGGGAGGCGACGTCTGGGAAATGGTGAAGGAGAATTTCCTCTAGTCGAGGCGTCGTCGTCCCCAGTGAATGCGCGATGGGCCTACGTGGCGATTGCAGCCGGCCCAAGCTTCGCCTTGCGCAGGCTGCTGATGGAAAGGCGGACCATGGTCGCCCGATCGGACACAGCCCAGTCCTAGTTATTGCGGAAGTGGTCGGCTTCAAGGGCGGGCGCAGCGAAAACCTTGGCCAGGCCAGGCCGAACATGCACGCCGCGCTACGGTTGGGCCGCCGAAAGCGCGCTCCCGGTGCGCGCAAGGAGATTGCGGCGGACTCCGTTGACGCCGTCGAGGGGGGACACGACATATCCTGTACCGCCGATCCCTGGTCAGTGCTCAGGAGCAAGATATGTACGCGCCGCCAAACATCGATCCCGTCACCGCGCATTCTGACAGCGACGTTGTGCACTGGCTCACAAACGACACGCGCGATGAGCGCTTCATTGACAATATTTTTGCCGAGCTGTGTGTCCGGCTCCAGCGAACGGGCATTCCCGTCAAGCGGGCGTCGCTTCATATCCTGATCCACCATCCGCAATGGCTCGGCGCCCGGATCATGTGGGCCGACGGGATGCGCGAGGCCGAGATTGCGAGGGTCGACTACGATGTCAGGGAACGATCCGAATACATCGATAGTCCCGCCAACGAAATCCATGACGGTGCCACCGAGATACGCGAGAATCTCGAACGCGATCCCTCGCTGGGCCGCAAGCACGCCGTCTATGACGAGATGCGGGCAAAGGGACTGACCGACTATGTGGCGTGGCCGCTGTACCATACGCTCGGCAAGCGGCATCTCGTGACCTTTGCAACCGACCGGCCCGGAGGTTTCGACGACGCTCATATTGCCGACCTGTTGAAACTGTTGCCGGTTCTGGCGCTGGTCAGCGAAATCCGTGTCAAGAACCGGCTGGCGCGAACGCTGCTCGAAACCTATGTCGGGTCACATGCCGGCGAGCTTATTCTGGCCGGCGCCACGAGGCGCGGAAGCGGGACGACGGTACGCGCCGCCATCATGATCTGCGATCTGCGGGATTTCACAGGGATTTCCGACAACTGGCCGCGCGATGACGTCATTGATCTCCTGAACGGCTATTTCGACGCGATGTCGGAACCGATTGCGCGATATGGTGGGGAAATACTTAAATTCATCGGCGACGGTCTGCTCGCCATTTTTCCGCTCAACCAGCCGTCGGCCTGCGCGAACCTGCTGCATGCCGTGGCCGAAGCCCGTCAGGCCATGGTTGCCCTGAACGAGAAAAACAGCGAAACCGGTCGTGCGCCGCTGAATTACGGCATCGGCGTCCACGTCGGGGACGTCATGTACGGCAATATCGGGTCGCGCACCCGGCTCGACTTCACCGTGATCGGTCCTGCGGTCAACATGGCTTCGCGTCTCGAAACCCTCACCAAACAATTGGGGAGAACGGTGCTGTTGTCCCGCGCGTTCGCCGACTTCGTCGAGAGCGATTTCGATCTCGAACGCGTCGGCGAATATCCGGTCCGCGGCTTCAACGACCCGATCGAGCTGTTTGCGTATCACGGCTGAATGATGCGGCCTGTTGATACCAGAGGCCAAGCCTGCCGTAGCGTCCGAACGTGACACCACCGAGCAAGGCGCCGCCCGCGATCAGCACCAGCGCATAGTTCGGATCCGCGACGAGTTCGGGGTAGCGGCCATAAAGATAGCCGAATGCATACCGGAGCACGATAATGGAGAGACTGACGATAAGTGGGACCACGCTGCCTGAAAGCGTGATTCGACCTGCCTTCGGATCAACGGCAAGTGGCTTTTGAGCCAGACTCCAGCCAATCGAAATTCCAACGGCTGCACAGCAAAGCCAATCCGCCAGAGCAAGCTCAGGTGGTGCGCTCGTCCCGATTGAGTTGCTGACCGACAGGACCAGCATCACAAGCGGGAAGGCGAACAACAACCGGAGGACTAAAGTGCGTTCGCGCAGGTTGATAATTCCAAGCCAGAGCACGCCGGCAATCAGCGGGAACACCCAGACCGGTGTGTGTTGAACGACGTTGATGATTGCGGTCATTTTCTTCCTCATCTGTAGTCCGTTAATTATCAAGATACATGAACAATACAAAAATAATAGTAACTTGTAAAATAATAGTTTATGGATTATATGGGGTTGGCTGCAACAGATTTTACAAACGGGGCATTCCATGACCCATCGCGCAGTTGTGCGGGCAACCGCTATCATCGTTGGGCTCGCGGCGTCGACGGCGCTTGCGCAGGGTTTGCCCACGGCGAAACCGGAGGTGATTGGACTATCGCCGGCAAAACTGCAGCGATTGACAGATGCCTTTCAGGCGGAAGTCGACAAGGGGGCGATTCCGGGCGCGGTGTTGATGGTCGCGCGCAACGGCAACGTCGGGTACATGAAGGCCATTGGCTTTCAGGATCGCGAGAAGCAAATTCCAATGAAGCCGGACTCGATCTTCTGGATCGCGTCATTGACCAAGCCCGTTGCGACCGTGGCGGCCATGATGCTGGTCGAGGAGGGCAAGCTTCAGATTGACGATCCAGTTCAACGTTTATCTTCCTGAACTCAAGGAGATGTCGGTCGGCGTTGAGAAGCTCAATCCTGCGTCGGGCAAACCGGAATTGGCGATGGAGCCGGCGCGGCGCCAGATGACCGTGCATTGTTGCGTCACATATCCGGTCTTACCTATCCGACATTCGGCAATTCGCTGGTAAATCTGGCTTATGGTGCTGCCAACGTCTTCGATCCCCGGCAATCTCTCAGTGAGTTCGTGACCAAGGTATCGAAGCTCCCGCTGGCCTATGAGCCGGGTACGACGTGGGACTACGGGTTGTCGACCGATGTTCTCGGGCGGATTGTCGAAGTGGTTTCGGGGGTGCCGTTGGACAAGTTTTTCGCTGGTCGCATTGTAAAGCCGCTGCATCTGATGAACACCGGGTTTTTCGCGCCGGCGTCGAATGCCGGGCGTATTGCGCAGCCCCAGATCGAAAGCGCCGGACCTTACCGGAGAATCTCAACCGGTATGTTTCTCGCCCCACGTCTTAAGCGTTCGCAAGATCGGGCGAAGCTCAAGTCCTTTGCTGGTTATCAAGTATTCAGCCCTCGGAGGGTGATCGGTATAGAAGCGACGTTCTACAATGCCGCTTTCTTCAAGCGTCTTGAGCCGGGCGGAAAGTGTGTTTGGGCTAATTCCCGACAGTGACTGTTCCAGGTCCTGGAATTTCCGGGGGCCGTCGAGCACGAGATCGCGCAGGATCAGCAAGGTCCAGCGCTCGCCGATGACGTCGAGCGTTCGTGCAATCGGACAGTAGCGATCTGGGCGAGCTGGCATTGTACCATCCTTATTCCGCCGGCAGGCAGACGAGAAGCGCGACCCTGTTGCGAGGCTTCTCAGTCAATCGACAACTGCCGCCGACTGCCATCGCCAGACACAGGCGCGCATGAAAATAGTTGGAGTAGCTGCCCCAGTCTATAGCTTCAAAAACGATAGTCAATATACGACCGGAATGCTGCTCCGAACCCGGGCGCGGCGCTCGTCGACCGCTATGTGACCGCATTCAATACCCACGACGTCGACGCCTTTCGCGACGTCATTGCCGAAAACTATGCTCAGCATAACGGCCGCGCCGGCCAGGGACTTGCAGGCACCCAGGCAACGATACGCGGCTACTTCGAGACATTTCCCGACATGCATGCGCAGCTCGAAGACCTCGTCATCAGCGGCGATCGGGTTGTGGCACGCCTGACATTTACGGCCACGCATAGCCATCCTGTCCAGCTTGGCCCCAATGCGCCGGTCTTCCAGCCGACGGGAAAGAAGCTGACTTGGGGTGACATCGAAATCTGGCGTATGGCCGATGGCAAGTTTGTCGAGCACTGGGATCAATCCGATCTAGCCGGTTTGGCGCGGCAGCTGCGCGCGGACTAGGTCTCGCATCAAGAAAAATGCAGGGGACATCGCCGCTCCAGGCGCCCATCTGACGAAAGCCAGCGATGAATGGAAAGATCGTTCTTGCCGCTTTGGCCGCAATCGATCCAGGCGCCCACGCGCATGACGATCGAGCTCGGCTATTGAGCTGGTTCAAGCGTGCCGCTGCTCGTGAAAGCTATTGAATCGTGTCGGAAACGGGAGATTGCGATGAGAATGATTGGTCCTGACAATATGGACAAGTTGTTGCCGGCAGAGGAAGCGACGTTGGCCACGCCGATCCCGACGCAGATCGTGTCAAGCGACGAGTATCTGCCGGCACCTCAATCCGAGCAGCAGCGGGAGGTCGCGGTGCGTCTTGGTGAACTGGGGTCGGAGCTCGCAAGCAAGCATGGCATCAGCCGACGTCGATTCTTTCAGACCGCTTCCGGCATGGCGGCTTCTTACTACGTGATGAACCAGGTTTATGGGCCGCTGTTTGCGGTGAGCGCGGCCGAAGCCGCCACCCCCGAACTTGCCGACGAACGCGCCGAAGGATTGAAAAGCCAAATGATCTTCGATGCACACACGCATTTTTTGCCTGATGATCCTGCTCCGGCTGTCAGCGATCCGGCGCGGGTCGGCGGCCTGATGTGGCAGCGCAGCCAGGTAACCAAACTGGGCTGGAACAAGGATCTGACCGGCCGTGAGCCGGCAGTCAACGATCTCAAGTATGACAATTTCTTCAAGGAAATCTTTCTCGATAGCGATACCTAGGTCGCGCTTCTCACCAATGCTCCTTCCGACGCACCGGAGGACTGGCTGCTGCCGCAGGAGGCCGTCTTCAAGGCCCGCGACAAGGTCAATAAGGATGCGGGCTCAAAACGCATGCTCGCGCACTACACGATCACGCCGGGCCAACCGGGTTGGCTCGAGGGTATCGACCATGCGATCGAAGCGAGCAAGCCGGACGGTTGGAAGGGCTACACGATCGGAGACGTCATCCTCGCGCATGGCGGCCGGACGGCCGACCGGCTCGACGACGAGAAGCTGATGTATCCGTTCTATGAAAAGGCAGCCAAATCGGGCATCAAGAACGTCTGCATCCATAAGGGGCTGTTTCCCAGTATCGCCGAACAGAGATTGCCGCATCTGCGTGCATTCGCCTCGGTTGCCGACGTCGGCAAGGCAGCCAAGGATTGGCCGCAGCTGAACTTCGCGATCTATCACTCCGGTTTCCGTCATCTCGGCGGTCCGCCGACCGACAGCGTCAACGAGTGGGAGCAGACCGGACGGCTTTCCTGGCTGAGCGATCTTGCCGAGATCCCGGAAAAATATGGCGTGACCAATGTGTACGGCGACCTCGGCGCGATCTTCGCGTGGACGGTGATTGCGCAGCCGAAGATCGCGGCGGCAATGCTGGGGACGTTGGTCAAGGGGCTTGGCGCTGACCACGTGATCTGGGGAACGGACTCGGTCTGGACCGGATCGCCTCAGTGGCAGATTGAGGCAATGCGCCGCCTCGAGATTCCGGAGGACATGCAGAAGCAGCACGGCTTCGCTCCGCTTGGTCCGGCAAATGGCCCGGTCAAGAATGCGATCTTTTCCGAGAACGGATTCCGTCTCTTTGGCTATAAGAAGGATGCCGAACTCAGCACACCCGACCGCTTTGTCGAAATGAAAGCGCAGTACGAACGCGAAGGCACATCGCGCACGAACCTGCGGTACGGTATGTCCACAAACCGGCATGAAGCCGTCTTCCTCTCCATGGCAAGAGCTCGGCAAGCGCCGGGCGACGCAGCAGCGTCCGATTCCGGTCACGGCTGACATCGTCGAGCAGAAGGACTTTCCGATCTATCGAATCGGTCTTGGTAGCGTGCAGGCCCTCAACACCGTAACAAAAGAGCGCGAATCGACGGAGAGATACAAAAGATTGCCTTCCGAGACCGGCAAGCGCGATACCAGGGGAGCATAGGCAACATCTCTTGGTCTTCGCTTTAGGGAATATTAACCTTATTTTATAACCTAGATCACATCCCGAGGGCCATGGTCGGTCAACACCATGTCGTGATGGGAATGATCCCTCAAGAGACAAAGTCTTGATAGAGGCAGCTGTGACTGTACGCCTGACAGAAGGTCGCATGTTCGCGGCATTGAGCGCGACGAACGAGGCAATCCTTAAAACGGATGCGCCGGAACCGCTCTTCCAAAGGGTTTGCGATGCTGCCGTTCACGGAGGAGGGTTCAAGGCCGCCGGTGCGTTGCTTCTGCAGAGCGATGGTTGGCTGCGCTTCGCAGCTGTCACCGGTCACGACGGCAAAAGACCGCTCGCCGATATCAGAATCTCCGTCGACCCGGATTCCGAGCACGGGCAGGGGCTCGCCGGCACGGCCTTTCGGACGGGCCGCTCCTGCGTATCCAATGACTTTCAGAATGACGAGCGATTCCGGCCCTGGCGCAAAGAGAAAAGAGGCGAAGGGATCGGCGCCGCCGCGGCGGTTCCAATTCTGAAAGGTGGACGCCAGCATCGGCGTGTTTTTTGTTCTTTCTCGCAGAGGCAGGCTCCCTGACCGATCCGATAGTCGGCCTGATGGAGCGCATGGTCGAAAACGTTTCCTTCGCGCTCCGTGGCTTCGAACGGGTGAAAGAGCAGAAGCAGGCCGAGCGGGCAAGCCGCCGCATGTCCCATATGTTCGCCGCTCTTAGCGGGACGAACACCTCCATTCTGCGCGCGCGTAATGTCGAAGAGATGTTTCAGAACGTTTGCGATTCCGTGACCAAGGGGGGGCGCTCGCTCGGCGCCGCCGCGATATTCATCCAGGAGTCGGATTCCTTAATGCTGAAATTCGCCGCTGCGTCGGGAGAGTTGGTGGAGAATCTCAAAGCCATGCGCCTGTCGCTCGATCCGGCGGATCCGCATGGCGGCGGATTGCACGGCCCGGCATTCCGAGAGCAAAAGCTGGTCATCACCAACGATACATTGGCCGATCCGCGGACGCGGCTTTGGGTATCGGCTGACGCCCCGCCTCACGGCTGCGCGGCGGTTCCCCTGATCAAAAACGGTCAGTCTGTGGGAATCCTTTATTTCTTCTTCGCACGGACATCGGGAGAAGAGGATGTCGGAATCACCCAGCTGATGAGCGACATCGCGGAGAATGTGTCCTTTGGCCTCGAAATGTTCGAGCGCGAGCAGCAAAAGGAGCGCATCTCGTGCATGCTGGCTGCGCTCAGCGCCACCAACGAAGCGATCATGCGCGCCAAGAGTCGGGATGAATTATTTCAGTTGGTTTGCGAGGCTGTCGTCGAGGGCACCAGGTTTACATCGACCACAATCGCCTTGACCCAGCCCGATAGCGAGTTTCTTGAGACGGTGGCAACAACGGGCCCGACCGCGGATTACATCAGGACGCTGAGATTCTCGACCTCGGCGGACCGTCCGGAGGGTCGAGGGCTGTCGGGTACTGCTTTTCGAACCGGGCAACCGTCGATCAGTAACGATTTTCAAGCCGATTTGCGCACCAGCCACTGGCATGGCAGCGCGACAGGAACAAAATCGGGTGCCGGATTGCCGCTCATGATCGGTGGCAAACCCGTCGGGGTATTCCTGTTTTTATCCAGCGAACGCGATACGTTTACGCCTGATGTTGTCGAACTGCTAAGACGACTTGCGGAAAACGTGTCGTTCGCGCTGCAGAACTTCGATCGAGCCGACGAGAAGATACAAGCGGATCAGCAGATCCAGTATCTCGCGACTCACGACGGGCTTACGGGTCTGCCGAACCGCATGATGTTCAATCAACTGCTGGAACAGTCCATTAAGTTGGCACGATGCGACGGAAGCAAATGCGCAGTACTATTCATTGACCTCGACAGGTTCAAGGTCATCAACGACTCCCTTGGACATGCTGTCGGCGACGCGTTGTTGGTGGAAGTCGCCAAAAGGCTTCGCCGCAGCGTTCGCGCGAGCGACGTAGTGGCCCGTCTTGGCGGGGACGAATTCGTTATCGTCCTAAGTGAAATTTTCGACGGCGATCAGATCGCCCTGGTCGCGCGCAAGGTGCTGTCGGGCCTGTTGCCGCCGCTGAATCTCGCTGGCCACGACTGCCGCACGACGGGAAGCATCGGTATTGCGATATTCCCGGATAATGGCGATGATGCGCAAACCCTGACCAAGAACGCCGACATGGCCATGTATCTCGCCAAGGAAGAAGGGAAAAACGACCTTCGTTTCTATTCGGCGGAGATCAAGAGCCAATCCATCGAGCGGCTGATGCTGGAATCGAGCCTTCGTCACGCGCTTGAACTGAATCAGTTCACTTTGCATTATCAGCCGAAGATCGAAGCCGCGACGGGGCGGATCAACGGAGTGGAGGCGTTGCTGCGCTGGAGACATCCGGATCTTGGCGATCTGCCTCCGATGAAATTTATCCCCTTGGCGGAGGAAACCGGCCTGATCATCCCGATCGGACGCTGGGTTCTCAGGACCGCGTGCGCTCAAAACATGGCTTGGCAGCGGCAAGGACTCCCCGCAATTTCAATGGCGGTTAACCTTTCGCCGAGACAGTTTCTGGATGACCATCTGCTGCGCGATGTTGATGACGTGCTGAAAGAGACCGGCATGCCGGCTCATCTCCTTCAACTCGAGATAACCGAGAGCATGGTGATGCAAAATGTCGCGCGAGCAATCAAGCTGCTCGATGAAATTCAAGACCGCGGTGTGCGGCTCGCCATCGACGACTTTGGCACAGGCTACTCCTCGATGTCGCTGATGAAGCAATTTCCCATCGACACGATCAAGATCGATAGATCCTTTGTACGCGACCTGGCCGGAAACGCGCAAGACCGCGCAATTGCGACGGCGATCATCAGCATGGGAAAGGCGCTGGGATTGACGGTCGTGGCAGAGGGAGTTGAGACGACCGAGCAGGACGCGTTCTTGCGGGGACACTCGTGCGACGAACTCCAGGGCTTCCTGTTCAGCAAAGGAGTGCCCGCCGATGATGTTCCGGCGCTTCTTCGGCCCGTCGTGCCATCTCCGTCGCTACAGCCCGAATTCCGGCCAATCAAACGGCGGAAGCACGACTCAAAGACACAGGCCTCGATCTCGGGCTGAGAGCGCCGGAGGTGCCGAGCCGGGTAATCGCGCTGGCGACGTCGCTGGCGCGCAAACCCGCAAATATCTCCATGCGCGCGGCGGCGACCTTGGAGCGCTTTGAGCGTCTCCGGAATGATGATCCAGCGATCGAATTGATCGAAGAGACGACTGCCATCGGCCCCTCGATTATTTGCCTATTTACCTGAAATCCGTTGGCCGGGCTGAACGCTGGCCGTTCTATGAATCCAGGAAAAGTCGGGCGTGCTGCAGGAACAGTTCCGGGTACTGGAAGTGCGAGCCATGTCCCGAGTCCGGATAGATGATCAACTGGGCGTTCGGAATGTGCTGCTGCAGCGTGAAGGCGTTGACGGTTGGGATCATCACGTCATTCGAGCCGTTCACGACGAGGGTAGGTTGGCGGATGGCTTTGAGCTCGGCAAACCGCTCGCCACGAACCTGCCGCCACTCCATGAACGACGCAATCTGCGCTCTCATCGCCTGTTCGGAGCTCGGGGGATCGACGTCGAGCGTGCGCTGGTGACGGCGTTCCCAAAAGGCGCGGCCTGCGGCTTGGCCTGCAGCCGACGGCGCGAGGAATAGGAAGAGGAAATCATCGAGACTTGTGACGGGCTTGCCCGCATGTTGCATGATCCTCGGGTCCTGGCTGGGCTCCCCGGCGCGGGGGCCCGTTCCAACCAGGACAAGGCGCCGAGCCAGGGAGGGATTCCGGAGCGCGAGCGCCTGCGCCACGTAGCCGCCCATCGAAAAGCCAAGGATATCGGCCGCGGGCAGCTCGATGGCGCCGACGAAGGCGGCGATGTGGTCAGCCATGGCGTCGATGGTGTCGGGCGTCTCGCCGCTCGAGCCAGCAACGCCGGCATTGTCGACCAGAATGACCGGCCGATCCTTTGCGAATCCGGCGGTCACCAACGGGTCCCAATGATCCAGCCCACCGCGGAAGTGCTGAAGAAAGACGAGCGGCACGCCGCGTTCATCGCCTAAGCGGCGGTAGGCGAAGGTAATTCCACCGGCGTCAACGTGACGGGTCGGCGCGCTAACATGGGTGTCGTTCGACATGATTGGTATTTCCCTGACGGACTAATGGGCACCAGCGTCTCGGCTCCCGAGGACGTCTCGCCCCGGGGAATTGCCGTATTAATAATTATGATCGAAATTAAAATTGTCAAGCCCATCGGGCAAGAAGGCCTGCCATATTCCGGTATGTGGACTCGCCGGCAGGACGATCGACCCAAACCGACTTACGGCGTGGAAGGCTTGCGCGCCGCGGGCGCCTATCCTGCCGCGTGTGACGACGGGCAACACCATGGCGCCATGTGTTGTGATCGGCGAGCAGGTTGCCGTCTTCTTGCAGGTAACAAGTTCGTAAGCGTGCGGGCGATGCGCGCGAAAAGCACGAATCTTCAAGATTAGTGTTTCCAAAATATCCAGGTCGTTTGCGGTGCCTGGGGCAACGTTCGAATCACCAACAAGGAAAGCAAAATGAAGTATTCGGCATCCGCTGATACGCTCTCAGGCAACGAAAATAGCGATGAATGGCTGCTCACAAGACCAGGTGAACACATTCTGATACGCGTACCCGTAGCGAAAACGAGCGGAAAATACTCGTTCGTCGAAATCGTCTCGGATCCCGGTGACGGCACGCCGTTACACTGTCATCGGAATGAAGATGAGCACTTTTTTGTTGTCGAAGGGACTGCGCGGTTCGCCTACGACGGCAAGATATTCGATCTGGAAGCTGGAACGATGGTGACGCTTCCGAAGAATATCCCGCACGCCTGGGGCAATCGGACGAATGCGCCGTTGCGGCTCGTGGCGGTTGTCTACCCCGGCGGCGTTGAAGAAGTCATGCGCATCATTGCGAAGGGCGGCAATGTCGACATTGCTGCTTTGGCGGAGTCGGTCGGTGTCCGGGTCATGTCCGGGTCCTGGGTCCCACACCCTTTTGAAGTTGGCGAAGTGAGTTCAATCACTCGTCTCCCAAGCTTCCAGAGGCGCCGCATGACGGCAGATACGATCAAATCGGCGTCCGATTGAACTCATCGGCAAACCGTGCGCGCGTGGCTAAAACGGATTGAATGTAACTTTTCCGGCCCCTGCACCGGAACTCTGGCTCCCGATATTAAGGACCTGCTCAATATCGAAAGAAAAATCGTTGATCTCAAATAATGCCGAACCTTTGGGAGATGTCGATTTTTTGCCGCTTCCCGCGACGACATCGAGTTCGTCTATGTTCAATTCGCGGATTTCGTCATTCATGTCCACTTCCTCTCCTTAGACGAGGGACTATCCGCTTCGTCTGGTACAGGAGATTAGGTGCGGGCCGGATGACCAACCGTGAGGCACGTCACGCTCAGCCCAAACAGGCCGTGAGGCACATCACGGAAGGCGATGAAGCAAGCTTCTAGTCTTGTGCACGGCTATGCGCATGGTCCCTTCGTCTCATCACGCGAGACTCGGCGCCGTTGCTGGGAAGATATGTCAAAATCGAGGCGAATGACCCTAACGGACGCGTCGCCGGCCGAGGTGGCTCATTGTGATTTTTGTCACAGAAAGATCGGGTCATTGCGATCATGATACGGAGTGATACGCTCGGCTCATTGCAGCGGTGGAATTATTGATGCGCGCACTTGGCGCCATAATTATTGCTGTATGGGCCAGCTGGCTTTTTGGCGAGCCCGCACTTGCCGAGAAGCGCGTGGCGCTGGTGATTGGCAACTCCGCGTATGAGAACGTTGCTCGCCTCGAAAATCCGGCAAACGACGCGATCGCGATGACAGCAACCTTGAAGGAAGCGGGGTTCGATGTCGTCGATTTCCGCCGCGACCTGAAGATTGCCGATATGCGCCGTGCCTTCCGGGATTTTTCTGACAAGTCTCGCGATGCCGATGTAGCGGTCGTCTATTATGCGGGTCACGGAATTGAGGTCGACGGAACAAACTACCTTGTCCCGGTTGACGCCGCCCTGGAGCGCGACCTCGACGTTTACGATGAGGCGTTTCCGCTGGACCGGGTTTTGGTGACGATAGAGCCCGCGAAGCAACTCAGGCTTGTGATCCTTGACGCCTGCCGCGACAACCCGTTTGCCAAAACCATGAAACGCACAATCGGATCACGTGCTGTTGGCCGAGGTCTGGCCAAGGTCGAACCAACCAGCCCGAACACTCTGATCGCTTTTGCATCGAAGGCAGGTTCGACGGCATCCGACGGCGATAGCAAGAATAGTCCGTTTACGTCAGCCTTGGTCAAGCATATTGCCACGCCGGGTCTTGATCTGCGCAGGGCGTTCGGCTTTGTGCGGGATGAAGTGTTGAAGAACACGGGCAATCGGCAAGAGCCTTACGTGTATGGATCGCTTGGCGGCGATGACGTTCCGCTGGTTCCGGCGAAGCCCGCTGTCTCGACCGCCGAGATACGCCGCGACTACGAACTCGCCCTGCAACTTGGC
>Ga0209890_10000718_pt1 | contig 15364 bp, 13 predicted proteins | sample OrgsoiDNA2013049_FD_185799 | JGI IMG/M metagenome (GOLD analysis project Ga0209890, IMG submission 185799) | Permafrost soil microbial communities from the Arctic, to analyse light accelerated degradation of dissolved organic matter (DOM) -... | ecosystem: Environmental > Terrestrial > Soil >...
TAGGGCAAAGACCTGCCGCATGTTGAACCATCGATCGAAGGAGCCACCCGGTGCCCGAGTCCAAGGGACGCGCGAAGCCGAAGTACACCCCCCCGCCCCAGCGCAGATCCAAGACAACCATGGCCAACCCGCCGTGGTTCGTGCCGGTGATGCTCGGGCTGATGCTGGCGGGTCTGCTGTGGGTCGTCACGTTCTACATCACCTCAGGTGGCTTCCCCATCCCTGGAATCGGCTACTGGAACCTGATCATCGGCTTCAGCCTGATGATCAGCGGCTTCATGATGACCACCCGCTGGCGCTGACCGACCGCTTGCTGGCACCCCCCTTCTGACTGCCTCCCCTGGCCGGCAGTAAGTGACACGACATACATGTCGTCTCACTTAAAAGGGAGGTTTGCCATACCCCACACAGGCCTGAGGCGACTTATCCACAGGCGTTGTCCCCAATGGGGATAAATGACAACGGTGTAGTTCGCGCGGGGGACTGACGAGGGGAACTCCGACCTAGACGTTCAAGCCCACGACAGACAGCAGCGCGGACTGGTCGACAGTTGCGTACTTTGCGGTGGCCGCGGCAGCCAGCAGCACCAGCACCACGACCAAGGCCGGCAGCTGGAGCCGGCGCCGGTTCTGCGCAGCCGTTGCGGTGATCACCGCAGCCACTGCCGCACCCGTGACGAAACCGCCCACGTGAGCCTGCCAGGCGATGCCTGGCACAAAACCGATCACCGCATTGATGACCAGCAAGACGTACAGCTGGCGAGATGACCGGCCCAGGTGGCGGTTGAGCACGATCAGAGCCCCGAACAGGCCGAAGACGGCGCCTGAGGCACCCACCACCGCGGTCACCCAGCTGGGGTTGGGCTGGCCGGCCGCGGTCAGCGGCCACGCCAGCAACAGATAGCTGACCGATCCGCCCAACGCACTGACCAGATAGAGGGCCGCGAACCGGACCCGGCCGAGCATGGGCTCGAGATACTGCCCAAGAATCCACAACGCGTACATGTTGAACAAGATGTGCAGAAGGTTGCCGGGTGAGTGCGCGAAAGCGGCGGTCAGGAAGCGCCAGGGCTCGCTTGCACCAAGGGCCGGCACGAACGCCAGCTGAGCGGTCACCTGATCTGACACCTTCTGCAGGAGCCATACGGCCACGCAGATCGTGATGATCGTCAGCGTGACAACCGGCCGCCCATCCTGGGAGACCCTGGCACCGAACTGGGTGCGCGGCACACGCATGCTCTTCTGACCCTCGCGGACGCAGTCGATGCACTGAATGCCGACAGCGGCGGGCCGCTGACACTCGGGGCACGTCGGCCGGCCACAGCGCTGGCAGCGAACGTACGCCACGCGATCGGGGTGCCGCGGGCAGACCGGTTCCGCCTGGACCGGCGCGGGCTCACTCATGCTGGACGCTCACCTTCAGCCGAGAAACGGTCGGGGCAACGAGAAACCTCAGCCCTCGTCGACCGTCACTGAGTTGATAACGACGGGCTCCACCGGTTTGTCCCCACCGCCGGTGCGGACGGCGCTGATCTTGTCCACGACGTCGCGGCTGGGCTGGTCGGCGACCTCGCCGAAGATGGTGTGCTTGCCCTGGAGATGGGGGGTCGGGCCCGTTGTGATGAAGAACTGCGAGCCGTTGGTGCCCTTGCCGCCGCGAGTGCCGGCGTTGGCCATGGCCAGGATGTAGGGCTTGCTGAAGTTCTTGTCGGGGCTGATCTCGTCATTGAACGCGAATCCCGGGCCGCCCATGCCACTGCCCTGGGGGCAGCCGCCCTGAATCATGAATCCGGGGATGACGCGGTGGAAGGTGAGGCCGTCGTAGTAGGGGGTCGGGCTCGTCCGCCCGGCGTCGTCCCTGTAGTCCAGGGTTCCTTTGGCGAGTCCGACGAAGTTCGCAACCGTCTTGGGGGCTTGATCGGGGAACATCGCGATGTTGATGTCGCCGAGGGTCGTGTGAAGGGTGACGTTCATGCTCTCATCCTCGCATGCGAGTCAGGGTCCGGCGGGTCTGGGCAAGGGGTGCTGCCGGCTCCGGCAAGGGGTGGGTGGTCAGGTTCGTCGTCACGGTGCAGGATGGAACCAAGACGCCGTCTCACCTGTGGAGGACCCCATGTTCCGTACCAAGAGCAGGACAGAGCAACTGACCGAGCAGTATCAGAACCAGTCGGAGTCCCTCGCGGACACCGCGGCGATAGTGGCCGAGCAGTTGCGTGAGCGAGTAGGACCCGCTGTCGGCCAGGCCACTGAGAATGCCATCGACTGGGCCAGGCCCCGCTTCGAGCGCGGTGTTGAGGTAGCAGCCCCCAGGCTGGAGTCCGCGGTCAGCGGCCTCGCACCCAAGGTGGACACAGCGCGGGACAAGATTGTCGAAGAGCTGATTCCACGCCTGGCTGAGGCCATCAGCGCCTGGGCGGCCGCGACCGCCGCTGCCAGGGACGAGGCCGTCTCCCGCGGGCAGGGCGCTGCCGCTGTCATGTCCGGCGACGCAGTCGCGACGCGCAAGGGCGGCCGGAAGAGGCGGATTCTGCTCGTATTTGGCCTGCTCGCCGGCGGCGCCGCAGCCGCGATGGCGGTCATGAAGAAGTCAGCGCCCAAGGACGACCCCTGGACGACCCCCCTTGCGGACCGGTATGACGAGTCGCCCGGCGGCCGGCACTCCGCCACCTCCCCGGTCGAGGAGGCAAAAGACGCGACCGCCGGCCCGGCCACCTCGACGAAGTCCGAGATCATCGACCCCCCTGAAGGGTCCGACGGCCATAACCCGATCGGCTTGGCCCAGAACGGTGATCTCACCGACAAGGCCCACGCGAACAGGGCCGACACGAGCACGGTCGACAGGGGCACGGCCGAGGCGGGCACCGCGGACGCGAGGAAGGCCGACACGAGCAGGACCGACGCAAGTACGGCCGAGGCGGGCAAGGCCGACGCAAGGAAGAGCAGTGCGAACAAGAACGGCTCTGACAAGATCCCGCCCAAGTAGCGCGCATGTGGAGGAATGCCACCAACGCCGAATCGACCGCAACGGTTTATCAGCTCTCGCGGTCATCCGCGTCGGTGGCAGGGGTCGCGTCGGTGGCATGGGTTCGGTCCGGATGGGGCCTGCGCTCGATGTGAGGTGAAGCGTTACCGCGCGCCTCGCGTACAGTTTTCTGGGTGCCCACCGACGAAGACGAGCTTTCAGTGACGTCGGCGGACGTGACCTGCCCGCCAGCGAGCAGCGGACAAACCGGCGCTCAGGCACCCGGCAGCGGGCAAACCGGGACGGAGACCCCCCCGATACCAGCTGCCGACCTGGCACTTTGCCTTCGTGTCCTTGCCCAGGCTGACGAGCTGCCGAGCGAGCACCCCGACGCCGTGGCGATCAGGCGGGCGACCGCGCGGGTATTCAAGGGTGTCAAGGAAAAGCGTCGCGCCGAGCGCCGCACCAAGCTGCTGGCCCATGACCGCGCCGTCACCGCCCTGACGGCGACAGGCGCCCCGGAGCGGATCGACGACGAGACCCAGGGCCTGAAACTGGTGTCGAATGCCACCGGCGCACTTGCCGGCAGACTCCTGCAACCCCGCTCCTGCTACACCTGCAAGGCAAGGTACGTCGATGTCGACGCGTTCTACCACCAGCTCTGCCCCCCGTGCGCTGCCCTCAACCGCGGCAAGCGCAACGCTCGCACAGACCTCACAGGTCGGCGCGCCCTGCTCACCGGGGGCCGCGCCAAGATCGGGATGTATATCGCATTGCGGCTGTTGCGAGACGGGGCTCACACCACCATCACCACGCGCTTTCCGGCCGACGCGATCCGCCGGTTCACCGCCATGGAGGACAGCGCCGACTGGATCCACCGCCTGCGCATCGTCGGGATCGACCTGCGTGACCCGGCGCAGGTCGTTGCGCTCGCAGACTCCGTGGCCGCACAGGGACCGCTGGACATCCTGATCAACAACGCCGCCCAGACCGTACGGCGCTCGCCGGGTTCGTACGCGCCCCTGGTCGAGGCCGAGGCAGAGCCCCTGCCACATGGCCCGCTGCCCGAGATGATCACCTTCGACCACGTCAGCGACGCCCATCCGACATCTCTGGCCGGGGCATTGCAGGCCCCGGCGACGGCGCGGACAACTGCCCCGCATACGTTGACCGCCCTCGCTCTGCGCGCGGGTTCGGCTGCGCCGTCGAGAGTGGCCGCCGGCACCGCGATCGACGCCGGGGGTCTGGTGCCCGACCTGCACGACGTGAACAGCTGGACCCAGCCGGTGCAGGAGGTGGATCCGCTGGAGCTGCTCGAGGTTCAGCTGTGCAACTCCACAGCCCCGTTCATCCTCATCAGCCGTCTTCGCGTCTCGATGGCGGCCTCCGCGGCCCGGCGCAAGTACGTCGTCAACGTCTCGGCGATGGAGGGCCAGTTCAGCCGCAACTACAAGGGTCCGGGTCATCCGCACACCAACATGGCAAAAGCGGCGCTGAACATGCTGACCCGGACCAGCGCCCGGGAGATGCTCGAGACGGACGCCATCCTGATGACAGCGGTCGACACCGGGTGGATCACCGACGAGCGTCCGCACCCGACCAAGATGCGTCTGGCCGAGGAGGGTTTCCACGCCCCTCTCGATCTCGTCGACGGCGCGGCACGTGTCTATGACCCGATCGTGCAGGGCGAGCTGGGCCGGGACGTCTACGGGTGCTTCGTCAAGGACTACGAGCCGGCCGACTGGTAGCGCGCTGGCGTTCTGGCCTGTGCCGTACTACGCGGTCTTGGTCCCTGCCGATCTGCGGACAACGGTGACCCCAAAGGCGATCCAGAAGGTGACGAAGGCTCCGAGCGCCCCGAACATCAAGGATCGCGCCCACGCCATGGCAGCGCGTTGAGCTTGGAGTGAGGCGGTGGCCTCGATGTCCACGCCTGAGAGCACCCACCAGGAGGCGGCCAGGCACACCAGCCAGAGCACCGCCGAGACCAGCATCACGAGGCTGCCGCCATGCCAGCGACCTTCGTGCGTACGGCGAAGCGCCACGATCATCGAGGCCGGAAGGACGAGAGAAGTGAGTGGCCAGACGAACAAGAGCGGGATGGGCAGCACTATGACGACCAGAGCCCAGGCCAGGGTTGCCCTGCGCCCTCCGTCGGCACCCGATAGGAGCCTTCCCCAACATCGGACTCGCAGGCGCCAGGCGACACGAGCCGCTCCACGCGCCACGTCTGAAGGGGAGATACCAAGCTCCGCGGCGGAGCTCAGGTCGCCGCGCCACTCTGCGGCATACCGATCGCGGTCCTCGGACGGAGTGATCCGGATGGCGCGGTTCAGGCGACGCGTGGCCCGGCTCATGCCACCACCACCCGCGCCGCATGGCGACCGCGGTGAGCCGATGCGGCCTCGGTGCACAGGTCGCGGGCCCAGGGCTGCCCGGTATCCGTCAGCGAGTAGAGCCGCCGTCGGGGACCGGGCCGGTCGTTGGCCGCCTCCCACGCAGATCGAACCAGCGACGCCTGCTCCAGGCGCACCAGGAGCGGGTACACCGTGCCGGTGGGGCGCCCGGTCTTGGCGGAGATGCTGAGACCCCAGATGGCCTCCTCGGCATCGAGCAGACAAGCGAGGACATCAACCATTGCCGGCGTCCTGCGTAGCGAAACGCTCATGTCCTAACTCTACATATCTAGAACTGGCACACAAGTTGAGTCCTCAGCCACTGTCCCTCAGCCAATGTCACGGCGCTGGAAACCCCGGATCCCGGCGGCCGTCAGAGCGATGGCGATGAGGGTCAGGACCAGCAGCGGCATGATCTCGAAATCGGCGCGGGGCAGTGCGGGGACATTCGCGAACGGTGAGATCCGCAATACCTTGTCGGGGAGCTGCAGGATGGGGCCGAGCTGACCCAGGACGCCGCAGGCGGCGAGCACTCCCCAGGCCGCCGCGCTGCGTTGCGGGGCAAACCCGATGAGCGCCATGGTGACGCCCGTGAAGACCCACATCGCAGGGACCAGCACGAGAGCCCCGCCCAGCACGGACCACACCGCTCCAGCGTTGCGGGCGGACACGGCATACGCACCGCCGGCGGACAGCCCGATGATGGTCATCAGGATCGGGGGACTGGCCACCGCGTGCACCAGGTGGCTACCCATCAGCCGGGTCCGGGTCACCGCCGTGCCAAGGACCTGTTCGGCACGGACCTCGGTCTCCTCCGTTCGCAGCCGCAGCATCGCCTGCACCGTGTGGATGGTGGCCACGGTGGCCATCAACGGCAGCACCGCGGCGAAGAACTCGTCGATCAATGACTGCCCGCCACCCATCCGCCTGAAGACCTCCTCGAGCTGCGGACTGCCCCTAAGGATGTCGAGCACCCCGTTGGCCACCGAACCGAGGGCTCCGGCGAAGATGGCCACACCGATGGTCCAGGCGAGCCACGACCCTCGCTGGAGACGCCGGGCCAGCCCTGCCGCGCTGGACAGCCCTCTGGCGGCGCGCTCAGGACCCAGGGGCGCGGGGCGCAGTCCGGCGCCGAAGTCGCGCCGACCCTCCAGAGCCACCGCAAGCCCGATCAGAGAGGCTCCGACGACCAGCGGCAGGAACAGGACCCACCACCGCTCGACGGCGAAGGGACGCACCTGCTGGGTCCAGCCGATGGGGGAGAGCCAGCTCAGCCAGGGGGCGGTGCCCGTGCTGTCCCCGACCGCCCTGAGCAGGAAGGCCACGCCCAGGACAGAGGCCGCCATACCTCGTGCCGGGCGGGCGTTCTCGCTGATCTGTGCGGTGACCGCACCGACCCCGGAGAACATGAGGCCGCACCCCACAAATGCCAGGCTCAGTGCGAGCGCACCAGCGAACGGAAGCCCCTCGAAGGACAGGCCGACGACAACGATCACAGCGAGAATGACGTTCGCCCCGATGGTGACCAGCAGAGCGGCCGCCAGGGGCGCGTGCCGGCCCACGACCCCTGAGCGCAACAGCTCGAGGCGCCCTGCCTCCTCCTCCGCACGGGTATGCCGGATGACCGCCAGCAGGCTCATCAACGCGACGAACAATGCCACGAAACCGCCCATTCGCCAGGCAGTGAACCCGCCGGGGCTCGAGAGGTCGAACGCAGGTCCGTACATCGCTCTCAGTGAGGTGTTGCGACCCATCGTGGGGCCGAGCTGGAGCCGCGACTGCGCAGTCGGAAAGAGCGACTCATAGGCTCCCGCCGTCGCCACGACCTGGGTGGCGAGGACGAAGATCCACGCCGGCCACCAGATACGGTCACGGCGCAGGGCCAGCCGGATCATCGGCCGCAACCCGGTCAGTGTGCCGGCCGATCCGACCTCAGCGACTTTCCGAGACGCCGTATCGCGTGGTGCGGTCCGGGTGCTCACGCGGGCTTCCGGAGCTGCGGGGGATTGGCCGATGGGACTGCCGTGGCGTAGTGACGCAGGAACAGCTCCTCGAGCGTGGGCGGGGCGCTCAGCAACGTGCTCACCCCGACGGTCGTCAGGCGTTCCAGAAGTGTGCCGAGATGGCCGGCGTCGACCTCACAGGTCAGCCTCGAGCCGCCGGCGACCACGTCGTGCACGCCGCTCAACCCGACGAGATCCGCGGGGACCGGCCCCAGCAGCTCCGCCTCGACATGGGTTCGGGTCAGGTGTCGGAGCTCGGCCAGTGTCCCGGTCTCGACAACGCGACCGTCCTTGATGATGGTCACCCGATCACACAGGTGCTCGACCTCGGAGAGTATGTGGCTGGATAACAGCAGGGTCCGGCCACGCGGCCGCTCCTCCTGGATGCAGTCACGAAAAACGCTCTCCATCAACGGATCCAGCCCCGCGGTGGGTTCGTCCAGGATCAGCAGCTCCACGTCAGAGGCCAGAGCTGCCACCAGGGCCACCTTCTGCCGGTTGCCCTTGGAGTAGGCCCGGCCCTTCTTGCGGGGGTCGAGGTCGAAGCGGTCGAGCAAGCTCTTGAGGCGACGTTCATCCAGGCCTCCGCGGAGCCGGCCCAGCAGGTCGATGACCTCACCCCCGGACAGGCTCGGCCACAGGTTGACGTCGCCGGGGACGTAGGCCAGCCGGCGGTGCAGACTCGCGGCGTCTCGCCAGGGATCACCCCCCAGCAGGGTGGCCTCACCGGAGTCGGGGCGCAGCAGCCCGAGCAGGACCCTGAACGTGGTGGACTTGCCGGCGCCGTTCGGACCAAGGAACCCATGCACCTCGCCCGTGGTGACGGTCAGGTCAAGACCGTCGAGGGCCTTCGTGGTGCCGAAGGACTTTGTCAGCCGTGAAGCCGTGATTGCAGCCGTCATGCTGTGACCGTATTCCCGTCTCGCCCCGTCTGGGAACCAGGTTCATGGGCGCATGAGTGACGTCCTCATCGGAGCTGCTTCCGTTGCCAGGTCGAAGTGCATTCGCGGCTCGGGCGCTTCTTCAGATCGACGTCCTTGGCTTCGGGTCTTGAGGGTTTGTTAACGCCAGCCTGAGGCTGGCTTGCGGTCGCTGGCCGCACTCTGGCAGCTCATGACCTCCTGGAGGCCCCTGGTGCCCCGCTCCACCCCGTGTCGCGACCTGACCCCGAGCTCCTGACTGCCCTGACGGCGTCGCGGCCTCGTGAAGCGGCGCCAGCACCCGCCGCGCGTTCCGGTGTGCACGGAGTGCGGCGGGCCGACATCGAGGGCTTGCGTGCGGTCGCGATTCTTGCTGTCCTCGCTTTTCACGCCGGTGTCCCGCACCTGGCCGGCGGGTTCGTCGGGGTCGACGTGTTCTTCGTCATTTCGGGGTTCCTCATCACCCAGCAGCTGCTCCGGCCGCTACTTGAGGGCCGGCGGCTGTCACTGATGGACTTCTACGCTCGAAGGGCCCGGCGAATCCTTCCCGCTGCCGGTGTAGTGCTGCTCTCGGTGCTGGCACTGGGGTGGTTGATCCTCACCCCGTTGCGGCAGGTCGATCTCGTCCACGACGTGCTGGCCTGCGCTGTCTATCTGCCGAACTGGTGGTTCATCTCCGGCCAGATCGACTACTCCCGGGCAGGGCTGGCAGTCAGCCCTTTGCTGCACTTCTGGTCGCTCGGGGTTGAGGAGCAGTTCTACCTCGTCTGGCCTGGGCTGGTCCTGGCTGCAGCCGCAGTCGCCCGCCGGCGGCGCCTCTCCCTGCGCGGCGTCGTCGCAACGGTTCTCGGTGGGGTGATCACCGCGTCCTTCACGCTGTCGATCGTGCTGACCCGAGCCGACCAGCCGTTGGCTTTCCTCGGATCGCCCACGCGGGCCTGGCAGTTCGGGGTGGGGGCACTCCTGGCGGTCTGGCTCCCCTCGGGAGGGGCCGTGTTGGTGGGCCGGGAGCTGGGACGGGGAACGCCGGGCACCGCCGCTCCTGGCGCTGGCCGGTGGCGGATACCCGCGCCACCCGGGTGGATCGGGTGGATCGGGCTCGCCGCGATCGCCGGGGCCAGCGTCGGCTTCGATGGCCTGACGCCATATCCCGGGATCGCCGCTCTGCTGCCGACTCTGGGCACGGCAGCGGTCATTGCAGCAGGTGCCCGATCGACTGGAACCGGACCGGCTAGAACCGGACCGGCTAGAACAGGACCGACTGATGCGTGGCCGGCCAGCGGAGGTCTGGCCAGTGCCGGCCCCGGGGGAGGCCTCGCCGAGCGCTGGCTCAGTCCCGCTCCCTGGCTCGGGACACCCACCATGCGCCGAATTGGACGGTTGTCCTTCACCTGGTACCTGTGGCACTGGCCCGTACTGGTGCTCACGGAGGCCGTCACGGGGCCCCTGGCCTGGCCAGCAAAGGTCGCCCTCGTGCTCGGTTCGGGGATCCCCGCCTGGCTGACCATGACCCTGGTCGAGAACCGGATCCGTTTCGCCGGCCCGTTGCTCCGGCGCCCAGGGCTGAGCCTGACCGCCGGCGCAGTGGCCATGTGCCTGCCGCTGCTGGCCGCCACAGCCGTGGGCGCTTCGGCGGCGAATCTGGCCGGGACCCAGGCCAGCCCCGCCGGGGCCGCACCGCCCGCCACCTTGAGCGACCCCTTCGGCGCCGCTCATCAGGCGCAAGGCGGCGCAGTGACCCCCTCGCCGGCGAACGCCCGCGACGACCTGCCCACCTACCCGAAGGAGTGCCAGCTGGACGCGCCCACCCTCGTCAGCCCGCCTTGCGTGATGGGGCCTGCCCGGCCTCACGGGCACGTCGTACTGCTCGGCGACTCCCACGCCGTGGAGTGGTTCAGCGGCGTACAGCGAGTGGCCACTGCCAGAGGCTGGGGCGTCGAGATGCTCGCCAAGGGTGGCTGCCCGCTGCCTGCGTTCATGACAGTGCCGACAGAGCTGGGCCGGCCCTACACCGAATGCACTACCTGGCGGGAGAACGTCCTGGACCGGCTGACCACCGAGGCCCGGCCCGCGGTGATATTCGTGTCGTCCCTGAACCACTACCTGGGTGACCAGAACGTGGTGATGGCTGGCTGGCGAGCCTCCCTGGCCCGCCTGGCCCGCCTCGGGGTGCCCATCGTCTATCTACGGGACAACCCGTATCCCGGAACGGATGTGCCGGCCTGCATCTCCGGAGCGGCCTCAGACTGGGCCCGGTGTGCCTTTCCCCGGTCCACAGGGCTGCCCAAAGATCCGCTGGCCGATGCGATCGCCGCAGGCATGCTGCCCGGGGTAACCATGGTTGACCTCACCGGGCTGCTCTGCCCACCGGGCCCGCAGACCTGCCCTGCCGTGCTCGGGCACACGCTTCTCTACAAGGACATCTCCCATCTCACAAACACCGCGGTTGTCCGGCTGACGCCAGCCCTGGATGCCGATCTCGTCAGCCAGCATGTGATCGCCGCAACGCACTGAGGGTCAGGGGTGACGACAGCCAGATCTCGCCGCCTGCAATAGCACTGCCGCTCCCAGGTTTCGAGCCGTTTGGGTTGGCGTTTCAAGCCGTTTGGGTTGGTTTCGCCAATTCAACGCATTTCGATGAGAACCGCCCATTATCGTGATCCTTGAATGGCCCAACATCAGGTGCCGCTCAGCAGCACGCGGATGAGTGTCCCCACATGGCAGAGACTCCATCCATTCCACGAAGCATTGCCGCTGGCGCGAAGGAAGATCGGGTGTTCGAAGGGGGGATCGGGTGTCGTCACCTAACGGAACATTTTCCGCGGGGGTTGGCCCTCTGATGCAACGTCTCGATGACTTTGCGGTTGTTCTCGACGCAGTTCCCGATGCGATGGTGGTCGTGGACCGTTCGGGCGTGATCCGGTTTGCCAATCGTCAGACGGAGACACTATTCGGCTATCAGCGGGACGCCCTGGTCGGCCGGCTCATCGAGACCCTGGTGCCGGAGTCGGTCCGGACGGTCCACCAGGCGCAGCGCGAGGGATACGTCGCAGATCCGGAAGTTCGCGAGATGGGAAGCGTTCCGGAACTAACCGGACGCAAGCGAGATGGTACCGAGTTCCCGCTGGACATCGGCTTGGCCCACATCGGCACCGGGGACGACCTGCTGGTGATCGCCGCGGTGCGCGACATGACCGCCCGCCATGAGGCAGAGGAGGACCGCCGCCAGGCAGACCGGATGTCGGCGGTGGTCGAGTTCAGTGCGGATGCCATCCTGAGCGGCACGCTGGACAGTGTCATCACGAGCTGGAACCCGGCCGCCGAGAGGATGTTCGGCTACTCCAGCTCGGAGATCATCGGCAAGACCGGCGCACTCCTGAATCCAGGGGATCTGGCCGGCCAGGCCGAGCCCTTCATGGCAGGAATACGCGCCGGCCAGGATCTCGAGAACATTGAGGCAAAGCTTGCCCGCAGCGACGGATCGGAGTTCCCGGCCTCGCTCACCATCTCCTCGATCCGCGACCGGGACGGTGCTGTTGTCGGCGCCTCGGCGATCGTCCGCGACACAACCGACCAGAGACAGGCGTTCGAGGCCACGCAACAGATGGCGGCGATCATCGAGCACTCAGACGATGCCATCACCGGCAAGACACTCGACGGGATCATCTCGACCTGGAACCCGGCCGCCGAGCGGATGTACGGCTACGGGAGCGCGGAGATCATCGGCAAGTCCGTCGATCTCCTCAGCCCAGCCGACCGAGCCGGCGAGGTCGAAGTCCTGATGGACAAGATCAAGGCCGGAGAGCATCTGGATCACATTGAGACCATCCGTGTCCGCAAGGACGGGAAGACGTTCCCGGTCTCGCTCACCATCTCGCCCATCTACGAGCCTTGTGGCACCATCGTCGGCGCATCCACGATCACGCACGACCTGACCGAGCAGAGGCAGGCAGCCTTGAACGCCCGGAGCCTCATCGCGGCGGAAGACCTGGTACAGGCCATGATGCGATCCGCGTCCATCGGCATCGCCCTGGCTGACATGCGCGGCTCGTACCAGGTTGTCAACGACGCGTTGTGCCGTCTTCTCGGGTATGACGCAGCGTGGTTCCAGACACACGGGCTGGTTGACGTGCTCCTTCCCGAGGACGCCAAGAAGGTTCTCCGCGACCGCGCCCGATTCCTCGCCGGATCGACGGGCACGAACGAGACGAAACTGCGTCTGAGGCGGGCCGACGGTGCCACTGTCTGGGTCCGACGGGTGGAGGTCCTGATCCCGGGCGTGGACGGGGCGCCGAACCTGCTGATGATTCAGGTGGAGGACTTCACTGCCGAGCATGAGGCTCAGGAGGCGCTGACCTACCAGGCCTTTCATGACCTGTTGACCGGGTTGCACAACCGAGCCTGGATCCTGGACATGCTCAAGGTCGATCTGCGCACTGCGAAGCGTCTGGGTTCTTCGGTGGGAATCTTGTTTGTCGACGTGGACCACCTGAAGGTCGTGAACGACTCCCTCGGCCACGCGGCCGGCGACAAGGTGCTGGCCGCAGTCGCCGATCGGATCGTCGCAGCGGCGCGCCCGGGTGACCGGGTCGGACGCTTTGGCGGGGACGAGTTCGTCGTCGTGGTCCAGGACGTCCACGACGTCCTCGAGCTCGAACAATGCGCCGAACGGGTTTCCGCAGCGATCACGGCCGACCTCACGGTACACGGCCACCGGATCGTACCAACCGTTTCCATCGGCATTGCCATGTCGACGCCAACCTCGAATCCAGACGCCCTGCTGCGCGACACGGACTCCGCGCTCTTCCGCGCAAAGGCAACCGGGCGTGGGCGCTGGCAGTTCTTCGACGAGAAGATGCACGCCCAGGCCATGGCCCGCCTCACCATCGAGGATGAGCTGCGCCACGCGATCATCCGGAATGAGTTCATCGTGCATTACCAGCCCATCGTGGCCCTCGCCGACCGCCGCGTGGTCGGACACGAGGCCCTGTTGCGCTGGGTCCACCCCACCCGCGGCATTCTCACCCCGGGCGAGTTCCTCGACGTTGCCGAGGACAGCCAGCTCATCACCACCATCGGCGCGCACGTCCTGGACGACGTATGCGCCGTGCTTGCCGACCGCTCCGACCTTCCCGGCCCGATCAGCGTCAACGTCTCTGCCGTTCAGCTTGCTGCCCCGGACTGGCTCACCAGCGTCACAGACGCTCTGTCCAGGCACGGAGTCGACCCCCATCGAATCGTTCTTGAGGTCACCGAGACCGCAGTGCTGAATCTGTTGGACTCCGCAAGGGATGCGTTTGTATCGCTGCGCGGGCTCGGTGTTGGCATACACGTCGACGACTTCGGGACCGGATACTCCTCCATCTCCCTGCTTCGAGAGCTGCCCGTGACCGGTGTCAAGCTCGATCTGCGATTCGTGCACGACCTCACCATCGGCGACAGCCGGGCGAACGCCCTCGCGCAGGGCCTGAGCGGGCTCGTCAACGGCATGGAGCTGACAGGTATCGCCGAGGGGATCGAGACCAAGATGCAGGCCGACATCCTGCTCGCCCAGGGGTGGCAGTGCGGTCAGGGCTACTACTTCGGCAGACCGACCGCCCTACCGGCGACCGGCTGACCTACAGTGAGGCAATTCATCGCCCGCCACAACCTGCGTGACGACATGTCGGGAGGCGCCATGGACAAGGAGTTCTTCCAGGATCTGCTCGACCAGATCACTGATGGCGTCTACTTCGTCACCAGAGACCGGCGGATCACGTACTGGAACCGCGGCGCAGAGCGGATCACCGGGTATGGGGCCGACGAGGTCCTGGGACACAGTTGCGCGGAGGGAATCCTGCGCCACGTTGACGACACCGGTCGGCAGTTATGCCTGCACGGCTGCCCGCTGGCAGCGGTGATGAAGGATGGCCAGCCCAGAGAGGCTCCCGTCTACCTGCACCACAAGGATGGACATCGGCTCCCTGTCACGGTTCGGAGTAAGGCTATGCGGGACCCGGACGGAAAGATTGTCGGCTCTGTCGAGGTCTTCTCCCCCCGAGGACTCAATCCCTACGCGAACCTGCTCGGGAACCGCAAGGACGACACCATGGATTCCGTGACGGGTCTGGCCCCGCGTCGCTTCGGTGAGCTGACCCTGCAGGCCCTGACGCGGGCGGTCGCCGAACAGGACGACACGCTTGGTGTTCTCTATATCGACGCGGACCATTTCAAAGATGTCAACGACAAGTTCGGGCACAAGACCGGCGATGAGGTGCTGCGCATGGTCGGCCAGTCGATTGTGAACGGGCTGCGACGCGACGATATCCCGGTGCGGTGGGGCGGCGAAGAGTTCCTGGCCCTCTTGCCCGGAATCGACCCGGCCAGTCTGCGCGCCGCCGCCGAGCGGGTGCGCATGCTGGCGGAGAACTCCTGGATCCAGCGAGGTGACGTCCAGGTGCGGGTGACCGTATCGGTCGGCGCAACCATGGCGTTGGGGAGTGAGACCCCCGAGGACCTTGTGGATCGCGCCGACTCGTTCATGTATGCGAGCAAACAGAGCGGGCGCAACCGCGTCACAACCGACACTGGCACGCTCATCAGCAAGGCGGACCGGCCCATCCTCGGCACCTGCTTCCCCTCGGAGACCTCGCCAAATTGACCCCGAGCCACCGCGGGGGCTCATGCAGGTGACTGCGCCCACAGGTGCGGCGGTGTGGCTCCTCGTCAAGGGTGTGAAGGTCCTCGACTCCGGGGCGGGCCTGCCGGGCTGATCCGAGCCGTTCGAAGCAGCCGCCATCGGGGCCTGGCCGGACTCGGGGACCATGCCTCCTCCGCTCGCCGTGACGAACTGTGGAGCCACGGTGGGCGCGGGTCTGTGTGACCCGTGATGATGGCGCGATGTAGGCACGACGCCCGTAGTCAGCGGGCGGCGGTGTACTTGCCATGTTGGAAAGTACGAGCAATACTTTCCAACATGGAAAACTCAGAGCCCCCTCCAACTCCAGAAGATGCCGCGGCTGCCCTGGTCGAGGCTGAGGCGTCGCGGACGCATTTGGCGGGCACCCTGGCTCTGCCCTCCTTCTTCTACGCTGCGATCGGCGCC
>Ga0209890_10000719_pt1 | contig 15338 bp, 11 predicted proteins | sample OrgsoiDNA2013049_FD_185799 | JGI IMG/M metagenome (GOLD analysis project Ga0209890, IMG submission 185799) | Permafrost soil microbial communities from the Arctic, to analyse light accelerated degradation of dissolved organic matter (DOM) -... | ecosystem: Environmental > Terrestrial > Soil >...
TCACGCACCGCGCGGACCGTCCACTCGGCCGCACCGGCCAGTATCTGGTGAACTTGTTGCGCCGGCATTCACCCGGCGCTACTGCGACACTCGCTTCAACACAGCCGAGTTCCGTTCATCGTTTGCAATCACGCGATAGAACTCTCTGAGTTTCTGCGCCTCGCTGACCGGCACGCTGAGGTTTTTGATCTCGAAAGTACGCGAGTAGCGCAAGGTCCGGCCGACGATTTCGGTCTTGCTCTGATAGGAGGCAAATCCATCGTCCAGGTTGACCGGCGGCGGCAGCTCGTCGAGCTGATAGCCCGCCGGCAATTCGATTTCGAACACGTCGGTGTCGCGCTCCGGTCCCTCGAACTCCACGGGGTATTGGCGCGCCTCCTTGGTTTCCAACAGACCACTGGTTTTGCTGCCCAGAACCCTCGGCCTGACCAATAAGAGATCACCTGCGGTCTTCGCGTAATTCGGCGCCTCCAAGGTGTAGTTCCACTCGAACGGCCGGTCGGCGAGGTGCAAGTTCGCGACGGTTGCCTTGAGAATTTGAAAAGTCGAAAACGAAGCACCCGCCACCGATTCCACCGGTTTGATTCGATCGGTATCCTGAGTCGTCGAGCGCAAGGCGTAGCGCTGCGATGACGCTCTATCGCCCAACCTGACTTCATGCACGTCGCCGCGCAGTGTGCCCTTTTCGTCCAAGGTCATTTTTGCCGTGCGCTCTATGCCGTTCGAATCGGTCGATAACTGCGGAAGCGCGAGCAATTCTCCCCCGTCGGGCGTCACCAACATTCCGTAGTTGGCCTGCAGCGCGCCGGACAGCCGGCCCAGCGGCGTCAATGCATCGGTGGGATCGAAGAACAGGATCTGCCCCAGCGTCGGATGCGCGATTCGCGCCCTCAGTGTCGCCGCATCAACCCCGGCGGGCAGGGCAATGGCCAGAATGGCATGATCGAAATCCAAATTGGGCGGCGTCGTCGCGGTTACCGAGCCGCGCTCGGTATTGATGATGACATAGTAGGAGTCGACGCCGATTTCCTTCAGCATGGCGCTGAGCAGCGTCACCTTGTCCTTGCAGTCGCCGTAGCGATGATTGAATGTTTCGGTGGCGGGATGGGGTTGTTGACCGCCGATGCCGAGTTCGATGGCCACGTAACGAATATCGTTTTGCACGAAGTTTGCCAGCGCCTGCATCTTACCCAACAGCGTCGGAATCGAGGCTGTCAATTCGACGACCTTCTGTTTGATCTCTCCAGAGGCTTCGCGACGCCCGCGCGTCAAGCCCAGATACCATGCGCCGATTTCGCGCCAACTCTGGATGCCGGGGTCCTGACCGCTCGGAGGCACGAAGGCGACCACCATTCTGCCTGCGATGCCGCGCCAAGGCGGCATGTCCGGTTCGATGCGAATCGCCTGCACGTCCCTGATGGACCAATTCCATTGGCCTGCTCCGGACCCGGTAGGAGTCTCCTCCGGGTGATTTACCCAGTTTGCCTTATATGACCAGCCTTTGGGCAGCTGCAGGGTGTAATGCGCCTCTCGCACGGGAACCGTGTCCTGAAACCCCCAATCGTCCACCATCACGTAAGGTCGCAATTCCTGTTCGAATTCGTAGCCGACCACGCTGCCGGCGGTGGCGGCGGGAATGCGCAGCGTCTTGGTGCGCAAATCGCTGATCAGTTCGCTGCCGTCCACGCCGATGATTGCGGACTCGACCGCATCCTTGTCCTTGACTTCATAATCCTTGCCTGACACCGGCACGCACCACGCATGCAGGTTGGTGATACGACTCTGCGAGTCGAAGTACACGCGAACCACACCCCGCCCCTCACCATCGGGCCGCAATATTTTGGCTGCTTCGCGATACAGTCTTTTGATCCTGCCGTTCGCCTGTACCGTGATAATGGTCTCGGCGTAGAGCACGACGGCATTCGTCTTGTCGTCGTGCGCCGGAAGCGTCGCGCCGGCCTGCGCATGAATCCATGACGGCGCATCGCCGGCGCAGGCGAGTCGCGCGCCAAGCAAGCTTAACGTAGCCATTACCGACCCTAACCGCAGGCCCCCAGTGCGCGCCACCATCACTGCGCCGCCATTTTCTTCACGGGCGTCAGGATGATCTGCTCTTCATCGCCGGTGCGTACGATCTCGAAGAAATTCTGCATGGCGCCGTAGTGCTGTGTTTCGACCAACAAGGTCGCCACGGTCAGCTGGCGATTCAGGTGTAATGAGCCATTCTTGGATTCGCTCGACGAAGCATAGTCCAGTACCTTGCGATTCTCCCGCACAGGCTGCGGCGAGCTGTTCACCTGCCAATTGGTCGGCAGTTCGATGGTTATATCGTCCGCGCTCTGGTGCCGGAAGCCGAAGTACAGCGGATGCGCCCGTGTCTGATGCAGGAAGGATCTTTTGTCCTGGCCGCCAAACAGGCCGACGGGCATGACGGCGCGTTGGCCGGCGATGGATGCCCAGCCCGGAATCTTCAAATCGAATTCCGCGACCAGTGTCGGTGACGCACTATTCCAATCCGGTCGATTGGCGAGTTCGACCACGACGCCGCTGGGAATGTCGGCCTTGATCTCATCCTCCAGAAACTGCTTTCGGGCCGCCTCATCTTCATTGCGCTCCTCATGGCGTCGCCACAGCGCCTCGTGGCCCGTGAAAGTCACTGTAATCTTGCCTTCCAAAGTACCGTTGGTCGCCAGCTTCAAGTTGCCCTTGCGCTCGACGCGAGACTCCGCTGTTTCCGTGAGCGGTGTCTCGACCCAGGTACCGCCGTCCTTGTCGAGGCGCCGTCCCTTGACAGCCGTCTCGCTCCAAGGCAACAGGCCAAAAGGCGCAAACGCCGTACCCGGGTCCAAGAACATTTCCTTTCCATTGAGGGTCACCAGCACCACGTTGGAGTTGAGCTCTGCCGGGTTCTGGGTCCGGTAATTGAAAAAACGCACATCGCGGGTCGAAACGATCACGGGATCGGCCTGTATGCCCGCCGCACGCACCAGGGCGAGGAACAACCAAGTGATTTGATTGCCGTCGCCGTATCCCTGCTTCCAAAGATCCTCCACATTCTTGGCGGTCTTAGGATTCTCCCGCTCGGCCTCCTGCTGCGATTTCTGACGTTCGAAGGAGATATTGCGTATGCGCAGAGTGCGCTCGTAAATCTTGCGCAGCTTTGCCTCGGGCGAATCACCGGGTTCCACGATTTGCGCTACCGCCTCCGTCATGGCGCGCTGTTTGTCGATGAAATTGTCCACCACACGGTACATCCGTTTCCCGTATTTTTTCCAAAACACGTCGGGGTCTTTCTCGAGTCTCGAGTCGAAGTCCGAGACATAAATGAAGTCGACCCGGAACTTCAATTCATTCTCGGGCGGCATGTATTCCTCGGTCACGAAGGCGGGCACGTCCCGCGATTCCAGACGAATCTTGCCGCGCTCTTCTTTCGGGGCGCCGGTTCCCGTCGGCAGCCCTGTCGGCCAGCTGTACCGCAGATCAAAACCGCGATAGGGATCGAGAGAGAACTTCGCGTCCTTGGTGAACAGGTCCTGGCTCAAGATCCAATGCGAATCGAACACGAAGCCCGACTGGAATTGATGCCGGTAACGGTATTCGATGATGCTGCCCACCTGAACATCGGGCATTGTGAAGTTCTTGGCGAGCCACTTGACCCCTCTTGCCTGCACGATTGGTTTCTCGTACACCGTGCCGTCGAATTTGACGATGCTCCCATCCGGGTGGATGGTCCGCGCTTGAATGCCGTGGACGCTCTCCTTTGCCTTGTCGAAGGGAATTTCGACGTCCGCATACTTGCGGCCTTCCTCGGTCAGAATTTTGATGCGGGCGTACACCGCTTCGCTCGGTCCGTTGTCGTCCCGGTCGACCTGCCGGTACAGGAAAATCGCCGGCGCCCCCATGGCCTTGGGCTCACCGGTCATTTTGAGCTCGTCCGGCGAAATCGGCAGCCAGTCCTCGGCTCGGGCCGTCAGCGAACCGGCGCACAAAGCCAGTGCGCCGATCAATCCCTGTATCGCGCTACGCCTGCGTCCCAGCATGAGTGGCCCCTGTGATCCCTGTTATCGCCCCCCTGTCTTCACCGTCCGTCGGTAGCAGAGTTGACTGTCAGTATGGGCGAGCGATTCGCGGTCGTCGAGATCCCGCGGAGGCAGGCCATCCTCCGATGTTACTTATTACCCTTGCCGGCGCGTCTCCGCGACGACGGTAAGCCACTCAGGGTCTGCGGGAGCCGGTTCGCGAAGGTTGCATGCCCATACCTCTCCCTCGTCGATGAATGCATTCTCCGTGAAGAAGTCACGACAAGGCATATTCTGCGCTGTCGGCGTGTATCTGCCCTCCAAACGCCATACACCGCGTTCTTGGACGAGTTTTTTAATTCGATTGAGTACGGCTCGCTCGATTCCGTAGCCGAACACACGGCAGCTGAGCACAAAGGCGAGCACGCGAGCGCTGTTCTCGGCAAGCTCCACGACCGCGACGCAGGTAATGCCCATGTCGCCAAAGCGGTCCGCGGTGGCCCCCGCTAAAATGATGTGACGACCCGATAGATACCAATCCGACGCCTCCCGGAAACTCGTCCGCCGGCCCTCCAGATTGAATTGATTCGTGCGGTTGATGAGATCTACGATGCGCTTGAGGTCGTCGCGGCCCGCGGATGAAATCCGCAGTTTGAGCTCCAGCTTGGCAAAAAGCTGGGGATCTACCGCCGACTCACCCTCTTCCTGGCCGGTAAAGTGGATCCGCTTTTCGCGCTGCACATACATGGCGGTTCGATCCATTCCGGGTTCTTCATCAAGCGCATCAGCCCATGCCGACAGGCGCGCCCAGACCCCGGAATCGGTCGCGTCAAGGCAGAGAATGCGCGGAAACGCGTCGCTCATCAGTTCTCGCTCGTCGGGGCGGTCGTCGATGAACACGAAATCCTTGTTCTTCAAATTCAAACCCGTCTCGATACGCTGCATGCCCTTAACTTTTTGGTCCCAGCTGACGGCTGAGTAGACGAAGTCCTCCGCCGCGAGAATCCCCCCGTGCCAGTTGACGTTCGCCGGATCATTTTTAGAGAGAATCGCGAGTACGACACCCCGCTCTTTCAGCCGCTTCAAAATGCGCTGGCGGTCGTGAAAGTGATCTACAGGTCCTTCGCCAATGACTCCCTTCCACAACGTGTTATCGAGATCGCAGACCACGAGTTTGCGGCCCACGAGACGGGCGTAAACGTATATGAGATCCACGTAAGTGGGAGCCAGCAGACGGCCGATCGCTGCGGGATGCTGCATATCGGTTTTGTGAAAATACGCACCGGCCGAGAATTCGCCCGCGCGATCGACGATCCGCTTCTCATCCAACAAATGAACGTGCTTGACGGTTCCGGCATTGACCCGATCGATCGCGCCCGTCAACAGCCGATTACACAGCCGGATCACGTCGCCGCGAATGCGTTTCGTCAGGCGTTGTTTCACGAATCGGTGGATGGCGCGCTCATCGCGCAATAGTCCGGATGCGTTGTGCACGAAGATCGGGCATTCGAAACAATCCGCAAGAAGGGCCAGGATGGGCTCGGCGCTTTGCGCCAGCGACACCGCGAGATCCTCGGCTTGGATGCGAGAGAGCCATGCGTTGCGCCAATTTAGGATTTTCTGGAACTCCGGAGAGAATCCATAGGTAAATGGACTGAAAAAAACCAGGTCGAATTTATCCTGAGCAAGTGCTTTCAGCTGCGCTCCGAGCTGCCGCAAATCCCGCGTGGTGACGTAGGTAATTTCGGCGGCAATTCCTTCTTCGAGCAGTGGGCTCAAAATGAACCCGCCGATATCCAGAAACAGGCAGTCCCCGAAAAAAACGATCTTTGTGCTGCCTGCAACTTCCGGCAGAAGCTGCTTATGGATGCGGTCAAGCACGCTCACCACATTATCCAGCTGCGGCGGAGCGAGGGACGGCTGTAAGTAATTCTTGAGCGCATCACGCTCGCTTGCGCACAGCCGCTTGACGATATCCCGCCGCACATTATCGGACAATGTCGGATCGTAGAACGCCTTGATGCGTTCGCCGACGAACAGGGCTAGGAAACTATCGTCATTGGCGCTGAAATATTCTCTCAGGTAGATGGGCAGTACCTCAAATTCTCGTTTGAGGTATTCGACTCTATTCGACTCACCGGCCGCAGCAGATGCCCATCGCGGAAAAAACTCCGTGGCGTTGGCAAACAATTCGGCAAGCCGCAACGTCCGTTCGCCGATTACCCTGGCGATCTCTACCCGAGACTGGTTGGTAAACGAAGCGGGGAGCATTCAAGTCTCCGAAGGGTCAGTCGCGTTATCGCCGATACCCATTGTAATTCGTGGCGGCGCGCGCAAATGATGCTGCGGATCACATGTTTGTGTTCGGCGCGCCCGGCCGTGTCAGTATACCGCTGACTACGCCCAATTGCCCGCATCGACCGTCAGCACCGTGCCGGTGATGCTGCGGCCTCCGTCCCCCAGCAGAAATTCGACACCGCGGGCCACGTCGATGGGATCAGCCATGCGTTTCAGGGCACTGCGCCTCGCGATCTTCTGGCGCTGCGACTCGTCCAGTTGCTGCGTCATCTCCGTGGCGATGAAACCGGGGGCGAGGGCGTTCACGGTGATGCCGAGCTGTCCGACCTCGCGCGCCAGCGAACGAGTGAAGCCGAGCAGCGAGGCTTTGGTGGCGCTGTAGACCGAAAGTCCGCTGTAACCCGTGGTGGCCACGATCGAGGCGATATTGACGATCCGCCCCTCACGCTGCGCCATCATCGACCGAACCACGTACTTCGACAATAGAATGGGCGACACGGTATTGAGTTGAATCAGCTGTTGGATATCCTGATCACGCATGGTGCTGAGCAGGGCGCCGGCGCCCATACCCGCGTTATTGACCAGGCCATAAAGCGGACCGAAGTCGGCGCGCAGCGCTTTAACGAGCGGCCCGATCACCCCCAAGTCGGATAGGTCGCAGGCGCGAAACTCGATCGCACCGCGCCCAACGTCCGCCGCCGCGCGGCCGGCGGCCGTCAACTCGTCCGTGCTGCCGCGCGCGAGGGTGATGACGCGATAGCCCGCGGCCGCGAGCGTGCGAGCCATCGCGAGGCCGAGCCCGCGGCTGCCGCCGGTGACGATGACATTTTGCATTGGCCATTATCAGCCATGCCGTAATCCAGCGGCAAGCGTGCGCCGTTCTGCCAAACTCCCGACATGGATCTTGCAAAGAATCCCGCCAACTTGTCGCCCACTTTAAGCAGGTTGTTCCTGCCGGGCGTAGTTGCCGCCGATCTGCGCGGTCCCGGCGACGTCAAGCTGCTGATGCCGGCGGAGGCTCGATATCTTGGACGCGCGGTGCCGAAACGGGTGCGGGAGTTTGCGGCCGGGCGATTGTGCGCGCGGCGCGCTTTGGCCGAATTCGGCATCGTCGATTTTGCCGTCGGGGTGGCCGATGACCGGCAGCCGGTCTGGCCCGCCCCGATGGTCGGCAGCATTACTCACACCGCGGGATTTTGCGCCGCGGTGGCCGCCGAGCGAGAGTCGGTCGCTGCCTTGGGGCTCGATAGCGAGGTGGTCGGTGATGTCAACGTCGAGATCTGGTCCAGGGTCTGCGTGCCGGACGAGAGTGCGTGGGTGAGGGCGCTTCCCGCATCGCAGCAACCCGCTGCAATTACCTTGATTTTCTCGGCCAAGGAAGCCTTCTACAAATGCCAGTACCCGCTGACGCACGAACGCTTGGATTTCCAGGATGTGCGAGTCGAGGCGGCGTGGGGCGCCGCTGACGGCCTGTTCCGGATCCATGCGGCCCGGAGCATTGCCATGTGCCTGCGTACGGCAATGCCCATGCAAGGACGGTATCTTTTCCACGAAGAGTTCGTGACGGCAGGCCTTGGCCTGGCTGCGGCGGATTATGTTCAATAAGCCTTGTCGTCGCGGAAGATCTTCACCGCGGTCAGCAAGATGATTTTGATGTCGAGCATGGGCGTCCAGCGCCTGAGGTAATCGAGGTCGTAATTCACCCGCGCCTCCATCTCTTCCAGCTGCGAAGTCTCGCCTCGACACCCGTTCACTTGCGCGAGGCCGGTAATGCCGGGCAGTACCTTGTGCCGGACCATGTAGCCCTTGATGAGTTTGCGGTATTCCTCATTGTGCGCGACGGCGTGGGGGCGGGGTCCCACCAGGCTCATGCGGCCCTGCAGGACGTTGATGAGTTGCGGCAGTTCATCGAGCGAGGTGCGCCTGAGAATGCCGCCGATGCGCGTGATGCGGCTGTCGGTCTTCGATGCCTGCCGGACCTTTTCGCCGTCTTCGGTCACGCTCATGGTCCTGAATTTGTACACCCCGATCTCATGTCCATCCAGACCATAACGGCGCTGCTTGAAAATGACGGGTCCGGGCGAGGACACCTTGACCAGGATCGCGATCAGCAGCAGCAGCGGCAGGAACAGCAGCAGGATCACCACCGACAAGGCAATATCGGTCAGCCGTTTCGTGACGCCGCGGTATCCATAGAACGGGGTTTCACACATGGCGACCACGGGAATGCCATGAATCTCGCCGGAGCGCGCCTGGATGAGGTCGAACACGAACACATCGGGCACGTAGTAAATCGATGCCGTGGTGTCGCGCAAATCATCGAGGAGGTTCATGACGCGCTTCACATGCCGGATCGGCAGTGCAATGAAAATCACATCCGTCCCATGTTCCTTCACATAGTTCGAGAGGTCGCTCAAGCTGCCGACGAGCCTTGCGTCGGATTCGAGGCCGAGCCGGTCGCTGCTCCGGTCATCGAAGAAGCCGGAGACTTGCAGGCGCATCGCAGGGTTATTCTTGAGGCGCCGAGCCAGTTCCAGGCTGCTGTTGTTGTACCCGGCAAAGATGGCAGTGCGGTTCTCAAAGGCGTTCATCAAGAAGTGGTGCATGACTTCTTGCATGGCCAGCGTGGAAAATATCAGCGCAACCGGTGTGACCACCGCCCAGGTGAGAAATATCCGGCGTGGATAATCGGTGAGCGACTTCGTGACGTAGCCGATTGCCAGCATCACCGCGAGCAGCAGCATCCAGCGAAATAACACGTCCGCGATGGACGAAATACGCGCCGAAGTCAGTTGCGTCGTGACCTCTCGCGGCGCTTGGACCAGGATCAGGCACAGCACGGCAACGATGATGATGGCTTCGGAAGATCTATCGAAGGCGATGCCAAAAAATATGATTGTCGCGTACAGCGAGGCCACGGCAACGACCGCCGGCATTACCGCCTGCACGCCGGCGAGTACGGCGATCAGAAAGCTCTGCTTGAAAAGTACCGGCTGGGTCATCGGGTATCCATTAGTCACAGGCGTCGTCCGCGAAGCGCGTGCGTGGTAGAAGTGCTACAAAAGCAAGTATCATTATCCGTCAAATTCTTCATTGAGTGCGTGATCTATGTAAGCAAACGTCAAATCGGACCCTTAGGTGGCGGACAAAGGTTCATCCGCCGTCCAATGCTATGCTAAGCGACTATGCCGAGCGTTCCATTACTCGATCTTAAGGCGCAATTTGCCCAAATTCGGGCTGAAGTGATGCCAGTCATCGATCGAGTGTGTGCCAGCCAGCACTTCATCCTGGGCGAGCACGTGCACGCTCTGGAGGAGGAGGTCGCCCGCTATTGCGGGGCGTCGACCGGCATCGGCGTGTCTTCCGGCACCGACGCGCTGCTGATTGCGCTCATGGCCCTCGGGATCGGGGCGGGGGACGAGGTGATTACTTCTCCTTTTACCTTTTTCGCAACGGCGGGAACCATCGCGCGCGCCGGGGCGCGGCCGGTGTTCTGCGATATCGATCCCCCGACCTTCAATTTGTCGCCGGCCGCGGTCCGGGCCTTCATCGCCGATTATTGTCAAACGGAGGGCAATCGACTGGTCAACCGCACCACCGGCGGTCGAATCAGGGCGCTGATGCCGGTCCATCTGTACGGCCAGTGCGCCGACATGGATCCCCTGATGGCGATCGCCCGCCAGTATGGCTTGAAAGTGATCGAGGACGCCGCGCAGGCCATCGGCACGCAATACGGCGACGGCAGGCATGCCGGCACGATCGGCGACATTGGCTGCTTTTCGTTTTTTCCGAGCAAGAATTTGGGCGCATTCGGCGATGCCGGATTGTGTACCACCAACGATGCGGAGCTGGCCGAAACCCTGCGGGTGCTGCGCGTGCATGGCGGCAAACCGAAGTATTTTCACGCGCTGATCGGCGGCAACTTTCGCATTGATGAATTGCAGGCGGCGGTGCTGCGGGTGAAATTGAAATACCTGGATGGCTGGACGGAGGGGAGACAGCGCAACGCGGCGTACTACGACGCCGCCTTCCGGGAGGCTCGATTGGGCGCAAAACTGCGCACGCCGCTCGCCGTTGCGGGTTATAGGCATATCTTCAATCAATATGTCGTGCGGGCGCAGCGCCGCGACGACCTTAAGGCAAGGCTCACCGAGCGCGGCATCGGCAGCGAGATCTATTACCCGGTGCCTCTGCATTTGCAGAAGTGTTTTGCCTATTTGAACCATCGCGCCGGGGACTTTCCCCATTCCGAGCAAGCCGCCGAGGAAACCCTGGCATTGCCGATCTATCCGGAACTGGAGCAGGCGCAAATGGCGCATGTCGTTGCGACCATCGTCGATTTCTACGGCCAAGGCTAGGCGGCTTATGTTCGTTTGAAATCGTCGGGCAGCAATTGATGGCGCGATAACAGCTTGTAGAAATCCGTGCGGTTGCGCTTTGCCAAGCGCGCCGCCTGGCTGACGTTGCCGCCCGTGATCTGCAAGATCTGCGACAGATAATTCCGGGTGAATTCATCGCGCGCTTCGTCGAACGAGGGCAATCGCGTGGGATTGCCGCCGAGCGATTGCTGTACCAGTTCGGCGGTGATGATTGCGCCGTGCGACAAGGCGACGTTTTGCCGTACCACGTTGTACAACTGGCGCACGTTGCCCGGCCAATCGGCGGTCGCGAGCAGCTCCACCGCCTCGGGCGCGTAGATCTTGCGATGGCCGCTCTCCTTGGCGATCTGTTCGAGAAAATGCGCCACCAGCAGAGGAATGTCCTCACGGCGGCGGCCCAAGGAGGGCATTTCGATGTGCACGACGTTCAGCCGGTAGTACAAATCTTCGCGAAATTGGCCGCCGACCATCAATTCGTGCAAGTCGCGATGCGTCGCGGATATGATTCTGACGTTGATCGTCACCGATTCGGCGGCCCCGACAGGGCGAATTTGGTTTTCCTGAAGCACCCGCAACAGCTTCACCTGCAGCCGCATCGGCATATCGCCGACCTCATCGAGCAGCAAGGTACCGCCGTCAGCCGTCTCGAACAGGCCTTTCTGCGAGCGGGTGGCGCCCGGAAAGGCGCCTTTTTCATGGCCGAAGAGTTCCGACTCGAGAAGATTCTCCGCCATCTCACTGCAATTGACGGTGACGAATGGCTTGTTGCGCCGTGGACTCGCTTCGTGAATGGCGCGAGCCAGCAATTCCTTGCCCGTGCCGCTCTCGCCGGTGAGCAGTACGCGTGCATCGGTGCCGGCGACCATATTGGCCTGCGCCAGCTTGTCCTCCATAAGCTGATTGCGGGTGATGATGCTGGAACGCCAGTCTTCATCGACATGCGCGAACCCGGACACTTTGAGGGCTTTTTGCACGTGATCGAGCAGGTCTTGCTTGTCGACCGGTTTGGTCAGAAATCCAAAGGCACCGCTTTGGGTGGCGTGCACGGCATCCGGAATCGTGCCGTGCGCCGTCAGAATGATGACGCGCAGTCCCGGCCAGCGGCTCTGCAGTTCCTTGAGCAGACCGATGCCGTCCATCTGGTCCATGCGCAGGTCCGTGATCACGAGATCCGGTCGAAAGCGCACGCAGGCGGCCAGCGCCGCCGCCGCGCTTTCGACCGCCTCCACTTCGTAGTTCTCCGCGCGCAGCCGGATGGTCAACAGGCGCAGCAGTCCCGGGTCATCGTCCACGACCAGGATTCGAGCCTTGCGCTTCTGCGGCGTCTGGGTGTCACGAGTACCTTGATGCAGGCCGAACGACAGGGGTGTGGTGGCGGCAATCGAGTGGGCGTTCAATGGGGTTTCTCCGGTGTCTTTCACGGCATGTGCGATCCGTTCGCGCCGCGATCGTTAATCGACCGCTCGATGTGCGTGATCGCCTCAAGTTTCGCTCGAGCCTCGTCCAAGGCCTTGCGCAATCTCACATTTTCATCAGATTCCGCGCTTAAGCGCCGGTTGATCGCCTGGAGCTTATCGTGTGAATCTGAACCATCCTGCATCGCGTCGTCGCGCATGCGCTTGTTTTCAGCCTGCAGTATCAGCCTTTGCTCTACCTCTTTGAGCTCCACCAAGGCCAGTTGGCGTTCAATCGGCAATAGAGTTTCAGGCCTGGCGAGCAGTTCCGACAACTGTCGCTGTGCTGCGACGGGATCGGAGCCGCTAAAACCCGGCGTCGCCAACGCCAGCGCATACTTAAGCTTGTTGGTGGTGGTGGGCGTGAGCTCGGCGGCATCTTTGGCTGCCTGGAACATTTCCGCCTGGCGAGCCGGATCGCCCTGCGGCAGGCTGCTCATGATCTCGAGCAGGGGCGCGATGGGGCTCGAGTTCTGCGACGCATTGTCCGGCGCGGCCGGGGCGAGCGGCTTCTGGCGGGTAAATACACCGTCGATGCCGCAGGCGCTGATCCAGCCGACGGCGAACGCGCATGCCGCAAAGCGCGGCCATTTATGCGGCATGAGCTTTTTCACGCGCTTTCGCCGCCTGCCGCATGGGTAAACGCACACGAAAGTGTGCGCCCCCGGTTTTGGCCTCGAGAATCTCGATGCTGCCGCCGTGTGCGTTGACGAATTCCGTCACCACCGACAGCCCGATTCCCGTTCCCTTGACATGTCCTCCCTGCGGCGTCTTTCCCTGATAAAAAGCCTCGAATATCCGATTTCGCTCTTCGGGAGGAATCCCGGGCCCGCTGTCCATCACATCCAACACCAGTTGTTCGCGCTCGGCGCGGGCGTGAATGCAGATGGTGCCGCCGCGCGGAGTGAACTTGATGGCATTCGACAGCAAGTTATCGAGGATCAGGCGCACCTTGCCGCGGTCGGCGAGAGGCGTGAGATCTTGCACCTGCACGTCGAGCCGCACGCGCTGCGCCACCAGCGTGAGCTGCTGATTTTCCAAAACGCTTTTGATCAGCGGCCGCAACTTGAATTCGGAAATCTCGAGGCCGACGCTCTTGGCCTGCCAGGCGCTGAAAGACAGCAGATTTTCAATGAGCCGCTGCAGTTTCATTCCGTTCTCGCGCAAGATCGCCGTCACTTCGCGTTGGTTGCTTTGCAACTCGCCGACCGCGCCATCCATCAGGAGTTCGGTTCCCTCGCGTATATTTGCCAGCGGCGTTTTCAGTTCATGCGACATGTGTCGCAGAAATCGGTTCTTTTCCTGTGCCAGGTCCAACAAACGGCCCCGGAGCCATTCCAACTGCGCCGCGAGCCGCTCGAGGTCCGCAGGTCCGCGGATGGCGATGGGCCTGGAAAAGGTGCCGCGCCCGAGCTCGCTGATGGCGCGGTCGATGGCGCGGATGGGCCTGCCGAATAAATAGGTAAAGACGCCCACCACCGCGAGCGTCAAGGGGACGAGGAGCAGGGTCTCCCAAAATAGGTTTCTCTGTGCAAGCTGGGTCGCTTGCTGCAGGCCGGCCAATTCGCGATCGATCTGTGCGCTGACGCGGTTCGACACGTTGGATGCCTTATCCGAGAGCTGCGGGAATGCATTGATGAGGTCCGCCATGCGCGCCGAATTTGGCGCGCTCCGCTTCAGCTCCTCATTCAGACGGTCGGCTTCGGTCTTGAGCGCCTGCGCATCATCGTGGGATTGGGCATCCAGCGGCAGCGAAAGCAGCTCATCAAGAGTGCCGGCCAGGCGCTCCTGGTTGCGCGTATAGACATCCAGCAGGTCCGCACTGCCGATAATCTGATACAGGCGTGCGGTGTGCTCGAGCGCGCCGATCTCCTCGAACAGGCGTTGATTGTTGCGTGTGACCCGAACACCGTGAACCACCAGCTGCTCGCTGCGGGTCGACAGGCGGTTCATTTGCACGGCCGCGTTCACGATGGCGAAAAGCAGCGGGGCTGCCACGATCGTGAAACCGATCAGCATCAGCCCGCTCAATGACTTAGGTCGGGGAAACCGCATTCCCGCCATTCTAGCAGCGTGCTTCGTTTAAAGGAGTGATCGGATGGTACCTGTAGAATTCGCCGCATGAGCAGCGATGCACCTTATTCCGCGCTATCACCCGAGACCGTGCTGGACGCGATCGAGGCGGTCGGGCATCGCTGCGACGGCCGGGTCCTGGCGCTCAATAGCTACGAAAATCGGGTCTATCAGATCGGGATCGAGGACGGCGAGCCGGTGGTCGCCAAATTCTATCGGCCGGGCCGCTGGACGGATGCCGCGATACGCGAGGAACACGCCTTTGCCGGTGAACTGGCCGGGCAGGAAATTCCGGTGGTGGCGCCCTTGCTTCGCGACGGCGTGTCGCTGCATGTCCATCGCGGGTTTCGCTACGCCATTTTCCCACGCCGCGGCGGGCGCTGGCCGGAACTCGGGAATCGCGACGAACGTGAATGGGTGGGCCGGTTCCTGGGCCGCATCCATGGCGTCGGTCGAGCCGCCCGCTTTCACGAGCGAACCCGCCTCTCGATGGAGGACTTGGGCCGAAAGGCGCGCGACTTCGTACTCGATGGCGACTGGATGCCCGACTATTTGGCCACCAAGTACGCCGACCTCACCGAGGATCTTCTGGGCGAGGTCGAAGCGCGCGCCGAGGGTTGGGGAGGCGCGGTTCCCGGGCGCATTCTCGGCGACTGCCATCGCGGCAATATCCTCTGGACGGATCAGGGACCGCACTTCGTCGATCTCGATGATTGTTTGACCGGCCCCGCCATTCAGGACCTATGGATGCTGCTGTCGGGCGGCCAGCAGGAGATGCGCAGCGTATTGCTCGATCTCTTGACGGGGTACGAACAATTCCTGCCGTTTGATCGCAGCGAGATCCTTCTCATCGAACCGCTGCGTGCACTGCGCATGATTCACTATTCAGCATGGCTGGCACGCCGCTGGCACGACCCCGCCTTTCCGCAAGCCTTTCCCTGGTTCGCCGAACCGCGCTATTGGGAAGAGCATTACCGGGCACTCGAAGATCAGCTAGCAGCCGTCGTAGGTCCGCCGCTCGAGTTGTGATCGGCGGCATATTTGGTGATCATATGTCGATGAACCGGGCCAGACTCCTCCTCCTCAGCACGCTAGCGGCCGCTGGCGCCTGCCAT
>Ga0209890_10000721_pt1 | contig 15326 bp, 14 predicted proteins | sample OrgsoiDNA2013049_FD_185799 | JGI IMG/M metagenome (GOLD analysis project Ga0209890, IMG submission 185799) | Permafrost soil microbial communities from the Arctic, to analyse light accelerated degradation of dissolved organic matter (DOM) -... | ecosystem: Environmental > Terrestrial > Soil >...
GCCGTCGGCCGGCACCCGCTCGCCCGGCCGCACCAGCAGCCGGTCGCCCGCGTGCAGCGCCGCCACCGGCACGCTGACCAGCTCGTCGCCCATGAATCGGTGCGCGGTTTCGGCTTTCAACGCCGCCAGGTTGCCGGCGACCGCGCGCGTCTTGCGGCGCATGGCGTGATCGAGCGCGCGCCCGACCAGCAGGAAGAACAGCAGCATGATCGCCGAATCGTAATAGGCGTCCTTGGCGTGATGGGCGGTCTCGACCACCGACATGGCGAGCGCGAGCGTCACGCCGAGCGAGATCGGCACGTCCATGTTGAGCGCGCCGCTGCGCAAGGCGCGCCAGGCGCTGGCAAAGAACGGCCGGCCGGCATAGGCCGCCGCCGGCAGCGCGATCAGCGCCGAAGCCCAATGGAAGAAATCGCGCGTCTCCGGCGTGATGTCGGTGGCATTGCCCGACCATACCGACACCGACAGCAGCATGATGTTCATGGCGGCAAAGCCGGCGACCGCCAGACAGCGCGTGAGGCGGCGCGCCTCGGCCGCCTCCTCCTGCTCGGCGCGCAAGGGCGCGAACGGATAGCCGTGATAGCCGGCATCTTCCAGCGTTTGCAGAATCTGGGCCGGCGCGATGGCGCCGTCGGTCCAATCCACGTGCAGACGCCGATTGGTGAAATTGAGCCGCGCCTCGGTCACCCCCGGCAGGCGCTTCACCGCGCCCTCGATGCGGGCGATGCAGGCGCCGCAGGCAATGCCTTCGACCGCAAGATCCATGCCGAGCGTGCCGTCGCCGGACGGCCTGGCAAAGAGCGAGAGATCGAGAACTTCGCTCATGATTCTCTTTTTGCTCTCTTTGCCGGCGCTAACGCAACGAAACGCGGCTGCGCGAGCGGAACACCCGCTGATCGCCGCGATAAAAATCGACGATCAATTCCCACTGCCCCGGCTGCGCCGCGGCCGCGCCGTGAAAGACGCCGCCGGCCGCGCTGCGAACCGCAAAGACGCGATCGAGCCGGTCGTCGGCCGGATGCGCCAGCCGCGCATCCGCGCTCAGGCCCGCGAGCGGCGCGCCTTGCGCATCGCGCACGATCACGTCGAGCACCGCAACGCCCGCGCCATCGCGCGTGAGCGTGCCGCTTACCTGCCAATGCAACGCATCCTGCCGCGCCACCAGGCCGACTTCCTGCTCGAATTGCAGGCCGGCCTTGTAAGAGCTCAGCGTCTCGACGCCGCCGAAGGTCGAAATTGCGGCCTGAACCAGCACCCCGTTCACCGCGAAGACGATGCCGAAAAACGCCACCAGCCAAAGTAAAACCTTGCCGCCGGTCAGCTCGCGCGGCTGTTTTTGTTTTCGGTCGGAAGTGCTTTTCATCTTGTCCCCTCCGTTCACGGCCCGAAAAAGTGGTCGTACGCCTCGGCCTGTACGCCGGTCGCCACATCGGTCAGGCGAAACACGATGCGGGTCGAGGCCGGCGGCGTATCGCCGTAGTCGGTCACCAGCACGCGCACTTCGCGGGTCTGGTCGGGGCCGACGTCGATCAGCAACTGGCCGTCCTCGCGCGGCGGCACGCCGACAAAATCGATCAGGCTGGCCGGCAGGCCGTTGAAAGCCAGGATGAAATCGCGCTTGCGCAACTGCTTGTTGACGATGCGGATGGTGTAGCCGTTGCGCACCGCCCCGTCGGACAGCCGCACGGACATCGGATTGCGGTCGTGGATGCTGCTGATGCCCTCGCTGTCGCGCGTCGCCAGCGTGAAGATCATGATGCCGCCGGCGATGGCGATCACCGCGGCATAGAGCACCGTGCGCACGCGCACCAATTTGACGAAAGGCTGCTGGCCCTCCATCCGGCGTTTGATGTTGATGTCGGTGTCAAAGGCAATGAGGCCGGTGGCGCGGCCGATTTTCGACATCATCGCGTCGCAGGCGTCGATGCACAGGCCGCATTGGATGCAGCCGAGATCGGCGCCCTGGCGGATGTCGACGCCGGTGGGACAGACATGAACGCACTGCTTGCAGTTGACGCAGTCGCCGGCCGGCTTGCCTTGCGCGCGCAATTCGGCCGCCTTCGTCACTGAGCCGCGCGGCTCGCCGCGGTCGTAGCGATAGGTGACATTGAGCGCGTATTCGTCAGTAAGCGCGGCCTGGATGCGCGGCCACGGGCACATATAAAGACAGACCTGTTCGCGCATGTGGCCAGCGAGCGTGTAGGTCGTGAACGTCAGAATGCCGATCCAGACATAGGCCACGAACGGCGCCTGCAAGGTGGCGAGATGCTTCACCAGCGTGGGCGCGTCGGCGAAATAGAGCACCCAGGCGCCGCCGGTCCACCACGCGACCATCAACCAGAGGAAATGCTTCACACCCTTGCGCGCGTAGGTTTCGAGCGTCCATTTCCGCTGGTCACGATGCATGTGCTCGCGCCGGTCGCCTTCCACCAGACGCTCGATGGCGAAAAACAGATCGGTCCATACCGTTTGCGGACAGAGATAGCCGCACCAGACCCTACCGGCGACCGCGTTCATCAGAAACAGGACGATCGACGCCAGGATCAGCAGGCCGGTGAGGTAGTAGACCTCCTGCGGCCAAATCTCGATGAAGAAGAAATAGAAACGGCTATTCGGAAAATCGATCAGCACCGCCTGGTGGGGTGCATTCGGCCCGCGATCCCAGCGCACGAACGGCAGCAAATAGTAAATGGCGAGGGTGACGAGCAGCACCGCCCATTTGATCTTGCGGAACGTGCCTTGCACGCTTTGCGGATAAATCTTGCGGCGCGGTGCATAGAGCGGGACGTTGTCGTCGGGCGGCGGGTGGCCTAGTTCAGCCGCCGCTACCAGCCGCGCCAAGTCCGGCGCCGTGGGCGCCGCCTGGTCGAGCGATAAGGTGCGGACGGCCTGCACAATCACTTCTCTCCACCGCCGAAGCTATAGACGTAGACGACAAGCGCCTTGATGATCGGCTCGCTCAGACGGCCTTGCCAGGCCGGCATCACGCCGCCGCGCCCGTTTTGCAAGCCCTGCACGATGGTTGCCTTGTCGGACCCGTAGAGCCAGATCTTGTCGGTGAGATTAGGCCCGCCGAGCTCGCGGTTACCCTTGCCTTCGGGCCCATGGCACAACACGCAATTATCGGCGAACACCTTCTTGCCGAACGCGAGATCGGCGTCCTTCTCCACGGGAAGCGCGGACAGCGAGCGGACAAAATCGGCCACCGCCGAGATCTCGTTGGCCTTGAGGATGCCGTCACGGCCAAAGGCCGGCATGTTGCCCTCGTGATCGTCTTTGTCGCCCGAGCGCGCGCCGTGACGGACGGTTTTCTCGATCTCGGCCAGCTTGCCGCCCCACAGCCAGTCGTCGTCGTTGAGATTGGGATAGCCCCTGGCCCCGCCACCGCCGGCGCCGTGACAGGGCGCGCAATTATCGGCGAAAGCCACGCGCCCCTGGGCGCGGGCGAAATCGAGCAGTTGCGGATCGTTCACGATATCGGCAACCGGCGCGTTGGTAAGTTTGTCCATCATCGGCCCACGCAGCACCTTGAGCTCATTGAGGTCGGCCTCGACGGCGCTGCGCGTATGCCAGCCGAAGGTGCCTTCCGTTGCCGACGTCAACAGCGGCCAAGCTGGGTAGACAACCCAATAGCCGATCGCCCAAACGATGGTCAGGTAGAACGTCCACAGCCACCAGCGCGGCAGCGGCGTATTGAGCTCGTGGATGCCGTCCCAGTCATGACCGGTGGTCGCGGTGCCGGTGACCGGATCGATGTCTTTATGTTCTTGTTCATTAAGTTCTTGGGCCACCGGTCAGTCCTCCCGCAGCGGAATGCGTGCTGCCTCGTCGAATTGCTTTTTTCGCGAGGGCCACAGCGCGTAGAGCAGCACCAGCGCGAAGATGACGACGAAATAGACGAGACCCCAGGTCTGGGAGAATTCGGCCACGGCTTTGTAGGTTACGTCCATCGCGGTCACCGGATGTTGGCTTTGTCGTCGTAGAGCTTGAAATCCACCTGCGTGCCGAGCATTTGCAGATAGGCGATCAATGCGTCGGCTTCGGTGACGCGGGCCGGATTGCCGTCAAAGTCGCGCGCCTGCGCTTTCGGGTAGCGCTTGGCGAGATCGGCGGCCTCGGGACTGTCGGCGGATGCTTGCGTCACCACGTCGGCGGTGGCGTGGGCGATCATGTCCGGCGTATAGGGCACGCCGACCAGCGCCAGCGCTTTCAGATTATCGGCGATGTGCGCGTAGTCGAGATCAGTTTCCGCCAGCCAGGAATAGTCCGGCATCACCGAGCCGGGCACCACCGAGCGCGGATCGCGCAAGTGGTCGCGGTGCCAGTTGTCGGAATATTTGCCGCCGACGCGGGCGAGATCGGGACCGGTGCGCTTGCTGCCCCACTGGAACGGGTGGTCGTACATGCTCTCGACGGCGAGCGAATAATGGCCGTAGCGCTCGACCTCATCGCGCAGCGGGCGGATCATCTGCGAATGGCATAGATAGCAGCCTTCGCGCACATAGATATCGCGGCCGGCGAGTTCGAGCGGCGTATAGGGACGCACGCCGTCGACCTTTTCGATCGTGTTCTTCAGATAGAACAGCGGCACGATCTCGACCAGTCCACCGATGGCGATGACGATCAGAATACCGATCACCAGAATGATCGAATTCTTTTCGAGGATGGCGTGTTTCTGCCAAAGCGACATTGTCTTTGTCCCCGCCCTATTCCGCCGGCGCCAGCACGACGCCGGCCGGCTCGACGGCTTCCGCCGAATTCACCGTTTTCCAAAGGTTCCACACCATGACCAGCGCGCCGATGAGGAACAGCAGACCGCCGAGCGCGCGGATGACGTAGAACGGATGCATCGCCTCCACCGTCTCGACGAACGAATATTCGAGGAAGCCGAGCGAAGTGTAGGCGCGCCACATCACGCCTTGCAGGATGCCCGACACCCACATCGCGGTGATGTAGAGCACGATGCCGATGGTCGAGATCCAGAAGTGCCAGTTGACCAGCTTGAGTGAGTAAAGCTTGCGGTTCCACAGCCACGGCACCAGGCAGTAGATGGCGCCAAACGAAATATACGCGACCCAGCCGAGCGCGCCGGAATGCACGTGGCCGATGGTCCAGTCGGTGTAGTGCGACAACGAATTGACGATCTTCACCGACATCAGCGGACCCTCGAAGGTCGACATGCCGTAGAAGGCGACCGACACCACCATCATGCGCAGCACCGGATCGGTGCGCAGCTTGTCCCAGGCGCCCGACAGCGTCATGATTCCGTTGATCATGCCGCCCCATGACGGCATCCACAGCATGATGGAGAAGGTCATGCCGAGCGTCTGCGCCCAGTCGGGCAGCGCGGTGTAGTGCAGGTGATGCGGGCCAGCCCAGATGTAGAGGAAGATCAGCGCCCAGAAATGGATGATCGACAGCCGGTAGCTATAGATCGGCCGGTTCGCCTGCTTGGGAATGAAATAGTACATGATGGCGAGGAAGCCGGCGGTGAGGAAGAAACCGACCGCGTTGTGGCCGTACCACCACTGCACCATGGCATCCTGCACGCCCGACCAGACGACGTAGGACTTGGGCGAGAACATCGACACCGGCACCGCCGCGTTATTGCCGAGATGCAGCACCGCGATGGTGAGAATAAAGGCGAGATAAAACCAGTTGGCGACGTAGATGTGCGGCTCGGTGCGCCGCATGATGGTGCCGAGGAAGACCAGGAAATAAGTCACCCACACGATGGTCAGCCAGAGATCGGCGTACCATTCCGGTTCGGCATATTCCTTCGACTGGGTGATGCCGAGCAGATAGCCGGTGCCGGCGATGAGAATGAAGAAATTGTAGCCGAGCACGACGAACCAGGGCGCCAGGTCGCCGGCGAGCCGCGCGCGGCAGGTGCGCTGCACGACATAGAACGACGTGCCGATCAGCACGTTGCCGCCGAAGGCGAAGATCACTGCCGAGGTGTGCAGCGGTCGCAAGCGCCCGAAGGTGGTCCACGGCAGATCGAGATTGAGAATCGGATACGCCAGCTCGCTGGCGATGTAGAGGCCGACGGTGAACCCGGCGATGCCCCAGAACATGGCGGCGACGGTCGCGAACTTGACCGGGCCCATGTTGTAATTCGGCTTGCCGTCGATGGTCAGCGGTGGCTGCTCGGCCGGCCGCTCGTAGTAGCGATTGACGATGGCGAACACCGCGGCGACGCTGGCGGCCGTAAACAGATAAGCGTGGAACGCGAATTCCGGCGTATAGGCCTTGGCCGCCACCACGATCGACAGAATCGCCAATGCCGCCATGGCCAGCGCCAGTCCTCCCTCGCCGAGAGCCATGGGCTTTTTAGAAGCGAACGCGTTCGCCATGCTGCTATCCCGTTGTCTGGTTGGCCAGGAAAATGAAGGGGCCGCAGTGAAAACTATCCGCCAAGGCCCGGGTACTCTCTTTGACGCAGGTCAAATGAGCGTGTTTTGGGCCATCAATCACCGCGCCAGCCCCGACAGCGCGGGCGCCGGCGGCCGGCGGATCCCTGGGGCCCGGGCCGGCCGGATCGACCGGGGCTGCCAGGACGCGCCACTGACCTGCTCCGGTCAGGCGTAGCCGAGCCAATGCCAATAGGTGGCGCCAAGCAGCATCACCAGCACCAGCGCAATCACCGTCAGCACGAAGCCGGTGCGCACGAAGTCGCGTGCGTTGAACGTCTCCGTGCCATAGGCGACCATGTTCTGCGGCGCGTTCACCACCAGGATGAAGCCGAAGCTGACCACGAATTGCAGCAACATCGTCATGCCGATGATGTTGATGCCGGGGGTCGCCACGCCTTTGAGCACCGCGATCACGATCGGGATCATGGCCGAGGCGAGTGCGGTGGCGCTGGCGAAGCCGAGATGGATGACGACCAGGAACAGGCTCATCACCCCGAGGATGAAGAGCACGGTGGCGTTCTTCAGGCCGAACTCCGCCACCACGATGTTGGCGAGCCAGGTTGCCGCGTTGGTCTGCAACAAGGCGGTGCCGAGGCTGATGCCGACACCGAACAGGACGATAGTGCCCCACGGAATCTTCGGTTGCGCTTCCTTCCAGGTCATGATGCCGAAGCCGGGCATGAACATCAGCGCCACCGCCGTGATCGTGGTGGTGCTGGTATCGAATTTATGCAGCACGCCTTCAGTCGCCCAGAACGCGATCAAGATCAACGACAGCGTCAACAGCTTAATTTCTGAGGCCTTCATTCGACCAAGCGCGGCGAGCGATTTGCGAATGCCTTCACGGCCTCCGGGCACTTCCGCCACTTCCGGCGGCATCATGCGCGTCATGACGAAATAGAGCGCGATACACATCAGGACGGCGAACGGCCCGGCGGCAATCAGCCAGTCGAGCCAGGTGATGGTCTTGCCGAACGTCTTCTCGATGAAACCGATGGCGACCATGTTTTGCGCCGCCGCAGTTTTGATGCCGACGTTCCAGATGCTGGCGGTCTGCACCGTCGTGATCATCAACATGCTGGCGAAAACGCCGCGTTTGTCGACGCCGTAAGCCGCGATGATGCCGAGCGTGATCGGAACCAGGCAGGCCACCCGCGCGGTGGTCGACGGCACCATGAGCGCGATCACAAAGCCGACCAGGATTGTGCCGACCACGACGGCGCGGGTTTCGGTGCCGACGCGCGAGAGAATGCTGAGCGCAATTCGCTTGTCGAGGCCGGTCGCGGTCATGGCGGCGGCCAGGAACAGCGCCGCCGCGACCAGCACGAGCGCGGTATTGGCGAATCCGCTGAAGGCCATGCCCAGCGCGCCGCTCGTGCCGAGAAGGACTTTCGGGTTCGCAACGTTCGGCGCCAAGCCAAGCAGAAACGCCATCAATGCCGCGATCACGATCGCCGAGACGGCATAATCGATGGCCTCCGTCATCCAAATGATGACGGCGAAAGCGAGAATGGCGAGCATGCGGTGGCCGGCCACCGGCAAACCCTCCGGAGTCGGCAGCAATAGAATGACAACCAGCGCCGCAACCGCGGCCAATAGGCCCCAGTTCGAGGCAAACCAGTTCGATTCCTTGACGCTCGGCTGCGTGGCCGCGCGACCCGTGGGTTGAGCGAGGGTGGACATGGATTCCCCCATGAAAAAAATGCCGTTTCATGCAGCATTCACACAACGCAAAAGCGCGCGTTGAGAAAGATCAATGGCCTTGAAATTACTCGCCGGCTGACCGCAGCACGGGCGCTGCGGTAGCGGGCTATGGCGGAAAGAAGAAGCGCGCCCGCCACGCATAGACTCGCGCTACTAATGCGTTAGCGCGGCATCTTCCGGCTCGATGGTCATGCCGGTGGTCGGCTCGATCCAGACCAGGTGATCCTTCACTGCCTTGACGCCGGGAACGTTTTCGGCGGCGATTTTAAGCGCCTCGCGCTGGCGTTCGTCGACGATCACGCCCCACAGTTCGACCACGCCGTCATGCACCACGACGTTGGCGGTCGCCGCCGGCGCCCATTGCTCTTTTTGTATCTCCGCCAGCAGATGCTCCCGAATGGCAGCATCGTCCTTGGCGGCGGGCTGCGCCACGCGCGCCAGACTGACCATGGCGTGCATGAGATTGGAGCGTGTTACGATTCCGACTACCTGGCCGCCGCAGACGACCGGCACGCGTTTGATGCGGCGGCGCTCCATCAGGTCGACGATGTCTTCGATCGGCGTGACTTCATCGACGGTCTGCACTTCGGGGGTCATCACTTCGGAGACCTTGCTGCCGTGCGAATGGCTGTATTCGGCGGCGATGCGGCCGGGACCCATCAGGAATTCGAGCCAGCGCGAGCGCCGCCGCTCGGTCTTCGTCTCGCGGCGGCGCAGGAAGTCGCCTTCCGACAGCACGCCGACCAGGTTGCCGTCTTTGTCGATCACCGGCAGGCCGCTGATGTGATGCTGGAGCATCAGCCGCGCCGCTTGCAACACCGTCGCATCCGGATCGATCGAAATGACATCTCTGGTCATCACGTGTTCGGCGTTCATGGCAGCCTCCATCAGTTTAGAGGTCATGCCAGCACAAAAACGTGGTCTTGACCTTGATGCAGGTCAACGGATGGTTGCGGCGCTCAATGCTTCCATTCCGGCGGCGGCACCGGTGTCCACGTGCGCTTGAGCCGCAAGTCGTCGGCGATAGCGTTGGCCGCGATATAGCCGGGCGCCCCGTTGACGCCGCCGCCATTGCCCGAAGACGAGCCGCAGAGATAGAGCCCTTCCACCGGCGTGCGCGAGCCGGGCAGCAGCGGGTGCGGCCGGTTGATGCCCAGCTGGCTAGGCACGTAGGCGCCCATGCGCACCGCGCCCTTCCGCATATTGATATTGAGCCGCTCGACATCGAGCGGCGTGAACAACGTGCTGCCGAGTAGATTGTCGCCCTCCAGGTTGGAGGCATAAACGCGCCAGTAATCCAGAATGCGCTGGGTATAGTCCTTGCGGTTGCTGTCCCATTCCTGCGGTCCGCCATCGACCGAATAGGGCGCGAATGGCCACCAGAACGCCGCGTGCTGGCCGGGCGGCGCATAGGTCGGATCGAACTGACTGTTGCAGGCGCCATTTCCCATCAACACCTTGGGAAACTTCTTCGCCGCGCAATCCTCGAAACAGCTGGCCACCTCGTCGATATGGTCCATGCCGAAGAAGATATTGTAGGCGCGCGCGATATCGGGATCGAAGGCGGCCGCGCGATAGGCCGGCGCGTGGCGGAGCGCGAGGTGCAAGGTGACCAGGCTGTGGTTGCCCCAGTGCCAGGCTTGCGCCTTTTCGCGCACCGGCGCAGGGAACAGTTCCTCGCCGGCCATTTGCACGGTGGTCGGAAAATCGATGGCGCTGGCGACGAATTTGCGCCCCGCGATGAAGCGGCCGTCGGCGAGCGTAACGCCGGTAGCGCGGCCGCTCTCGACCTTGATCTCCCTGACGTCGGCGCCGGTGACGACTTGGCCGCCGCCGGCCTCCACCACCCGCACCAGCGCGTTCACCAAGGACACCGCCCCACCGACCGGCAAGGTGAAACTGGCGATGTTGGCAAAAATCGCCGGGAACACGATGCCGGCGCCCGCGACGCTCTCGGTCGTGATCACGTGCATATAAGACGTGAACAGCGTCCGGATGCGCTCGTCGACGAAATGCTTGCGCACCACGCTGAACAGATCGTGCTGCGCGTGCGAGAGCAGCTCCTTGGCTTGCGGTCCGCTCAGCCGATCGAGCAATTGCTCGCGCGGCAGCGGCGCGTTGTAGAGCAGCGAGGCCAGCAGCGGCCGCATCTCGATGCAGTAGGTGTGCCAAAGCGCGCGGAAGGTCTCCGCGTCCTGCCTGGAAAAACGCGCAAGCGAGGCGCAGGATTTGTCGAGATCCTTGTGGATGACGATCCCGGTGCCGTCGCGGAAAACAGCCGCTTGCTGTACCGGCGGCTCGATATAGGAAAAGCCGTAGCGATAAAGCTCGAGATCCTCGATCAACGGGCAATGGCTCATGCCCATGTAGAAATTGGCGTGCAAATTGAGCCGGAAGCCGGGAAGCCGGTCGCTGTCGGTGCTGCAGCCGCCGCCGATGATGGCGTTGCGCTCGAGCACCGCGACTTTCATTCCGGCGCGCGCCAGATAAGCGGCGAGCGTCAATCCGTTATGACCGGCGCCGATGACAACACCATCGAAACTCGTCATGCAGCCCCCGGCTAGACGCTTGCGAGATCGCGCCGCGATTTGGGGAAGAACCTACTATGCCGGCGGCAACGCGACAACGGACCGATGCCGTCGCGGAGGTGTTGACGCGCACAAAAAAAATGCCCCGGCGAGGGTGCCGGGGCAGTAAAGCCGAACATTTATCAGGGAGAACGACGTTCGGCGTTAAACTCTACGCACGCTAGGCATTCAATCGGTTGAGCGCCGCACGATTACGCAACACGATGCGGCGGGAACTCGGCACCGCGATCGCCGCGGTATTTTCAAGCTGGGTCAGCGTGCGCGATACGGTTTCGATAGTGAGGCCGAGATAGTCGGCGATATCCTGGCGCGACATCGGCAGATCAATCTCGTTGCCCATGGGTACGCGCGCTGCCATTTCCAGCAGGAACCCGGCCACGCGCTCCTGCGCGGTCTTGATCAGCAGCAGGATATGGGCCTGCACGCGCTGCAATTCGCCGGCCGTCAGGGTCCAGAGCTTACGGGCGGTCTCGTTGTCGCGCGCCGCCAGGTTGACCAGGGCGCTGCGCTTGATGACCAAAACCTTTGAGTTGACGATCGCTTCGGCGGAAAACGTATGCTCGTCGCCAACTTCGAGGCCGAACACGTCGCCGGCCAGATAGAAGGCACCAATCTGACGGCGGCCATCGTTGAGCACCTTATACGTGCGTATGCTGCCGCTCACCACTTTGTAGAGATATTCCGCCGGCTCGTTTTCGCCGTAGATTTCGGCATTGCGCGAGAACGGCATCGGCGCGCCCATCAGTTCGATTGAGGTGCCGAACGAGTATGAATTCACCGCTGGAACCGGGTGTGCAACATGGCCTGCCGGATGACGCGAAGAACTGCGGTGGAGCATCGTCTGGGTGAGCATGGTGCTGGGTCCTCGATGAATTCGATGGTCATCGATACCCCTGGAGCCGGGCGCTCGAAATTCAGGTAATCTCCATAGGGGTTTTACCGGAGGCGATCGGGAGCACCGCCGCGGCAGGACCGTTAACGCATTAGTTTGGTTAAATGTCTGAAATTGTTGCAAAATTAGAAACTTCGTCGGCGCCCGAGCACGGCAAGATTATGCGCCATGGCATCGCCCCGACTGCCGTCGCGCTGGCGCTGGCGGCGCGGGCCTTGCTCGCACCGATTCTGCACGATGACTCGATATTTCTTTATTTTGTACCGACGGTGTTGATTTCGGCCGGCGTTGGCGGTCTTGGGCCTGGCCTGCTGGCGACTACGTTAAGCTTGGTGGCCGCGTTTTTTGTGCTCTCGAGCGCATCGGCTATTTCGAACACGGGCTTGCTCAATGCCACCGCATTCGCCGTCATCGGCATAGGCGTGTCCTGGGGCGGCGGGCTGCTGCACCGCAGCCGCCGGCGCGCGATACTCATGACAGGCGATGCGCTGGCGCGCGAGGCGCATCTGCAATCGATTCTCGACACCGTGCCGGAAGCCATGATCGTCATCGACGAGCGCGGCATTATCCAGTCGTTCAGCAGCGCCGCCGAGCGGCTGTTCGGCTGCCGGGCCGCCGAGGCGATCGGACAGAACGTCAGCACCCTGATGCCGGCGCCCTATCACGAGAACCATGACGCCTACCTGCAGCGCTACCTGAACACGGGCGAGCGCCGCATCATCGGCATCGGCCGCGTGGTGGTCGGCCAGCGCAAGGACGGCTCGACCTTTCCGATGGAGCTTGCGGTCGGCGAAATGAAATCGGGTGACCAGCGATTTTTCACCGGCTTTATCCGCGACCTGACCGAGCGGCAGCAAACCGAAGCACGCCTGCAGGAATTGCAGTCCGAGCTCGTCCACATTTCCCGGCTGACGGCGATGGGCGAAATGGCATCGACGCTGGCACACGAACTAAATCAGCCACTGGCGGCGATCGCCAACTACCTGAGAGGCTCGCGACGGCTGCTAGAGGGTGCCAGCGACGAAAAGTCCGCGGCCATGCGCGACGCTTTGGACAAGGCTGGCGACCAGGCCATGCGCGCCGGGCATATTATCCGGCGACTGCGGGATTTCGTCGCGCGCGGCGAAAGCGAACGGCGCGTGGAAAGCATCACCAAGCTGGTCGAGGAAGCCAGCGCCTTGGCGCTGGTGGGCGTAAAGGATCTCGGCATCCGCGTGCAATTCCAATTCAAACCGGAAATCGATTTGGTGATCGCCGACCGCGTGCAGGTCCAGCAGGTCGTGCTCAATCTGATCCGCAATGCGATGGATGCGATGGAAACGTCGCAGACGCGCGACCTCGTCGTCGCCATCGCGCCGGCGGAAAGCGGCCACGTCAGGATCAGCGTGACCGACAGCGGCTCGGGCATCTCACCCGAGATCGCCGAGCAATTGTTTCAGCCTTTCATCACGACCAAGCGTCACGGCATGGGCGTCGGCTTGTCGATTTCGCGCGCCATCGTCGAAGCGCATAATGGACGAATCTGGGTGGAACCCAATCCCACCGGCGGAACAATATTCCATTTCACTCTTGCGGTCGTAAACCAAGGGGACGTCGACGATGCAGCCTGAGCCGATCATTTATGTGATCGATGATGATGATGCCGTCCGGCAATCGCTCGAATTCCTGTTGCGAACCGCCGGGCACACGGTACGCGGATTCGAGTCGGCCAAGGCCTTTCTCGAAATCCTGCCCGAGCTACGGTCCGCCTGCATCATCACCGACGTACGCATGCCGGATATAACCGGCATCGATCTGCTACGCCGCGTCAAGGAACTCGACGCCGATATTCCGGTGATCATGATCACCGGCCACGGAGACATTTCTCTCGCGGTCGAAGCCATGAAGCTCGGCGCCGTCGATTTTCTGGAAAAGCCCTTCGATGACGACCAATTGCTCGCCGCGCTCAAGTCCACGCTCAGCCAGGATGCCGACCTGGCCGAACGCAAGGCCAAGCTTACGGAAATCCACGACAAGCTGGCGGCGTTGTCGAACCGCGAACGGCAGGTGCTCGAAGGCTTGGTGGCTGGCAGCGCCAACAAGACCATCGCGTTCGATCTCGGCATCAGCCCGCGTACGGTCGAGATCTATCGCGCCAATCTGATGACCAAGATGGCGGCCAACAGCCTGTCCGATCTGGTGCGCATGGCGATGATGGCGGGTATCCTTGAAAATTCCGGCAAGCGCGGGCGCTGAACCGCAGTCTCGACTCATGCCCCGACTATTGGTGGCGCTTCACGCCAAGGCCATTCATGAATCGTGCGCGAATCTGCACCGGATCGCGGTCGGTGGTGCCAACCCCTGGCTTGTTGTCGGTACGCACGGCGATCAGGCTCGGCCCGCCGTTTTGCAGCGCAGCGGCGAACAAGCGGTCGAAGTCGTCTTCATCGGCGGCCCAAGCGCTGTTGGCGATCCCTGATCCGCGCGCGATGGCGACCAGATCGGCGGCCGATGCGCTCGCCGTCGGCTGCCCGCCGGTGATCTGGTAGATGCCGTTGTCCCACACCACCATGGTGAGATTCTTCGGCGCCCGCATCGCGACGGTGGCGAGGCAGCCGAGCTGCATCAGCAGCGAGCCGTCGCCCTCGAGCGCGATCACGTGCCGCTGCGGCTGTGCGATCGCGACGCCGAAGGCGATCGGAATAGCGAGGCCCATGCTTCCCAGCATGTAGAAATTCTGCGGCCGCTGGCCGCACGCCCACAAATCGAAATTGGCATTGCCGATGCCGCCGACCACGGCTTCATCGCGCTTGAGCTGGCCGACCAGCCGCTTGGTCAAGTCGAAGCGGTTCATCACCTTGGCGTTATGCGCCCCGACGGCTCCGGTTTGTTTGGTCATAAGCGGCTCAAGCCTCGAACACTTTGCCGCCGGTCAGCAGCGGCGAGAGGATGAAGACGACCGGGGCCTGCGTCGCCACCGCCTGCTTGATCGAGCGGTCGATTATGAAGGCGAGCTCGTCCTGGCGCGTGATCGTATGAGTTTCGACGCCGAGCGAATCGAGCACCGGCCGCATGGTCTTGCACACCATGGCCTGACCGAGATTGAACTCGCCAAGCGTGCCGCGCTCGGAGACGAAGATCAGCGCCGGGATCTGGCTCGGCACCACCAGCGAGGCGAGCGCATTCGGAATGGTGCCGAAACCGCTGGTTTGCATCAGCACCGCGCCGCGTAGGCCGCCCATCCAGGCGCCGGTCACGATGCCGATGGCTTCTTCCTCGCGCGTCGTGGCGAAAACGGTGAAAAAAGGATCATCGTGCAGCGCCTTGATCAGCGGCGTGAACACTTTGTCCGGGACATAAGTGATGAGCTTGACGTTGTTGCTCTTGAGGGTTGCAAGCACGATCTCGTGCCAGGTCGCCGCTCGCGTTTGCATGTCATTCATGGATTAGGCGACGCCATTGCCTCAATAATCGCAAAAGCTTACCCTAATATAGAGACTGGCGCTAACAAGAAAACTTTGCCGGCCAATAAGGGGAGGACCATGAAGAAATCACACGGAAATTCGATGCTGTCGCGGCGCCGTATCATCAAGGGTGCCGGCGTGCTGGCGGCCGGCATGGCCGCACCGGCGTTTCTGCGCATCCGGACGGCCTATGCCGCCTATCCGGAGCGGCCGGTCAAGATTGTGGTGGCCAATACGCCGGGCGGACCGTCCGACATCGTCGGTCGCATGGTCGCGGCCGCGT
>Ga0209890_10000723_pt1 | contig 15296 bp, 10 predicted proteins | sample OrgsoiDNA2013049_FD_185799 | JGI IMG/M metagenome (GOLD analysis project Ga0209890, IMG submission 185799) | Permafrost soil microbial communities from the Arctic, to analyse light accelerated degradation of dissolved organic matter (DOM) -... | ecosystem: Environmental > Terrestrial > Soil >...
AGTTGTCGCGCTGATCACGGATATGGATCAGCCATTGGGCAACATGATCGGCAACGCTCTGGAAGTAGTCGAAGTCGTAGAGGTTTTGCACGGGAAGGGACCCGAAGATCTGCGCGAACTCTGCTTGGAACTCGCGGGATGGATGTTGCATCTTGGCGCTGTTTCTCGGACGGTTGCGGAAGGAAAAGAGCGGAGCGCAAAACTGATTTCTTCGGGTCAGGCGCTGGATAGGTTCCGGCAAATGGTGGAATTGCAGGGCGGGGATGCGGGGGTGATCGACGATGCCCGGCGGTTGCCGCAAGCGCGGCACAAAATGCAAGTTTCCAGCGCTCAGGGCGGATATCTTACTTCGATGCAATGCGAGCAGATCGGCACCGCCTGCGTGATCCTGGGTGGCGGGCGCGAGCGGAAGGAAGATTCTCTTGATCCTGCCGTGGGGATTGTGTTGCGCAAGAAAGTAGGAGATCGGGTCGCCGCCGGCGAAGCGCTCGCCACGATTTACTACAATGCGGAAGCAAAAGCACTGCGGGCCCGGCAACTGATTGAGGCGAGCTGCGAGGTATCGGATTCAGCGCCATCGACCAGGCGTGCGCTCATCCACAAAGTCATCGGAAAATCCGGGGAGAAAAACTGAATGGGACGCTATACGGGAATTCTCGGCCTGTTGACGATGCTCGGCCTCGCCTATGCTTTCTCCACCAACCGCCGCGCGATTCGGTTGAAAACCATAGCGTGGGGACTGGGCCTGCAAGTGGTCATGGCGATTTTTGTCCTGCGAACGCAAAAGGGAGAAGCGCTCTTCGCATGGCTAGGCGCGGGAGCTAAGCACCTGCTCGATTTTTCCTACTACGGTTCGGAATTCATCTTTGGCGATCTCGGCAAACAGTCTTCGTCGGTGGGCTTCATCTTTGCTTTTCAAGTCCTGCCTACGATCATCTTCATCGCCGCTTTCTTTGCCGTGCTCTACCATCTGGGCGTCATGCAGTTGATCATCCGCGCGGGCGCCTGGGTAATGACCACCGTCATGGGAGCAAGCGGCGCCGAATCGCTGAATCTCGCTGCCAGCATCTTCATGGGCCAGACCGAAGCGCCGCTGACCATCCGCCCCTTTCTGCCCGAACTTACACAATCCGAATTGATGACCGTGATGACCAGCGGCATGGCGCACATCTCCGGAGGCATGATGGCCGGGTATATTCACGTGGGCGGCGCCGACGCGAAAAATCTCCTCACGGCTGTCATCATGACGGCCCCTGGCACGTTGCTGATCGCGAAAATGCTGGTGCCCGAGACCGAGAAACCATTGACTGCCGGCCGGGTGCAAATGCCGGCCATGGAGAAGGAATCGAACATTCTCGGGGCCATCGCGCGCGGCACAGTCGACGGCCTGCACCTGGCCCTGAACGTGGGCGCGATGCTGATCACGTTCATTGCTTTGTTGGCGCTTGCCAACGCCATCATGGGCTGGACCCACATCCACATCTCGTGGTTTCCCTATAGTTTGCAGCAGGTCTTTGGCTGGGTGTTTGCGCCGATAGCCTGGCTGATAGGTGTTCCATGGCACGATGCCGCTTCCATCGGAAATTTGCTCGGCACGCGCATGGTGATTAACGAATTTGTCGCCTTCTCTCAACTTGGGCCCATGAAGGCGACGCTCGATCCGCGCTCGTTCACGATTGCTACGTTTGCGCTGTGCGGTTTTGCGAACCTCAGTTCGATCGGAATCCAGATTGGCGGCATTGGCGCGCTGGCGCCGAACAAGAGAGGCGAACTCGCTCGTCTGGGCGTTCGTGCGATGCTGGCGGGGACGATGGCGAATCTAATGTCGGCTTCAATTGCCGGCATGCTGCTTTAGACTTCATCTATTCAACACGTTCCAAGGGGACTTCCCGGTGAAACGATTTTCCGCTGTGCGTAACCTGATTGCGTTTGTAGTGTGTTGTTTCCTGACCGGCGCCGCTGCCCATGCGCAGCAGCGAGTGATCATCGATACCGATCCCGGCGTTGATGATGCGATGGCGATCCTGCTCGCTTTGAATTCGCCCGAACTGAAGGTCGAAGCGCTCACAGTCGTGCCCGGAAACGTCGATGCGCGACAGGGTCTGGAGAACGCTCTGAAGGTGGCGTCGCTCGCCGGGCGGTGCGACGTGCCAGTGGTCGGCGGAGCACAGCATCCCCTCAATCAAAAGTTGATCACGGCTCAGTACTGGCATGGTAAAAACGGATTAGCCGGAGTCGAGTTACCGGCCTCGAAATGCAAATCCGATTCACGTTTCGGCCCCGATCTCATCATCGAACTGGTTCATAAATATCCCCACGAGATCACGCTCATTCCCGTCGGGCCGCTGACGAATATTGCGCTAGCGGTCTCGAAAGACCCGTCGATCGTGCCCTTGGTCAAAGACATTGTCATCATGGGTGGTTCGATCACAGGAGGAAATGTGAACGGCGCGGCTGAAGCCAACATCTATGGCGATCCAGAGGCGGCGGCCATCGTCTTCAATGCCGGGTGGATGGTCACCATGGTAGGCTCCGACGTAGGGGAACGAACCGTCATCACGCGCAAGCATTTGGCCGATCTTCAGTCGTCACACGGGCCTGAGAGTGACTTCATCGCGAAGCTCGCGGACTTCTACCTGACGCGTTCGGAGAATAGCGGCTACCAGGGAGCTGCGATGTACGATCCGCTCGCGGTCGGAGTTGTGATCGATCCGAAACTCGTAACGCTGAAGGACATGCACGTCGATGTGGAAACCAAGGGCGAGTTCACTCGCGGAGAAACCGTGGCCAACCGCATGGGATCGAACGAGAACAACGTCCTGCATGGCGACCACTACGAAATCGAGGGCGTCGTTCAACTTAAGCCGAACGCACGAGTGTGCGTGGCCTCGGATGCCGAGCGGTTCCTGCAGTTGTTCATCAGTCGAATCAAAGGCAAATAGATTCGCTCTTAGCACTCATCCATTCGCGTGCGCGACCAGTAGAATCGCCAGCCCATAGAAGACGAACATGAGGGCGAGATAGAGTTTTGCGCGGGTTCCTGATCCCGCAAACTCTTTCCAAGCCAGCACTCCCCAGAGAGCCGCAACCATCGGTGCCGATTGGCCGATGGCATACGAAATCGCCTGCCCCGTCAACTTGCCTGCCGTGAGATTGAACACCGTCCCCAAACCCCACACGAAACCGCCGATCAAGCCGAGCAAATGTCCGGAAGGAGGACCACTGAAAAATCCACTGAAGCTTACGGGTTCGCCGACCAGGGGTTTCTTCATGAAATAGATATTCCACACAAAACAGGAAAGCAGCGCTCCTAGCGTGAGGAACGCGGCCGCACTATAAGGCGTGAGTGAGTGCCCACGGGTCATGGCATAGGTCATGAACGGGCTCCACAGTCCCATCAGAGTTCCGGAGACCACGCACAGAATAATGCTCTTGCGTGAAGTGCCTCGCCCGGCCCGGGCGAGGCTACCATAGGCTTTGCCATCGAGAATCACTGCAATCAGCGCGCAAACCACTCCCCCGGCTAAAAGCAGGCCGCTGCCTTTGTGCTCCAGCATGAAGTTCAACACCACGCCCACCACCAGTGCGATTCCGATCGATACCGGAAATGCCACCGCAAGCCCCGCCATATCAATCGCGGCGACCAGCAGCAGATTCGCCAGATTGAAAATTGCTCCTCCGACAAGGGTGGAGACAATATTTGAAGTGTCCGCGGCCTGAACGTTATTCAGAAAACTGGAAGAGTCGTGGCCGCTGCTCCCCATGGTGAAAGCGAGGACCAGAGAAATCAGAAAGATGCCAATCGCGTAATCCCAATAAAAGAGTTCGAAACGATAATTCTTAACCCCTTTGTATGTGTTGGCCCACGAACCCCAGCAGATGGCGCTAGTAATCATCATCAGCAGTGCAACGGTCAGACTCGGCGGCGTGAACATTCTGGTCTCCCTTGGAACGTGTGAACTCTACACTGGTTTGCGGCGAGCCACAAGTCAGACGACGCTGCCGAAACGGCCTTCAAAGCGGACTCCCCAGGGTCTGCTATGCTAACGCCCGTGAAACGCACATTTCTCATTGACACCGACACGGCTTCCGACGACGCAGTCGCGCTCATCATGGCTCTGCGCGCGCCGGAAGTTCGGGTTGCTGCGATCACCGTTGTTGCCGGTAACGTTGAAGTGCAACAGGCGACACGCAACGCGCTCTACACGGTTGAGCTTTGCGGTGCCCATGTTCCCGTGTATTCGGGTGCGGAAAAGCCTCTGCTGCGTACCTACGAGAACGCAACCTGGTTTCACGGACGCGACGGACTGGGCGATCACAACTACCCTGCGCCTCGGCAAAGTCCGGAAAAACGGCATGCGGTCGACGCCATCATCGAGACAATCGAAAACAACGCCGGACTTGTGCTGGTCACCCTGGGACCGCTGACCAACGTCGCCTTGGCGGTTTCGCGGCGCCCCGGCATTGCGGCCAAAGTCAGTCGCTGCGTGGTCATGGGTGGCGCGCCGTGCTGCGAAGGCAACGTAACGCCGGCTGCGGAGTACAACATCTGGGTTGACCCGGAGGCAGCGCAGATCGTGATGCGTAGCGGCCTTCCCGTGGAGCTGATCGGATGGCAACTCTGCCGCGGAGACGCCGTGCTGCGCGAGCCCGAGATCGAGCAGATTGAGTCATTCGATACCCCACTCGCGCACTTTGCCATCGAGTGCAACAGTCACGCGCGTGCGGCCTACAAGATTCAGACGAGTGAGGATGGGATCTGCCTTCCTGACCCGGTCGCGATGTGCGTCGCGCTGGACCCGACGGTCGCAACTGAGTGGAGCGATCACCACGTCGACGTGGAAACTCAAAGTGAACTGACACGCGGCATGACGGTGGTCGATCGCCTGAATGTTGCGGGAGACGAGCGCAACCGATCGGTTTGGGCACCCGCGCTGCACGGACCGAAGGCCAAAGTCTGCTGGAGGATCGACAACCGGCGCTGGAAAGATGCACTGTTCGCAGCCCTGCGGCAAAGCGCCGCGTAAACCGGGCGAAGTCCTAGCCGTTCACTTGCGCATAGGTTGCGCGCCGCAAGAATTGTCCTTGTCCCGCGCGGCCCAGAAAATTCTCTCCGTCCACGACGACCCTACCCCGCGACAGAACGACATCAGGCATGCCGGTGACCTGGATGCCCTCGAACATCGAGTAGTCGACACGCATGTGGTGAGTTTTGGCGCTGATGGTGTGTTTGCGGTCGGGGTCAAAGATCACAAGGTCCGCATCGCTCCCGACCGCGATCGTGCCTTTACGAGGATACAGTCCAAATAGTTTGGCGGGAGCGGTCGAGACCAGTTCCACAAAACGGTTCGCACTAAATCGACCACTGGCGACGCCGCCCGAGTAAATCAAGCTCATTCGGTGTTCCACGCCAGGGCCGCCGTTGGGGATCTTCGTGAAATCGTCACGGCCCATTTCTTTTTGTTCCTTAAAACAAAACGGGCAATGATCGGTGGAGACCACTTGCAGATGGTCGTGCTTAAGGCCACTCCACAGTTTTTCCTGGTTCCACTTCTCGCGCAGCGGCGGAGTGAAAACGTACTTCGCGCCTTCAAACCCCGGCGCATCCATGTTCTCGAGCGAGAGGTACAAATACTGCGGACAAGTCTCGGCGTAGACGGGAAGTCCGCGGTCGCGAGCTTCCCGAATTTTCTCCAGCGCGTCATGGCAGCTCAAGTGGACGATGTAGATGGGTGCGCCCGCCATCTCGGCCAGTGCAATGGCACGTCCTACGGCCTCGGCCTCCGCGGTTGTAGGGCGAGTCAGCGCATGATACTTCGGCGCGCGCTTTCCCTCGGCCAAAGCTTGCTGCACGATCACGTCGATGGCGCTGCCGTTTTCGGCGTGCATGCAAACCAGCCCGCCGTTCTTCGAAGTCGTCTGCAGAGCCTTGAAGATGCTGCCATCGTCGAGCATGAAAACGCCCGGATACGCCATGAAGAGCTTGAAGCTGGTTACGCCTTCATGCACCAGATCATTCATCTCCGAAAGTTGCCCGCCAGAGACGTCGGTCACGATGCAGTGAAACGCATAATCGCAAGTTGCTTTGCTCGAGGCCTTGCTCATCCACGTATCGAAAGCCTGGCGCAACGTCTGGCCCTTGTATTGAATCGCGAAGTCGATCAGAGTAGTGGTGCCGCCGAATGCCGCTGCGCGCGTGCCGGTTTCAAAGTCGTCAGCGCTCGTCGTGCCGCCGAACGGCATATCGAGGTGGGTGTGGACATCGATCCCGCCCGGTAGAATGAGCTTGCCCGACGCGTCCAGAATCTTGGTGGCGTTCTGCGCCGGAAGATCGGTTCCAACGGCAGTGATCTTGCCGTTTGCAATGGCAATGTCCGCCACGTAGGTATCGGTTGCAGTCACCACGGAACCGTTCTTGATGATCGTGTCGAAACCCATCGAATCCTCCGCCGGCGCTGGCGCCGCACTCCTGGCCGAGATGAGAGAAGAATTCTATGCTACACTGCCGCACTTTAGTCGCTCGTGATTTCTCCTTCTCGAAAGGACCGGCCCATGCAATTCGGCATCGCGCTGAAACCTGACATCTCCGTTGAACGTATCGTAAGCCTGACGAAGCAGGCCGAGGCTGCCGGATTTGAATACGGCTGGATTTTCGATTCTCATGTTTTGTGGAAGGAGCCCTATCCTCTGCTGACGCTGATGGCGACCAGCACGCAACGGATGCGCCTGGGTACCTGTGTTACGAATCCTGCGACCCGGGATCTGACTGTGACTGCCAGCCTGTTTGCAACTCTCAACCTGATCTCCGGTGGACGAATGGAACTCGGCATCGGTCGCGGCGACAGTTCGCGGCGCGTGATGGGGAAGAAGCCGGTTAGCTGGTCGCAGTTGGAGGCCGCGGTGACGGAGTTCCGCGATCTAACGTCCGGCAAGGAAGTGCAGCACGACGGTCAACCCACCCGCCTCAGTTGGGCGAAAGATTCTCCGCGAGTTTGGATTGCAGGTTATGGTCCCAAGGTGTTGCACATGGCCGGGAGAGTGGCGGACGGCATCATTCTGCAGTTTGCCGATCCGGCTCTGATTGCCTGGTGCATGGGCTTCGTAAAAGACGGCGCTCGCGCCGCCGGCCGCGATCCCAGCCGCATCGAAGTGATGGCCGCCGCTCCGGTGTGGGTGTCGGATGACTTAAGCGTTGCTCGCGAACGGGTGCGCTGGTTCCCCGCTTTAGTCTCGAACCACGTGATGGACTTGATCCGGCAATACAAGCCCGAAGATTTGCCTCCCGCGCTGACCTCGTTCGTGCAGGATCGCGGAAATTACGATTACCAGCACCATTGCGAAGTCGAAAGCGACAACGCAGACTTCGTTTCGGATGAAGTCGTAGACCGGTTCTGCCTGATTGGCCCAGCTCGGGCTCATCGGGAGAAATTGCGCGCGCTCGCCGCTGTGGGTGTGACTCAGTTCAACATTTACCTGATGTGCGGCGAGGAAGAGAAGACGCTCGACACTTACCAGCGCGATGTACTGCCTGAGTTCCTGAAAGCGGGGAACTCGTAGGATTTCGCTACGCGGCGTCTGGCGAAGCGATTACAGCGTGGCCTTGGAGCCTCATCATCGCGTAATAGGCGACGAAAGAGACTGCGAACCCGACGAACCACGAGTAGTCATATAGCACTCGAATCGATGGAACAGCCAGCCCGGCGAGTGCCGTGCCAGCTCCCACCGCGAGCGCGATCAGCGCGCACCAGTTAAATCCTCGCGAGTATTCGTAAATCCCGCCTCGAAGATACAGATCGTCCACGTGCAATACTCGCCGCCGGATGACGAAATAATCGCAGATCATGATGCCTGCGACGGGGCCTAGGAAGGCCGCGTATCCGCCCAGCCAGCCCAGAATAAATGTCCGGTAGTTAGAGAGCAGCCTCCACGGCATCAGCGCAATGCCCATGAAACAGGTAATGACGCCTCCTGTGCGAAAACTGATCCCGCGCGGCCACAGGTTGGAAAAATCATTTGCCGGTGACACTACATTCGCGCCAATGTTGACGTTGAGTGTGGCCAGCAGAATTGCCACCAGCGAAATCACCACCGCCACGGGAGAATGGAAGCGGCTCAGAAGTTGCACCGGATCCCAGATCGCGGTTCCGTAGATGACCACCGTGGCCGACGTCACGACGATTCCGACGAAGGCGTACAACGTCATGGTCGTGGGCAAGGCTAAGGCCTGCCCAATCACTTGCTCCCGTTGATTGCGCGCGAAGCGCGTGAAGTCTGGGATGTTCAACGAAACCGTAGCCCAGAAACCAACCGTGCCATTGAGAGCAGGAATCAAGAATTTCAGGAATTCGGGAAAACTGGTGAACCGCGAAGGCACCGAGAGCATGGGTCCGAAGCCACCTGCGGCGTGATAAGCCCAACCCAGCAAAAGCAATCCCACGCCCAGCAGAACCGGTGCGCTGATGCCCTGCAAAATTCGGATGTACTCGATCCCTTTCAAAACCACCGCGAGATTAATCAGCCAGAAGAGAAAGAAACAGACGGCTGGGCCATAGGAGAAGCTCTTCCAACTGGGAGCGAGCGTTGCCAGCAGAGTGCTGATGGCTTCGCCGCCGATCCAGGCCTGAATGCCGAACCACCCGCACGCGACCAGTGCGCGCAGCACCGCGGCGAAATTTGCGCCCAACACTCCGAATGAAGCGCGAGCCAGAACCGGGAAAGGAATTCCATACTTTGCGCCGGGGTGCGAATTGAGCAGCATCGGCGCCAGCACGATTAGATTGCCCAAAAAGATAGTCGCGACCGCCTGCTTCCAGTTCATACCCCCCTGAATCAAGCTCGCGGCCAGCATGTAGGTCAGGATGTTGACCGACATCGAAATCCAAAGAGCAGCGAAGTTGTAAGTGCCCCAGTGCCGTCGCTCGGCAGTGGCGGGCGCAAGGTCCTCGTTATACAGAGGGCTGGATTCGATTCTGGCGCGGAGTTCTGAAGTATCCGGAGTCGTCATTGCCGTCTTGGTGCAGGGGCCGAGCATCGTCGTCCGACCATTCAGTCAGCCGTGGCAGAGGCTCCACTCTGCGTCGTAATCGGGCCGTAACTATCGGGCCGGCGGTCGCGGAAAAACTGCCACACTTTGCGCACTTCCGCGATCATATCGAGGTCGAGATCCGCGACCACCACTTCGTCTTTGTCGCGGCTCGCTTGGGCGATAATCTTGCCCCGCGGATTGCAGAAATAACTCTTGCCGTAAAACTCGCCGATGCTCCATGGCTTCTCGGTGCCCACACGATTGATCGCTCCCACGAAGTAGCCGTTGGCGACCGCATGCGCTGGCTGTTCCAGTTCCCACAAATATTCCGAGAGTCCGGCCACCGTCGCGGAAGGATTGAACACGATCTCCGCGCCGTTTAATCCCAGGATGCGCGCTCCTTCGGGAAAATGCCGGTCGTAGCAGATGTACACGCCCACGCGAGCGTACTTGGTTTCAAACACCGGATACCCGAGATCGCCGGGAGTGAAATAAAATTTCTCCCAGAATCCGGGATGGCAGTGCGGGATGTGATGCTTGCGATATTTGCCAAGATAGCGGCCGTCGGCGTCGATGACCGCGGCGGTGTTGAAATACACTCCCGGCATCTGTTCTTCGTAAACCGGAACCACAATCACCATGCGGTGTTTTGCCGCGACCTTCTGCATGAGACGTACCGTGGGACCATCCGGTACCCGTTCGGTGAGTTCGTACCAGCGCGCATTCTGCTCCGCACAAAAATAGGGCCCGTAGAAAAGTTCCTGCAGGCAAAGGATCTGCGTTTTTTTGCGCGCGGCCTGCTCGATCAGCTTCATGTGCTTGTCGATCATGGCCTTGCGGATCTGCGCGAGGGGCCGTTCGGTGCTGAGCGCATTGCTGGCTTGAATCAGGGCGCAGCGAACATTGCGGGGCATGGGATCCTCCCGGAATTTATATGTCCCAACTAATATCGAGGAACGAAACTATAACAGAAACCTGGTGTCCTCAATCGCCATCGCCGTTGACACATTCTGGGTGCGCTGACTAGACTCGGCCTTCCTCGAGCTTTCGGAGAAAGCGGCAACGACCATGGCAAAGCGCCCTCGAATCGCGGTAGTTGGCAGCGCCAACATTGACCTCACGACATTCACAAATCAATTCCCCAAGCCGGGCGAAACCATCTTCGGACAGAAATTCGATCTCGGCTTCGGAGGCAAGGGCGCGAATCAGGCAGTGGCCGCGCGTCTCTGTGGCGCGGAAGTCTTCATGGTCGCGCGCGTGGGCAGCGATCTCTTCGGTCCCGCGACCATCGAAAACTTCCGCAAGCAGGGAATCGATCCCACTCAGGTGAAGCAGGTCGAGGGACTGTCGAGCGGGGTAGCGCCCATCTTCGTCGAACCCAACGGCCAGAACCGCATTCTGGTGGTGAAGGGGGCGAATGACGCGCTCAAGCCCGCCGACGTTGACGCCGCCGCCGAAACGTTGAAGTCCGCCGACTGCATCGTTCTGCAGTTCGAGATTCCGGTGCAGACGGTGTATTACACAATCGAATTTGCGCGCAAGCACGGAATCCGCTGCATCCTCAACCCCGCGCCCGCGCAACCGGTTGACCTGGTCGCGCTAAAGGATCTCGACTACTTCGTTCCGAATGAGACGGAAGCCGAGACCATTACCGGGTGGCCGGTCAAAAACGTCGAAGACGCGAAGAAGTGCGCCGAGAAACTGGTGGGCGCCGGCATTCGACGCGTGATCATCACGCTGGGAGCGAATGGATCTCTTCTCGCCGGCCGCGACGGAGCCGAACACATGCCTCCGTTCGCCGTCAACTCGATCGACAGCACCGGCGCCGGCGACGCCTTCATCGGCAGCTTCGCCGTGTTTCTTGGCGAGGGCGTGCCCGAAAAAGAGGCCGTTCGCCGCGCAAATCTCTATGCAGGTCTGTCCACCACCGGAGTCGGAACGCAGAAGTCCTTCTACGACCGCGCGCGCTTTGACGCCGAGTGGTCGGCCCGGTCTTGAGGCGTCTCGGCGCCTTCTTCCCGCATATTCCGGCATGCACAGATTTCTCATTAACCAGCCACGTCAACCCAGCCACGTCGCGTTCGGCAGGTGACTCGTGTCGACACGGTGACAGTTCGGTGCCGGTTTTTGCACAAGGCGAATGCCAGAATCCTGGACAATCACACGACGCAGCGGTTTTCTGAATCGATCGATGCGAAAGAATCGTGCGACTGATCCATTCCTACTACGAAACTTCTTGACTAACCGGCAAGCGGCAATTTATAAGCCGTGTTTGCGGTCCCGGGACCTCCCAACTTCGCGGGAAGAGGGAGGGTCTTTTTCTTTGTACGGTGTCACCATCGAAAGGGGTTCAAGCAATGTCGAACCAGAAGGCGCGCTTCGCGGTGATTTTCTGTTCGCTGGTATGTCTGTTCAGCCCCCTCCTGCATGGTCAGGCGACCGGAAGTTTTTCAGGCACCGTTTCAGACAATTCGGGTGCAGTGGTGACTGGCGCTAAGGTCACCGTCACCGCCCAGGCGACGAACGCTTCCCGCGAGGCGACGACGGATGATTCAGGACACTTCCTCATTCCCTCGATTGGCGTTGGTGACTACACGATCAAGGTGGATGCCCCCGGTTTCAAGGTAGCCGAAGCGAAGGGTGTCCGGCTGCAAGTCGACGAACACCGCGAACTCGATTTCAAGCTGGTGCCTGCGTCGGTAAGTACAAGTGTCGACGTCAATGCGACCGAAGTAGCTGTGCAAACTACGAATCCGACCCTCGGCCAAGTGATCACTTCAGAGGAAGTCGCCGAACTTCCACTCAATGGACGTGACTTTGTACAGTTGGCGACGCTGACGCCGGGTGTAACGCAAGAAACCAACCCGAACAGCTTCTTCAATGCGGGCCCGAGTAGCGAGGTTTCGACGCGGGGGACTTATTCCCTTTCCGTAGGCGGCTCGCGTGCCCAAAGTACCGACTGGCTCCTCGACGGAAACGATAACAACGAGCTGACCGCGGGCGGCATTGCGATTCTCCCTTCGATTGACGCGATCCAGGAATTCAAAGTCCTGACGTATAACTACTCCGCAGAATGGGGTACTCGCGCTGGTCCGACCGTACTCGTCACCACGAAGTCGGGCTCAAACCAGTTGCACGGTTCACTCTTTGAATTTTTCCGTAATACCAAATTGGACGCCCGCAGCTATTTCGGATCCTCCAAAGAACAATTCAACTTGAACCAATTCGGCGGTGCGCTGGGCGGCGCAATTCAAAAGGACAAAACGTTCTTCTTCGTGGACTATCAGGCGAAAAGGCAGCGGCACGGTATTCCCTTCACCGGCTTAGTTCCTACTGCCGCCATGATGGGTGGCGACTATACCCATGATCCATTTGGCGGTCTCGTCGATCCGGTGGCGAATCCGCTTAACAATCCCTACACCCCTTATGCTCTGGTCAACAACGTCTCAACACCAGTGCCGTTCCAGTGCTATACGTCGACAGGCCTTCCCGAAACACCGCTCTCCGACGGTAGTCAGCCAGCCGTTGCCGGCGTCACACAGCCCTGCCGGACAATTCCCTCAGCCTTGATCGACCCTGTCGGGCAAAGGATGATCAATCTTTATCCCGCAAGCAACGCGAGTAACGCGGCTTTGGGCTACAACTACACCAACGTTCCCGTCAGAAAACTGAACGAAGGCGAGTTTGATATCCGGCTCGACCACAACATATCGAGTAAGGACTCAGTGTTTGCCCGTTTCAGCTACGATCAGGCTTACTCGTTCGTTCCCGGTGGATCGCCCGGCTTCGCCGAGCAAGGCGCTTTCGCCAGTACGCAGAACATTACCAATCACGGTCGCAATGTCGCCGTCTCAGAAACCCACCTCTTTTCCGATCGAACGATCAACCAATTTAATGCCGGGTTTAATCGCATCTTTAACCACATCTCATCTTTCGGAACCGGTACCTGTAAAGCGGCACAGCTCGGTATTCAAGGCGCTGACCTGGGCAGCGCGTGCGATAGTGTGACTGGTTATCCCGCAAGTCTGAACCAGTCATCGAAAGATTGCGTGGGTTGCGGTCTCAGTTCAACGCAGCTGACGAATTATTGGTCGCTTGGGGATCGGGGCTTCTCGCCGTTTCAAGGTGGCACAAACGTCTTCTCAGTCTCGGATTCGCTCGAGATGATTCGCGGCAAGCACAATATCCGGATGGGCGGCGGGATTCGAGCCAACCAGATGAACGTGCTGACCAACGGCTTCGGCGACGGCTATTTCCTGGTATTCGGCACCTATACCAACGATGCTTCGGCCGACTTGCTTACGGGGCAGCTTTTCGGGGCGATTCATGATCAGACATTCTTGGGTGCAACGACCGGACGGCGATGGAAGATGTTTCGGCCGTTTGTACAGGACGATTGGCGCGTGACCAACAATCTGACCCTGAATCTCGGCATCGCATGGGCGCTAACGACCCCGATTACCGAAGCCCAAGGCCGACAGGCGAACTTCAATTATAAAACTGGACAGTATTTGGTCACGGGACCACTGGGTGGTTGCGCCGGATGCATTCGCTCAGGTGGGAGCGTGGGAATCCAGTTTGATAAAACGGCTTTCGAGCCGCGTATAGGATTGGCCTGGAAGCCGTTTGGAAGCCAAAATACGGCGGTTCGCGCTGGATACGCGATCTTCCACGATTCAGCCTGGAGCCAGGGCGCGCAGGGAACCTGGCAGAATCCGCCTTACTATGCGGAAGTCGACAATTTCAATAATTTCGCCGGTAGCCCCTGCCCGTTTGGCAACGCGACTTCTGCGTCACCAGTCAATTGCGGCCTTCAGCTTGCTCTTCTGCAATCCAATTTGCAACCGATTACCTCTCCGCCAGATCCTGCTAGTTTCACGGGAACCATTCAGTCACAGAATCTCAACTTCAAACAAGGAATGGTGCAGCAGTTCAATCTGAACATCGAGCATCAGTTGCCCGGTGAGGTAGTTTTGACGGTCGGGTACGCAGGGTCTCGCAGCACCCACATTTTGGTAGACGGTCTGAACCAAAATGTTGGGTCCCCGACTGCGTGCGGTGTTGTTCCCGGTTACACTCTCGGATGTGGTCCCAACGGTAGCGCTTTTGTTGCGCCATACGGCGAGTTCACCACTGTCGCCAACAACAACGACATTGGCCGTGCCCGATATGATTCTCTTCAGTTCAAGGCGGAGAAGAGCGCGCGAAACGGCCTGTATGCTCTATTGAGCTACACCTACTCCCGGACTTTTGATTCCGGATTCCCAGATGGACTCGGTACCCTTCCGGGTGCGATGTACTGGCCTTTGCCCGGAGCCAGCAAGCTGGATTGGGGGCTCTCCCAAATCAACCTCAACAACCAGTTCACGGCCAGCGTTCTTTACGACCTTCCCTTTGGGAAGGGCAAGCGGTTCGGTAGCAACTGGAGCGGCGCTGCGAATGCAGTCTTCGGCAATTGGCATGTGAACGTGATTGAGAAGGCCACGTCCGGCTTCCCACTTTTTGTGGTTGCCAGCAACAACGGTAACTTCGCTGGCTCCGGAGTCAACTTCTCGTGGAACGGCAACAGTTTGAATCGGCCTAACGAGGTCGGTAACCCGAATGCTGCCGGACCAGTCGCTGCCAACCCAACCTGTGTGGCTCCTTCCGCAGTGCACACCTTGGCTCACTGGTTCAATCCATGCGCCTTCATGGACGCTCCGAGTACCTATCTGGGTGCTCCGGCTGGGCAACTCGGGAATGCACCGCGCGCGCCACTCTACGGGCCGCGTTTTGTGAACACGGACTTCTCCGCGATCAAGGACATTCCTTTGCCCTTCCGCGAAGGCATGAACCTGCAATTCCGTGCCGAGTTTTTCAACCTTTTCAATCATGCACACTTCTACTTGCCAGGCTCTAGCGCCAGCGGAATGCAGGATGTGGATAGCCCTTCCAGTTTCGGGGTCATCAATACAACTTTAAATGATCCCCGATTTATTCAGTTCGCCCTGAAGCTTATCTTTTAGGGCAGCCCAAGCGGGCGCGTTTACCAGAATGGGCAGGCTGGATTCGTTCAGCCTGCCCTTCAGTTTGTAGTTGGAAGACCCTGGGAAAATTTGCTGGAGGCATCATGGGCAACTGGAAGTTCGAGCAACTGGCTCTCCTGATTATTCTTCTCGGAGCCACTACTGCCGCCCAGAAGATTAAAGTTATCGTCGATCAGGACGCCCGCGGTCCCGGAACCAGCGACCAGCAGGCGATCCTCGTATTTCTTCAGTCCGAGAAATTCGAC
>Ga0209890_10000725_pt1 | contig 15279 bp, 8 predicted proteins | sample OrgsoiDNA2013049_FD_185799 | JGI IMG/M metagenome (GOLD analysis project Ga0209890, IMG submission 185799) | Permafrost soil microbial communities from the Arctic, to analyse light accelerated degradation of dissolved organic matter (DOM) -... | ecosystem: Environmental > Terrestrial > Soil >...
TGTGATCGATATCGACAAGCGGATCATCGCGGATACCGATCTCACCGAGATCGGAACGCACTTCGCCAACGATCCGGAGAATGTCGTCGGCAGGACGCTCGCCGACGGCCGGACGCGTTCGTTCACAGAGGTTCAAAAAACTCCAAGCGTGGTTCGGCAGGTAGTGGTCCCAATTTACCGCGACCCGGCTGACTCACGCAGTTCGATTGTCGGGGCTGTCGTCCTCGAGTACACGCCCCTCTACAACGGTATCATGACCAAGGCGCGCAAATTCTTCTATCTCATTGCCGCGGTTGGATTCATATCTGTCATCCTGACCGTCGCGTTCGGAATTCGGGTTGCGTCTGCGATATCCCGGCCTTTGGCGGAGCTGAAGCGGGGCGTGGTTGCCCTTTCCGCTGGAAACTACGACTCGAGAGTACAGCCAACGTCGAGCGACGAGTTCGGTATGCTGGCAGTCGCCTTCAACACCATGGCCGAAGATCTTCGCAGTGGCCACGACAAGCTGATAGAGCACCAGCGCAAGCTCGAAAATCGTGTCACGGCCCGAACGGCCGAATGCCAACGTTCCGAGGAGGCGCAGTGCCAGAGTACGGCTGCACTGCGTCTTATCGCGGAGCACGTGCCGGTTGCCCTCTGCTACGTCGATCGGGAGTTGCGCTACCGCTATCACAACAGGCGCTATGCGGAGCTCGCAGGTGTCGGCAACGACCAGATCGATGGTCGTAGAATAATCGACGTCTGGGGAGCGAAATTCTACGACTCAATCCAGCCCTGGATCGAACAGGTGCTGTCAGGGCGTGAGGTCGCCGTTGAGCATCAGGGACTCCGCCACGGCGACGAAAGCCAGCAGATATACACGACGCTGGTCCCTCGTCTGGACAACCACGGCAATGTCGTCGGGTACTACGCGATGATTCAGAACGTCACTGAGCGAAGGCGCGCGGAGGAAGCCCTGCGGCGGACCAATGACGAGCTGACCGAGATGAATCTGCGATTTCTGGAATCGCAGAACCAGTTGTTGCAGGCGGACAAGATGGCGTCTATCGGGCAACTCGCGTCTGGCGTCGCGCATGAAATCAATAACCCGATCGGTTATGTGTATTCAAACTTCGACACGCTCGATCGGTACTTGAGCGACATATTTGCTCTGCTCGAACGCTACCGGGAGGCTGCGGAATCGATGCCCGATCAGACCCTTCGCGCCCGCCTTCGAGGCGCATGGCAGGAAGCTGACCTCGATTTTGTCAAGGAGGATGTGTTGGCGTTGATGGTGGAGTCGAAGGAAGGCATCACGCGGGTAAAACAGATTGTGCATAACCTGAAGAACTTCTCGCGTGCAGCCGGCGACGAAAACTGGCAATTGTCCGATCTGCATCAGGGTATCGACAGTACACTCAACATCGTGGGGAACGAACTCAAGTACAAGATCGAAGTTTGCAAACACTATGGCGAATTGCCGCAAGTGCAGTGCCGGCCGTCGCAGCTCAACCAGGTATTCATGAATATTCTGCTCAACGGCGCAGACTCCATCAAGCAACGCGGGACGATTACGATCAGTTCCGGCGTCGATCGTGACAACGTTTGGATCGAGTTTGTCGACACCGGTGAGGGCATCAATCCCGAACATCTCAACCGCATCTTCGATCCTTTTTTCACGACCAAGCCCGTGGGCAAAGGCACGGGACTTGGATTGTCGGTCGCCTACGGGATTGTAATGGCGCATAGCGGCCGGATCGACGTACGGAGCGAGGTTGGCAGCGGCACTTCGTTCCGCGTATGGCTACCGATCAGGCAGCCGGAGCTTGATCAGGCCGGGGCGCCGCCGTGCGATCGCGACATAGTGGCGTTTGCGACGGCTCGCAAAGCAGTTCGCCCGGCCGTCGCCGCGTCGATCGCGTAGCACACCAACGCGTCGCAGGTGGGAACTCGGCGTAGCGGGCGCGGTGCGAAACCCCCGGCCCTTGACCACTGACCGAGTACTCCGTCGTAACGAGACCACGAGTCGCTCGCCGCGTCACCGCTCGTTGTTCGCCTCTGTCGTCGTGCGGCTCGCGCCAGGTGTTATCGGCGCGCGGTCGTCAGCCGAGTTGGGCTCCTGCCGGTGCGTCAGCCAGTAATAGTTGAAGGCGTCGCGAATACTCTCGCGCAGCACTTTGTCATCCCAAGGCTTGAGCAGTAGACGAAAGACGGCGCCACGATTGACCGCGTCGGTCAGCGCCTCCATTTCCACGTAGCCGCTGAAGAGGATGCGCACCGTATCGGGATATAGGCCCTTCACCCTGCCCAGGAACTCGGCTCCCGTCATCACCGGCATCCGGTGATCGGAAAGGACGACCTGCACATCGTTGAGCGCAAGAACTTCGAACGCTTGCTTTGCGCTGTGCGCGGTCAGAATTCGGTAGCCTTCCCTATGCAAGAGCCGGACCACTGCCGCGACGATATTGCTTTCATCGTCGACGACGAGCAGCGTCTTTGCTTCGACGCTGGCACTGCCGGCCTCCGGGGGCAAGCTCTTGCGATCTCGCAAAATCTGTTCGAACTCAGATGCGGATAACGGCGGGCTGAAGTAATAGCCCTGGATCTTCTCGCAGCGGTGCCGACGCAGCCATGCGAGCTGCGTCGCTGTTTCCACGCCTTCCACCACGAGTTCGAGCTTCATGCTATTGCCGAGGGAGATGACCGCTCTGACAATGGCTGCGTCATTGGGATTCGACGTCACATCACGAACAAACGATTGATCGACTTTAAGCTGGTCCAGCGGGAATCGCTTGAGATAACTCAGACTAGAATACCCGGTGCCGAAGTCGTCGAGCGAAAGCCTGACTCCGAGCGCCTTGAGCGTGTTGAGCTTGGTGATCAACCGTTCGGTATCCTGCATCACAATGTCTTCCGTCAACTCGAGTTCCAGCCAGCGTGCCTCGAGCCCCGTTCGTTCTAACGCGTCCGCTACGTTCTGCACGAGCGCCTCGTCTCTGAACTGACGCGCCGAGACATTGACGGACACCGTCACCTGAGGCAAGCCCGCATCGTGCCATGTTTTGATCTGTGCACAAGCAGTTCGAAGCACCCATTCGCCGAGCGGGATCGACAAGCCGCTCTCTTCGACGATCGGAAGGAAGCGGGCTGGTAAGAGCAAGCCTTTCTCGGGATGCTGCCAGCGTATCAACGCCTCGGCTCCGACGATTTGTCCGCTGCTGAGTTCGACAATCGGCTGGTAGTGCAGGACGAATTGGCCAATCTCTAGGGCGACGCGCAATTGGTTCTCGAACACTACCTTCTCTGCCATCCTGGCATTCATTTCCGGTGCGTAGAACAGATATGATGCGGCAGATGCCTTAACCCGCGTGAGCGCTGCCTCGGCGTTCTTGAACAGTGTGTCGGCATCGTTCCCATCTTCCGGGAACAGCGCAATGCCTGCCCGAGCGGAGACACGGAGCTCGTTGCCATCGACCATGAACTCCCGACTGAGCGATGCAAAGATGTAGTTCTGCAGGTGAGCCAGTGCGCTGTCGGCGCTGTTGCTCAGATCCGCCACGGCGATCGCAAAGGTGTCCGCGCTGATGCGCGCGAGGCTCGATGCCTTGGGCAACGCACGGTTGAAGCGCTCCGCCACCAGCTTCAACAGGGTGTCACCCGCGTGACGGCCCAGAGTGTCGTTGACTTGCGTGAACCGGTCCAGGTCGATCAGGTAGAGTGCGACGGTGCGGTCATTGTGCGCTGCAAGGCTCAAGGATTGCGCCAAGCGGTCGTGAAAGAGCGTGCTGTTGGGCAGGCCGGTCAATACGTCGTAGTAAGCGAGATAGTCGAGCTTGGCCGCTTTCGCGATGTAGTCGAGCCCGAAGGCGACATCATTGGCCAGTTCGTTGAGCAGGTTAACTTCCTCGTCGTCAAAAAAGCCCAGCTCGGCTGCATGAAGCGAAAGCACCGCCGCGACGCGCCCGTCGACTACCAGGGGAAATATCGCCAGCGCCTGATGACCACGCACCAGCAACTCGGTGCGCGTTGGCGAGTCCGCCAAATCGATACTGAGATTGTTGCAGACTACGGGCTTCATCTCCCGGAATGCCCTGGATGCGGGTCGCTCGCGGCTTGGTGCATCTGGGCTGCCGCTGAACCTGATCAGGTCGATATACTTTTGGTCGATGCCATACGAAGCGACGACACGGCCATCCAAGGTGACGGGGTCGAACTCGCCAATCCAGGCCATTTTGAATGCGCCCTCGACGACGGCGATCCGACATGTCTCTGCGAAAAGTGCGTCCCGGCCGTGCAATCGAACGATGGCGCCATTGATTGCACTCAGGACGGCACGGATTCGTGTGAGGCGGGCGATTTTCAATTCCCGCGCCTTCCGGTCGGTAATGTCCCGGGTGACGCCCCGATAGCCAGTGAACGTGCCGTCCTGGTCAAACAAGGGATCACCGCTGATTTGGAACCAGCGTTCCTTGCCATCCAGATTGCGGAGCGCCCCCACGAAATCGCGGAAAGGCTTGTGCGCCTCGAGCGTGCTGCGATGCTCGTCCCACTGCGCCCCAGATACGCCGATGAATGGAAGTTCCCAGCGTGTCTTGCCAATATAATTCTTGTAGTCGAGGTCGGACCCCACTCCGATTTCTGGCGAAATGGCTGTGAAACGCAGCTGCGCATCGAGCTCCCAGAAGTAGTCCGCCCCGATCGCAGCGAGTTGACGGAAGACTTCCTGCTTTTTCCGAAGCCCTTCTTCGGTGCGATTGCGCTCTGACGTGTCGCGCAGGATTACGGACAAGAGTTTTCGCCCGTCCATCTCAACCTGCGAGATCGATGCCTCAATAGGAAACTCGGTATCGTCCGCACGTAGTCCGTAGACAACGCCAAGCTCACCAGCCTTTCGGTGCGTAGTGTTCGCTCGTGCGAAGCCGGTCATATGGCCCGCATGTGCGCTGCGATACCGTGATGGAATCATGCGATCGAGTGATTGGCCGAGCACGTCGTTGACGCTGTACCCGAACATCTTCTCCGCAGCGAGATTGAACAGAACTACACGCTGCTGTTCGTCGACCGAGATCATGGCATCCATCGCCGAATCGAGAATGTCAGTCAGACGAAACGTGCTCTCGCTCCGCGTCGCCGAAACGCCGTATCGCTTAACGGCATACCGCAACGCGCGCCCCAACCCTGGGATCTGAATCTGGTGTTTCAGCAGGTGGTCCAGTGCCCCCGCTCGCATCGCGTCCAGAGCCAAGGATTTCTCATCCGCTTCGGTAAGCACAATGACAGGAACATCGGGCCTGAGCCGGTGTACGCGGTGGAACGCTTCGATGCCCCGGCAATCCGGCAATCCGAGATCCAGCAGCACGATGTCGAAGCTTTCAGCAGCCAATCGAGTCTGGGCCTTCGCCAGCGTATCCACGTGCGTGACGGTGAACTCGGCATCCTGCACGGGGGCCAGCGCACCTCGCAGCAGTCGTGCGTCTATCTGCCCGTCTTCGACCAACAGGACGTGGATTCGCGCCTGGTCGTTCATGGATTGGTGGAGGACAGGGTTACCACCCGGAGCAAGTCACCGCGGCTTTTGATGCCGGGGGCAATTCGTCCGAAGAGGCTGTTTAACATCAAGGCAATTGCACGAGCACACGGTGCCATGACGGGCGACGACAAGCAATCCGAGCGCCGTAGTCGACGACCGACCACTTCAATCGCTAGCGCGCATGGTTGCATCTACTCTCGCCTAACGCCAGTCATGCTGCCTACCGCCCGCAGGTTGTCAGCGACAGCGCCGATACCTGTCATCTCCAAGGGCACAGCATTATTCAAACTACGGCCCGTTGGACCGCGAGCACAATGTGCTCATAGCATAGGCGCCCGGCCGCGTGTCGTGCAAGCTTTAGTTCCTTCAGCCGCCGCTCCAAGTTGATCGCTGAAGGAGTCGCCTGCGCGTATTGTCGTCGAAAGGGTCAACGTGCCGACGGGTCCGGATTTTTCGCTCCAGCCCAATGCTTGGCGGGACAGCGATCAGGCAGCGTACTGCTGATCGACTTGGCTGGCGCCACGGCCTGGCGATATGTACTCGTACGTATGGCTTTCGACCCGAAATTTGCCGATGATTTGGTAGGACGTTTATCAACATGCGAGGCGGCAAATGTTGAACTGGCGATTCTCTTTTGGGCTGTTATTGATCGTCCTTTCTACGGCAGGCCAGGCAGCGAGTGTCACGATGTCAGTCAGCACCACTGTCTTCGCAGTGCAATGCACTACCGAGCAACGCGCGAAAATCCGGGCGTGCGCGACACCTGAGCAACGAACCCGCATCGGGCCGTACAAGTCGATGGTAACGGTCGAATCGCGGACCGATCAGCGCGTTGTCGATGCATTTGGGCCGCGTCAAGAGATCTTGGTTGACCCTTCGCGTCAGGTAATGCTCAGGACCCTCCTGTACTGACTCGCCGACTTTGCGCGTTGTCGTCTTTGGGGCATTGACTATGAATGCTCGTGTTTCCACCATTACGTGCATTTGATACTACCCACGCCTGGTGGACACCGCAAAAAGGGATGCTAAGTCCGCGCGCGCTGCACGCGCTTGACCAAGGGGATACGGTGCAGCGCTCGCATCACGTTGGCGAGATGTTTGCGATCGCGCACCTGAACGCTGAAGAACATGTTGAATACGGGTCCCTCCTCGGGGCGCTCCATGGAAACATATTCAATGTTTCCGCCCGCGTCGGCAATCGCGGTCGCGAGTTGGGCCAGCAGGCCGCGCTGATCGGTTACCAATAGTCGTATTCCCGCTTCGAACACGCCTTGCGCGTCGGGCGCCCACTCGACATCGACGATCTGGTCGGTGTCGACGCGGCTCTTGCGCAGCGTATGGCAATCGCGCGTATGCACGAGAAGTCCCTGGCCGCGGCGAAACTGGCCGACGATCGCATCGCCGGGGATCGGCCGGCAACATTTGCCGTACTGGATCGCCACGCCTTCGACCCCGCGCAACTGCAATGCGCCCGGTTTTGCAGGTTGAGGCGCCGGTTCGTCGGTGGAACGGTTGGCTGCGCGTGTAAGCGCCTGCGCAACGACGAACGACAGTCGCTTCCCGAGGCCTATGTCGGCCAGGATATCGAGACGTCCTTTGGCGCCGTACTCGCGCGCCAACGCCTCCCAGCGCTCCCAGGTGATCGCTTCCGCCGAGACCTTGAGCGACGCCAGGGCCTGCTCGAGCATGCGTTCGCCCAGTGCCGCCGATTCGCGCTGCTGCAATGACTTGAGGAAGTGCCGGATGCGCGAGCGGGCTTTGCCGGTCGCGACGAAGTTGAGCCACGACGGATTGGGCCGCGCGGTCGGCGAGGTCGTGATTTCCACCTGGTCACCGTTCTTGAGTTCGGTCCGCAGCGGCATCAATTCGTAATTGATCCGCGCCGACGTGCAGTGGTGACCGATATCGGTATGTACCGCGTAGGCGAAATCGACGGCCGTGGCGCCTTGCGGCAGCGCCATGATCTTGCCTTTGGGGGTGAACACGTAGATCGCGTCGGGGAAAAGGTCGCCCTTGATGTGCTCCAGGAACTCCTTCGAGTCGCGCGACTCGGATCCGATCTCCAGCAGGCTCTGCAGCCAGCGGTGCGTCTGCTGCTGCGCTTCCGCGATGTCGAGCTGGTCGCCGGTCTTGTACAGCCAATGCGCCGCGACGCCGGCTTCGGCGACGCGATGCATGTCCTGCGTGCGGATTTGCGCTTCGAGCGGCGTGCCGAAAGGGCCGAACAGCGTCGTGTGCAGCGACTGGTAGCCGTTGGCCTTTGGAATCGCGACATAGTCCTTGAATTTGCCGGGAATCGGTTTGTAGAGACTGTGCAGCACGCCGAGCGCCGCGTAGCACGCGGTCACGTCCTTGACCAGGATGCGCACGCCGTAGATGTCGAACACCTGCGAGAAGGTGTAGTGCTTCTCGCGCATCTTCTTGTACACGCTGTACACGGTTTTTTCGCGTCCACTGACCGTGGCTGCGATGGCCGCCAGCTTCAGCCCGTCCCGGATCGACTGCAGGATGCGCTTCATCACTTCGCGGCGATTGCCCCGGGCGGCCTTGATCTGCTTGGCGAGGACCCGGTAACGCATGGGGTTCAGATTCTTGAACGACAGCTCCTGCAGCTCGAGATACAGCGCATTCAAGCCGAGGCGATTGGCGATCGGCGCGTAGATGTCGAGCGTTTCGCGGGCGATGCGCTTGCGATGCGTGGGCGCCATCGCGTCGAGCGTGCGCATGTTGTGCAGCCGGTCTGCGAGCTTGATGAGAATGACGCGAACGTCCTGCGCCATCGCCAGCAGCATCTTGCGGAAGTTGTCGGCCTGCGCGTCTTCGCGCGACTGGAATTCGATCTGGTCGAGCTTGGACACGCCGTCGACCATGTCGGCGACCGGCTTGCCGAAGGATGTCTCGATCTCGGTCTTGGTGACCTTGGTGTCCTCCATGACGTCGTGGAGGAGCGCAGCGGCGAGTCCCTGCGCGTCGATGCGCCACTGCGACAGGATGCTGGCGACCGCCAGCGGGTGCGTGATGTAAGGTTCGCCGGACTTGCGGAACTGACCCTGATGCGCGTGTTCGGAGAACGCGAACGCGCGCTCTACCAACGCAACGTCAGGAGGGGGCAGGTAGTGACCAAGGTGTCGGGTGAATTCGGCAATTTCCGACATACTCGATCACATTGGGGCAGAGTGGACTAACTCAACTTTGCGGCTTCAGCAGCATTTCGATGCCGACTTTGCCCGCTGCGACTTCGCGCAGAGCGATGACGGTCGGCTTGTCGCGATCGCCGTCGACCATGGGCGCCGAGCCGGCGCTGATCTGCCGGGCGCGATTGGTTGCGGCGAGCGTGAGCTCGAAACGGTTGGGAATCCTGATCAGGCAATCTTCGATGGTGATGCGGGCCATGCGGCTTTCCTTCAGGTGAGTTGTTCGATCAATGCCCGGTAGCGTGCGCGTTGTTGTGCACCACGGAGCCGCGCCGACCTGACGATCGCGCTCAGGTCGTCGACTGCCGAGGCAAAGTCCTGATTAATAATAACATAATCGAATTCCCCGCAATGCCGAATCTCGTCTCGCGCCGCAGTGAGCCGGCGCGCGATCGTCGCGTCGTCGTCCTGTCCGCGTTTGACCAGCCTTTGCTGGAGCGATTCCAGCGATGGCGGCAGGATGAAGACGTGCACGGAATCAGGGACTAACGCGCGTACCTGGGACGCGCCTTGCCAGTCGATCTCGAGTAATACGTCGCGCCCGGCGTCGACTTCAGCTTTGAGCCAGGTGGCCGATGTGGCGTACCAATTGCCGTGTACATGTGCATGCTCGAGGAATTCCCCGGCCGCCTTGAGCGCCATGAATCGGTCGGCAGTGATGAAATGGTAGTCGATGCCTTCGCGCTCGCCGGGTCGCGGTGCCCGGGTGGTGTACGACACCGACAGCCGGATGCCGCGTTCGCGTTCGAGCAGCGCGCGCGTGAGGCTGGTCTTCCCGCCCCCCGACGGCGCCGCGATCACGAACAGATTTCCGGTCGGCGTCATGGCACAGCAGCCTCATTCGATATTCTGTACTTGTTCGCGCATCTGCTCGATCAGCACCTTGAGTTCCAGCGCGGACTGCGACAATTCGGCATCGACCGATTTCGATCCCAGCGTATTGGCTTCGCGATTGAGTTCCTGCATCAGGAAGTCCAGGCGCTTGCCGCTCGAACCGCCAGCGCCGAGCACGCGCCGCACTTCCGCCACGTGGGTGATGAGTCGCGACACTTCTTCCGCGACGTCGACCTTGGTCGCAAACAGCGCCAATTCCTGCTTGATGCGCTCGGTGTCGGGGTCGAGCCCTGCTTCACGCAGGCGGGCGCCGAGCTTTTCCACGTAGGCATCGTGGATCGCCGGGACGCGCGGCGCCACCCGCTTCAATTGCGTTTCGATACCCTGGCAGCGCTCCTCCAGGATGGCCCTGAGCTTCTCGCCCTCGCGTCCGCGCGACGCCGCGAGTTCCGTCAGCGCCTGTCGTACCAGCTCGATCGCCTTCGCGGCCAGCGCCTCGGGATCGAGCGAAGGTTCGGTCAGGACGCCGGGCCAACGCAGAATCTCGACGGTCGACAACGGCGCGCTGCCCGGGGCGTGGCGCAGCACTTCGGCCGCGGCGTCACGCAGTTGCGCGACGCGGTCCGCGTTGACCGCAAGGGTCGTTGCGCCGGGCGTCGCCCGGGTCAATGCGATCCGGCAGTCGACCTTGCCCCGCTTGAGTTCAGCGGTCAGGACTTCGCGCACCGCAGTCTCGAGCACGCGCAATTCGTCGGGCAGACGCAACTGCAGGTCGAGGTAGCGGTGATTGACCGACCGCAACTCGACGCTCAGCGCGCAACCGGGCAAATCCGCTCCCACCGCTGCGAAGCCGGTCATGCTCTTGATCATGGGGTGCAGTTCCGGTGCTGGAGCGGAGAAATTGGCGGGAAAATCAATGAAATCTTTACTTTATGCGCAGGGTTGCAGAGAATGTAGAGGTTATCAATCCTATGCGCAAGTACAGGCGGAGCGGGTGTCGCGCCGCTGCTGCCAGCCCCCATGGGCGTCACCAATCAAGCACTGCCCTCCAGCTACCAGCTGCTGAATTACCGCATCGACCGCCAGATCAGCCGCGGCGGGTTTTCGATCGTCTACCGGGCCTTCGACGACAGCGGGGCTCCGGTCGCGATCAAGGAATACCTTCCGTCGTCGCTGGTCCTGCGCACCGAGGGCGACATCGTGCGGGCAAGTTCGGCCGAGAATCTCACGTCGTTTCGCTACGGCATGAAATGCTTCTTCGAGGAAGGGCGCGCGCTCGCCAAGATCAACCACCCGAACGTCGTGCGCGTGTTGAACTTCTTTCGCGCCAACGAAACGGTCTACATGGTGATGCGCTACGAGCGCGGGCGCACGCTGCAGCAGCAGATCCAGTTGCGCCAGGACCAGATGTCGGAGCGCCTCGTGCGCCACGTTTTCATGCATCTGCTGAACGGACTGCGCGAAGTGCATACGCACAAGCTGTTGCACCTCGACATCAAGCCCGCCAACGTCTACCTGCGTACCGACGGCACGCCCGTGCTGCTCGATTTTGGCGCCGCACGGCAGACGTTGACTTCGTCGCGGCCGAAGCTCGCGCCGATGTACACGCCGGGATTCGCGGCGCCGGAACAATATCGCGATCCTGACCGATTGGGGCCGTGGACCGATGTCTACGGCATTGGCGCCAGTATTTTCGCGTGCCTCGCGGCGTTTGCGCCGCAGGCGGCCGACGCCCGCGTCGCCGAGGATCACCTGGTATCGGCCAAGAAGATCTGGGCCGGCGCCTATTCGGACAACCTGCTCGAAGTCATCGACTGGTGTCTGCGGCTCGATCCGCTCGAGCGGCCGCAGAGCGTGTTCGCGCTGCAAAAAGCGATCCGCGACATTCCACCGAAGAAGCGCAAGCTGACCTTCATCGATTCGATCAAGAAGCGGCTGTTCACGGAAGTAATGTAGCGGAACGAAACTGAGCGTGCGCTTCACAATCTTCCAGGAAAGCCGCAAGAGCCAGCGCAAGATCAACCAGGACCGGCTCGCCTATACCTACAGCCGCGACACGCTGCTGCTGGTGCTTGCCGACGGCATGGGCGGACACGCCGGCGGCGAGATCGCGGCGCAGATTGCGGTGCGCCTGTTCATCGAGCGCTTTCAGCAGGAAGCCAAGCCGACACTGAAAAATCCGCTCAAGTTCATGCAGGAAACCATGTTGCGCGCGCACTCCGCGCTCGGCTCTTACGCCAACCAGTTTTCGATGCTGGAAACACCGCGCACGACATGCGTCGCGTGCATCGTCCAGCAAAACCATGCGTACTGGGCGCACGTCGGAGACTCTCGCCTCTATCTTTTTCGGCAGGGCGGGCTGATCGGACAGACCAAGGACCATTCGAAGGTTCAGTATCTGCTCGATCAGGGACTCATCGGCACGCATGAAGTCTCCGATCATCCGGATCGCAACAAGATCTTCAGCTGTCTCGGTGGCCTGGTGGATCCGGTGATCGACCTGTCGCGGCGCACACCGCTGCGCAACGGCGACCTGCTGGTGATGTGCACGGACGGCTTGTGGGGGGTCTATCCGCAGGAAGAGATCGCACGGGCGCTGACGGGCACGCCGATCTTGAAGTCGGCGCCCGTGCTGATGCGCGAAGCAGAGGCCCGGGGTGGCCCGGAGGGGGACAACCTGTCGATGATCGTCGTGCGCTGGGGCCCGGACACGTTGACCGACGATCCGACCACGACGATCACCGAAACGCTGGGGCTCGGCGAGTTCCAGACCGAAATCGACCGCACGCTCACGCTGACCGACCGCAAGGGCGCGCAGCGCGACCTTACCGACGACGAGATCGAGCGGGCGATCGAAGAAATTCAGGCGACGATCAAACGTTACCGCCGGTGATGTATGCCAACTGATATGTGCCAACTGATATGCGCCAACTGATACTCGACACCGAAACCACCGGACTCGACGCAAGACAGGGGCACCGGATCATCGAGATCGGCGGCATTGAGCTGGTCGATCGCCGCCCGACCGGCCGGCACATCCACCTGTATATCAATCCGGAGCGCGAGATCGACGCCGGCGCGACGGAGGTACACGGCTTTACCTGGGAGATGCTGCGCGAAAAGCCGCGCTTTGCGGACGTCGTCGGTGAATTTGTCGATTTCGCGCGCGGCGCGCAGTGGATCATTCACAATGCGCCATTCGACATCGGCTTTCTCGACGAGGAGCTCAAGCGTTTGGAGCTTCCGTCGACGGCGACGCTCGCCGCCGACGTGATCGACACGCTCGCGCTTGCTCGCGAGCAATTTCCGGGCAAGCGCAACAACCTCGACGCGCTGTGCGATCGCATGGGCGTGGCGAACGCGCATCGCACGCTGCACGGCGCACTGCTGGACGCGCAATTGCTGTCCGAGGTGTACCTCGCGATGACGCGCGGACAGGATACGTTGACCATGGACGTCGTTGCACCCACCGCGACACTTGCCCTCGCGGCCGGTGGCGAGGCGACGCCGGCGATGGCAGTCCGCATCGTTCAGCCTACGGCCGAGGAAATGGCGGCGCATCAAGCCTATCTGGCCGAGCTCAACCTTGCATCCAGGGGCGCTTGCTTATGGCTCGCGCTGGAAAGCGCGTGAATGACGCATGAACGAAGAGTCCGGTAATACAACGGCAACAAACGCCGGCCATACTGACGCGGTGGCACGGGCACGCGTGCATGCTGCTGCCACGACTCCGCCGATCATGCCCGACGAACCGCCCAAGGGGCGTGAAGCACCGCCGATCAATCGCGAGCTATCGCTGCTTGCGTTCAATCGCCGCGTTCTTGCGCTGGCGGAAGATCCGGGCGTGCCGTTGCTGGAGCGGCTGCGGTTCCTGTGCATCGTCAGCAGCAATCTCGATGAATTCTTCGAGATCCGGGTCGCCGGTTTGCGCGAGCAGTTGCGGATCAAGGCGCCGCCGCCCGGCGTCACGCTGCACGAGCTGCGCGCGAATTTCACGCACATCAGCGAGGAAGCGCAGGCGCTGGTCGCGGACAAGTACCGCGCGCTGAACCAGCAGGTGCTCCCGGCGATGGCGGCCGCCGGTATCCGACTGTTGCGCCATGCCGACCGCAATGCCGAGCAACGCGCGTGGGTCGCCGAATACTTCCTGCGTGAGGTCAAGCCGCTGCTCACGCCGATCGGACTCGATCCGGCGCACCCGTTTCCGCAGGTTGTCAACAAGACGCTGAACTTCATCATCGAGCTCTCGGGGCGGGATGCCTTCGGACGCGAAACATCGATCGCCATCGTCAAGGCGCCGCGCCTGCTGCCGCGCGTCATCGAATTGCCGAAGGAAGTCGCGCCGGACAACACCTTTGTCCTGCTCACTTCGGTCATCCACGCCCATCTCAACGACCTCTTCGCCGGCCGTGAGGTCGTCAGTTATTCGCAGTTCAGGGTGACGCGCGACGCGGATCTGTGGTTCGACGAGGAAGAAGTCAAGAATCTGCGGCAGGCACTCGAAGGCGAACTGCCGCAACGGCAATTCGGACTCGCGGTGCGCCTCGAGGTTGCGGCGGGTTGCCCGGCGCATCTCGCGGAGCTGTTGCTGCAGCAGTTCGAACTGCAGGAGTTCGATTTGTACCGCTGCGACGGGCCGGTGAATCTGGCGCGGATGGCGGCGCTGGTCGACGAGACCGACCTCGACGAGCACAAGTATCCATCGTTTTTGCAGGGCGTTCCGGACCGCCTCAAGGATCAGCCGGACCTGCTCGCCGTCATTCGTCAGCACGATGTGCTGCTGCATCATCCTTATCAGGCGTTCGATCCGGTCGTCGAGTTCATCCGCAAGGCCGTCGACGATCCCGATGTGGTCGCGATCAAGCAGACCGTCTATCGCACCGGCGTCAATTCAGTCTTGATGGAAGCACTGGTCGAGGCCGCGCGCCGCGGCAAGGAAGTCACCGTGGTGGTCGAGCTGCTGGCGCGTTTCGACGAGGAAGCCAACATCAACTGGGCGGAGCGCCTCGAGCAGGCGGGTGCGCAGGTGGTCTACGGTGTGTTTGGCCTCAAGACCCACGCCAAGCTCGCCTTGCTGCTGCGGCGCGAGCGCGATGCATCCGGCAAGACGCAGTTGCAACCGTACGCCCACCTTGGCACCGGCAACTACCATCCGCGCACCGCGCGCCTGTACACCGACTTCGGGCTGTTCACCGCGAACGCTGACATGTGCGCCGACGTGAGCGAAGTATTCCTCCATATCACCAGCCTCGCCAAGGCGAACAAGCTCAAGTATCTCTGGCTCGCGCCGTTCACCATGCATCGCCACCTGCTCGACGCGATCCGGCGGGAATCGCGGCACGCGCGGGAAGGCAAACCGGCGAGGATCATCGCGAAGATGAACGCGCTGGTCGAGGAAGCGGTCATCAAGTCGTTGTATGCGGCGTCGGAAGCCGGCGTGCAGATCGATCTGATCGTGCGTGGAGCGTGTGCCCTGCGGCCGGGCGTCAAGGGCGTCTCGGAAAACATCCGGGTGCGCTCGATCCTGGGCAGGTTCCTCGAGCATCACCGCGTGTGGTACTTCGAGAACAACGGCAGCGAAGATGTCTACCTGGCGAGCGCCGACTGGATGGGGCGCAATCTGTTCCGGCGGGTCGAAGTCGCGTTTCCGGTGCTCGACCGCGCATTGAAGGCACGCGTCATCGACGAGGCGCTCAAACCCTACCTGTCCGACAATTGGGATGCGTGGGAGCTTGCCGCCGA
>Ga0209890_10000726_pt1 | contig 15278 bp, 13 predicted proteins | sample OrgsoiDNA2013049_FD_185799 | JGI IMG/M metagenome (GOLD analysis project Ga0209890, IMG submission 185799) | Permafrost soil microbial communities from the Arctic, to analyse light accelerated degradation of dissolved organic matter (DOM) -... | ecosystem: Environmental > Terrestrial > Soil >...
GGTCGGCGCCATCTGGTTGCTGGCTCTGCTGCCTCGCTCGCGGGCGGCCACGGCGTCGCTCCCGGCCTCGCCGACCACGACGCCGACCACACCGCAGCCCAGCGTCACACCCGGTTCGGCCACCCCCATTGGGTCGCCGGGCGCGGCGACCCCGACCTCGGCCGCCCCTGCGGGGACACGCATCGGCACCCTCGCCGCTGTTCAGTCTGCGGGGAGCCTCACCTACCAGGACCCGGCATCGGGCGACCCCGCGGTGGTGGTGAGCCTCGGCGGCCAGTCAGTGGTGGCCTATGACGCCGTCTGCACCCATGCCGGATGCACCGTGCTGTACGACCCCACTCAGCGCCTCCTGATCTGCCCCTGCCACGGCGCGGCATTCGACCCCGCCCACTCTGCACAGGTGGTCACCGGTCCCGCACCCACACCGCTGCCCGGGCTCCGCGTCACCGTCACCTCCGACGGCACCATCTACACCGCCTAGGCTGTGACCACGCCGCCCAGCGGACCCGCGCCACCTGCCGACCCTGAGGCGCGCTGGCACTCATCCGAGGACCCGCTCACCCAGTCGACGATGGACATGCTGGCTTTCGCAGGCGTGCGCCCCTTCTCGGCGCACCGCGCGCGGACGGCGCGGGCGGCCAACGCCCGGCTGGTCGCGATGTCCGGGCTGGCGCTGCTGATCCTTCTGCCGGTGCCGTACCTGACAGCGCTGGGGCTGGACTCGCTGTGGCGCGTGCACTACTTCAGCGGCCTCCTGCTCGTCCCACTGCTCGGCGTGAAGCTCGCCGGTACAGGCTGGCGAGCGGTGCGCTACTACCTCGGCGACCGCGGCTTTCGCGCGGACGGGCCGCCCCACCCGATGCCACGCCTCACGGCACCCATCCTCGTGCTCTCGACGGTCGTGCTCTTCTTGAGCGGGGTGGAGATGCTCCTCGGTGCGGATCGATTCGGTTCCTGGAGCACCATCCACAACGGCGCGGCGATCGTTTTCACGGGGGCGCTCGGGCTGCACCTGCTCGCCCATCTCTGGGACACGCCTCGCGAGGTTGCCGCCGACCTCGTCCCGTCCCGGGCCGCGGCTCCGGCGAGGGTATCGGGGTCCCGGCGCCGCACCGCTGTGACGGTCATCGCATTCGTGGCGGGGATCTCGCTGGCGACGGCGGCGATGCCCGTGTCCCACTGGCAGACCTCGCGGCCGCCGGGAGAACACCACCACCTCGGATAATCACCGGTGTGATGGCGGGACGATTGGGGCTGCGCGTCTGCGTGATCGGCGCGGGACCGAGCGGCATCGCCGCCGCCAAGGCCCTGCACGAGCGAGGCATCGCCTTCGAGTGCTTCGAGCAACGCGACCGTGTCGGCGGCCTGTGGTCCGTCGACGCAACCGACGTGCAGGCGTCCTACCCCTCGTTGGAGTGCAACACCTCCAAACGGCGCACGCAGTTCTCCGACTTCCCGATGCCGGGCGCATTTCCCCCGTACCCGCACAACAGGCAGATGGCTGCGTACTTCGAGGCCTACGTCGACCAGTTTGGCTTCCGTGAGCTGATCCGCTTCAACACCTCGGTCGAACACGCGACGCGGACCACGGACGGTGGCTGGGACGTGCGCCTCAGCACCGGTGAGGTGCGCTCCTACGACGCACTCGTCGTCGCCAACGGTCATCACCGTGAGCCACGCTGGCCCGATCCGCCCTTCCCGGGCGAGTTCAGCGGCCGGCAGATGCACGCTCACGACTACGCCGGCCCCGACGGCTTCGGGGGACAGGCTGTGGTCGTGCTCGGCATGGGCAACTCGGCGATGGACATCGCCGTCGAATTGAGCGGCGTGGCAAGAACGGTGTACCTCGCCAGCCGCCGCGGCGCGCACATCGTGCCCAAGTACGCCATGGGGCAGCCCATCGACACCTTCAACACCGCGCTGCCGATGCCCTGGCTCTTCAAGCGGCTCCTGTTCAGCGTGATCGTGCGCGCCACCATCGGCCGCCCCGAGGACGTCGGCCTGCCCAAGCCCGATCATCGCTTCGGCGAGGCGCACCCGACCGTCAGCCAGCGAATCATCGAGCGCGTCCGGGCCGGGGCGGTCATCCCCAAGCCGAACATCGCGGCATTCGAGGGAGGCAGGGTGCGCTTCGGCGACGGCTCCGAGGTGGACGCCGACACCGTCGTCTACTGCACCGGCTACACAGTGAGCTTCCCATTCCTCGACCGCGACGTCATCGACCCCGTTGACAACCGGGTCGACCTCTTTCAGCAGGTGTTCGCGCCGGCCGTGCCCAGCATCGCGTTCGTCGGGCTCGTGCAACCCTTCGGCGCCCTCATGCCCGTGGCCGAGGCACAGGCCAGGCTGGTCGCCGACTATCTGGCGGGGTCGTACCGGCTGCCGTCACGCGGGCTGATGCTTGCCCAGATCCGCCGCCGCCAGGAGGTGCGACGCCGCCAGTTCGTGGCATCGGCGCGGCACACCATGGAGATCGACTACCACTCCTACCTTCGCGGCCTGCGTCGCGAACGTCGTCGCGGCAAGATCAGCGCCGCGTAGGCTGGTGATCGCGGCGCGGGCGATCGATCAGAGTCGCCGGCTGCTGTCGGTGCGGACGCGCTCGCGGTACACGTCCTCGATGCGGCTCAGCCGATCGGTGGCGCGGTCGATGTGCGTGGACAGCCCAGACAGCAGTGCCCCGGCGCGCACCACCGGGGAGCCGACGAGGATGCGCCGGTGGCGCCGCTCGAGCGCCTCGAGAACAGCGTCCGACACGGCCTCGGGGCTCACCACCGACCCCTCGACAAGGCGGTTGCGCGACAGCTGGTCGCTGGCCCTCGCCCACATGCCCACCGCTGCCACGGCAGACGGGCAGATGACCGTGGCGTCGACGCCGCTGCCGGCCAGCTCCTTGCTCAGCGACAGTGAGAAGGCGACCAGGCCCGACTTGGCGACGTTGTACACGGCGTTGAACGGGATCGGCTTGATCGCCGCCATCGAGGCGATGCTGATGACGTGGCCGCGGCCGGCCCGCTGCATCCCCGGCAACAGCGAGTGGGTGAGGAGCATTGTCCCGACAAGGTTCACCTGCAGCGCGTGGATGACCTCCTCCTCGGCCAGGTCGCTGAAGGCGCTTGCCTTCTCGATGCCTGCGGCGTTGATGAGCACGTCCGGGTCGTGCCCGACGGCGAGGCAGTGCTCGAGGACCCGGCGCCGGTCACTGGCATCGCCGATGTCCGCGACCAGCGCATGACACGCGAAGCGGTCGCGCACCTCGAGAAGTCGCGGCGCGTCGATGTCGACCAGCAGGAGACCGGCTCCATGACGGGCGAGAGCGGTCGCGATGGTGCGTCCCAAGCCTCCGGCCGCACCCGTGATGAGCACCGCGCGACCGTCGAGGGAGGCCGTCACCGTCGTTGGCCACGACGGCGCGCGGCGCTGGACGCCCATTCCGAGGCAGCGGAACAGCATTCGGCGCTGCCACCGTGTACATTCAGTGCATGTCCACCGACGGCGTGCGGTCGGCGCGCGACGCGCTGGCCGACATCGCTCTTGTCGCCCAGTTGCGCAGCGCCTTCGGCGAGGCGCAGGCCGTCATGGCTCAGACACTTGCCGGCTTCGGCCTGACCGAGCAGCGCTACCACCTCCTGCTCGTGGTGGCCGCGGGCGGCGCCGAGGGCATGGGCCAGGGAGCCATCGCGCGCGACATGCACCGCCCGGAATCGCGCATCTCGCTGCTGGTCCGCGAACTGGTCGACGCGGGCATGATCGAGGCGACGCGCGACGGCGCCGACAGGCGCCAGGTCAACGTGCGGCTGCTCAAGGAAGGCGAGGCCACCCTGGACCGTGCCATCTGCGTGCAGCGGGAGTCGCTCCATGGCCTCATCGCCAACCTCGAGGTCAGCGAGGTGACCCGGCTCGCCGAACTGGTCGCCCGGACGTACCTTGGTCTCGATCTCTCTGTATCGCTGCGGAGGCCACCCCGCGAAGCGGCGCGCCCGATTGTGAGAGGCCGGGTCCGCCGCGGCGCGGCTCCCGGGACCGAGGCCCGCGAGACCGTCTCCGGACTGCCTCCTCACGCTGCGATGTAGCCGCTGTCCCGGAACCAGCGGACGGCATCCTCCAGCGCGACGTCGACGCTCGAGGGCCGCACTCCCAATTCGTCCGCGGCGCGCCGGGATTCGACGTACATGTGGTGGCGCGCCATGCGCACACCCTCCAGCGGAACGACAGGCCTGGCGCCGCGCACCACGCGGCAGCGCGCTTCGTCGACGATGCCAGCGAGCAGCGCCGCCGCGTGGGGCATCCTGTGGCGCGGGGGGCGCCGCCCCGACACCGTGCCCAGGCGTGTCCAGAGCTGGTCGAAGGTGAGGTTCTCGCCGCCGACGAGGTAGCGCCGCCGCGGCTCGCCGCGTTCGAGAGCGGCGACGTGGGCGGCGGCGACATCCCTGACGGCGACGACGTTGAGCCCCCCGTCGACGCTGGCGACCACGCGACCACGCAGGAAGGTGAGCAGTGCGGTCCCCGTCGGCGTCGGCTTGGAGTCGCGGGCTCCGACCGGCGCCGTCGGCAGCACGAGCACCGTCGGCACGCGAGCGGCGAGGGCGGCGCGCTCGGCGGCGATCTTGGAGTCGTGGTATGCGGAATCGCCGTGCTCGTCGGCGTGGTCGTCCTCGGTCGCAGGGCGGCCGTCGCGGGCAGGACCGACCGTTGCGGAGCTCGACGTCACCACGGCGCGCTCGACGCCGGCGATGCGTGCAGCCTCCAGGATGGCAGCGGTCCCCGCCGCGTTGGTGGCATGGATGCGGGCGCGGTCGGCGGGCGCGAACGAGTACAACGCGGCGCAGTGGACGAGCAGTCGGCACCCCGACATGGCGTCCACCAGCTCGCCGGAGCGGGTCACGTCGCCGACCACCTCGACGACGGCCGCCCGCTCTGGGAGAGCGCCCGGGGAGCGCACCAGCGCGCGCACCGAGTACCCGGCGTGGAGGAGCGCGTCGAGGACATGGCCGCCGATGAACCCGGTCGCCCCCGTGAGGAAGACCTCGTCGCCGATCACCGCACTCGCTGCCCCACCAATGTGTCACCGGCAGCGCGCAGGGTCTGCCGGAGCGACTTCGTGGTGGCGATCACCGCCGTCGGCTCGTACCCGCAGTGGGCCATGCAGTTCTCGCAGCGCGGGTCGCGGCCGCGGCCGTACAGCGACCATTCCGTGGTCTCGAGCAGGTCCTTGTAGGTGCGCACGTAGCCGTCGTTCATGAGGTAGCAGGGTCGCTGCCAGCCCATTACCGAGTACGAGGGGATTGCCCAGGCGGTGCAGGGGAAGTCCACGATTCCCTCGAGGAAGTCGAGGTACAGGGGCGAGTGATTGAGCCGCCACTTCTTGCGGTGGCCGTCCGCGAACGCCTCGCGGAAGATGGCACGGGTGCGCTCGACGCCGAGGAAGTGCTCCTGGTCGGGCGCCTTCTCGTAGGCGTACCCGGGCGAGATCTGCATGATGTCGACCTGGAGGTCGTCGTTCAGATAATCGAGAACGTTGCGGACAGTGGTGGCATCATCCTGCCCGAAGAATGTGGTGTTGGTGCTGACTCGGAAACCGCGCTTCTTGGCCTCGCGGATTGCCGACACCGCCTTGTCGAACACGCCGTCACGGTTGACCGACTCATCGTGGCGCTCGCGCAGCCCGTCGATGTGGACCATCCACGAGAAGTAGGGCGACGGCGTGAACTTGTCGAGCTTCTTCTCCATGAGGATGGCGTTGGTGCAGAGGAAGACGAACTTCTTCCGTTCCACCAGGGCGGCGACGATCTGGTCGATCTCGCGATGAACAAGCGGCTCGCCACCGGCGATGGAGACGACCGGCGCGCCGCACTCCTCAACGGCGTCGATGCAGTCCTGCACGCTGAGGCGGCGCGCCAGGATGTCGTCAGGCTGCTGGATCTTGCCGCACCCGGCGCAGGCGAGGTTGCACTGGTAGAGGGGCTCGAGCTCCAGCACCAGCGCGTACTTGTCGCGACGATGCAGCTTCTGGTTGATCACGTAGGCGCCGATGCGGAGGTTCTGACGGAGTGGCATGCCCATGGTTGCTCCTAACCTTCTAGGCCGGCATGTGAAGCCAGCGCCAACAGCGGAAAAACATGTCGATAGAGGTGGTAATTGATGTAGAAGTCCCCGGGGAAACCGGTGCCGGTGTGCTGCGGTTCATCCCACGTGCCCCCCAGCTGGCTGTCGACGAGGTGGCGCGCGCCGGCGACGCACGACGCGTCGGCCGCCTGGCCACCCGCCTGCAGGGTGAGCATCGCCCAGGCCGTCTGCGACGCGGTGCTGTCGCCCACGCCGGCGAAGGAGTCGTCGCGGTAGGAGGCGCAGGTCTCACCCCAGCCGCCGTCGCGGTTCTGCACACGCCGCGTCCACGCCACAGCTCGGCCCACGGCGTCATCAGCAATGCCGAGCGGCGCCAGCGCGCTGACGGCACACCAGGTGCCGTAGATGTGGTTGACGCCCCACCGCCCGAACCACGACCCCTGGGGCCGCTGGGCGGAACGGAGGTAGGCGACGGCCGGGGCCAGGGTGGCGCCGTCGACAGGCTCGCCGAGGGCGGCCAGCATCTCGATGGCGTGGGCGGTGACGTCCTCGGTCGGGGGGTCGAGCATGGCGCCGAAGTCCGCGAAGGGAAGGCGGTAGACGATCTTGCGCACGTTGTCGCGATCGAAGGCGGCCCAGGCGCCGTTGCTCGAGCGCATCGCCGTCACCCAGCGCCGCGCCCGTTCGATGGCGTCTTGCACTGCCGGGGTGGGCTCGGCGGCGAGCAGGGCCAGCACCACGATCGTGGTGTCGTCGACGTCGGGGTAGATGTCGTTGTCGAACTCGAAGGCCCAGCCGCCACCCTGGGTTCCCGGCGGGCAGCGCACCTGCCAGTCGCCACCGCCAAGGATCTGCTCACTCACCAGCCAGTCCGCCGCTCGGCGCACCGGCTCGGCGTCGGCCGGCAGCCCGGCCCGGCGCAGCGCGAGGAGGGCCAGGGCCGTGTCCCAGACCGGCGACATGCAGGCCTGGAGGCGCCAGCCGCCATCGTCGTCCAGCGAGAAGCGTCGCAGCCCCTCGAGGCCGCGCCGCATCACCGGGTGATCGAGTGGCATGCCCTCGAGATGGAGGGCGATCAGCGAGTAGACCCACGGCGGCTGGATGCCGCCCCACCCGCCGTCCTCTTCCTGACGCTCGCGGATCCACTCGACGAGGCGGCCCCGTGCCCGGTCACGGCCCGGCTGCACGCTGAGGCGGTCGTAGACCTTCTGGACGCGGTCGGCCCACGCGAAGGGCCCGTTCCCCTCCACGCGGCGGAGCCGCCACTCGGTGCCGGGTGCCACCAGCTCGTCGAGCGAGAAGGGGAGGGGACGGCGCGGCCGTCGTGAGATGACGATGAGCAGCGGGGCGACGGTGCCGCGGGCCCAGCACGCGAAGTCGTAGAGGTTGAGCGGCACGCGTGGCGGCAGCCAGACCAGCTCCGGGGGCATGCTCGGCACACCCTCCCAGGGGTAAGCGCCGAAGAGGGCGAGCCAGATCTTGGTGAAGACGCGCGCATGGGCCACACCGCCCTGCTCGAGGATGACGCGGAGAGCAGTGTGCAACTCGGGCCGCGTGGCATCGAGGCCGAGCACGCGCAGCGCCACGTATGCCTCGATCGTCGTGCTGACGTCGGCGGGGGCGTCGTGGTAGAGGCCCCAGGACCCGTCATCGCGTTGGGCGCCGAGGAGGTGGCGGATGGCCGATTCGCGGATGTCGTCATGGGGGAGCCCAAGGAAGGCGAGGAGCAGCACGTGTTCGGCGGTCATGGTCACGTTGGTCTCGAGCTCGCCCGCCCACCAGCCCATCGGGTCCTGACGATCGAGGAGGTGATCGGTCGCCGCGCGCACGGCTCCGTTGGCGCTGGAGGCGGCGGCCGTCTTTGGGCGGTGGAGCAGTGTGTCAGCCATGGACGGCCTCGAGGCGGGGCGCGGCGGCACGGGCGCTCACCGCCAGGGTGCGGGCGGCGGCGCGGCCGCTGCGGATCGCCGATTCCATGGTGGCCGGCCAGCCGGTCGCGGTCCACGCGCCGGCGACGACCAGGTTGGGGCGGGAGGTCGCCGGACCGGGGCGGCGGAGCCCGGGGGCGGGGATGAACGTTGCCTCGGGGTCGCGCGTCGCGGCGCCGCGGAGCAACCGCGCCGATGCCACCTCGGGCCAGACGGCGGCGAGCTCTGCGTGGCACAGGCTGACCAGCTCGGATTCCGGGCGGCCCACCAGCCCGTCGGCCGCGCTCAGGCTGCAGCAGAGGTAGCCCGGCTGCTTCTGGAACACCCACTGCACCGGCGACCCGATCACCGCCGCGAATTCCTGCGGCCCGCAGGGCGCGTCGAACCAGAGGTGCACGTCGACGATGGCGCGGGTGCGGAACGCGTCAAGCCCTGTCAATCCGTACCCGGCAGGGTCGCCAAGGATGGTCGCGAGGCGCGCGGGAGGCACAGCGAGCACCACGGCTTCTGCCGAGATCGTCTCGCCGTCGGCGCAGCGTACGCCGGCGACGCTGACGCCGTCGTCGACCAGCGACACGACGCTGGTTCGCATGCGGACGGTGTGCGCGCGGCGTCCGGCGGCCTCCGCGATCCGCGCCAGCGGCACGCGCGACCAACCGATCCGGGCGGCGTCGGGGTCGCCTGCGAGGGCGGTGCGGACCACGAACAGCGCAGCCTCCGCGTCCACCTCGTCGAGGCCCGCATTCAGCGCGGGGACGACGAAGATCTCCCAGAAGCCGGCGATGGCGGCCTGCCCCTGACCGTGACGGCGCAGCCAGCTCCCGAATGTCTCGCCGGGCTCGGCCGCGCCCGAGGCGGCCCGCAACCCGCGCGCCACCTGCACCTTCGCGGCGGTGCCCAGCGGCGCGTACAGGGCGAACGACGGAAGCAGGCTGAGCGAGGCCGGTAGTCCACGCGTGGCGCGCAGCCGGCTCGACGGCGCGTGACGGCGCAGCACGGTGACCTGGAAGCGGGGCTGGGTCCAGAGCTGGTCGCTCATTCCCAGCGCGTCGACGAAGTCGAGGTAGTCGGTGCAGCAGTCGAGGTGCACGTGCTGGCCGTTGTCCACCTCCACGCCCTCGACGGTGAAGGATGTCGCCTTGCCACCGAGGAGGCGGCCGCGCTCCACCAGGGTGACCTCGTGCCCCTGGTCGGCGAGCCCGCAGGTCGCCGCCAGCCCGGCCAGTCCGCCGCCGACGACGACCATCCGCATCAGTTCATGCCCCCGCGCCCGGGGCCGTTCGGGTGCGCGCGTCCGCCGCGAGGGATGCTCGCCCGCAGCAGCACTCCCGCCTTGTTCGATCGGCTCAGCGACAGGCGGCCGCGCAGCGGCAGCTCGGGCTGCTCCTCGATCTCGGTGAGGATGCGCTCGTAGAGGCCGGCCATGGTGCGCACGCAGATCCCGGCGCGCGGTGGGATGTACCGCCCGACGCGCAGGCCGGATGCGAAGAGGCCGCGAGCCCGCGCCGCCTCGAAGGCCACGAACTCGTTCCATCGCGGGGCGGCGCGGCCGGCGCCGAGGTCATGGTCGCTGATGCCGAATGCCACCAGCTCGTCGGCGGGCAGGTAGACGCGGCCGAGCTCGAGGTCGCCGCGAACGTCGCGGAGGATGTTGGTCAGCTGCATCGCCAGGCCGAGGTCGTCGGCGTGCTGCAGGGCGATCTCGTCGTCGAAGCCGAAGATGCGCACGCACATCCTGCCCACCGTTGAGGCCACCAGGTGGCAGTAGCCGGCCAGCTCCGCCCACGTCGCGTAGCGCCGTGTGGTGAGGTCGCGCTCCACCCCGTCGATGAGGCCGTCGAGCTCCTCCGCCGGGATGCGGTACGCCGCGACGGCCCTCGCGAGCACAGCGGTGACCTCGTCGTCGGGCTCGCCGGCGACGGCGCGGCGCAGGCGCAGCCGGGCGCGAGCGAGGGCCTCGCGAGGGTCGCCGCCCGCCGGCGAGTCGACGGCATCGTCCACCTGGCGAGCGAAGTCGTAGAGCGCGTAGATGGCCACCCGCTGGGGACGCGCCAGCGCGATGAACCCCCAGTAGAAGTTGGCGGCGTTGTGCCGTGCCAGGCGCCGGCAGACGTGCTCCGCCTCGACGATGCCGTGAGGGCCGTGGTGGTCGCTGACCAGCACGGTGACCGCTTCGGCGGCGAGGCGCACCTTCACTGCGGAGCTCACCCGCGGCCGCACGGTGTCCGTCCGGTACGACGCCCGCCGGATGGCGTCGATGATGGCGGTGCCCCCGAGGCGGTACATGGCCAGCTGGGCGCGCAACCGGCCGCCGGTCATGGCCTCGAGTTCGTGGCCGGCGTGCAGCATCGACTGGGCGCGGGCGCAGAGCGCCTCGACGGCGCCATGAAGACCGAGTGCCTCGACCTCGTCGGCGGGCAGGTATCGCCGTCCCAGGCGGGCGTCGACGGCAACGTCCTGGGCAAAGTTGGCCAGCTGCAGTCCCACGCAGACGGAGTCGGAGAGCTCTCCCGCCCGGGCGTCGCGGATGCCGAACACCGCCAGGACCATGCGCCCCACCGGTGCGGCGGACAGCGCGCAGTACGCATCGAGGTGCGCCCAGGTGGCATAGGCGGCGACCCGCTGGTCCTGGCGGTTGGCGTCGATGAGGTCAAGGAACGGCTGCGCCGGGACTGCGCACTCGGTGACGGTCTCGCGCAGGGCGAGGAGCACCGGGTGGGTTGGCGCGGCGACACCGCCGAGCATCGCCTCCACCTCGTCTCGCCAGGCGATCAGGCGAGCGTCAGAGCGGCTCTCGTCACCGAGGTCGTCGGTCACACGGCAGAAAGCGTAGATGCGCGCCAGGTGCACGCGGAGTTCGGCGGGCAGCACCGCAGAGGCGACCGCGAAGTTCTCGTAGTGGGTTCGGGCAAGCCGCCGGCAGAAGGCATCCGCGTGCGCCAGCTCGGCCGGCGGCGGGGCAGGAGCCAGGACGCTCATCTGTGCGGTGCGGTGCGCGTGACCTGGGTGCCGCGGAGATCGGAGATTGTCTCGATCAGGCTGGTGACAAGAGTGACGCCGTCGTAGCCCGCGGGCATCGGCGCGCCGTCGTCGCGAACGAGGCGTCCACACGCCCGGAGCGACGCCAGGTCACGCGAGCCCGTGCAGAACATCGCGATGCGGAGCACGTCGACCCACTCACGGCCGAGGTCGACACACTCGTCGGTGCCGCCGGCGGCCGCGCGCAGAAACGGTCCGGCCACACCGACGAGGTCGGCACCGAGGGCCGCGGCGATGGCGACGTCGACCCCGCCGCGCACGCCGCCGCTGGCAAAGATGACGGCGTCGGGGGCGGCGGCGCGTGCCTGGGCGAGCGCCACCGCCGTGGGGATTCCCCACCCCGCGAAGGCTTCGGCCGTGCGCGCTGCCCGGCCACCGAGGCGGTGGCGCTCGACCTCGCTCCACGAGGTGCCGCCCGCGCCGGCGACGTCAACGGCAGCGACGCCGGCCTGGAGCAGCGCGCCGACGAGTTCTGCGGAGATGCCCCAGCCCACCTCCTTGACGACGACGGGTACCGGCAGCAGCCCCGCCACCGTCTCGATGCGCTCGAGGAGGCCGCCGAAGCTGGTGTCGCCCTCCGGCTGAAGGGCTTCCTGGAGCGCGTTGAGGTGGAGGACCAGGGCGTCGGCTCCGAGCACCTCGACGAGGCGCGCACAGTCGTCGGCGGTGACGCCGAGGTTGAGCTGGACGGCGCCGAGGTTGGCGAACAGCGGCACGCCGACCGCGATGTCCCGGATCGCAAAGCTGGACAGCGCCTCGGGCCGCTCGAGGAGCACGCGCGCCGAGCCGAGGCCGATGGCGATGCCAAGTTCTGCGGCCGTTTCGGCGAGCACGCAGTTGATGCGGTGCGCCGATTCCGTCCCTCCCGTCATGCAGGAGATGAAGAGCGGAGAGGAGAGGTCCCAGCCGAGCACGGTCGTCGCCGTGCTGACGTCGGAGAGGTTGATCTCGGGTAGGGCGCAGTGCATGAAACGGTAGGTGTCGAAGCCGGCCCCGACGCCCTTGGCAGAGACGTCCTCCTCGAGATTGATGCGCAGGTGGTCCGCCTTGCGGGTCGAGGTGAGCGCGCCGTTGCTGTTCGGGGTCGGGCTGGTCTGGGCCATGTCAGGCGGCCCTCTCGACGACGAAATCGACGATCGACTGGAAGTCGTCGACGGCACCGCCGGGGAGCCCGCAGAGACCGGCCAGCCGGAGCGCCGAGCCGCGCCGAAAGGCGAGCTCCTCGTTGACAGCTTCCCGGGCGCCCGCCTCGTCGAGGAGCTCGAGGATCACGTCCTCGTGGCCGCCCGGGGCGCGGTAGAGGCGGCGGAGCTCGCGGCGGGCGGCGCCGCGGAGACGCGCCTGGGCGACCACCACGGGGTAGGTGATCTTGCGGCGCTGGATGTCGCCTCCAGAGCCCTTGCCGGTGACGTCGCTGTCGCCCCACGTCCCCAGCCAGTCGTCGCGGACCTGGAAGGCGACGCCGAGTTCCACGCCGGCACGGCGGAGCATCGCGGACTGCCTGGCGCCGGCACCGCCCATGATCGCCCCGGCCTCCATGGCCGCCCCGATCAGGGCGCCCGTCTTGGCGCGGGCCAGGCGGAGGTATGTCGACGCCGGCGTGTCGATCCGACCCTCGAGGTCGAGGTCGAGGCACTGGCCTTCGATCACGGCGAGGACAGCGCGGTTGAGCGCCGCCGCAGCCCGCAGCCGGACGGACGGGCGGCCGCGACCGGAGAGGACGGCGCGGTGGGCGGCGGCGTGCATCCCGTCGCCGGCGTTGATCGCCTGGGCGCTGCCCCACACAACCCACACCGTCGGCCGGTGGCGACGCTCGTGGTCGCCGTCCTGGATGTCGTCGTGGACGAGCGTGAAGTTGTGAATCCATTCAACGGCGGCGGCCACGGTCGCGGCGTCGCGCACCCTGCCCCCGGAGCGATCGGCGGCCCAGAGCGCCAGGCAGCCGCGCAGGTATTTGCCGCCCCCGTCGTCGCGGGGCCGGCCCTGCTCGTCGGTCCAGCCGAGGTGGTATGAGGACATCGCGCCGAGGCGGGTGCTGCGGTGCGGGGCGGTTGAGCGGAGCGCCTCGCCGAGGTGGGGCATCATCTGTTGGAGGGCCGGCGGAACGGAGGGCCGGCCCGACGACACGATCTCCGGTGCTGTCTCGACGTCGCGGACGGCTACTGCCATTCGTGGCCCCACTCCATACCGACAGATAATGATTCATCCATAGTAAGTAGTGGCCCTAGATCGCACAAGGCTGCCCCAGGGGGCCGTCGGGCGGTGGCGCGTCAAGTAAAATCCGCCGGCCACGTGCCCAGGTGGTGGAATTGGTAGACACGCCAGCTTGAGGGGCTGGTGACCGCAAGGTTGTAAGGGTTCGAGTCCCTTCCTGGGCACCAGTGAGCCACGCATGGCCTAAGCCTTCGGCTGGGGTTTTGACGCCCAGCCTGACCCCCGCCAGCTCTTACGCGGCCGGAGAAGCGTGTCGAGGACGCGTGCCGCCTCACGGTGCATGGCATGAGGTCGACTCCGTCTGCGGGGTTGACTACGAGTTCGCGCCACTGGACCGCTCGATCGAGTTCGCGGTGCAGGACGCCATGACAGTTGCGCACGTACTTCGGTGAGAGGCCTGACATCTGGGTCGCCTACATCGCTCGCCGGTCTCGCCGCTCCGTGCCGATCACGCCGGGAGGCAGCGCGAAAGCGACCTAGGCAACACAATCACCCTAGGTTGCCGCGCCGACGCTCAGGAGACACCGAATGTCGCAGGCCGTCATGCTCGGGAATGAGACGTACAAGAAGCGCAACGTCGTCGGGGTGTGGCTTGGTTTGCCTTTCGTCACGCTCGGCATCTACTCCTACGTCTGGATTTACAAGGTCAACGATGAAGCGCGCCGCTTTCTCAGGGACGACTCGATCAAGCCAGGCCTATCGGTACTGGCCTTCTTCCCGGGATTCATCCTGATCGTCCCCCCATTCGTCGCCATCTATCGCCTCGGCACGCGCATCGCCCGCATGGAGGAGGCCGCGGGGATCCCAAGCCGGGCATCGGGCGGTATTGGACTGCTGTTGGCCTTCGTCTTCAGTCTGTACCCGCTGTACTACCAGAGCCATCTCAATGGGCTGTGGGACCGCTATCTGCAGCCATCTTCCGCGCCGCTGCCGCCGGCGCTACCGCCGCCGATGGCCTGAAGTGCGCTAGCTACGCCCGGTGTGGCAGAGCCGGCGACCACAGGCAATGTGATGATGGCCGCTGAAGATGAACTCTCGATCAGACTGGGTGGCTGTCGTTGCACTGGGAGGGGCCGCTGGCGTGGCGACGTTCCAGATCCTTCTCGCCGCAGGCTTCCCCTTGGGCGGTGCACCGAATCGGACGCCCGCCGCGTCATCCACGATCCGCGAGCAGAGTCGCGGGCTGCGCGGATACCGTTCTCCCGCCGAGGTGAATATGGTCTCGGCCAGAGAGCGGGGGCACCGCGGCGGAGCGTGATCGATCCCGATGCGGCAGGGGCGGCAGGACGACCTTAGGTCGAGGAGGTCGAGCGACCCGTGGCGGGCTTCCGAGATTGTGTCGAAGCGCGGCGTGGCGCCTTGTGTATGACGCCCGCTGCCGCGGGGGGAGCTGAGATAGGGTCACCTGTGGTGGTAGATGGGCGGGCACGCGCAGCTCTGCGTCCGCCGCCTTTGACCGCGCTATCTTTGGAGAGCGTGGCACTCTCGTCGATGTAGGTCTCGGCCAGGTGCACGAGGTCCGCGATGGTGCTCCCCTGCGCGCGGATCCTTGTCGCGATGTGCCCCAGCCGCGCATGCGCCTGCTCGAGCTTGTGCAACCGCTTCGCCAACAACTCGGTCGACACACCTTTTGGCATCGAGATTCCGGGTATGACTCTCCATTGCGCGCCTGCAGCAGCCTCGACCTGCCCCAGAAGCTCATAGGACGCCTCCGCTTGGAGGCCGTTGGGCGCCTCGTTCAGGAGGCGGCGGAAAAGCGCGTGCAGTCTGTCAATCTCGTCGTGCGCCTCAACGAGTTGCTTTCGCACCTGGTCGATAGTGGGGTCCATCTTGGCGAATTCCTCTGCTCTCACGATGATCCACGAGGTGCCGCATGACGTCGACATGGCACGCCACATGATCCGCGTCGCAGTATAGCCACCGCCCCAGTGGCATTCCGCAGGTGCGATCGGACGTCATATCAGGGAGTGCCGCGGCCTTCACGCTCCCTTAACCCCTCCTTCCACCGCACACAACGTTCCGCTGCCTCCG
>Ga0209890_10000727_pt1 | contig 15278 bp, 12 predicted proteins | sample OrgsoiDNA2013049_FD_185799 | JGI IMG/M metagenome (GOLD analysis project Ga0209890, IMG submission 185799) | Permafrost soil microbial communities from the Arctic, to analyse light accelerated degradation of dissolved organic matter (DOM) -... | ecosystem: Environmental > Terrestrial > Soil >...
TGCGCGGCGAGCTGTTCGAAATAATCCCAGCCATATAATTTGTTCATCTGCACCACCCAGGTGCCGACAAAACCGCTGAAGCCGGGATGGCCGACCACCGACCGGCTCTTCCATCTGGGATCGATGAATTCCTTCCAGCTGTTCGGCGCCTGCTCCGGCTTCACTTTGTTGGTGTTGTAGGCGAGGCTGACGGTGGTGGCATTGACGATCTGGTAGGCGTCGTCGGGATCGACGCCCCGAAAACGCGCGTCGATCGCATCGATCGACTGCATCTTGTAGGGCATCAATAGTCCGCGTCCCTTCAGCGACACGTACTGTCCCATGTCGGTGGTGGCGAAGACGTCGCAATTGGCGGCGCCGGCCTGGATGTCCTGGCTGAGCCGCTGATAGGCGACCTGCGCGGTCGACCGCACCACGTTCACCTTCACCCCGGGAAAGGCTTTGGTGAAAATCGCCGAATGCTTCTCGGAACGATCCGACGGCCAGTAGGCGATGTACCAGGTCAGTTCGCCTTCTTGTCTGGCCTTGGCATAGAGTTCGGCGATGTAGTCGCCTTGCGCGCTCGCAGACCGCAGGCCCATCAACGCGGCCGCGGCGCTCCCGGCCACAAAGCCCCTCCGATCCATCGGCATGCACTCTCCCTGATATTGCAGCGGACGCTCTTTCGGCGTCTCGCCGAATTTCAGTTCAGCATTGATTTAGCGCGCGCGCAAATGGTCTTGCTGGCTACGGCGGAAACCCGGCCATGCGTTGCCGTCGTTACTGCGCGAGGTGCGCCGTCAGCGGATGATTGGCCGCCTGACTGAAGAACGCGGCTTCTTCGGCGGTGGCTTCCAGAAGTTGCTCGTCCTGGTCGTAGATGTCGTTGCGGAACTGAACCGTCTGGTCCCTGGTCATCCATCCCGTCAGATAGATCCAGGCCACCGGGACTTTTTTGGGCAGGGCGATATCCTCGCGCTGGCCGGTGGCGATGGCCGCGTCGATGGCGGCGCGGTTCCATTTCGGCATCTCCTCGGACAGCAGCCAGGCGGCGAGGTCGCGGACGTTGTCGACGCGCGAGCAGCCGTGCGAGTCGAAGCGGTAGTCGTCGCTGAACAGATTGTGCTGGTTGGTGTCGTGCATGTAGACCGAATACGGGTTCGGCATGTCGATCTTCACGGCACCCAGCGCATTCCAGTTGCCGGATTGCTGGCGCACGGTGAAATTCGGCGTGCGGGCGCCGGACCAATCCACCGATCGCGGATCGACCGGCGCGTCATGCGCATCGAGCACGTCCATGTGCATGCGGGCGAGATAGTTCGGATCCTTGCGCATATGCGCCGAGATTTCGGTTTTCGCGATCGATGAAGGGACGGTCCAGGTCGGGTTGAGATTGACGCTGGTGATTTCAGCGGTCAGCGTCGGCGAGGGCTTTTCGGTCTTGCCGACGATCACGCGATAACGCCGCACCACATGATCGTTTTCGACCGCTTCCGCAAATGTCGCGGGCAGGTTGACCACCACGTAGCGCTGGCCGAATGCGAAATTCATGTTGTCGAGGCGTTCCAGCGAAGCCTCAAGCTGCTTGATCCGTTTCTGCACGGAGACATTGAGGGCGGCGAGGGTGCGCGGCGTCACAGTTCCGGTCGGCGCGAGGCCATGGCGGGCCTGAAAACGTTTTACGGCCTCAGCGACCACATCGTCAAAAGCGCCGGATGCCTTGTCCGGGGCAAGGTCGCCGCTGATCAGCAGACGCTGGCGCAGCAGGTCGTCATGCGGTCCCGCGATGCCGGAAGCGAATTTGGCCTCGGCCGGTATCACCGGCCAGCCGCCGCGCACCGCAAGGTCCGAATAGCTCAGCGCCGCCTCCCTGATCCGCTGCGCGGTCCCCTCGTCAAAAGTCGGTTCGTGCGACAGCGCCAGGGCCGCGGCAGAGCGCGATTCAGGGGTGGATGCGGGCGCCGGCTTCGCCGGTTTGGCCGGGTGCGGCGCGGTGGCGGATTCGGCCATATCCGGTCCGGTGGCGCCTGCGCCCTCGGCAAACGCCGGCGCGGTCGCAAGCATCGTGGCCATGGCAATGAGTGTCATTCTTCGCATATGGGATGCCTTTGGGATGCGCCCCGGCGGCGCTGAGAAATCAACAAGCGGCCGTTCAAGCCGAACGAACGGGACCGGATCCGATCCCTGAATTGGGTTTTCGCAAATAACAGCTGTGAGCGTTCCGTTCCGATTACGTTGGTATTGCGGCCGTTGCATTGCCGCAATAGCCGTATTGAATTTTCGTGGCTTTCGGTATGTCGCCATGGCAGCTAAAGTTGTTCGCAAGCGCACTCGCCGATCGAAAGAGGTGCGCCGTTGGGGAGAAACCATGTTGCTGACGCGCCGCGAGGCGATTGCCGGATGCGGCGGCGGGCTGGCTATGCTGACGGGACTGCCGGCAGTTGCCCAGGCAGCCTATCCCAGTCGAACCATCAAGATGATCGTGCCCTATCCGGCGGGCGGCACCACCGATTTTCTCGGCCGCCTGGTCGCCGATCAGCTCAAGACCGGGCTTGGCGCCACCGTCATCGTCGAGAACAAGCCCGGCGCCGGCACCACGCTCGGCGCCGATCAGGTGGCAAGGGCGGAGCCGGATGGTTACACGCTGTTGATGGCGACCTCGACCACGCTTGCCATCAACAAGACCCTCTACAAGAAGCTGCCGTACGATCCGGTGAAGGATTTTGCGCCGATCGCGCTGGTGGCCGGCGTTCCTTTCGCGCTGATTGTCAATCCGTCTATTCCGGCAAAAACGCTGTCCGAATTCATTGCCTACGCCAAATCGACGCCCGGATTGGCCTATGGCTCGGCCGGCAACGGCAGTCCGCAGCATCTCGGCGCCGAAATGCTGAAGGCTGCCGCAGGAATCGATATCCGGCATGTGCCGTACCGCGGCAGTGTGCCGGCGATGCTCGACGTGATCGCGGGGCATATTCCATTCATGGTGGTGGACCTGCAGCCGGCGCTGCAGCAGATCAGGGAGGGCAAGGTGAGGGTGCTTGGCGTGACCACGCCCAAACGGGTTGCGGTGGCACCGGACATTCCGACTCTGGCCGAGGCGGGTCTGCCCGGTTTCGAGCTGGTGGCGTGGCAGGGCGTCGTCGCGCCCGCCGGCATGCCGCGGCCGATCGTCGACCTACTGGCCGCGCAGATTGCGAAGCTGATGGCCGATCCGGCCACCCGCGAGAAACTCACGGTGATTTCGCTGGAGCCGCTGGCCGCCTCGACGCCGGACAGTTTTGCGGCCTTCATCAAGACCGAGGTCGAGCGCTGGGCCGACATTGTCAGGAATTCGGGCGTCGAGCCGGAATGACGAGAACCGTGTCCTTGGATAAAGTTTTCCGATGCCCGACATGACCGAGGCTGATGTGCTGATCGTTGGCGCGGGACCGGTCGGGCTTACGCTGGCGATCGACCTGGCATGGCGAGGGATCGATGTCACCGTGGTGGAGACGCGCGGCCGTGCCGAGCCCCCGGCGCCGAAATGCAACCACGTCGCCGCGCGCACCATGGAAATCTTCCGGCGGTTGGGCTTGGCGGAAAAGGTGCGCGACGCCGGACTGCCTGCGGATTATCCGCACGACATCGCTTATCGCACCACCTTTACCGGGCAGGAACTGGCGCGGATTCCGATTCCCTGCCGCCGCGACCGCTTCACCCGGACGGATGGGCCGGATTGTAACTGGCCGACCCCGGAGCCGCCGCATCGCATCAACCAGATATTTCTCGAGCCGATCCTGTTCGAGCATGCCGCGGCCCAGCCGCGGATCCGCATCATCAACCGCATGGCGGTCGAAGAAGCGGTGGTGGAGGATACTTCAGCGCATGTCGGCTTGCGCGATCTGGAGACCGGCGCGGTCAGGCGCATGAATTGCCGCTACCTGATCGGCTGCGACGGCGCGCGCTCCGTCGTCCGCAAGGCGATCGGTGCGGAATTGACCGGCGATGCCGTGGTGCAGCGGGTGCAGTCGACCTTTATCCGCGCCCCCGGCCTGATCGATCGCCAGCAGCACGAACGCGCCTGGGGCACCGGCGTCATCAACCCCAGGCGCTCCGGCATGGTGTACGCGATCGACGGCCGCGAACGATGGCTGGTGCACAATTATCTCAGACCTGACGAGACCGATTTCGATTCCGTGGATCGCGACGCCTGCCTCCGAACCATCCTCGGGGTGGGAGCGGACTTCGACTACGACATCATTTCCAGGGAAGATTGGTACGGGCGCCGGCTGATCGCGAGCCGATTTCGCCACGCTTGTGCGTTCATCGCCGGAGACGCGGCGCATATCTGGGTGCCCTATGCCGGCTACGGCATGAATGCCGGAATTGCCGACGCCATGAACCTGTCCTGGCTGCTGGCCGCGCACCTCAATGGCTGGGCGCCGGCCTCCATTCTCGACGCCTATGAGGCGGAGCGCTGGCCGATCACCAGCCAGGTATCGCGCTTCGCGATGTCGCACGCCGAGGCTGAGATTCGCCGCCGCGGCGCGGTGCCCGATGAAATCGAGCAGGCGGGACCGCGAGGCGAACATGCGCGGTGGGAAGTCGGCCGTCTCGCCTACGAGATCAACGTCCAGCAATATGCCTGCGCCGGCCTCAACTTCGGCACCTATTACGATCGCTCGCCGATCATCGCCTATGACGGATCGGAACATCCGGCCTACACGATGAACAGCTATACGCCGTCGAGCGTGCCGGGTTGCCGCACGCCGCATCTGTGGGGTGCGGACGGCCGCGCGCTTTATGATGAAATGGGGCCGGAGTTTACGCTGCTGAGGTTCGACCCGGCTTTGGACGTTGCCGCGCTCGAGGCTGCGGCTCGCAACAGGGGCGTGCCGCTAAAAATCCTCGACGTCGAGCAACCAAAACCCGCCATTTGCTATGGCAGCGGGCTGGTGTTGTCGCGGCCGGACCAGCATGTGGCCTGGCGCGGCGACAAATCGCCTGCCGATCCGCTTCGGTTGATCGATCACGTCCGCGGTGCCGCAAACCAGCTTTGCGCGGACCGGGATCGGTCAACCGGTCTCACCTAATCCTCGTTCGCGGCAATCGATTCCATCAAGGAGACCAGCTGTCGCTGCACGGTCTGATCCTTGATCTTGCTGTAAGCCCGCAGCAGCCTCAGGCTGAATGCGCTGTCGAGGAACAGCAAGCTCTCGACTTCCCGCGCCTTGCCGTCGCCGTCGTAGAAGAATGTGACGGGTACATCGAGCGCAGTCGCGATTTGCTGAAGGCGGGCCGCACCGACGCGGTTGACGCCTTTCTCGTATTTTTGAACCTGCTGGAAGCTGACGCCAAGTTTGTCGCCAAGCTCTGCCTGCGAGATTTTTTGTTCAACGCGCCGCAGCCGAATCCGTTTTCCCAATTCAATGTCGGGTTTTCCGGCACTCCGCTGCTTCATTTTCTTTGCTGCTGCTTGTTTCATTCTGCTTTTACCGCCCTTCAGTCGAGAAGCCCCCGAATAGATGGGTCAGGGATTCACCCTTATATACCGCTTTAAACTCGCTTGGATGGACGAATTCGTCCCTGAACCACGGGAATTTTGCGGGATTGAAAGCTTCCACCAGCCAGTCGATCATGCGCCGTACCCGGGGGATACGGCCACTGCCTGGATGATAGGAAAGCCAAATGTCGAATGGCCGGCGCAATTCGATTTCGAGAGGAATGATTTTTCCGCCGAGTTCGCAGGCGTAGGAAGGGAACACGCCGATACCGGCCCCATAGGCGACCGCCCAGTAATTGGCGCTGCTGACGTTTGTTTTCATCACCAGCAGGTCCTGTTGGGTATGACCTGGAAAAAAGCTCTCGAAAGTCTCTTTTGCGGCGGTCTGGTCGGCGACCTGCATCACCATCCGGTGCTTGGCGAAGTCGTCCACGGTTCTCGGGACGCCGTAAGTATCGATGTATTTCTGGCTGGCGAAGAACATCAGGTGCATTCGGCCGAGCCGGACCAGTTTGACGTCAGGCGCGGCCGGCCGCGACAAATGGATCGCCACGTCCGCCTCATGCCGCGAAACATCGGCAGAGCGCATCGCACAATGCAGATCGACCAGGATGTTGGGAAAAGATTGCTGGAATTCGACCAGGCGAGGCGCCAGCCAGAATGTTCCAAGGCCCTCGGTGACGGCGACCCGGACCTCGCCCGAAAGCGTATGGGTGACGGATTTGCTGGCGCGCAGCAGGTCGAACGAAGCCGCCTCCATGCGTTCGACCGCCGAAACAACCAGCGAGCCTTCGTCGGTCAGGCGTGTTCCATGGACGTCGCGCGTGAACAGCGTGGCGCCGATTTGGCGCTCAAAGTCGTCAATTCGCCTGCGGACGACGTTAATGGAAAGGTCAAGCCGCTCCGCCGCGGACCTGAAGCTTCCACAGCGGACCACTTCCAGAAAAACCCTGGCCGCATCCCAATCCGTGAGACTTCCTATCGCGGCCTTTTGGCGTTCCTCCTGAGGAACGCCCCTTTCCAGCACCAGACGCATACACGACCCTTTCCGCCCGCTAAACTTGGCAGAATTTGGGTGGGACCACAACTATCGCGGGTCTATGGATTTCCATTTTGTCGCTTATACTTACCGTCGGGGCCGGCACCCCCGGGATTTTACGGACTTCGGCCTCCCGTCGTTGCGTCGTTGAGAGGGTAGCCGTGTGACAATTGTAAGCCTTCGGACCTTCGCAAACTCATCGAACGTTCCGATCGTCGTCCTGGTGGATATGCAGCAGGAATATCTGGCGAAACCGCGGCTGCTCGCGATTTCCGAGATCGATCGCGCGTTGCACAATTGCCGCCGGGTCCTGGATCATGCGCGAGATATCGGGCTGCCGGTTGCATTCATGCGCCTGCTGAGTGAGTCGGCCTTTTTTAACCGCGCGACACCCTTTGCCCGCTGGATCGAGGGCTTTGAACCCTATCGCAACGAGATGGTATTCGAACGCAGCAGCCCGTCGTGCTACTCTTGCGAATTCGCCGCCTTGATGAACCAGAGCAGGGGCGGCATCGTGCTCGCTGGATTTGCCGGGGAATCGGCCTGTTTGTCGACTTTGATCGATGCATTCAACCGCAATCACAGGGTTACCTATTTGTGCGATGCGTCGGCCAGTCACGCACTCGAGGACGTGCCGGCGGACGAAATTCATCGTGCCGTTTCGAAGATATCCGGACTTTATGGAGAGGTGTATGAAACGACCGATTGGATTACCTCGACTTTACCTCGCAAGCTCGGTGTCGGAAAAAACGCTGGTGGCTAATCCAGAAGAACGATTGCATTCGGTTCTTGCGGCCCTTGAGGAGTGCCGGGCGGTGCTCACCGACGGCTCTGACCGGGAGACGGCGCAATTGCTGTCGGTGGCCATTCTTCAGCTTCGGATGAAACTCAATCGGATCTCGGACTCGGATTTGAAGGCTTTGTGCGATGCGATGGTGCCGGATGACGGGCCCGCGGAAGGATCGGAAGACCCGAAATCGCCGCAAAACGAACGCCGGCGGGCCTCGCTGAAGCTGGTCAAATAGCAACTTACGCGGGTTCCTCGCTCTCATTACCTATTGGGGGTTGCAGAATATTGGCGGTTCGAGTACGGAACCTCGCATCCGCACCTGCTGGCCTCCCGATGGGATCGGCGCGAATGCCGGTGCGCCGGCGCCGTCCTGATCGAAATTCTCTTCCGCGGGAGCCGGCGGGTTCGGCCGATCTCAACCCGCCGTCACGTCCACCAATTCGTTGCCGTCGAGAACGCGGCTCGCCTTGGCGCGGTCGAGATCGCCTTCCCAGGCCGCCACAACGACGGTAGCCACGCAGTTGCCGATCAGGTTGCCGAGCGCGCGGGCCATGCCGATGAACCAGTCCACCGAAAGCACCAGCACGAGGCCTATCGCAGGAATGCTCGGAACGGCGTTCAGCGTGGCGGCAAGGATCACAATCGCCGAACCGGGAACGCCATGCGCGCCCTTGGACGTGACCAGCGATACCCCAAGCACTAGCAACAGATCCCCGAAGGAAAGCGGCGTGTTGGTGGCCTGGGCGATGAAAACCACCGCAAGCGTCAGGTAGATCGAGAACGCGTCCAGATTGAACGAATAGCCGGTCGGGATCACCAGCCCGACGACCGAATCTTTCACGCCCATCCGCTCAAGTTTGCGCATGATCTGGGGAAGCACCGCGTCCGACGACGCGGTGGCCAGGACAATCGTCAGTTCCTCGCGCAGGTAGCCCAGAAACTTGAAGATGTTCAGTCCGACCAGCGCCATGACGCTGCCGAGGACGCCGAGGACGAAGATCGCCACCGACACGTAAAACAGGGCAACCAGCGAGATCAGCTGCTTGAGCGAGCCGACGCCGTATTTGCCGACCGTATAGGCGACCGCTCCCAGCACGCCCAGCGGGGCCAAACGTACGATCAACCCCATCGCCCGGAACAGCACGGTCGATACCGCATCGATGAACGAGCCGATGCGCTCGCCCTTTTCGCCTCCGACCAGCGCAAGGCTGACGCCGAAAATGATCGCGAAAAACAGCACCTGAAGCACGTCGTTGCGCGACAGCGCGTCGAACGAGGTGGTCGGAATAATGTTCAGCAGGAAGCTGCCGATGCCGCCGCCCTGCAGCTTGTGGGCATTGTCGGCGTAGGTGTTGAGCGCCTTGGCGTCCAGGGTCGACGGATCGATGTTCATGCCGTGGCCCGGCCCGAACAGGTAGGCGAGGAACAGACCGACCACCAGCGCGACCGTGGTCATGACTTCGAAATAGATCAGCGCCTTGACGCCGACCCGGCCGACTTTCTTGAGGTCGCCGGCGCCCGCGATGCCATGCACCACGACGCAGAACACGATCGGAGCGACGATCATCGAAATCAGTTTCAAAAAGGCGTCGCTGAAGATCTTGAGCCCGACGGCAAAATCCGGCACGGCCACGCCAAGCGCTACCCCCAGCAGCAGAGCCACCAGGACCTGAACGAAAAGTGATTGGTAGAGAGGTTTTGGTACGCTTACCGCAGTCGCAGAGATGGTTGACATGACTTCCTCCCCTAATCGATTGGGCCTGCTTCGAGCAACAAACGTGCCAAACGGGCGCCCAATCGTGAAGCGAAAATATTCCGTGATAGCGTCGCGATTCCAGCGGTTTCTTCTCGCAGATTCCAGCACAGTCGGGACCGGGAAGCCGCTGGACGGTTCGACCGGACAAGGCCCGGATCTTCACGCCAGTCCCGCTCAACAGGGTGCGACGACCGCATGATTCACGATGTCTCGATTCCCGCCGCGCTGATTGCCGGTTTCGTCAGCTTCCTGTCGCCCTGCGTGCTGCCTTTGGTGCCGCCCTATCTGATCTACCTGACCGGCGCCACCATCGAGCATGTCGCCAACGATGAAACGGTATCGTCCTCGAAGCGCGCGGTGATGGGGGCGGCCGCGATGTTCGTGCTCGGCTTTTCCACCGTGTTCGTGACGCTCGGCGCCAGCGCCTCCCTGATCGGAGGATTGATCCGCGCCTGGTCGGGGGAACTCTCGATCGTCGCCGGCATCGTCATCATCATCATGGGCCTGCACTTCCTCGGGCTGACGCGAATCGGATTTTTGATGCGGGAAGGGCGGTTGCCGATTCCAAAGCCGGTTGGCTTGTGGGGGGCCTATGTGATGGGCCTGGCGTTTGCGTTCGGCTGGACCCCCTGCATCGGTCCGATCCTGGCGGCAATATTGTCGGTGGCGGCGGCCGAGGCGACCGTGACAAAGGGCGCGGGCCTGCTCGCGGTCTATTCGGCAGGGCTCGGGGTTCCGTTTCTGATTGCGGCTTTAATGGTCGAACAATTCTCGTCGCTGTTCTCCCGGATGAAGCGGCATCTCGCCGTCGTCGAGCACGCCATGGGCGTATTGATGGTCGTCACCGGCATCGGCTTTCTCACCGGCGCGGTCTCAAATGTGAGTATCTGGCTGCTGGAGACATTTCCGGCGCTGCAGAATTTCGGCTAGATCAAGCCTTTTCCGTTTCGATCAAATCGAAACGGGGCTCCGTAATGCCGGCAGGCCTACGCCGCCGCCGCCATTGTCGATCAGGACAGGAAGGAAGCGCTTTTCCTGCTAGCCCGCGGCCTCAAGCGCGCAGGTCACGGTGTAGACCACGCCGCGGGGCAGAAAATCGAACGTGGCTTCGCCGCCGAGTTGATCGCGCGCGCTGCGTTCGATCAGCCGCGAGCCAAACCCGCGCTGCACCGGCGCGACGACGGGAGGGCCGCCGGCCTCGGTCCAGACCAGTCGCAGTTTCGGACCGGCGTTTTCCATGATGACTTGCCAATCCAGCGCAACGGTGCCGGTATCGTTCGACAGCGCCCCATACTTGGCGGCGTTGGTCGCCATCTCATGCACGATCATCGACAGCACCACCGCCAGCCGTGGCGACAGCGGTACGCCCGGTCCGGTCATCCGCACCCGCTCCGGATTGTTCAGCAGATAGGGCTGCAGCACGCGGCTGACCACGTCCTTCAGTTCGGAGCCCTGCCACTTCTCCGTGCTCAGCAGGTTGTGCGCCTCCGCCAGCGCGCCGAGCCGTCCCTCGAATTTCTCGCGTTCGGCCTTGCTGGCGCTGCGAAAGGTCTGCACCGCGATGGCCTGCATGATCGCCAGCGTGTTCTTGACGCGATGGTTGAGTTCTTCGATCAACAGGTTATGCAGCATCTCGCCGCGGGCGATCGTCGTCGCCATCCGCACCGCAAAGGCAAGGCCGGTCAGCAGCAGGATGCCTCCGATCACGCTGGTGATCGCAAGGCTGCGCCATAATGGGCCGACCAGCGAGCTTTCGGCGACCCCGGCGGCCACGGTCCAGCCGGTGAGCGATGATCGCGCGTACGACGTAATCAGCGGTGCGCCTTCGAGCGATACCGTCTGCAGGGTTGCTTCGGGCCTGCGAAACATCTCGCCATAGAGTGTCGGCGATGCGCGCTTGCCGATGGTCTCATGCGGATTGGGAATACGCGCGAAATTGACGCCGTTGCCATCGAAGATCGAGATCGTCCAGTCTTCGCCGGGACGCTGCTTTTCAATCATCGTCTGGAAAATCGAGATCGGTGGACTGAAGGAAATGTCGTAAAGCACGTCGCCGTCGCGCAGCACCGGAACCTCGACTGTCATGATCGGCCGCTGCTTGACCGCGCCGATGAACAGGTTCGAATAGGTTGGACGCTTGGTTGCGAACACCTTCTCGACGATTTCGCGGTTGTAGCGCGCGGGCAAGTTTGCGCTGTCCGGTGAGGAGGAGGAGAACAACTGGCGGCCTTCGCGGTTCGCCACCAGCACGACGCCATCCGGGCCGTATTGGTCGAGAAAGCCGGACGCAATTCGACGGAAATTTTCGAAGTCGCCGTTGCGGAGCGTGTCGGTGAGCGTCAGCACCTGGAGCCCGCCGGTCATGCGCTGCATCTCGGCATCGAGCACGAGGCGGATGCTGTGCACGGTTTCGAGAACGCGCTGCGAGGCATCCTTGCGGTCCTGCTCGTAGTCGTTGAAGACGAGGACGGCTGCGAAGATAATCAGCGGCAGCGTGGTTCCCGCGACCAGAAGAGCAAGACGCACTGGCAGTGAGAGTTTTGGCACGCGGGTTCCGCATCGAGGCACTTGGCGCGGGGGCACCAAATCACCGCCAGCATAGGAGAACGGCCTGGGATCCGCCAAGGATTTTGGGCCGCCGAACCGGTTTCAACGGCCCTGGGTGCGACGCGGAAGTTGCGCTGCTACAAATTGCTGTCGGTGATGGCAGCGTTAACCATGGTGCGCAGCTCGCGCCGCAGCGGATAGGCGCTCGACGGCAGCACCTGGGTCATGAAGATGGCGATCAGTTCTTCCGCCGGATCGATCCAGAACGATGTCGTTGCAGCGCCGCCCCAGGAATACTCGCCGCGGCTGCCGGGGATCAAGGTCCTGGCGGGATCCATCGTGACCGAAAAACCGAGGCCGAAGCCGATGCCGTTATAGGTCGCCTCGGAGAACAGCGAGCGCGACATTTCCGGCAAATCGCGCCCGCCGGGCAGGTGGTTCGACGTCATCAGCGCCAGCGTCTTCGGACCGAGCAGCCTGACGCCGCCAAGCTCGCCGCCGCCCAGCAGCGCGCGGCAGAAGGTGAGATAATCGGCCGCGGTCGAACACAAGCCGCCGCCTCCGGAGATAAATGACGGCGGCGACAGGAACGAACTTTTAGCCGGATCATCCTGCAGCGTCAGGGTGCCCTTGCGATCGGTGGCATGAAACGTCATGCCGCCATTCGGGTCGGCGGAGTAACAGGCCGCGAAACGATGGACCTTGTCGGGGGCGACGAAAAAGTCGGTGTCGTTCATGCCGAGCGGATCGAAGATGCGCTCTTTCAGAAACTGTTCGAACGGCTGGCCGCTGATCTTGCCGATGAGATAGCCGATGACGTCGGTGGAGACGGAATAGTTCCAGGCCTCGCCGGGGGAGAATTCCAGCGGAATTTTTGCCAGATCATCGACCATCGATTGCAGAGTGCCGGCTTTCTCGACTGCGCCGATTTGTTGCTCACGGTAGGCGGCATCGACATTGGAGCGCTGCTGAAAGCCATAGGTCAGGCCTGACGTGTGCCGCAGCAGGTCCACGATCAGCATCGGCCGCGATGGCGGCCTGGTCAGAAACGCCGGCCAGGTCCCGGCCTGGAACACGCCGAGGTTCTTCCATTCCGGGATATATTTGTGGACGGGCTCGTCGAGCGCGACGCGGCCTTCCTCGAACAGCATCATGAAGGCCACGCTCGTGATCGGCTTGGTCATCGAATAGATCCGAAAGATCGTATCGTCCTTCATCGGCGCCTTGCGCTCGAGGTCGGCAAAGCCCTGCACCGCGCTGTGGACGATCTTGCCGCGGCGGTACACCAACAGCAGCGTTCCCGGGAAGCGGCCGGCATCGACGTATCGGTGCTTCAGATGCGCCTCGATGCGGTCGAAGGCGGGCTTGGACATTCCGGCGGATTCGGGCGAGGCGGGGGTCGGGGCTAGCATCGGACGGGTCTCCAAGGGCGAGGGCTGCCTTGATAGCCGAAAAGTGTTTCGCGTTCCAATCGCAGCCTGCTTACCCCGGGCCACAAGATTGGTATAGGCTCGCAGCCTAGATCGCGTACCCGCAGGACATGACCATGCCCCAATTCAACGACACCGAGCTTACCGCCGCCGTGATCCGCAGCTTTGAGGAGACGCCGGACCCGCGGGTCAAATTCCTGATGGAGGAACTGGTGAAGTCGCTGCACGAATACGTGCGCAAGACCGATCTCACCTTCGATGAATGGGGCTACGCGATCGATTTTCTGACCCGCGTCGGGCAGAAATGCACCTCAAGCCGGCAGGAGTTCATCCTGCTGTCGGACGTGCTCGGGGTTTCGATGCTGGTCGATGCCGTCAACCACCGCGAGCGCGAGGGCGCCACCGAGACCACGGTGCTTGGGCCGTTTTATGTCGGCGAGCACAAGCCGATGCCGCACGGCGCCGACATCTCGTCCGAGCTCACGGGCGAACGGATGTTCGTGCAAAGTCGTGTCACCGATCTGAAGGGCAAGCCGCTGGCGGGCGTCCCGGTCGACGTGTGGCACGCCGACGATGACGGCTATTACGACTCGCAAAAGCCTGACTATGAGACCGCGGGCCCGTCATCGCGGGCGCGGTTTGTCACCGACGCCGATGGAAGGTTCTTCTTTCGCACCATCTTGCCCTGCAGCTATCCGATTCCCACCGATGGTCCCGTCGGCGAGATGATACTGCAGACCCGGCGCCATCCGATGCGGCCGGCGCATGTGCATTTCCTGATCGCGGCGCCCGGCTACGAGCCGTTGATCACCCACGTCTTTATCGATGGCGACAAGTATCTCGATACCGACGTGGTGTTCGGGGTCAAGAACGAGCTGATCGCCAAGATCGAGAAGCGCACCGATCCGGTGATGCCGGACGGCAAGCCGGCGGCCGCGCCGTGGCATTTGATGACCTATGATTTCCACATGAAGCCGGGCGAAGGCGCCGCGCCGAAACCGATGATGGCGGAGACCGAGGACGCCTGAATTCATTTTTTGGGCACCTGCTCAGTTCTTGTGCGACGCACAAGAATTGAGCGAATCACAATTCAATAAATAAGCGAATCGCAAATTTTGCACGCGGCTTGAGCCCTGCTAAAATTTAGGCGACCGGCATAAATCATTGAAAAATATCTAGATTTAGCGATGCCGTGGCTTGGCACGAAGCTTGAATAGTTTCGGCCGACGCCATCGAAGCCGGCCCTCGAAAACCAATCATCAGAATTTTGACACCGCCGATCTGGGGCCTCCCCGGAGCACGCTACGGCTTTGCCTGTTCAGAAAGGAATCTCGCCCATGAGCCAGAAAGACCCGACTTGGATTTCAGACTGGAATCCAGAGGATAAGACGTTTTGGGATTCCGAGGGCAAAGTCATCGCCCGCCGCAATCTCATCTGGTCGATTGTCGCGGAGCACATCGGATTTTCGATCTGGCTGATCTGGAGCATCGTCGCCACCAAGTTGCCGCAGGCCGGCTTCCACTACACGACCGACCAACTGTTTCAACTGGTGGCGCTGCCCGGGCTGATCGGTTCGTTCATGCGATTTCCCTATACCTTCGCGGTCACGACGTTCGGTGGCCGGAACTGGACGATCTTCAGCGCTTCGGTGCTGTTCATCCCGACGCTCGCGCTCGCCTATTTCGTGAGCCAGCCCGACACCCCGTTCTGGGCGATGCTGCTGGTGGCCGCCACGGCGGGTCTCGGAGGCGGCAACTTCGCCTCGAGCATGGCCAATATCTCCTTCTTCTACCCCGACCGCATGAAGGGCTGGGCGCTTGGTCTGAATGCGGCTGGCGGCAATATCGGCGTCAGCAGCGTGCAATTGCTGACGCCTATTCTGATGGGAGTCGGACTTTTCAACTTCTACCAGGCAACGCCGACCTCGGCCGGAATCTATCTTCAGAACGCCGGGCTGATGTGGATGCTGCCGCTCGCCGTCGCGGTGCTCGGCGCGATCTTCTTCATGAACAACCTGACGTCGGCCAAGTCCACGTTCAAGGACCAGATCGCCGTTGTCGGCCGCAAGCACACCTGGATCATGTCCTTCATCTATATCGGGACGTTCGGTTCCTTCATCGGCTACTCGGCGGCGTTCCCGCTGCTGATCAAGACCCAGTTCCCGGCGGTCACGGTGGCGATCGCGTTTCTCGGACCGCTGGTGGGGTCGCTGTCGCGTCCATTTGGCGGCTTGCTTGCCGACAAGATCGGCGGC
>Ga0209890_10000728_pt1 | contig 15267 bp, 12 predicted proteins | sample OrgsoiDNA2013049_FD_185799 | JGI IMG/M metagenome (GOLD analysis project Ga0209890, IMG submission 185799) | Permafrost soil microbial communities from the Arctic, to analyse light accelerated degradation of dissolved organic matter (DOM) -... | ecosystem: Environmental > Terrestrial > Soil >...
TCGAGCCCGTTCCCCTGGCTCGGATCCTTCACCCCGGAGTTAAAACCAACCCGAAACCACAATCTGTAGGGGTTGGGTGAGTGAAGCAGATACCCATCTTGAACAATTCAACACGACTTAGAATCTCAACTAACCTTGTTCAGCAATGGGCGCGCACAGTGAAGTGCGCCAAATGGCGTAACTAAGTATGTACCATGGTCACGTTGACAAGTACTCTTGCGGGGTTCATCCTCAAAGTCTGCTTAGTGAAGTGTCCACCAAGAACCATCCACTGGATCGAAACTATCCATCGTAAGGAAAGGATTCTCCATGTCGAAATCGCTTCGTACTGTTCTCCTGACCGCACTCGTGTTAACGATGTCTGCCGCTTGCTGCCTCGCGCAGGGCGGAGTAACCAACTCAACCAAGAACGCTCAACAGGTAGCTGCGCTTCACTGGTATGGCGCGAACCAAACAACCACATTCAGCGTCGGGAGTTTCGCATTGGGCATTGCCTATGATGGAGCCAATATGTGGGTGCCCAGCGAAACGACGAACAGCGTGATGAAGTTACGGGCAAATGATGGAGCCGTGCTCGGAACCTTTACCGTAGGCAATTATCCCGACGGTATTGGCTATGATGGTGCCAATATGTGGGTTGCGAACGCCAACGATGCCACAGTAACCAAGCTGCGAGGCAGCGACGGCGTGGTGCTCGGAACCTTCAACACGGGTTCACTTCCAAGCGGGATAGCTTTTGACGGCACAAATATCTGGGTGGCGAATAGCGGATCCAACAATGTTACTAAGTTGCGCGCGAGCGACGGCACAGTGATTGGGACGTTTCCAGTGGGAGTAAATCCCACTCACCTTGCATTCGATGGTACGAATATGTGGGTTACCAATACTGGCGCGAGCAACGTCACCAAGCTCAGCGGCAGCGGAACGGTTCTGGGCAACTTCACGGTGGGGGGCAATCCGCGGGGCATCGCTTTCGATGGCGCCAGTATCTGGGTGGCGTGTGGCCTGACAAACAACGTTTACAAGCTGAAGTCGGATGGCGGGGTGCAGGGGAAGTTCGCAGTCGGTACGACCCCGTATGGCGTTACCTTCGACGGAGCGAATATCTGGGTCGTCAGCTTTGCCAATAACATCGTCACCAAGCTGGCATCCAACAACGGGGCGGCCTTAGGGACCTACAACGTCGGAGTCGGTCCTGAAGAAACCGCGTTCGACGGTACCTATATCTGGGTCGTGAATGTGACCGACAGCACAGTGTCAAAGCTGTAGAGGATCAGTGCGTATCTGCCGATACGGGTTGCATCGCTAAGCGGGCTTCGAAAAACACTTCCACGCGCGCCAGGATTTCTGGCGCGCTTTTTGATTCGTAAATGGCCTTGCGCAGGCCTGCGCCGCCGGGGACTCCGTGAGTGAACCAGCTGGCGAACTGCTTCATTTTGCCGACGGCGTCGGGGAGTTCCTCCTCGATCAGCATCTGGAAGTAGGTGCGGATCATCTGGTAGCGGTCGGCTTCGGAGGGGTGGTCGTAGAGACGCGATTTGTTGTCCTGGCTCGATACACGAACGGTGCGGGCGGAGTGCATAGGTCCTTCGTCGCCAAAGGCAGGCTCCTCAGGATGACAAGGCGTGTTGAGTCCCTCAGCGGCTAAAGCCTGTTCCAGAGTATTCGCATTTACGGCACGACTGAAGTCGTGCCCTTCCCGGGTCGTACCCAACTCGGCAGTGGAACCAGGGCGAGCAAAAACAGTCGAGCTTTGCTCGACCGGACAGCCGGGGGCGGCTGTCCCCACATGGGGCTTGCTGGGCTCGGCTCCTGTCTCCACTTGGGCGGCGCTCATTCCTGCGCAGTACTGTTCGATCTGGCGGAAGATCCACGGATTCGACGGAGCGGAGCGGCCGATCATGACGGCGTCACAGCCGGTTTGGGCGACCATGGCGCAGGCGTCTTGTGGACTGCGGATGTCGCCGTTGCCGATGACGGGGATTTTCACGGCATCTTTAATTGCGGCGATCCATTCCCAGCGGGCCTGGCCGCTGTAGCCCATTTCGCGGGTGCGGGCATGTAACGCGACCGCTGCCAGGCCGCAACTCTCTGCCATACGGGCCAGTTCGACGCAGACGATTTCTTCGTCGTTCCATCCGGCGCGGAATTTTACAGTGAAGGGAATTTTCACGGCCGCGCGAACGGCTTCGAAAATCTTGCCGATTGCGGGGAGATCGCGCAGCAGGCCGGAGCCTCCATTGCACTTGACGACTTTTTTCGCAGGGCATCCCAGGTTGAGGTCGACGAGGTCGAAGCCCAGGCCTTCGACCATGCGGGCGGCTTCGGCCATCACGCTGGGATCGCTGCCGAAAAGCTGCGCGGAGATGGGGTGTTCGTCTTCGTAGAAGTGGAGGTAGCGCTTGGCCTTCTGGTCTTTCTTGCGCAGCACGCCGTCGGCCGAGGTGAACTCGGTCATGATGAGGCCGCATCCGCCGAGGTTGCGGATGAAGCGGCGGAAGACGGTGTCGGTGACGCCGGCCATGGGGGCCAGGACCGTGGCGGGGGAGATGGTGACGGTGCCGATGGTTAGGCGGGCAGGGACGGGCTTCAGGCTTGCGGGGTCGCGGACGGGAGTGCCCGCTCCACTCGGGTTCGGTGGCGCTGGCTGGCGGACAAAGCCTGCCCTGAGCTTGTCGAAGGGAGTGTCCGCCCCAGACGTGCCGTTCGAGTTGTCCCAGAACTTCTTCATGTCCGTACAAAACGTACCGCAGCGGCTAAAGCGTTAAGGGATGTGCTGCGTTTGCGGCACGACTGAAGTCGTGCCCTTCCCGTTCGTGTCCGTTGCCGTTCGCCGCTTCCAATCCCGGCACAATCCCATTTTATTCGACGGACCAAGAAAAAGCCCCCGCCGGAGCGAGGGCTGAATTTCGAGTTCCGCGCGAATCCGTAGCGAAAGAAGCGAGTTACTTCGCCGGTGTTGCGGGCGCGGGTGCGTCTTTCTTGGCGTACTTGCGGCGGAAACGCTCGACGCGGCCGGCGGTGTCCATGAGCTTCTGCTTGCCGGTGAAAAAGGGATGGCAGGCAGAGCAAATCTCAACACTGATGTCGCCCTTATGGCTCGATCGGGTCACAAATGCGTTGCCGCAGGCGCAATGTACGCGCACTTCGTTGTATGCGGGATGAATGGCTGCTTTCATAACGGCTTTAACCTCGATTCAAACCATTAGATTCTACCGGATATCCACAGGATTCGGCAATCTTCAGAACGGGCTGGAGCGGCCTGCCGGTGTCTAGACGACAAATCTGCCGAGTTTCGCTCGACGGACAGCCGAGGGCGGCTGCCCCCACACGGCTATCTCTAACAGTGTGCAGATTCTTGCGCGTTGACCCGCTACTACTATCGGGCTATAGTTCTGGCCCAACGCCCTTGGGGATTACCCTGCCGTATCCCAGAGCCAGTCGGAGGATTGGGGCCGGTATTTGCGTAGCCGACTGGAGTTTGTGGTTTGCGTCTGCAACTCAGCTCATGGAGGACTTCCTTGCCCAGATCTACGACCCTAGAAATTCGCGCCGTATCCAAATGCTTCTCCACCTTCGCGCTGCTGGCCCTGCTCTTGATTGCTGGCTCCGCCACCGCTCAAATTCCCCTCACCCAGATCAGCAGTGACACGTTTACAAATACTTCCAGCCAGCACGCGACCGAGGTTGAGCCGGCCAGCTACGCATTCGGCAACACGATCGTTTCCACATTTCAAATCGGACGCTTCACGGATGGCGGAGCTTCCGACATCGGTTTCTCCACATCGACCAACGCCGGCACGACTTGGACGAACGGGAACCTGCCGGGGATCACCAAGGTTGAGGGTACCGGGACGTATGACCGCGCCAGTGACACGTCGGTGATCTACAACCAGAAATACAAACTATGGCTGGCAGAGACGCTTGGTCTGTCGGTGACCGGAGGAGTGCACGGCGCCGCAGTCTTGGTCAGCAGTTCGACCGACGGCATCACCTGGGGCAATCCGGTCAAGGTGTCGGTCGTCGAGACGGGCGGCTACTACGACAAGCCCTGGATCAGCTGCGACAATACTTCCACCAGCAAGTACTACGGCAACTGCTACGTCGAGTGGGACGACTTCAGCCAGTTCGACCTGATCGAGATGAGTACTTCGACGGACGGCGCAAAGACGTGGAGCGCCAAGAAAACCACGACTGGCAGTGCCTCAGGCAACGGCGGGTTGCCCATGGTTCAACCCAATGGCACGGTGATCGTCGCGATTGACGACCCGTTCCTGTCGAGTGTTCTGGCGTTCAAGTCGACCGACGGCGGGTCTACCTGGACGGCTCCAGTGACGGTCGCGGTCATTAATGAGCACGCAGTCGCCGGCGGGATGAGGGCGTTGCCCTTGGTCGCGGCGCAGATGGATGCCGCGGGCAAAGCCTATGTGGCGTGGGCGGACTGCAGCTTCCGTTCTGGCTGTTCGTCGAACGACATCGTCTACAGCACGTCGTCCGACGGTACGACCTGGAGCGCAGTTACACGAGTTCCAATCGATCCGGTGGCGAGCACGCTGGATCATTTCACCCCAGGATTCGTGATTCAACCTGGAACGTCGGGCAGTACGGCGCATCTTGCCCTCACCTACAACTTCTTTCCTAAGTCCAATTGCGGAAGCACCTGCAAACTGGGCGTCGGCTACATCTCTTCGACGAACGGCGGTACTACCTGGAGCTCTCCGAGAACTTTGGCGAAGGGCATTGAGCCCAGCTGGCTGCCCGCCACCACGTCTGGACAGATGGCGGGAGACTATATGACCGCCGCTTTCCCAGGACCGAGAGTTCACGGCGTATTTCCCGACGCGAAGGCGCCCGTGGGCACAACGCTTAACGAATCGATGGAAACCAACCAGTTCGGCATTACCGCGGCATCGGTCGACGAGCCACAGTTCAGCTCGGCGAACGATAAGCCGGTTCCGAATGCGCACTCCGAAGTGCGGCGCACCAAGCCTCACCGGGAAGATGAGAAGTAAGATCTTGTTCATGAAAGCAAAAGAATCGGCCGCCCCAAATGGGCGGCCGTTTTCTATGCAGATCGACTGCCAGCTTACTGCTCGTCGAACAGGTCGGTCATAGTCTTCGTGCTCGCGTCGCAGGCGTGGTTCAGGCAAGGGATGCCGAAGCCTCCCTCGATTGAGCGCAGCAAAGAGAAGTGAGTGTAGAACTCTCCGCTGGTCAGCTCGTGGAAACCATAGTTCGTGTCCACGATCGTGACCACCTGGTTAATGATGGGCTGAACGGCGTAGTCGTTTTCATCCCACACCACGACAATCGCGGCATGACCCCGATGCCACGCTGGAGATTCGTGAATCGCGGTGACGATCTTCTCCACCGTCTGGTCTCCGAGGATGATTAAGGCGGGGTTAAGACCTGCCTGCGTTCCATTGCTGGTGGGATCGTAACCGCAGAAGGCGGTGGAGTTGCCGCGCCCGTGCTGGTCGTTGCACTGGTTGGGTACGATGTAGGAGAAATTCGGAACCTTGCCGGTGGCAAGATCGCCCCACAGGCCGTGGCCGCCATCAAATCCGGTCATTTGAGCGTAGCTCACCAGCGGGTTCGTGCCCTGCTGCACATCCTGAAAATAAACGAACGGGTTGTGCTTGGAGGCGTAAAGCTGCACGATGTCGGAGGTGGTGAGCGGCGGATTCACCTGCGGATTGATCTTCGTGAAGTCGGTGTTGTTGGTGAAGTTCCCATCGCTGTAGTCGACCAGGTCCGGGGTCGTCGTCGGAATGTTTTCCTGATACGTCTTCCAGGTCTTGCCCGCCGCCGCCAGTTGGTCTGCGATGGTGATCCCGAGTGTGCTGGTGGCCGGGGCGTAGGACGCTTTGCCGTCGATATTCTCTTCGCAGGGAGGGCCGGTGACTTCGTTGGTGCAGTCGAGGGCCGGGGTCGCCGCATCGCTGCCGCTGCCTGAGACGGGGCAAATAGCGGGGCTCGGCGGATTGTCGGTGTTCGCGACTCCCGTGGAGAGATTGGTGGCGCAGCTGCCGTTGTGCCAGTCAGGAGCGTTGTCGCTCTGCACACCGAAATTCGATCCCCCCACGATTTCGAGGTAGTTGGTGAGGCTGGGATGGGCGACAGCGAAGTAATTCGAGGCGAGGTTGGCAGTGCGGGCGTACTTGTTGATGAACGGGGCGTTCGGGTTGTGGAGAATTTCTCCATATCCGTGGTTTTCCATCATGATGACGAAAACGTGGTCGAGATGTGGGATGCCTTTGGGGACGGCGCCTTCTTGCGCCATCACGGTACCCGTGAGTGCGGCCACCAGGCCCAGAGCTAGGGTAATTTTCTTCATGGTTGTCTCCTGAGTTTCTGAATGAGGATGGTTTTGCGCTGGGAATCGCCCTCCAGGCATTTTCAAATCACGCCAGGGCGCGTAAGTCCAGCTGGGTCGATTTAGAGACCCTAGCTGGGATTTGTTACAAAGCGGTGACAACAGGGTTAAGATTCCGTAAATTCCAAGCGGACAGACGGGAATTGCGCGGCTTCGCATTTCGTTCTACCATCCGAAGCAGTGGCTACCGCGAAAAACAATCTCAATCTCGAACCCAACCGCGAGCGTCTGGTCTCCGCGGCGCCCGTTGAGGACGATTCTTCATTTGAGCTGAAGCTGCGGCCGCAGCGGCTGGCGGAGTTCATCGGGCAGAAAAAAGTCAAAGAGAATCTGGCGGTGGCGATCGAGGCGGCACGCTCGCGCGGCGAGGCCATGGACCATGTGCTCCTCTATGGCCCCCCCGGGCTGGGCAAGACGACGCTGGCCAACATCATTGCCAACGAACTGGGCGTGCATTTTCAGCCGACGGCGGCGCCGCTCCTGCAGATCAAGGGCGACCTGACCGCGATCATCACCAACATGCAGGACAAGCAGGTGCTGTTCATCGATGAGATCCATCGCCTGCAGCCTGTGCTGGAAGAGCTGCTCTATTCGGCGCTGGAAGATTACAAGCTCGATATCATCATTGGGCAGGGTCCGTCGGCCCGGACGCACACGCTGGAAGTGAAGCCGTTCACGTTCGTGGGAGCGACCACGCGGGCCGGACTGATTTCGGGGCCGCTGCGCTCGCGATTCGGCATCGTTCTGCGGCTCGAGTTCTATACCCCCGACGACTTGCTGGTGATCGTGCAGCGGTCTTCGGAGATTCTTGGAGTTGAGGTCGACGTGGCGGGAGCGAAAGAGATTGCCGGACGTTCCCGCGGCACACCGAGAATCGCGAACCGGCTTCTGCGGCGCGTGCGGGACTACGCGCAAGTGCGCGGGGCGGGGAAGATCGACGAGCCCACGGCAAAAGCTGCCCTGGAAATGCTGGAGGTCGATCAGTACGGATTCGACGAAGTGGACCGGCGCCTGCTGCTGACCATCATCGAGAAATATCAAGGCGGCCCTGTGGGCGTGAACACTCTGGCCGCCGTGCTGGCCGAAGAACCGGACGCAATCGAAGAGATTTACGAGCCTTTCCTGATGCAAATCGGATTTCTGAACCGCACTCCTCGCGGGCGCGTGGCCACGCAGTTGGCGTATGAGTATTTCAAGATCACGCCGACGCGCAGACAGAGTTCGTTGTTCTAGGTCATCAATTCAACCCTGTCATCCTGAGCGAAGCGAAGGACCTCTGTACTTGACCGCGTCAGTGCATAGGTCTTTCGCTTCGCTCAAGATGACCGTGCAGAGGTAGCACATTACGAACTTCCATAGAGCTCACTAACGTTGCGCTTGTGTCCGCGTCTAAGCCTGCGTACGGTCTAAATCCTGATCTCACGGCTTGGGGCTATGTGGTGCGGGACTAAAAGTTTGAGGCTCGGAGTCGTGCTGCTCGCGGCGTTGTTGCCAGTTCATGCCAAGAACAATAATCCCCCGGCGATCGTGGCTCCCCGCACGTTCGCTACCCTGCACATTCCGCGGCTCGATCAACGCCCCACTCTAGAAGACTTCCTCGAGATGCGGCCCACCCCTGTGTTTGCCGGGAAAATGCTGAAGGTGGATGGATTCCAGCAGCGTGATCCCAAGGATGGCACGCCCGTCACGCAGAAGACCGAGGTCTATCTCGGGTACACCGACAAGAACCTCTATGTAGTGTGCGTGTGTTTCGACTCAGAGCCGGGAAAAATTCGCGCGCGATTAGTGCGGCGCGAGCTTATCAACGACGACGACCAGTTCGGATTCGTGCTCGACACCTTTCACGACCGCCAGCACGGGCTCTTCTTCTATTTGAATCCCCTGGGCGTGCAGCAGGACGGCATCTGGATCGAGAACGGCAACGGGCCGGACTATTCCTACGACATGGTGTGGAACTCCGCGGGCAAACTCACGCCCCAAGGCTACGTGGTGTGGTTCGAGATTCCGTTCAAGTCGCTGCGCTTCCCGGCCGCCGACCTTCAGAAGTGGGGAGTCTTTTTCGAGCGCGACATCAAGCGGAACAGCGAGGACTCGTTCTATCCGCACATCACCAGCAACGCGCAGGGTTTCCTGGACCAGGGGACGGAAATGGACGGGATGGAAAAGATTGTTCCCGGCCGCAACATGCAGTTCATTCCGTACGTCGTAGGGCGCGGTTTCCGGAACCTGGACGATCGCGATCCCACCAATCCGTATTTCGGGGGAAAGTATCTCGAGATACGCCCGGGACTGGACTCGAAGATTGTGTTGAAGAATTCGTTCGTGCTGGATTCGACGATCAACCCGGATTTCTCGCAGGTGGAGTCAGACCAGCCGCAGATCACGGTCAACCAGCGGTTCGAAGTTTTCTTTCCGGAGAAGCGTCCCTTCTTCCTGGAGAATTCGAGCTACTTCAACACGCCGGTAAACCTGGTATTCACACGCCGGATCGGCGACCCTGAGTTCGGCACGCGGCTGACGGGCAAAAGCGGCCCGTGGTCGGTGGGCATGCTGTTCGCCGACGACCGCTCTCCCGGGTTAAGCGTTACTCCCTACGATCCGCTGGCGGGACACAAGGCATACTTTGGCGTCTTGCGGGTGAATCACGACATTGGGAAGGAATCGAGCATCGGCCTGATCTATACCGATCGCGAGTTGCACACGGTTCCGGGAGAGTTGCAGTGTTCGGACAATGCGTGCCTGGTGGGTTCGAATCGCGTGGGCGGCTTCGATGCCAAGATCAAGCCGAATGCGAAGTGGCTGATCACCGTGCAGGCGCTCGACAGTCACACCAAGTTTTACGATGGCACGCACAAGGGTGGTCCGGCCTTCGACTGGTATGTTGAGCGCAGCTCAACCAAAACGGAATACAACGCCTGGTATCAGGACACGAGCGCGGGCTTCGAGACCGATACTGGGTTCTTCCGTCGTCCAGACATTCGCCGCCTGAGCCAGTTCGCCATGTACCGTTTCCGCCGCGAGGGCAAGACGCTGCAGTGGCACGGACCGTCGATCTTCACAATTAACAACTGGGACCATCACGGCACGCGCCTCGATTGGTTCACTAACGTGAACTGGCGATTCATTCTAAGCGGATCAAGCGACTTCGGAGCTTTCGGGAACATCGGACACGAACGCCTGCGCCCGTTCGACTACTCCACCTTGACAATGAACCAGGACTATACGCACTACCAGCGCGGCTTCTGGTTCGACTATGGGTACTTCAAGCCGGTGGTGCTATCCGCCCAAGTGGATTGGGGGCAGGCGACGAACTATGACACGGCGGTGGGGCCGCCGATCCTGGCCAAGGCAAATGACATCCAGTTCTCCGCAACGGTGCGGCCGGTCAAGGGACTGACGATCGACAATACATATCTCCTGACCCGTCTGCGGGATGTGAATACCAACGCCAACATGTTCAACAATCACATCATCCGCTCAAAATGGAATTACCAGTTCACCCGAGAGCTGTCGTTGCGCGTCATTGGGCAGTACAACGCTGTTCTGTCCAACTACAACGCGGCCCTCCCGCAATATGCGCTGAGTTCGCTGCCGCCGGCGAAGCAATTCAACGCCGATGTTCTGCTGACTTATTTCGTGCATCCCGGAACGGCGGTTTATGTCGGATACAACAGCGATCTGCAGAACCTGCCCAGCCCGCCATCGGTCGATCCGCTCGGCAACCTCACTCGCTTGCCGGGTCATTTCCTGAACGACGGACGTCAGCTTTTTGTGAAGATCTCTTACCTTTTTCAGTACTGACGCCAGACTGAGAACCCGCGCCATCCCGAAATCTGTACAGAGGTTTGTTGTTCGCCAAACCACACAAACACTATTTTGCTGTTTTGTGACCGTCTGCATGGTGTATCTTGCTCAATTCCCCCGTTGGGGGCGGGGAGGAGCGGGGACTATTGCGTTTGTCTCGAGTTCTGCAGCGAACGATCCATTTTCGCGCCAAACTAGCGGTCGTCGCCCTGCTCGTCCTGTGTGCCACAGAACTGCCTGCCTCACCCTCCCAGCAATCTGCATTGCTTCAGGATTCAGAAAAGAATCCACTACCTTCCAGCGCACCCCTGTCGACTTCCGCCTCGCGGGCTCGGCAATCCACATCGCAAGGCCCTCCGGCTGCTGAGCAGACGACGCCGGTATTTCCCGGCCAAAAGACGGCGCAGGAGCCCCCAACCCTCACGATCCCGCGCCTGCAGCGACCTCCGGCATTGGAAGACTTCCTCAGCATGAAGGCGCAAGGCGAAATTGCCCTGCAAATGGCGAAGGTCACCGGCTTCACCCAGCGCAATCCGCATGATGGAGAAAATGTTTCCGAGCCCACCGACGCCTACCTGGGCTACGACCAGAAGAATCTCTACGTGGTCTTCGTGTGCTTCGACGATCCTGGCAAGGTGCGCGCCCGCATGTCGCGCCGCGAAGACATCTTCGACGACGATCAGGTCGAGATCATCCTCGACACCTTCCACGACCGGCGCCGCGCCTACGCGTTTCAGACAACGCCGCTCGGCGTGCAATGGGACGCCATCTGGACCGAGGCTTCGCGCGAGGAGCAGACCAGCGGGCATTTCGATACATCGTTTGACACAGTTTGGGATTCGCGCGGCAAGGTGACCGACCGAGGGTTCGTCGTATGGATGGCGATTCCCTTCAAGAGCCTGCGCTTTCCCGCCGCCAAACAGCAGGAGTGGGGGATCATTCTTTACCGCGGCATCACGCGCAAGACCGAAGACTCCTTTTGGCCGCACGTTTCCTACAAAATCGAGGGGCGCCTCGGCCAGGCCGCGACCCTGTATGGGCTGGAAGGAATTTCTCCCGGCCACAGCATCGAACTGATTCCTTATGGCGTGATGCGAGGATTTCGCGCCCTCGACACGCGCGACTCTAAAAATCCCTATTTTCAGAAAGCGACGGCTCAAGGCCAGCCCGGCATGGATGCGAAGTTTGTCATTCACGACCGCTTCGTGGTTGATATGACCGCGAATCCTGACTTCAGTCAGGTCGAATCCGAGGACCCGCAGATTACGGTCAACCAGCGCTACGCGGTGTATTTTCCCGAAAAGCGTCCGTTCTTTCTGGAGAACGAGGATTTTTTCCGTACGCCAATCGACCTGTTTTTCACGCGTAATATTGGCGATCCCTCAGCCGGAATCCGCCTGACTGGAAAAGACGGTCCGTATTCCGTGGGATTGATGGCGGCGGACGATCGCAGCCCCGGCCTCGCCGTGCCCGACAACACTCAGTTCTCCGGCATTCGTTCCTATTTCACGGTCGCGCGCGTGAGCCGCGACATCTTTCGCCAGTCGAGTGTGGGTGCTCTCTATACCGATTGGGAGTGTCCGACGACCGGAGAATTCAACCGCATCGGTGGCGTCGACACGCACTTGAAATTCAATCCCAACTGGACGCTCGACGGCCAGGCCGTGACCAGTTCGAGCAATCTCAGCTTGGATTGCGAAGCCAATCTTTACCCCTTCAGTTCCGGCAATCGTGGCAACAACAATTACTATGCCGGTCCCGCCGAAAAACTCGAACTGCATCGCGACGGCCTGCACTTTTCCTACGACGGCATTTACAACGACATCAGCCCCGGCTTTGTGTCGGTGCCGGGATTCATCAATCGCACCGATATCCGCGAGACGACGCAGGTTGTGGACTACCGCTTTCGTCCGAAGAAAGGCTGGATTGTCGACTGGGGGCCTTCCATGTCGGTGCAATATGACTTTGACCACAGAGGACTGCGCCTCGACACGGACTATTCGCCTTACATTGCAATCCTGGGCCGCGGGCAAACGGTCATCTATTTGAGGCCATTTGAAGAAAAGCGTGAGCGGTTGCGCCCGCAGGACTTCTGCTTCTATGGATATTCGGTGTATTGCGGAAGCCCAAACGCCGGTAATCTCGACTATCACGAGCACACGAGCGGGGCCAGTTTCCAAACCGGCTATTTCAAGAAGGCGACCGTCGGGGCCGGCTATTACTGGGGAAACGGCGTCAACTTCGAAGCCGTGCCAGTCGTAACCCCGGTTATCGCGCCGTACAATCAGCCGTTCGTAGCGAGAGAGGACACCGCTTCCGGAACGCTGACACTCCGGCCAATTAAACCGTTGAAGATTGAAAATGTTTATCTGTTCGAGCGGTTGCGGACCACGGGCAGCGCATACTCGGCCCTCGCGCCGCAGTTTCCAGGTTCAGGTCGCGGCATCTTCAACGATCACATCCTGCGCAGCAAATGGAACTGGCAATTCACTCCGCAACTTTCGGTGCGGCTGATCTTGCAATACAACGCGCTGCTCGCGGGGACGCCGGGTGTTGGATCGCCATACACGTACCTGCCGACTCAGAAGCAGTTCAACACCGACTTCCTCATTACCTATCTCGTGCATCCTGGCACGGCGATCTACCTGGGCTACAACAGTGACTTGCAGAACCTGGACGTAGTCCCGAAAACTCTAACGTCGCCCGGCTCTGTCACGAATACCGCCAATGGCTACCTCAACGACAGCCGCCAGTTCTTTGTGAAAGTCAGTTATCTGTTTCGGTTCTGAAAGAGTCTGTCGGCTGTCGGTCTTCAGTCCGCAAAACATCTCCGGCGGTTCACTGAATTCCCTTGACGGCGGTGTCAAGCGTGCTTTACATTCAGCATGTCAAGCATGCTTGACTCGGAGATGCTGATGGACGCCAACAATAAACGCTATCTGAAGGAATTTGGCGGTGCGATGGCCGCCTACTCGGTGATGGTTCCCATTTCGATGTGGATGTTGCGGGGCCACGAGCACACGGCGCTGGGATACGGCATTGCGTTCCTCCCAATGATCCCTTCGGCGCTGGCCCTGTGGGCGTTCATGCGAATGTTTCGCGGGCTCGACGAACTACAGCGGCGGATCCAACTGGAGGCGGTCGCCTTCAGCTTCCTGGCCACTTGCCTGATTACACTGACCTGGGCGTTTCAGCAGAACGCCGGACTGCCGCGGTTTGATGTGAGTTGGGTTGCTCCGCTTCTGATCCTGCTGTGGGGGCTGGGCGTAGGCATCGCCAAGCGGAGGTACGAGTGAAAAATAGCGTGCGCGATCTACGCGGGCAGTTGAACTGGACTCAGGCTGACCTAGCAGAGAAGCTGGGCGTCTCGCGCCAGACCGTCAATGCGATCGAGACGGAGAAATACGATCCCAGCCTGCCGCTGGCGTTCAAGATTGCGAAGATCTTCCGCAGGCCGGTCGAGGAAATATTCAAGGCGTAAGGACTTTTCTTAAAATCCACCCCGGCATCCTGAGCGAAGCCAAGGAACTGTGTAGTTGACCGCGCGAGTGCAATAGGTCCTTCGCTTTGCTCAGGATGACATTCCACGCAAATATCGCGTATTTTCGGGACCCAACGCCAGCAGGCAGCCCTACTTCGGGTACCAATCCAGCAGCCGCACCTCGATGCCAGTCCCTTCCAATCCCTTTTGAAAGACCGCGAGATCTGAGCCGCGGTAGTGGTAGGGGATCACAATCTTTGGGTGGAAGGCTTTGACCGCGTCCGCAGCCTCTTCCGGCGGCATGGTGTAGGGCAGATTCATGCACACGAACGCTACGTCGATGTTTTTGAGCGCGCGCATCTCGGGGACGCCTTCGGTGTCGCCGGAGAAGTAGAAGCGCTTGCCGCCGTAGGTGAGGACGTAGCCGTTGCCTCGTCCCTTGTCGTGAAAGAGTTTTCCGGGAGCGGGGCCGCGTTTCAGGTTGTAGGCGGGGATCGCCTCGATGGTCCAGCCCTGCCAGGTCTTTGTTTCTCCGTTAGCGATCGGCTTGGCGGTGGTCACGGTCTGGACGACTGCGGGGGCCGCCAGAATCTCCGTGTTCGGATTGCTGGCGTCCTTGATCGAGTCGGGGTCCATGTGGTCCCCGTGAATGTCGGTGATCAGGATGAGGTCGGCCTTAGGAAGTCCCGTGAACTTCACTGGCTTGGCGGGATCGAGATAGATCTTCTTTCCTCGCGCCTCGATCAGTGTGGTGGCGTGGGTCAGAGGAGTGATCTTGACCGGACCGGCCGAGGTGGGAAAGACTTGCGGTTCGGCCGCTGCATGCGCCAGCGACGCCAGCGCAAACGGAAACGCGAAAACAGAGCAGAAAAGAATCAGGGTTGCTTTCATGGTGATCCTCGCAACGATGCATTGCACTCCAGAAATATACGCTCCCCTGTCCATCGCTCTAGTTTCAGGAGGTATATTATATAGTTATAGATTTCATTATACTATAGTATACTATTCGTGCTATGGCGCTTAGTATCAAGAGCATGGAAGCAGAACGATTGGCTAGGGAGATCGCGGCAAAGACCGGAGAATCTTTGACGGGCGCTATCCAAAAGGCCTTGGAAGAACGCCTTGATCGGCTCCGCAACCAGCGTCGAAGTCAGATACTCGCGAACCAATTGGAGGAAATCCTTAGCCGCGTTGACCAGTTACCCATTCTGGATTCCCGCAGCGCAGACGAAATCCTGGGTTACGACGAGCACGGGCTTCCACGTTGATTCAAGAATATGGTCATTGACACGTCCGCCCTCGCAGCCATCTTTTTCGCCGAGCCGGAGCGTCAGAAATTCCTCGCTGCTATCACTACAGCTGGAAGCCGCCTCGTATCTGCGGCGAGCGTGCTCGAAACTGGAATCGTCCTGGAAGCCCGACAAGGAGAAGCAGCGGGCCGCGAGTTCGATCTCTTCGTCGTCCGTGCCAGTCTCCAGATCGTGCCCGTGGACGCTGAGCAAGCCGACCTCGCCCGATCCGCCTGGCGCAGGTACGGGAAAGGCCGCCACCCAGCGGGCCTCAATTTCGGCGACTGTTTTTCGTATGCCCTGGCCAAATTCTCCGG
>Ga0209890_10000729_pt1 | contig 15235 bp, 18 predicted proteins | sample OrgsoiDNA2013049_FD_185799 | JGI IMG/M metagenome (GOLD analysis project Ga0209890, IMG submission 185799) | Permafrost soil microbial communities from the Arctic, to analyse light accelerated degradation of dissolved organic matter (DOM) -... | ecosystem: Environmental > Terrestrial > Soil >...
CTGCCGTGCCCACATGCCTGCGCAATTGACGACGTACTCGGTCTTGATGTCGCCGTGCGCCGTGCTCACGCCGCTGACCCGGCCGCGCTCCTGCATCACCCCGAGCGCCGGCACGCCTTCGAAGATTTTTACGCCGCGCAGGCGCGCACCCTTGCCCAACGCCATCGTGACATCGACCGGATTGACGCGCCCGTCCTCCTTGACGTAGAAGCCCGCCTCCATGCCGTCGGTGCTCGCCAACGGAAACAGGTCCTTGACCTCCCGCGGCGAGAGCTCATGCACGTCGACCCCGCAGTAGCGGTTGAACGCCGCCACGCGCCGGTACTCCTCGAGCCGGCCCTTGTCCGCGGCCACCTCGATGAATCCGATCGGCGCGAAGCCCGTGGCCTGGCCGGTTTCCGCTTCGAGGCGGCTGTACAGGTCGCGTGTGTATTTGCGCATCTCGGTGGACGTTTCCGAGGTCGACCCGAAGGTCACCATCAAGCCGGCCGCGTGCCAGGTGGTGCCCGAGGTCAGACGGTCGCGTTCCAGAAGAACGATGTCCTTCCAACCCATCGCCGCCAGGTGATAGGCGACGGAGGTGCCGATCACGCCGCCGCCGATGACGATGACGCGAGCATGCTTGGGAATGGATTTGTCGTTCACTGCGCCCCCCGGGGCCGTTAGGGTGTGAGGCCGCATGGTATTGGAGCGCCGGACGATAGCGCAATGCGTTTCACACACAGCCCCGCACGGATCGCCGAGGCGTCCGCGCTTGGCCTAACTCATCGCCTTGGGGATCAGGGTCGGCAGCTTGATGGTCTGGTCGAGCTGCTCGCCCCCCAGGAATTTCATGATCTCATCGCCCTGCGCCAAGGCGTCGCGCCGCCCAAGCGCGATGAGTTCCTGCGTGAAGCCCGCTTCGAACATCAGATAGCTCGCGAGTTGCGCACCGGCCGCGCCGCGCGCGCCGATCACGCGCATCAAGGCGCGCAGAGTGCGCGGCATGCTGCGGATGTGGCGTGCGGCGATGACGGTCAGATCCTTGCTGGGCGCGATCATCAGCGTGGCGACCTTGTGCAAGTCCGGTACCGCCTGGGGCGCCACGTCCGCCACGTGGTTCAGTCGCGCCACGTGCTCGATGTTGGCATAGATCTGATCCATGAACAGCGTGTCGAGCATGTAACCGAACAGTTGCCCGGGTGAGGGAGAGGCGCTGCGGTTCTGCGCCGCGCCGCCGGCGTAGCGCTCGGCGCGCACCCCGATGATCAACAGGCGATCAGCGCCCAAATGGATGGCAGGACTCAAGGGCCATAACTGGCGCTGCGCGCCGTCGCCGTAATGTTCTCCATCGATCATCACCGGCGGGAACAAGAACGGTATGCCCATGCTGGCCATCAAATGATCCAGCGACAACGCGTGGCGCCGGCCGATGCGCTGCTGGCGCCGCCACTCCCCGACGTTGCTGTGGCCGTCAAAAAATGCCACCGAGGCGGCACTGCTGTAGCTGGTTGCGCAAAGCGCGAGCGCGCGCAATGCGCCCTCGCGGATGCTCCGCTGCAGGTTGTCCCATTTGATATTGCACTCGAGCAATTCGCGCAGCGGATTATTGTCAAATAGAGCACGCGGCGGCTGCATGAGATAACCGCCCGTCATCAGCGACAGGCCCCAGTGAAGACCGGAGCGCAGCATGCTGAGCGCGTCGGCGCGAAACACCTGGTCGATATGAAAGCCGGCCCACACGGACTCGAGCGTCGCCACAGCGCGCTGCCAGCGAAATGCCTCGGTCGCGAGCACCGTGGCGGCGACCGCGCCGGCGGAGGTTCCGACGATAATGGGAAAGGGATTGGGCGCATGCGGCAGCAAGTCCGCGATCGCACGCAGCACGCCCACCTGATAAGCCGCGTGCGCTCCGCCGCCGGGCAACACCAGAGCGACGGAATTGCCGACTGCGGCCCGCGAGGCGGAATACGGCCGGACGTCCATATCTTAAAGATACACCCAATCCATGCATGTCCGACCCGAACGGAAGTCTCGGTTTTGACCGCGTATTAACGCCTTTTTTCCCCGCGCCGCGATTCCTTAAGTCACCGCGATCCACACTGGCCAGCATGGGACTGACCGTTGTAGAACGGCCCCATGCTGGCCGGCTCGCACAGCCGGGCGATCACGGCACCGGCTCAAATGAAGTGCCGAGTGCGCGGTCGGCCGCCTTGCGAATCTCGTGCATGCCCCATACCGCGATACGCTCGCACTCTTCTGCAATCGCCGCGGCTTCCTGGCGCGTGAGACCCTCGATGCTGAAACTCATCACGGTGGCGCCGTTGCTCGCGACGAAGCGGCCCGTGCGCGATGCCTCGTCGTAGGCATAGGAAAATCCCGATTGGCGCACGGTCATTGAGGTGGCCGGGTCGCGGTTGCCGCGGATGGGCAACAGAAGCGATCTGACTGCCGCGGTATCGTCGAGACGTGCCTTCGTCAGAACGATTTTGAGCCGGTCTCTCATCGAACCCTCATCCCCGCAAGACCGGCGGGCCCGTGCGGGCCCCGATTTCAATGACGCTTAGGTCTTGTTCGGATTCAATTCGCTGATGCTTCTTTGCCATGATGCGTGGATCGAGGATGCGGACTCGGTAAGGTGACGACGATGTAGGCGGCGATGGCCGAGATGTGCCGGTGCCACGCGGTTCCGGTCTGTATAGGAAACTGGATGGATGCCTGCCACGATCCGGCCGATGCATTGCTTCCGCTACGCTGCATATTTTGCCCCCCTTGGCTCTATCTACCTAAGGAACTATGCGTGATCGATATTGTTGCGATCGCCGGTTGACTGCAACAGCTCCGGCGCGAAATCACGCCATCCGTCGCAAGCCGAAAAAAGTTATGTCAACGGTGACGCCCTAGGGGGTCCCGGCGCGCGGATCATAAGCGAGTGAGCACTTGCCGAACTCACTGCCACTCCCTCAATTTCCGCATCGCCGGGTCGCCCGATATTCGGGCGATCCGGGAATCCAGGCAACGCCGCTTATTCGCGAATGTCGCGTATTTCGCAGACTGCGAGGCGATATGTCACATGGGCTGCCGAGCGGGTAGCGGCCTATCGACCCTCTACGCACCATCGCCACTGGCCAATTTGGGGAGGCGAATCAATGGAGGAGGCCTTGCCAGGCTGCTACTCGGGCGGCTTCACCTTGCGCGGCAGCGCCTTGTAGCGCAGGTCCGAAGTGAAGGCTCTAAAGGCGCGCGTCTCCGCGGCTCCGAACGCGCGCGCAACGCTCATCGCCTGTGGATCGGCTTATTTAGTGCGCCAGTTCTTCTGATCCCAAACTATGACCAATATAAAAAACCCGAAAATTCCGATAGTTTCATACCAAGCGAGCGCATCCATGTGAATTCCCCTTCTGCTTCGTGATTCCCGATCGAGGCGAATAACATGATTAACGATGGCAAGTGTTGCTCCGCATGCAGCCCAAGCGAAATGCGTAGTTCCACGTAGCGCTCCGCAGGCCGATCTTAAGGTGCGCGCACCTACGATTTCCCTTTGCCCCACTGGTCCATGCGTGTTCCGCAATCCGGGCAGGTCCATCCACCCCAAAGGGACTCGGTGAGCTTCAACGACATCCTGCGCGGAGCTTGTTCGCGGCCGCATTGGGGACAGGGCACCTTTCGCAGCAACCCCTTGCCCTGCACCATGTCCCAGACCGAATTCAGGTTGATACCCCATTTGCCCGACCGGCCCGCCGTGTCAGTGGCGATGGTCAGCACGATGCCGCTGAGCACTGCGGTAATGATGGCGACGAACAGAAATATCATGCAGCCCATCCATAGACCCGGCGCGTCCCGCCGGCCGAGGACCTATTTTAGCTCTGGACTGACCGTCGCGGCATGAGCGGTCTTAGAGACCGCTGTCCCAATCGGGCTCATCGCGGCGCCAAATGGCCGCGCACAGCCGCGCCGCCGCGATCAATGCAATGGTGACTCCGATCGACACCAGCCACGGCGGCGGAAACTCGTACATCCCGAACAAATTGAGGTTCAGGCACGCCGCAATAACTGCAACGCCAACCGCAATCGAGATGAACGCAATAGTCGCCCTGGGACTGCGCTCGGGCAACAAATCGGACGAATAGGCTCCCGAGACGAGGTAGGGGATCCAGGCCAGAAACACGTTGATGATGACCAGCAAGGCAAATCCGCGTCCCTGGAAACGAAAGTGCGGAGCAAATCCACCGGGCCGTCCCCAGACAACGAGTACCGATGCCAGACCCAGCGCAAAGTGCGCAATCACCAGTCGGCGGACATTCGCAAACACCGGGGCATCGCCTCCCGCACGCATTTTGCCTATGCGGGTGATTATGCCTGAGTTTTGAAATTCAAAACTCCGCCGTTCCCGAACCCCGCGCCGGCCGGTGTGTTCCTCTCGATCCCGCCGCCAGCCGCGGGTCATCGCAATCACCAACCGCGACGAAGCCCGCTTCGATGCGCTCATTGCCGAATACCGCCTGCAACGCGCGATCGGCATGTTGTAACGCACAAGAATCCCGTCCGGACCCTGCGCCCGGCTCGGTTTCTTGATAGTCTTCCGTATGGCTAACAATGTCGAGCGCAAGCCCGCGGCGCCACCCAATAAAGGCTTCAGCTGGAAGGACATGTTGATCAAATTGGCCATTGCGATCGCCGTATTCAATGTCATCGCGGCGCTCGTGACTTGGTATTTCGTCCTGCCGGGCCTCAAGCGCTGATCGAATCGTTCGCGGCCGGCATCGAATGCTCGTCGAAGCTGTTATATTTACCCGCTCAATCCAGACCAGGAGTCGACCATGACTGTGTTCAAACCTCTGTTGCTGATCTGCTCTCTCGCACTGTCCGGCGCCGCGCTGGCCCAAGACGCCTCCGTGATGATCTCCTCGCCCGCGGACGGCGCCAAGCTGAGCACCACTGCGCCGACCACGGTGACCTACGAGGTGGTACCGGGACCCAAAGGCGATCACGTTCATCTCTACGTGGATAACGGCGAGGCCAAGGTTCTGCGCCAGTTGAAGGGCACCGCGACGGTGGACGCGCTAAAGGCCGGACCGCACACGATTTGCATCAAGGTCGTCGACAAGAGTCACACTCCGATCGGCGTCGAGAAGTGCATCAAGGTCACCGCCGGTTGAAGCCGGCTTCGGCGGGACGCGGCTGAGACGGCACCGGGCGTGGACCTGCAGGATCTCGGGTACGCGCTGACCCAGGTGGTCCACAATCTGGGCGCCGTCTCGGTCACGGGCGCCGCCGCCGCCGCGCGCGGACTGAAGCTTGCCGAGCCGCGGACCGCGCAAAGGGTCCTCGCGGCTTGGGTGCTGGGCGGCTGGGCGGCCCAAGCGGCAAGCGGCGTGTCCTTCGGCGCCATCAGCTACTTGAGCTACGGACGCTTTCCCGACATCCACGGCATTGCCATCGGTGCGCTGATGCTCAAGATGGCGTGCGCCGCCGCCGGATTCCTTGTGGCCGCGCTATACCTGGCGCGCGAGGCCGGCTGGTCGGGGCCGGGCCGGCAGCGCGCCTGGACCGTGCAGCTCGCCTTGGCGCTCACCGCGCTCGCCTCGGCGGCCTTTCTGCGCTGGTTTTCGTAGCACAAGCGCTGTGCGGCGCTTGTTCGGCAGTTTCCCGCGGCCGCCGGCTCAGGGCGGCGTGCCGCCCTCGCTGTAGCCGTCTTCCGCGCCGCTGACATTGAACATCGCGGAAGTGATTCGTCCTGCAAACAGCACCGCAAGCAGCGCGGTGAGCGCCAATAATTCCGACCACTCCATGTTGTGGTTGTAAAGACCGATGAAGATTTCCCGAAGCACGAAGGCAATGCCGACCTCCGCCAGTACCCGCAGGCGGATGCGATGAAACTCCAGATAATCCGTGAAGGTGCGGAACAGCTCGATCAGCACGAACACCGACAGTACGTCGATCACCAGGTCGCGCGCTACGCTGTCGATCAGTCCATGGGAAAGGGTGTGCGAAGGAATGCCGTCTCGCACCATGCGGATGCCTCCCATGATGTCGAAAATCAGGCCCACGACGGCGCCGACCAAGGTCACCAGCATAATGAAGACCAGGATGGCGACGATGCTGTCCAGAATCCGGCGATAGACCTCCAATGTTTTGATTTTCACCAAACGGTTACCCTCCCCCCAAACCCGGGCGGAGAGGTCAGATCTACGAGAGCTTGTCGGGATGCAGCGGGGTGTGCGGGCACTTTTCAAGCATAGCAGAAATCATCACCCTCGAAATCGACTCGCCGCCGCGGAAGCAATCCCGCGGCGGCGTGAGGTTTAATGTCCACCAAACCGGTAGCCGATGCCGACCCCGAACAGGAACGGGTTGATGTGCAGGGTCGAGATCCTGACCTGGCCCGGCAGGTACAAATCGGACCCCAGCACGACATACTTGACGTCGGCAATCGCATATCAGTGATCGCGAATCTTGTAATCGAATCCCGCCTGCGCCGCGGGCCCGACGCTGGTGGAGTTGAGCTTCAGCGCGGAAATTATATTTTGCGGTGAGGACCGGCGGTAAATGCTTGAAGGTGCCGATCTTGGTACCGCTCACATAGACGTCCTGAGTCTGCGGATAGGTGAGCACCAATTCCGCCGACCAGTGAGGCGTAAAGAAGTATTCGAAATCCAGGTCCGGCAGCCACTTGTTGTTCATGTACACGGCATTCGCCGGCAGCAGGCCGTTAACGGCATCCGAATTATTCTCGGGAGCCAAGTACACCGCCCGCAGGCGAACTTCCCAAGGGCCGTCATCATCGGCACGGACCACGCTCATCGCCAGCAGTCCCGTAACCCCCGCTGCGACCGCCGCGATCTTGAAGCTAGTTTTCACAACACACCCTCCTTGTATCGTTTCGGAAGCAGATTAATTATATTTTCATTAGTCCAGTCGATGACATCCGTAGTTTCCGCAGATTTTGCGGCAAGCCCTTCTGCAGTCGGAACCGGAACGATATAAGGCGATTTGCCGTCGTGCGAGAGCGGTCCATTCCGGGTGCTGGACGGTTGGTTTTGCAGTCGTCGATGGCGGATGCTAGGTTCAGGGATGGATGACGAGCAACAAGCTGGCGCGGTGGAGCTTGACGCGCGACGGCGCGGTGTGTCACCGCCGGTGACGCGCCGGATTTGGATCGGTGAACAGGCTTCGCTCGCCGAGCTCCACGCCGTGCTGCAAGTCGCTTTCGGCTGGAGCGACGAGCACCTCTACGCCTTTCAGATTCGCGGCTGGCAATTCGGCGACCCGTCCCGCGCAATCGAGTTGGCGCTCGCCGGCGGTGGCGTCGATATTGCGCTTACCGCCTTTGGGTTTGAAATCGGCGAACCCTTTCTCTACCAGCAGTACAACCTGTTCGTCCCCTGGGAGATTGATTGCCGGCGCCGCGTCGGGAAATGGCCGCTTCAAAGCAACCATATCAGCACCCCGAATGTCTCAGATTGGCCTGCGAGTCACTCCAATTTTCATTGTGTGAGTCGGATATACGGTACATCAATGGCTTATGGTTGATTTTTGCACCGTTGTAACCGATTCCGATATATCTCAGAAGCCGCGATCACAGAATGTGTTTTAGGCTGGTCAGAGTACTCGGACACACACGCACATAGACACATTTAACCGTCGCGCATATACTCACACCTCCCAATTCTCTAACGTGAAGACTGTGAGATGGCAAGGAAAAAAGTGACTGTACCGGTGTCCAAGCGGGCGTTGCTTGCGCGACTGAATCGCAAGCTTGTCGCTGATTTGGAGACCGTCAAGAGAACCCGCGATAATACGCGGGCGCGGCAGGATCTCGGCGAGTTTTACGTGGTGGACGAGCAAATTAACGGAATCGTCGAACACGATATCGACCTCGAAGACTTCGCACGCAAGCGCGGCGTGCTCGCTAAACACGAGCATCTTGCCGATGGTTGAGCGCCGCCGGTTCCCATTCGGGCGTTGGTAGCGGGGGCGTGATTCGGCATTCTAACAGCCAGCCCTGCTACGAGGTCTTCTTCGATCCGAAGAAGGGGGAATAGCCTATTGGCAAGCGAACCTTAGACGCCCCGAAAGCGTGCCGACATTTCGAAAGCTCGAGCGAACGCGATGGCGCTGCATTCAGGGCAATTTTCCGTAGTAGCGTATAGGCACGCTTGATGTCATTGCCTCGTCGTACGTGAGCTCCCGCAACCCCGCGGGATAGCCGTTCTGTTGCAAAATGAAGGCCATGATCGCGACGTACAAATCGGGCGGTAGGCTGCCGGGCGTCGCCGAAGGCATCAACTTCGCCACGAAATTGAAGATGTCGCTGACATGAAAATCGTAACTCGGGTCGGCAAATTCCGCACCCTTCAGCGCCGGCCCGGAATAGCCGCCAGGCTGCCCGTCGAGCGCCGGACCGTGACACGACGCGCAGTTTTGGATGTAGCCAAGGAGGCCCTTCTTCGCTTGTTCCTTAGTGTAAAGCGCCGGAGGAGCGCCGAGGTTTTTATCGACGGGCTGCGGCGTTGTAACGTCCGCCACTTTAAGGAGATTTCCCTCGGGCGATGAAGTGGACCCTGTTTGAATATAAATCGCAGGCTGCAGATGCAGGTTCGCCACCCACGCAGAACTGCGGGCGACGTCGGTCGTAAACGATACCGATGCCCCGGCGCGGTGCGCGAGTACCGCAATGAACAAAAGCGCGACTATTTGACCGTGGCGTTGGCGATTGTTAAAGAGCGAAGACATAGAGGTGCCCACCTCTCGGAATCGATTTGACCTGCGGATCGTTGGCCATTTGACCGCCCCAGATCGGACCCGCACCACCCCAACCGGCCCATACCGCCACGTACTGCTTGCCGTCCACCATATAAGTCGTGGGAACACCGATAATCCCGGAACTCAATTGTGGGCTGGTCCAGAGCACTTTGCCGGTCTTGGCCTCGAACGCCATGAAATGACCATCGGTGCTGCCGCTGAACATCACCCCACCGGAAGTTGCCAGTGTCGCGCCTGACCAGGGCAGATGAGTTTCATACTGCCAAACCTGTTTGCCGGTATCGAGGTCAACTGCCTGCACCGATCCCCAGTGATCGTCAGTCGGATCGTGCTTGACCTCGAAGGTTTCCTCGAGGAACGCGAGTCCCGCCTTGTACGCCACTGGCGGCGCACCCTTGATATCCATGCAGGCGTGCTGCGTCGGGATGTAGGCCATCCGCGTCTGCGGATCGATGGAGATTGGCCACCAGTTCTTGCCACCCAGGAAGCTCGGGCATGCGAAGACCTGCTTGTCGACGGTCGGCCGCATCTCCGGGTCGGATTGGGGTACCCCATTCTTCATGCCGACGATGGCGGTCGCATGTACGAACGGTTCTGCGTAGATCAGTTTGCCGTTGGTCCGGTCAAGCGCATAAAACCAGCCATTGCGATCTGCGTGCACGAGCGCCTGGTACGCCTTGCCCTGATACGTGAGGTTCGTCATCACCGTCTCATTGACACCGTCGTAGTCCCATGTGTCGTTCGGTGTCCACTGGTAGTACCACTTCAGCTTCCCGGTGTCCGGATCCAACGCCATCACCGAGTCCGTGTACAAATTATCGCCCGTGCGCGTCGTGGCGAGCCATGGACCGGGGTTGCCTACACCCCAGTAGAGCGTATTGGTCGTGCGGTCGTAGGTGCCAGTGATCCACGGACTACCGCCGCCAGTCTCGTAAGCTCCCTTCGGCCACGTGTCGCCCCCCGGTGTCCCAGGTGCCGCCGTCGTGTAGGTCTTCCACTCGACCTTACCCGTTATCGCGTCCAAGGCGACGATGAATCCCCGCACACCGTACTCGCCGCCGCCGTCCCCTATGATCACTTTGCCGTTGACTACCAGCGGTGCACCGGTGATGGCGAATCCGACGCCCGGGGGCGAAAGTTCCATATCCCATTTGACGTTACCGGTCCCCGCCTCCAGGGCCACGACGTGATTGCTGAGAGTGCCCATGTAGACGAGATCACCGTACAGCGCAACCCCGCGGTTGACGACATCGCAACACACGGTCTTCAGTGCTTTCTTGTCGAGTGGGTATTCGTACTGCCACAGCACCTTGCCGTCGGTCGCGTCCATCGCAATCACGTGGTCCATCGGCGTAGTGACGAACATGTACTTACCGTTCACAATTGGCGCCGCTTCGTGACCTTGATTCAAATCACTTTTGTGATCGAATGCGATCTTGAGCTTGCCCACGTTGGCGGTATTGATTTGGTCGAACGGGGCGTACCCCGTACTCTCATAGTTCCGCCTGTACATCAACCAGCCCGTGTCTTGCTGCGCACTGACCAGGCGCTCCGTAGTGACCGCCTGGTACTCCGCCGCCCCATGGCAGAGCAGCGGTATCAGGACCATCGCAGTCAAAACCCAGCCGCCCCGCATAAACTCAGCGGCGCACCTGCCCACATTATTATTCGTATCCAAGTGGAACTCCCTCCCCGGTTGATATCGCCTAAAAGAACCCCAGCGCCTTGGTACTGTAGCTCACGAGCACATTCTTTGTTTGCTGGTAGTGGTCGAGCATCATCTTGTGCGTCTCACGGCCCATACCCGATTTCTTGTAGCCGCCAAAGGCCGCGTGCGCGGGATATGCGTGGTAGCAATTAGTCCAGACTCGTCCCGCCTGGATTCCGCGGCCAAATCGGTAGGCGAGGTTGAGATCGCGCGTCCACACGCCGGAACCCAAGCCGTACGGGGTATCATTGGCGATTTCCAGCGCTTGCTCCGGAGTATCGAACAAGGTTACCGACACGACCGGTCCGAAGATTTCCTCCTGAAAGACGCGCATCTTGTTGTGTCCTTCGAGCACGGTCGGCTCGATATAATAGCCCCCCGCATTGTCGCCTGCTAGCTTATTGGCCGCTCCGCCGGTCAGGACTTTTGCACCTTCCTTCTTGCCGATGTCGATGTAGCCCAGAATCTTCTCGTATTGCTCGCTCGAGGCCTGTGCGCCAATTTGCGTGCTCATATCAAACGGGTCGCCCTGCCGGATCTTTTCGACGCGCTTGATCGCGCGCTCCATGAAGCGTGTATACATCGACTTTTGCACGAGCGCGCGCGACGGGCAGGTACAGACCTCGCCTTGGTTCAACGCGAACATCGCGAATCCCTCGAGTGCTTTATCGACGAAATCGTCGTCCTCCCGCAGCACATCTTCGAAGAAGATGTTAGGCGATTTACCGCCAAGTTCGAGAGTCGCCGGTATGAGATTTCCGGCCGCGTATTGCATAATCAAGCGCCCCGTGGTCGTCTCCCCAGTGAAGGCGATTTTCGCGATACGCGAACTCGATGCGAGAGGTTTACCGGCCTCGAGTCCAAAGCCGTTCACGACGTTCAGCACGCCGGGAGGCAGGATATCCTGGATGAGTTCGGCTAAGACCAAAAGCGACATCGGTGTCTGCTCGGCGGGTTTGATCACGACCACATTTCCCGCAGCAAGCGCGGGCGCGAGCTTCCAAGCCGCCATCAGAATCGGGAAATTCCACGGAATGATTTGACCCACCACGCCCAGCGGTTCGTGATAGTGGTAGGCCACCGTGTCCTCGTCCAGTTCGCCGAGCGATCCTTCCTGTGCACGCACACAGCTCGCGAAATACCGAAAGTGGTCGACCGCGAGCGGCATGTCGGCGAGATTGGTCTCGCGAATCGGTTTGCCGTTGTCATACGTTTCGACGGCGGCTAGGAACGGAAGGTATTGCTCCAGGCGGTCGGCGATACGATTGAGAATCCGTGCGCGGTCGGCGACCGGCGTTCGACCCCAGCTTCCGGCAGCCGCATGCGCGGCGTCGAGCGCGAGTTCCACGTCCTCGGCCTGCGAGCGGGGAATTTGGCAAATCACTTGTCCCGTCGTCGGCGAAATGTTGTCAAAATATGTCCCTTTGACAGGACTGACCCACTTGCCGCCGATGAAATTCTCATACCGGCCGCGCAAGGGCACTTTGCGCTCGAGCGTTTTAAGATGTGCCGTAAATGAGGCGCTTTCGCGCATGCCGCCGCTGCTTCCATCGCCAGCAGGCCGGACTAAGGCAGAATTCATAGACTTCTCCGTTTCTTTAGTTGCCTGATTTGGCTGACGCGACGCGCCAGGCCCCCGACACTACTGGAGCAAGCATCGTGCCAATGCAGGTGGTGCGAGGCGAGACACGGGATCCTCCGCCCCTAGCATGAAGATCACCAAGGGCTTTTGGGTGCTATTGCTGGGCAACATTGAATGCATCGGCAGCAGCCGATCGCCCAGGTCCCGCGGGCCGCCCGCGTGGGGCGTGTCATATTCGTGACAGATCTTCACGGATTGCTTGACACAGTCTTGGCCGAGGCGTTTATAGGTAACCTCAGCGGGCTGGATGCCGAAGCTAATGAAAGCTGATCCGAAGAGCGGCCGGCGGGTTCTATGAAGTCGGTACGACCGCATGCGGATCTCGTTGAGCGCGTTGCCAGTCACGAGCGAGCCGCCGATCCTTTGGACGCACAAGTGACGCCCATCGTCGATGGCTCCTGGCGTCGCTGCTTGAACGAATTCAAGCTCGATCCGACGCGCGACTACGAGCCCTTGGTGCTCGATCAAAGCCGGCTCAAGGAATTGCACGCCGCACACGAAGAGTTAGTGCAGATTGCACGCGCGGAAATGGACTCTTTATACGACCAGATCGCGGGCTCTGGCTACGCGCTGCTGCTCGCCGACACACAAGGCGTGATTCTCTGCGAAAAGGTCGATCCTTTACTGAAGAATATTTTCGGGCGGGCGGGACTGATCGTCGGCGCGGACTGGAGCGAGCGACGCGAGGGGACCAATGGGATCGGCACGTGCTCCGCCGAATCGCGGCCGATTACCATCCATCAAGACGATCATTTTCGCTCCCGTCATGTTGCGCTGTCGTGCTCGGCGGCGCCGATTCATGACTGGAACGGGCAGCTGATCGCCGTGCTCGATGCGTCGTGCGTCAATGCCAGTGGACCGCGCGAGTCGCAAATGCACACGGTTGCACTCATCAACACCTCTGCGCGGCTGATCGAGAAATGCCTATTCTTGCGGCATTACCGCGCGGAGTCGTTGCTGCGCTTCCATCACCGGCCGGAGTTCGTCGATTTACTGCACGACGGTGCGATCGCCGTCGCCCAGGACGGCACCATCGTCGCTGCCGACACGACCGGGCTCAAATTGCTGGGTGCAAAGGACCGCAGGGACTTGATCGGCTGCTCGATCGCCGAGATTTTCGACATGTCCTACGATGAGCTGTTGGCGAGCGCGGGGGCGGGCCGGCGCGCGATGTGGGAATTGCACGACAACCGCTTCGGACGCCGCTATTACGCGAGTCTCGTGGGAGCCGGTGCACATGGGTCGCACCCGGCCGCGCCGCCGAGCGTACCGCGCACAACCGCGCACGCCACACGCGACGATGCGCACCGTGCCATGACCTTGGCGGATCTGGCGGGAGAGGATCCGCAGATGCTGCACAATCTACGCAACGCACGGCGCATCGCCGACAGCAACATCTCCGTCGTGATCCTAGGACCCACCGGATCGGGGAAAGAAGTGTTTGCCAAAGCCCTGCACCTCGCGAGCAGCCGGGCGAAACATCCCTTCGTTGCGGTCAATTGTGCCGCCATTCCCGATACCTTGATCGAAAGTGAACTTTTCGGCTACTCGCGCGGCGCATTCACCGGCGCAAAGAGGGAAGGCATGCGCGGCCGTATCGCGCAATCGTCCGGCGGAACGCTGTTTCTCGATGAAATCGGCGACATGCCGCTCGCGGCCCAGACGCGCTTGCTGCGAGTCCTCGAAAACATGGAAGTGACGCCGCTTGGCTGCGAGGCACCCATCAAAGTCAATTTGCGCGTCATTTGCGCGTCGCATCAAAACCTACGCATCATGATGGGCCGTGGACAGTTCCGGGACGACTTGTACTATCGGTTGAATGGCATTTGCATGGAATTGCCCGCGCTTGCCTTACGCGCGGACAAAGAGGCGCTCATTTATAAGTGCATTGCCGAATCCATCGGCTCGAGACCCGTGTCGATCGAGGCGACCGCACTTGCAAAGCTGCTTGCATACGGCTGGCCCGGCAACATTCGTGAGCTGCGCAATACGATCCGCACCGCGATTGCAATTGGCGACAACGACTTGATACGCATCACCGACTTGCCCGTCGACATCCGGCACTATGCGCCTGCAGAGAGCAGGGCCGGAGAGAACATTAGCGCCTCGGAGCAAAAGCAAGTCTCGTTGGACGGCGCGGAACGTCAGGCGTTATTGCAGGTCATCGAACAACAGCACTGGAACATGACTCTGGTCGCCGGGCAATTGAAGATCAGCCGCAATACGCTCTACCGGAAGATCAAATATCATGCGATCCCAATCATGCGTGCGCGGCCCCGTGGCATTGCATACGTCGTCCGGGCGAGACATACTGATATCTGATTCACATACTCGAGGAGTGCCAAACATGAAATGGGAAACACCTGCGGCGATTGAAATACGATTGGGAATGGAAATTAATTCCTACGTTTCAGTGCGCTGAAGTCTCTGCGGCGGCGCCACCAGTATCTGGGGCGCTGCTGATCCACGGTCTTACTGTTCCTTTTTAATCGCCAGAGCGTGTTCATCCGTGTTCTCGGGGCGGCGGCCGGTGGCGGTTTTCCGCAATGGAATTGCGGCTGCCGTAATTGCCGCGGAGTACGCGACGGTTCCATAAAGGCAACCCCTCGAACGCAATCCTCAATCGCCGTCTCGAGCGATGGTAATCAGTGGGTACTTTGCAATACATTCCCCGATCTGCATCGCCAGATTGCCGCCAATCCGGTTCTGCAGCCACGTACCGGGGTCCGCGATACCCCGATCGCCGCCGTTCTGCTGGTTGACGGGCAGGTCGATCATACGATGGGCTTGTTGGTGCTGCGAGACTGCAGTGGGAGGAAGTCCAGCAGGCTCATGTACTGCTGTTTCCGGAGGGGATGGTCAAGCTTAATGCGAGCGCGGGGCAAATTCTCCTGCGCTGCGACGGCATGAGATCCATGGCGCAGATTGTTGCAGAGCTCGAGAACGCATACGCAACCACCGGCCTTGCCGCGGATGTCGAGGCGTTCCTGAAGTTCGCGAACGACAAGGGCTGGGTCGAGCGGGTCGACCGATGAGCGCAAAGGCCGCCGCGTTCGCTCCGGTCACGCCGCCGTTATGGCTCGTCGCCGAACTCACCTATACCTGTCCGCTGCACTGCCCGTTCTGCTCCAATCCCTTGG
>Ga0209890_10000730_pt1 | contig 15223 bp, 15 predicted proteins | sample OrgsoiDNA2013049_FD_185799 | JGI IMG/M metagenome (GOLD analysis project Ga0209890, IMG submission 185799) | Permafrost soil microbial communities from the Arctic, to analyse light accelerated degradation of dissolved organic matter (DOM) -... | ecosystem: Environmental > Terrestrial > Soil >...
TGACGCGGCCTTGCGGAAAATTATAGGTGCGGATGCGTTCCGAGCGGTCGCCCGATCCGATCTGGCCGCGCCGCTCGGCCGCGCGTGCGGCGTCGAGCTTGCTGCGCTGCTGGTCGTAGAGTTTAGCGCGCAGCATGGTCATCGCCTTGGCCTTGTTCTTGTGCTGCGAGCGTTCTTCCTGCACGAACACCACAATGCCGCTCGGCAGATGGGTGATGCGGATGGCGGATTCGGTCTTATTGACGTGCTGGCCGCCGGCGCCCTGCGCGCGCATGGTATCGATCTTCAGATCGTCTTCGTTGATCTTGATGTCCACCTCTTCCACCTCGGGCAACACCGCGACGGTAGCGGCCGAGGTGTGGATGCGCCCGGAGGCTTCGGTGTCGGGCACGCGCTGCACGCGGTGTACGCCGGATTCGAATTTGAGCTTGGCAAACACGCCGCGGCCATGCACCTCGGCGACGATTTCCTTGAAGCCGCCCTTGCTGCCCTCGCTGATCGACAGGATTTCCGTCTTCCAGCCCTGCTGGGCGGCGTAGCGTTCGTACATGCGGAACAGATCGCCGGCGAACAGAGCGGCCTCGTCGCCGCCGGTGCCGGCGCGAATTTCCAGGATGGCGTCGTGGTCGTCCATCGCGTCTTTCGGGATCAGCGCAAGCTGGATCTGATGTTCGAGCTTGTCCCTGCGCGCCTGCAGCGCCGGCTTCTCGGCGTCCGCCAATTTGCGCATCTCGGCATCGGTCGCTGCGTCGGCAGCGAGCGCTTCGAGATCGGCGATCTCGGCGGTGACGGCGCGATAGGCCTTGATCGCCTCGATCACGGGACCAAGCTCGGAGAATTCGCGCGACAGCTTGACGTAGTCGTCGCGGCTCAAATTAGTCGCGAGTTCGCTTTCCACCAGTTCGTGGCGGGCGAGCAGGGCATCGAGCCGGTGTTGCGGCAGCGCGATCAAAGTTGCAGCCCCTCGGCCGCCGCGAAGCCCTCGAGCTTGTGGCGGATGGACACGCTGCCGACCGGTTGCTCGAGGAAAGGCAGGATGGCGGTCTCGCCCTTGCGGCAATCGAGATCGAGCAGCAGCGCCTTGACCGGGCCGATCGCCGACGGCGACAGCGACAGCGAGCGGTAGCCGAGGATAGCCAGCGCCATCGCGCCGATCGGCTGCGAGGCAAGCTCGCCGCATAGCGCCACCGGCTTGCCGTGCTTGCGGCCCTTGTCGGCGATGTCCTTGAGCGCGCGCAGCACCGGCGCCGAAAGCGGATCGAAGCGCTGCGACACCCGAGCATTGCCGCGGTCGGCGGCATAGAGGAATTGCATCAGGTCGTTGGAGCCGACCGAGAGGAAATCGACGCGCTCCAGCAATTCGTCGAGCTGGAACAGCAGCGCAGGCACTTCCAGCATGGTGCCGATCTGCACCCGCTCGGGCAGTGGGTGGCCGTGACGGCGCAGATGCGTCAGCTCGACCTCGACCAGGGACTTGGCCTTGTCGAACTCCTCCACCATGGCGATCATCGGGAACATCAGGCGCAATTCGCGCCCGCCGGCGGCGCGCAGCAGCGCGCGCACTTGAGAGCGCAAAAGCCCGGGCCGGTCGAGGCCGAGCCGGATGGCGCGCCAGCCGAGCGCCGGATTCTCCTCCTCGATGTTGCGCAGATACGGCAGCACTTTGTCGCCGCCGATGTCGAGGGTGCGGAAGGTCACCGGGCGCTTGCCGGCGGCATCGAGCACGGTGCGGTAAAGCGCGAGCTGCTCGTTGGTGCGCGGCAGCGTATCGGCGACCATGAACTGCAATTCGGTGCGGAACAGGCCGATGCCGGCGGCGCCGGTCTCGTCGAGATGCGGCAGGTCGATGGTGAGACCCGCATTGATCATCAGCGCGAACTTATGGCCGTCCTTGGTGACGCAGGCGCGGTCGCGCAGCGTGCGGTATTGCGCCTGGCGCCTGGCCCGCAACTTCACCCGCTCGCCATAGGCGCTTTCGATGTCGGAGGGCGGGCGCATATGCACGTCGCCGGTCGTGCCGTCGACGATGATGGCGTCGCCCGGTTCGACCAGGCCGGTGGCGTTAGCGATCTCGCCGACCGTGGGAATGCCGAGCGCGCGCGCTACGATCGAGACATGCGAGGTGGGCCCGCCTTCCTCCAGTACCAGGCCGCGCAGTCTTTTTCGGTCGTAATCGAGCAGCGCCGCCGGGCCCATCGAGCGCGCCACCACAATCGCGTTCTCCGGCAAACGCTCCTGCGACGGCGCGTGATCCTGCCCCATCAGCACGCGCATCAGCCGATTGGCGAGATCGTCGAGGTCGTGCAGGCGGTCGCGCAAATAGGGATCGGACGCGCGCAGCATGCGCGCGCGGGTGTCGGACTGCACGCGCTCGACGCCAGCCTCGGCGGTGAGGCCGGTCATCACCGCCTCGCTCATCTTGTGCAGCCAGCCCTGGTCATAGCCGAACATGCGGTAGGCTTCGAGCACCTCGCGATGCTCGCCGCCGTCGGCCACCTCGCCGTGCTCGAGCAGGCGGTCGAGATCGGCGCGGAACGTGGCGATGGCCGCGTCCAGCCGCTTGAGTTCTTTCGGTATGTCGTCGGCGATGACATTGGTGATGACCACGCGCGGCTCGTGCAGCACCACATGGCCGAGCGCGATGCCATCGGACAGCGCGGTGCCTGAAAATTTGATCGCGTGGCGCGCGACCGGCTCGGCGCCGGGGCGGGCGAGCGCGGACAGCTCGCCCGAGGCGATCATCTCGGCGAGCACCATCGCCGTGGTCTGCAGCGCCTCTTCTTCCTCCTCGGTGTAGGTGCGGCGTGCGCGGTTCTGCACCACCAGCACGCCGAGCGTATTGCCCGCGCGCAGCACCGGCACGCCAAGGAACGAGTGGTAGATTTCTTCGCCGGTTTCCGGGCGGAACGAGAACGCCGGGTGCGCCTGCGCGTCCGACAGGTTGATCGGATTGGCCTCGCTGGCAACCAGGCCGACCAGGCCTTCGTCGGCCTTCAGCACGGTCTGGTGGACCGCCTCGCGCTTCAAGCCCTCGGTGGCGTATAGCTCGAGGGTTCCGTCTACGCGCAAGACGTAGACAGAGCACACCTCCGCCACCATGTTGGCGGCGATCAGCACCACCACCTTGTCGAGGCGTTCCTGCGCGCTGACCGGCTCCGCCATCACTTCGCGAAGCCGGCGTAACAGCACGCGCGGACCGCCGAGCGCGCCACGCATTGTCGATATCCTTCAGCCGCGGCTCGGGCCGCAGCCCCGTTTACGGCCCAATCATGTACGAATAGCGACCGCGGGCCCCGGAACCCACGGCGACTTTGCTCAGGCTATAGCCAATGGCCTATGCAAGGGGCAAGCCAAACCGGCAACTCCGGTTTATTAGTTGGAAATGCGCTGCGGTGCAGCGGAGCGCACAGCGGCTCAAGCCTTATCCAGCCCGTACAGCGTATGCAGGGTGCGCACCGCTAGGTCGGTCTGCGAAGCCTTGATCAGCACCGAGAACTTGATCTCCGAGGTGGTGATGGCGAGGATGTTGATCTTCTTCTCGGCCAGCGCCTTGAACGCCTGGGCGGCGACGCCGGCATGGCTGCGCATGCCGATGCCGATCACCGACACCTTGGCGACGTCGGTCGCCCCGTCCATCCGCTCATAGCCGATCGAGCCCTTGGCCTTCTCGATGGTGACCCGGGCGCGCTCGTAGTCGGCCGACGGCACGGTGAAGGTGAGGTCGGTGGTGGCGCCGTCGGCCGAGACGTTCTGCACGATCATGTCCACGTTGATGCTGGCGTCGGCGAGCGGGCCGAAGATCGCGGCGGCGACCCCGGGCTTGTCCTGCACGCGGCGGATCGAGATCTGCGCCTCGTCCTTGGAGAAGGCGATGCCGGTGACGGTTTGCTGTTCCACGATGTCTCCCTCGTCGCAAATGAGTGTGCCGGACGGCGGCTTCTTGGGATCGATGTCCTCCGGCTTTTCGAAGCTCGAGCGCACGAAGATGCGCACATTATGCACCATGCCGAGTTCGACCGAGCGCACCTGCATGACCTTGGCGCCGAGGGAAGCGAGCTCGAGCATTTCCTCGTAGGCGATCTTGGCCATGCGGTGCGCCTTTGGCACCACGCGCGGATCGGTGGTGTAGACGCCATCCACGTCGGTATAGATGTCGCAGCGCTCGGCGCCGATGGCGGCGGCGATCGCCACCGCCGAGGTATCGGAGCCGCCGCGGCCGAGCGTGGTGATGCGGCCGGTCTCCTTGTGCAGGCCCTGGAAACCGGAGATCACCGCGACCTGGCTCATCTCCGTGAAGCGGCGGATCAGTTCGGCGCCGTTGATCTCAAGAATGCGCGCGGAGGCGTGCGCGTTGTCGGTCAGGATCGGCAACTGCCAGCCCTGCCAGGAACGCGCATTGACGCCCATGCCTTCCAGCACGATGGCCAAGAGGCCGGCGGTGACCTGCTCGCCGGTGGCGACAACCGCGTCGTATTCGCGCGCGTCATGCAGCATGGCGGCTTGCCGGCACCACTCGACCAGCTGATTGGTCACGCCCGACATGGCGGAGACCACGACGGCCACGTCATGGCCGGCGTCGACCTCGCGCTTGACGTGGCGCGCCACGTTGCGGATGCGGTCGAGATCGGCGACCGACGTTCCGCCGAATTTCATAACCAGGCGAGCCATGACTTATTAGAACCTGACGTTCCCGGACGCGCCAAAAGGCGCTAACAAGCGGCCGGCTGTGCCGGCCGCAAAAGGCGCGTATACATACCGGCGGGGTGCCGAGACTGCAACATTGGCGGCTTGCGCCAAGGCAAAGCAGGCCTCGTCCGCGTTAATCATTCGGGTGCTGGCGATGCGATATATCGAGCGAATTCTGCAGCCGGGCGAGACGCTGGTCTACTCGGGCAAGATTCACTGGGTCGTCTATCTGCCGGCACTGGCGTTGTGGGCCGCCGCCGTGGCCGCGCTCCTGGCGGGCGGTTTGTTTCCGCCCATCCTGGCGATTGCCGCGCTATGCGCGATAGTCGGATTCGGCGTGTTTTTTCAGGCCTGGTTCCGGCGCTGGACCACCGAGATCGACGTGACCAACCGGCGCGTCGTATACAAGCGCGGCTTCATCAAGCGGCACACGGTCGAAATGAACATGGACAAGGTGGAAAGCGTCGATGTCGACCAGTCGATTTTCGGCCGGCTGCTGAACTACGGCGACATCACCATTCACGGTACCGGCGAAGGCTGGGAGACGCTGCACGGCATCGGCGCCCCGCTCGATTTCCGCAACCACGTGACAGCGCGCTGACATGAAGCCTAGCGCATCCTCCGTCGATCACGCCGAAGTCGAGCGTTTCTCGCGCCACGCCGCCGATTGGTGGGACGCGCGCGGGCCGATGGCGGCGCTGCATAAGTTCAATCCGGTGCGGCTCGCTTATATCCGCGACAAGGCCACCGAGCGGTTTGCGCGCGAGCCCAAGAAGCTCGACTGCCTGAAAGGGCTGCGCATGCTCGATATCGGTTGCGGCGGCGGCATTTTGTCGGAACCATTGGCGCGGCTGGGCGCGCAGATGGTCGGCGCCGATCCGTCCGAGGAAAACATCGCCGTGGCGAGCGCGCATGCGCAGGAGAGTGGCGTCGCCGTCGACTACCGCGCTACCACGGCGGAGGATCTCGCCGCCGCCAAGGAGCGCTTCGACGTGGTGCTGGCGATGGAAGTGGTCGAGCACGTCGCCGACGTCGGCGCATTCGTGGCGACCTGCGCCTCGATGGTTAAGCCCGGCGGGCTGATGATCGCGGCGACCTTGAACCGCACACTGAAGAGCTTCGCGCTGGCGATCGTCGGCGCCGAATATGTGCTGCGCTGGCTGCCGCGCGGCACCCATCAATGGGACAAGTTCGTCACCCCGAACGAGCTCGAACTCGCGTTCGAGCGCGGCGGCTTGCGGGTGATCGGCGAACGCGGCGTCATCTACAATCCGTTTGCCGACCGCTGGCAATTGTCGTCCGACATGGACGTGAATTACATGCTGGTGGCGGAACGAGCTAAGGAGAAATCGAAATGATCCTCGAACTGGTCGAATTCAACTCGCCGAAGGGCTGGAGCCGCCAACAGGTGGCCGAAGAGGCGCGCAACGTCATCCCGAAATGGCGCGCCAACAAGGAATTGCTGCGCAAGCATTTCCTGCTCGAGCTCGACGGCAAGACCGGCGCCGGCGTCTATATCTGGCCTTCGGTGGAAGCGGCGCGGAGGGCGCATGACGAGGTATGGCGGCAATCGGTGATCAAGCGCGCCGGCAGCGCGCCGACCATCCGCTATTTCGATCTGTTCCTGCTGATCGACAACGAAAAAGACACGGTGACCGAATTCCCCACCGCCGCCGAATTGGCCGCCGCCTGAACGCACGTCATTAGCCAACCGCCATGCTCTGGGCCGTCTTTACGCTGATCGCCGCGGCGGCGCAGACCGCGCGCAACGCCATGCAGCGCGAGCTGACCGCGACGCTCGGCACGGTCGGCGCCACTCATGTGCGCTTCCTGTTCGGCTTTCCGTTCGCGCTGGTGTTTCTGGCCGGCGTGCTGCTGGTGACCGGCGCGGCGTTGCCGCATCCGGGTCTTGCGTTCTGGCCGTGGGTGCTCGCCGGCGCCTTCACCCAGATCGCCGCGACCGCGACCATGCTTTCGGTGATGGGCCAGCGCTCATTCGTGGTCTCATACGCCTTCATCAAGACCGAGCCGGTATCGGTGGCGCTGTTCGGGCTGATCTTCCTGGGCGACAAAATCACGCCGCTGAGCGGAGCCGCGATCATAATCGCGACCATCGGCGTGATCGTCATCTCGCTCAAGCAAGGCGCCAGCGAGGTCAGCACCACGCGCTCGACCATCATCGGCCTGTTCTCCGGAGCGCTGTTTGCGATGTCTGCCATCGGCTTTCGCGGCGCGATCCTGGCGCTTCAGCATCCGGATTTCGTGCTGGCGGCGACATTCACGCTGGCGGTCGGACTGGTGTTGCAGGCGGCGCTCTTGTCGATCTATCTCTGGCTGCGCGACCCCAAAGTGCTGCACGACATCGTGCGCGCCTGGCGGCCGTCGCTGTTCGCCGGCTTCATGGGCGCGCTCGCCTCGCAGTTCTGGTTCCTCGCCTTCGCCATCGCCACGGCGGCAAGCGTGCGCACCCTGGCGCTGGTCGAAGTGCTGTTCGCGCAAGCCATCTGGAAATTCATTTTCAAGCAGCCGACCACGGTGCGCGAAGGCGTCGGCATCGTGCTCGTGGTGATCGGCGTCGCGCTATTGGTGTGGGCGTACTAGCCCGCTTGAATGCGGGCTAATTCCGCTCTTCCGGCAAAATCGGCAGTGGATGGAATTCGATGCCTTCCTCGGCAAGCCGCCGGGCTTCCTCGGGCGAGGCCTCGCCGTAGATCGAGCGGTGCTTGGTCTCGCCGTAATGCATCTTGCGCGCTTCCTCGGGGAATTTCGGCCCGACATGGTCGGCATTCTTGGTGAGGTGCTCGCGTAGCTCCTTGAGCTTGCTGCGTAACTCTTTCTCCTGCGGCGAGATCATCGCGACCGGCGCTTTCTCGGGTGCGGGTGCGGGCGCGGCTGCCGGCGGCTCGGCGGTCATCTCACGCTTGCGGCTGCCTGCCAGCCGCGGCGCCATGATCGCCTTTTCGACTTTGGCTGAGCCGCAATGCGGGCACGTCACAAGCTTGCGCTTGATCTGCTTGTCGTAGGCCGCCGAATCCGCAAACCAGCTTTCGAAGTCGTGGCCCTTCTCGCACACCAGCGCGTAGCGGATCATTCGGCCCCCCTGACCACGTGCAGGTGGGTCGGCTCCGCCATCGGCTCGACGATCTCGAAACGCCGACCGTGCTGCAGCGAGGGGATACGCGCGCGCGCTTTTGCCACTTCCGCCAGATCGATCTCGGCCATCACGACCCCCGGCTCGCTGCCGCCTTCCGCCAGGATGCGGCCCCAGGGGTCAACGATCAGCGAATGACCGAAGGTCTCGCGGCCATTCTCGTGCTTGCCGCCTTGCGCGGCGGCGAACACGAAACAGCCGTTCTCGATGGCGCGTGCTCGAATCAGGAGATGCCAATGCGCTTCGCCGGTCTGCTGGGTGAAGGCGGAGGGGATCGTGAGCATGGTGGCGCCGGCTTCTGCCAGCGCGCGGTAGAGCGCGGGAAACCGCAGGTCGTAGCAGATCGTCAGTCCGAGCCGGCCCCACGGCAGATCGCTCAGCACCGCCTGTTCGCCCGGCCGGTAGCTGTTGGACTCGCGATAGCTTTCGCCGCCGGCGAGATCGACGTCGAACATGTGGATCTTGTCGTAGCGCGCGGCGATATCGCCCTTGGGATCGATCAGGAACGAGCGGTTGGCGGCCTTGTCGAGCGAAACCTTGATCGCCAGCGAACCGACATGAATGTAAATCCCGAGCTTGCGCGCCAGCTCGCGCAAAGTGGCGAGCGAGGTGTCGGCGTCTTCCTCCATGATGGTGGCGAACAGCCGCTCGCGCTTGACCTCCATGATATTGGTCATTTCCGGCGTCAGCACGTAGTCGGCGCCGGCCGACTTCGCCTCGCCGATCATGCACACGGCGGCATCGATATTGGCGGCGGGCGCCAGGCCCGAACGCATCTGGATCATCGCGGCTTTGAAGGCGGCGGCGGTCATGCGGGGGCCTTATCGCCGGCGAGAAGGGGATCGAGCTTGCCGGCGTCATCGAGCGCGTGCAGTTCGTCGCTGCCGCCGACATGCACGCTGCCAATGAAAATCTGCGGCACGGTCATGCCGCCATTCGCACGCTCGATCATTTCGTCGCGGCGCTCCCAATCGCGGCCGAGGTCGATCTCGGTGAACTCGGCGCCCTTGCGTTTCAGCAGGGCCTTGGCCGCGTGGCAATAGGGGCAATAGCGGGTGGTATAGATTTCGATAAGAGGCATTTTGGTCGTTGGGCGCTCTGTGGCAATCCGGCCCCCGTTATATGGGACTGCGCACGGCTGCGACAACCCGGGCGAACACCAGCACGTCGACATGGGCGGCGCCCGCCCGCAGCAGCGCGCGGGCGCAAGTGTCCACGGTGGCGCCGGAAGTGAGCACGTCGTCGATCAGCACCAGCCGGCGGCCGGCCACTTGGGCCTTTTCGTCCGCCGGCACGCGGAAGGCGCCTTGCACATTGTCGGCGCGTTCTGTCTTGGACAGGCCAACCTGCTGCGGCGTGGCGCGAACGCGCTTGAGCGCGCCATGCAGCACCGGCAGGCCGGCTATGTCCGAAATCGTCCCGGCCAGCGCCGCCGATTGATTAAAGCGCCGCGCCCACAATCTGCGCCAATGCAGCGGCACCGGCAGCAGCGCGTCGGCCTCGCTAAGCAGCTCGCGGCCGGCGCGCGCCATCCACTTTCCCATCATGGGCGCCAGATCGAGCCGGTCGCCGTATTTGAAGGAAAGCACCAGCGCGCGGGAAATGTCGTCATAGCGCACTGCGGCGCGCGCACGGTCATAGGCCGTCGGATCGGCGATTGCCTCCATCGACAGCAGGCCGGGGCCGGGATCGTAGGTGAAGGGGATGCCGAGCCGCGCGCAGTAGGGCGGCTCGATGAGCGATAATTTCGACCAGCACGACGCGCACAGGCCGATCCCGTCGCCGAGCGGCGCGCGGCAGGATGGGCATAGCGGCGGCAGCGCCACGTCGAGGGCAATGCGCAGCGCGGCCCGCAATCCACCCCGGAATTGCGTGAGCCGCGAGGGCGCCTTTGCCTCACTTGCCGAGACAAGCTCGTTCATGCTGCAAATGTATCAGATGCCGCAAAGCCCGACCATATTCGACCGCAAACTGCTGCGCGCGCGCCAGCAGCGCGCCCGCGCGCTTGGGCCCGAGACCTTCCTGATCGACCGGGTGGCCGCCGAGCTGGGCGAGCGGCTCGCCGTGGTGATGCGCCAGTTCGAGCGTGCCGTTGATCTCGGTACGCCCACCGACGCGGTGCGCCGCGTGCTGGCCGAAAGCGGCAAGGTCGCGACCATCGTTTCGGCCGCGCCGGCGGCCGGGCCGCGCGATGTGTCATTGCGTGTCGCCGCCGACGAGGAGGCCTTGCCGTTCGCCGACGGCTCGCTCGATCTGGTGGTGTCTGCGCTGGCGCTGCAGTTCGTGAATGATTTGCCCGGCACGCTGATCCAGATCCGCCGCACGCTGAAACCGGACGGTCTGCTGCTGGCGGCATTGATCGGCGGCGACAGCCTCGCCGAATTGCGCGAAGCCTTCGCGCAAGCCGAAAGCGAGGTTGAAGGCGGGGCTTCGCCCCGGGTGGCGCCGTTCGCGGATATACGCGAACTGGGCACGCTGCTGCAACGCGCTGGGCTCGCTTTGCCGGTGGTCGATTCCGATCGCCTAACGGTGCGCTACAAATCTGTTTTTGACTTGATGCGCGATCTGCGCCGCATGGGCGCCACCAATGTGCTGAATGAGCGCCGGCGCACGCCGCTCAGGCGTGCGACCTTGCAACGGATGGTCGAGATCTATGGCGCGCGCTTCGCTGACGCCGACGGCCGCCTGCGCGCGACGTTCGAGATCGCATGGTTGTCGGGATGGGCGCCGCATGAGAGCCAGCAGAAGCCGCTCAAGCCGGGCTCGGCGAAGCAGCGGCTCGCCGACGCGCTCGGCACGCGGGAAATTCCGGCCGGCGAGAAGCCGCGGCCCTGACGCCGCAATGGTCAGTTCAGGCTGGTGGAAACGGTCGTATACACGCCGTTGAGCGACGTGTCCAAGGACATGACCGCGGCGATCATCGCGTATTCGATGGCGGTGGCGCCGCGCTCGTCGCGGACGAAATCGCGCAAGCTGCGCATCGTTAGGGACCTGATCATGGACGCGTTCTGTTCCATCGTTCTCGGACCTTCAGTTACAACAGTGCCATTAGGTGCGAGATCAGCGGAACGTCCGCCGGAGGCATTTCGTAATCACGCAGCCGGTTCGGTTTCACCCAGGCGAGCTTCTGCCCCTCGGTTGCGCTGACTTGTCCCTCCCAGCGCCGGCACACATAGAGCGGCATCAGGAGATGAAAGTCGGGATAGGCATGGCTCGCGAAAGTGAGCGGCGCGAGACAGGCCTCATTGACGACGATGCCCAGTTCCTCCTGCAACTCCCGGATCAAACTTTGTTCCGGCGCTTCGCCATCCTCGACCTTGCCGCCGGGAAATTCCCACAAGCCCGCCATCGGCTTGCCGGCGGGACGCTGGGCGATGAGCACGCGGCCGTCGGCATCGACGAGCGCGCAGGCGGCAACAAGAACGATTTTGCTCACGAGCCTCATCCTCGACGATAGGCAGCCGTGGTTAAGGGGCATTCAGCCGATTGACGAGGTGCCCCGTCCTTCCGCAACGGTTACCCTTGGTTTACGAGCGGTAGTCGCCATTGATGGCGATGTATTCCTTGGTCAGGTCGCAGGTGAGCACGCGGTCGCGGCCTTTGCCCAGGCCGAGCGCGACTTTCAGGCTGATCTCCGGCTTCTTCATCGCGGCGCTCACCGCGGCCTCGTCATAGGCCGGATCGCGCGCGCCCTTGTGCGCGACCCTGATACCGCCGAACCAGATCGAGAGCTTGTCGCGGTCGGCCGGCTCGCCGGCCTTGCCGACCGCCATCACGACGCGGCCCCAATTGGCGTCCTCGCCGGCGATGGCGGTTTTCACCAGCGGCGAATTGGCGATCGACATGGCGATGCGGCGCGCCGAGGCCTTCGACACCGCGCCTTCGACCACGATCTCCACCAGCTTGCGGGCGCCTTCGCCGTCGCGCGCGATCTGCTCGGACAGATTGGCCAGCACCTGTTGCAACGCCTTCTTGAAATCCTTCAGGCGCGGATCGGCCGCGCGCGCGATCCGCGGGCAGCCTTCGGCCTGGCCGGTGGCGAACAGCATCAGCGTGTCGGAGGTCGAGGTGTCGCCGTCGATGGTGACGGCGTTGAAGGTATCGGTGACGCCGTCCTTGAGCAGTGTCTGCAGCGCGGGCGCCGCGATCGCGGCATCGGTGAACACGAAGGAGAGCATGGTCGCCATGTCGGGCGCGATCATGCCGGCGCCCTTGGCAATGCCGTTGACGGTCACCGTCGCCTTGCCGATGCGCGCCTTGGCGGTCGCCACCTTGGGGAAGGTGTCGGTGGTCATGATCGCTTTCGCAGCGGACAGGAAATCGCCCGCTCGCGCACGGGCGGCGAGGCCGGCCATGACGGGTGCGAACTTGGAGGCATCGAGCGGCTCGCCGATCACCCCGGTGGAGGCGAGGAAAATTTCCGCCGGTTTACAGCCGGCCGCCTTGGCGGCGATCTCGGCGGTGAGCCGGGTCGCGGCGCGGCCGCTTTTCCCGGTGAAGGCATTGGCGTTGCCGGAATTGACCACCAGCGCGCGCGCCGTTCCGGCTTTGAGATGGGCCCGGCACCATTCGACCGGCGCCGACGGGCATTTCGATTTGGTGAACACGCCCGCCGTGCTGGTGCCGGCATCGAACAGCGCCAGCAGCACGTCGGTGCGCCCGGCATAGCGGATGCCGGCTTCCGCCGTGGCCAGCCGCACGCCGGCGATGGCCGGCAGGTCCGGCACCTGTTGCGGGGCGAGGGGGGAGACTGAAGTGCTCATCGGCGCGGTATCCGGCAGTCAATTTGCATCAACTTGCTAGCTTAAACGAAATGGTACGCGCAACTCGGGCCTGCCCGAGCTGCGCGAATATATGTAATTTCCGCAAGTCGGGTAAACCCGACTTGCGGTGACAAGCCCGGCCATGACGAATTCATTTGATGAGTGCGATCGGCCTTACTTCTTCTCAGGCTCGGCAGGCTTGGCCGGTGCGGCCGGAGCCTCGGTCTTGTACATCTTCTCGACCTTGGCGCTGGCGCGCAGCGAGGTCACCAGCTCGGCCTGCGCCTTGCGTGTCACATATTGCTCGATCTGCGACTTGACATCTTCGAACTTCGGCACCGGCTTGGCGCGCTTGTCCTCGACCTTGATCACGTGCCAGCCGAACTGGGTCTTCACCGGCTCGGAAATCTGGCCGTTTTCCAGCTTGAAGGCGGTGTCGGAGAATTCCGGCACCATCTGTTCCTTGCTGAAATAGCCGAGATCGCCGCCATTGGCTTTGCCGGACGGGTCTTCGGTGACCTCGGCCGCGAGTTTGGTGAAATCCTCGCCCTTCTTCAGACGCACGATGATCGCCTTGATCTTGTCCTCGGCGTCCTTGCTTGCCTTGTCGTCGCCCGGCGCGGCGCGGATCAGGATGTGGCGGGCGTGTACCTCCTGCTCCTGGCCCAACTGCTTGACGGCTTCGTCATAGACCTTGTGCATCGCCTCGTCGGTGAGCGCTTCCTTGCCGACCGATGTCAGCAGCTGTTCCATCAGTAGCTTGTTGCGGGTAAAGGCGACCTTGCGCTTGAACTCGGCGCTGTCGCCCATTTTCTTGGCTTCGGCCGCCTTCGACACCAGGATCATGTCGGCCATGAACTGCACCAGGTAGTCCTTCTTGGCGTCCGGCGACATCGGCGGAAGCTGGCCGGCCTCCTCCTCGGCGACGGCAAGGTCGCTTTGATGGATCTCGGTACCGTTGACCGTGGCGAGGAGCGGGTCCTTGTCCTGCGCTGCGACTGGGCCGGCCGCCACCAGCAGCAGCCCCAGCGCGGCGGCAAGGAAACCGGCCCGGCGGGCGAAAAGCGAGATCATCATGGCGCTGTCCTTGGGAATGGAATGGTCCGCAAGAGAAGCGGACGGCGGCGGACTTGTCGCCCAACAACCACGGCTTTGCAATGGCCGAGTGGCCTGGACGGCTTAACGTCCGCGTGAATGCGCATGATCCTGAAAAAGCATGTCCTTATCCTGAAAAAGCATGTCCTCGACTTGATCGGGGATGGGTACCGTTTTTCGGAAAAGATCATGCGCAGGCAAGGGTCTACTCGGTTAAGGCCGCACCCAGCCGGCAATTGACAACAATCCTACCCCCTCCTATCTCTCCGCTGATATCGGCTGGTTAAGCTTTGCAGGCGCGTTCGCGTCGAATTTGCCCGAAAAGTGCCGCATTTCCGGAGCGCCGGAAGCAAAATCCGGCCGTTGCGGCGTGTTAGAAGCGCCCAGAATTAATAAGGAGCTCGCCGATGATCGGCGCCGTCGCCCGCAAGCTGTTCGGCTCCGCCAATGAACGGCGGATTCGCAGCTATCAGCCGCGGGTGGCCGAGATCAACGCGCTGGAGCCGGAGCTGGAAGCGCTCTCCGACGAGGCGCTGCGGGGGCGCACCGACGCTTTCAAGAAACAGGTCGCCGAGGGCGCCTCGCTCGACGACATCCTGGTGCCGGCCTTCGCCACCGTGCGCGAGGCGGCCAAGCGCACCATCGGCCAGCGCCATTTCGACGTGCAGTTGATCGGCGGCATGATCCTGCACGAGGGCAAAATTTCCGAAATGAAGACCGGCGAAGGCAAGACGCTGGTCGCCACGCTCGCGGTTTATCTCAATGCCGTGTCCGGGCGCGGCGTGCACGTGGTCACCGTCAACGACTACCTGGCCAAGCGCGACGCCGAGTGGATGGGGCAGATCTACGGTTTTCTCGGCCTCACCGTCGGTGTGATCGTGCACGGGCTCGACGACGAACAGCGTAAGAAAGCCTACGACTGCGACGTCACCTACGGCACCAACAACGAGCTCGGCTTCGATTATCTGCGCGACAACATGAAGTACCGCATGGAGGACATGGTCCAGCGCGGCCACATCTACGCCATCGTCGACGAAGTGGATAGTATCCTGATCGACGAGGCGCGCACGCCGCTGATCATTTCGGGCCCGCTCGACGACCGCTCCGAATTCTACAACACCATCGATACCTACATCCCGCTGCTCGACAAGACCGACTACGAGGTCGACGAGAAGCAGCGCACGGTGACGCTGACCGAAGCCGGCATGGAGAAGCTCGAGCGGCGCTTGGAAGCTGCCGGCCAGCTCAAGGGCGACTCGCTCTACGACGTCGAGAACGTCTCCGTCGTCCACCACGTCAACCAGGCGCTGCGCGCGCACAAGCTGTTCCAGCGCGACAAGGACTACATCGTGCGCAACGGCGAGGTGGTGATCATCGACGAATTCACCGGCCGCATGATGCCGGGCCGTCGCTATTCGGAAGGGCTGCATCAGGCGCTGGAGGCCAAGGAGCATCAGCCGATCCAGCCGGAAAACCAGACGCTCGCCTCGATCACCTTCCAGAACTATTTCCGCATGTACGAGAAGCT
>Ga0209890_10000731_pt1 | contig 15222 bp, 16 predicted proteins | sample OrgsoiDNA2013049_FD_185799 | JGI IMG/M metagenome (GOLD analysis project Ga0209890, IMG submission 185799) | Permafrost soil microbial communities from the Arctic, to analyse light accelerated degradation of dissolved organic matter (DOM) -... | ecosystem: Environmental > Terrestrial > Soil >...
GGCGAATTGCTGGAGAAGGTCAAGCAGTGTTCGGATGCCGCGGGATACGAATCGATCGACGAATTCGTCATCCATATGCTGGAAAAAGAAACCAAAAAAATCCTGCCGGACGAGAGCAGCACGTCGAAAGAAGAAATACAGAAACGGCTGCGCGGGTTGGGGTACATCGAGTAGCTTGACTAATCTCTCCAATCCGACGGCTCACGCCGCAGCACTGGCGGTGTTCCATGCCTCTCTGCTGACCAGTCCGCTGGCGATTGTGGTAGTCGTGTCGCTGGTGATTGGTTTGGTGATGGTCGTGTTGTTTGGCTACACGTCCGACCAGAAGGCGATTGGGATTGCAAAAGATCAACTGAAAGCTCATCTGCTGGCGGTGCGCCTCTATCGCGACCAGATTCCGGTGGTCATGGGTTCGTACGGCAAGATCCTGCGTGGCACGGGGCGGTACCTGAAGCTTGCGTTCATGCCGCTGCTCTACGTCATCATTCCCATTACTTTGCTGATGGTGCAGATCGATCGCTATCTCGGGCAAACCCCGCTTCCTGTGAACGCGCCGTTTCTTCTCACCGCACACGTCGCCACAAGCGATGTGCTGAACGATGTCACGCTCGACCTTCCGTCCGAGATCGCGATGACCGCGCCTCCGGTGCACATTGCCGAGGAAAATGAGATCGTCTGGCGTTTGGCCGGCACAAAAGATGGAAAGTACGAAGTAAAAATAAACGCTGGCGGACAGAGTGCGGAGAAGGCGGTTTGTGTTGGCGGCGACCTGCCGCGCATTTCGACAATACGTTTACGCGGGCAATTTTGGAATCGCATCTTCTCGTCAGCGGAGCCTGGGTTGCCGGCAAACAGTCCGATCGAGTCCATCTCGATCAATTACCCGGATCGCAATATCGATATCGCTGGCTACGGCATGAACTGGATTTGGTTGTTCTTTATTCTGTCTATGGTGGCAGGGTTCATTTTCAAGGAACTGCTGGGGATTCAGATATGACGAGATTGTGTGGGACGGGCACTCCCTTCGGCTTCGCTCAGGGCAGGCTTGTCCGCCTGCTGACATCGGTTATCCGGTCGTGCGACGGGCGGGGACGCCCTTCGCTCCATTGCCAGCGCCAACGTTTTGCGGACAGGAGTGTCCGCGCTACACGGGTCTTGCTAATCGCCCTCATTTTTTTGCCTGTGCTTGCACATGCCTACGCCGGTCCGGGCGCGGGATTTGCGGTGCTTTCGTCGTTCTGGGCGATCTTTGTTGCGTTTCTCTATGCGTTCTACGCGCTGATGACTTGGCCATTCCGCCAGTTGTTCCGTTTCTTCCGGCGGCGAAACGCATACGGCAAGGCAACGTTTGAGCGCGCGGTGATTTTGGGATTCGACGGTATGGATCCGGAACTGGCCGTTCGCTTCATGAATGAAGGCCGGCTGCCGAACCTGGCGAAGTTGCGCGACAAGGGAACTTTCAGCAAACTGCGCACGACGTTTCCGGCGATTTCTCCGGTGGCCTGGTCGACGTTTATGACCGGAGTGAATCCGGGCAAACACAACATCTACGATTTTCTGGCGCGCGATACCAGCAACTATCTTCCATTTCTTTCGTCGGCTGAAATTAAGGGGCCGAAGCGTCATATCAAGATCGGCAAGTATTCGATTCCTTTCGGTAAAACAGAAATTAAGGCGATGCGCAAAGGCACGCCGTTCTGGCACTGGCTGGGCGATGCCGGAATTTTCAGTTCCGTGATTCGTGTTCCCGTCACGTTTCCGCCTGAGAAGTTCCAGGGCGTGCTGCTTTCCGGGATGTGCGTGCCCGATCTGAAAGGCAGCCAGGGCACTTTCTGTCTCTGCACAACCCGCGCTTCCGACGACAAGTTTCGCGAAGGCGGCGTGCGCGTACCCATCGAGCGCAAGAACGGCGTTTGCCGTTCCTACGTTCCGGGGCCGGACAATCCATTGGTGGAGAAGGCGGGCGAACTGCACGCGGATTTCGAAATTCGTCCGGAGCTGGGATCAAAATCGGCGCGCTTCGTGTTTGGGTCTGAAAAGTTCACGTTGAAAGTCGGGGAGTACTCAGAGTGGCTTCCTGCCGAATTCAAGGCGGGCATAGGTTTTACGGCGCACGGCATTTGCCGCTTTTATCTCAAGTCGCTGTCGCCGGAAGTTGAAGTTTATGTCACGCCGGTGAACATCGATCCCGGGCATCCCGATCTGCCAATCTCGCACCCGGTTACTTACTCAATTTATCTGGCCAAGCTCTTCGGGCCCTATGCGACGCTTGGCCTGGCGGAAGACACGTGGGCGCTCAACGAGCACGTGCTGGATGACGATGCCTTTCTGGCGCAGGCCTACGGCAATCACGAAGATCGTGAGCGGATGCTGTTTGACGCGCTCGACAAGACGAAGCAGGGGCTGTGCACTTGCGTTTTCGATACAACTGATCGCGTGCAGCACATGTTCTGGCGCTATCTGGAAGAAGACCATCCGGCGGCGCGCGACGTGCCGCACAGCCAGCATCCGCCGGTGATTCAGGAATTGTACGAGCGCATGGATCGCCTCATCGGGCGCGTGATGGAAAAAATTGACGACGACACGCTGCTGATGGTGATCTCCGATCATGGATTCAAATCGTTTGCGCGCTGCATGAACTTGAATGCGTGGCTGCATCAGAACGGATATCTCACGCTGAAGGATGGCAAGACCGAGAGCGGCGACTGGTTTGATGATGTCGATTGGTCGCGCACGCGCGCTTACACCATGGGTCTCAACGGACTTTATCTGAATATCAAGGGCCGCGAGAAGCAGGGAATTGTGGATCCTTCGGAAGTCGAGGCGTTGAAGGGTGAGCTGCAGAAAGGGCTGGATGGGCTGGTTGATCCGGCTTCCGGCGCGGTCGGGATCACAGGCGTGTTTATTGCGGACAATGTTTATCGCGGGCCTTATACGGAGAATTCACCGGACCTGATTGTTGGCTATGGCGCGGGGTATCGGGCGTCGTGGGATTCGGTGATGGGAAAGGTTACGTCGCAGATTTTCGAGGACAACACCAAAGCCTGGAGCGGCGACCACTGCATCGATCCACGGCTGGTGCCGGGAGTTTTATTTTCGAGCCATAAGTTCATTGAGGATAAGCCGGCGATTGTGGATGTGGCGCCTACGATTCTGAAACTGTTTGGGCTTGCGCTGCCGGCGCATTTCGACGGGAAGGCGTGGAACTTGGCGGCGAAAGCGGCTGCGCCTCAAGGTTGATATTGGCTGGATTTACGGTGGACGGGCGAGGACGCCCGTCGCTCCACGTCACCTTGTTGTTCTCAGACGCGCGGCTAGCCACGCCGCGCTGGCTAGCATTCCGCACCATCCCATGAGGCGGACGATGGCGGCGATCCTGGTGTCGTAGGGCAGAAGTCCGAGGCTCGAGAAGATCGTATTCCAATCGTGCTCGATGTAATCGGAATCTCCGGTGGTCACCAGTGGCAGAGCCATCGCGCGGGCGTCGGCCATGTAGGTGGCGGTGTAGAGCCAGTTCTCAAAGAAGAAAAACATGCAGAACACGAAGGCCGCAGGCTGGCGTTCGCGGAAGAAGTAGGCTGCCAGCAGGAGCGGGACCATCCATTGCAGAATGGTTCCACCCCAGAGGCCGAGCGTGCCGCCGAACCATCCGAAGAGCATGTGGCCGCCTTCGTGGACGACAAGGTTGACGGAGTCGATGAACAGGTACCCGCCGTGCATGCTGAATGCGTAGATCAGGAAAAGAACGTAGAAGAGGAGCCACGCCAGGACGGCCCAGCGCGAGACGGGACGCCAGTCTTCCCGGGCGCCGGACCATTCCACAATTGAGTCCAGGAACTCGCGCATACCTGGCTGCTATCTCCCCAACACTATCTTCCAAACATGGGATAGTGGCTCGCCGCCCCCATCAGGAACAGCATGGGGAACGACAGCAAGAAGTTGGTGCGCGACGTGAGGAAGGCTTGCCGGGCCAGATATTTTGCTTTGTCTGGCATCGCTGTACCATTCGCCGCGTTGTCGGCGGTCCATTGGATGATTTTCTTCTGCGCGCGCCAGATTACGCCCCAGACGTTGAGCATCATTACCCAGCCCATCCCGCCGCCGACGCCGATGGCGAGCAGGCGATTGCTCTCCCAGCCATGATCGTTGAGGCGCAGAAACAGGCAGGAGGCCGCGATCACGAGGACGGTGTAAATCACGGCGAGGACCGGCCCCTTATCGAGCGTGCCCTTGCCGGGAATCGTGCAAGCATACATTAGCGCCCACGCGACAGTCCAAATACCAAAGAATGTTCCCATTGCGCCGCCGGAAGATGCGCCGCCGTTCCTGGCGTCGGAGGCGACGATGCTGCCCCAATAGGCCAGGCCCACCAGCACGGTGAGCACCGATCCCCAGCGAAACCACCACAGCGCACGCGACATCAGGCTCGGCAGAACTTTGCCTTTGGTGGCGGGATCGAGTCCTTTCATGAAGGGAACATTGACCAGATTAAAGAAAAACAGCAGACCGAGCCAGGCCACGCCGCCGACAAAATGCAACCAACGAAACAGCATCAGCAGGTTAGTGTTGAAGTCGGTGGGGAAGTTGATGTTGTTCAAATCTGGCGCTCCTATTCTGGAACTCTGTTCTGGAACTGACGATTGTAGACGGCTGGCGAGAGAAATGAAACCCAAACGATATTGTTGGGTGCTGGCCGAAATGAGCCGCTGGGCACGGCGGGTGCCGGGACTGCTCCGAAGAATATTGTTGAGCAGGAAGTTGAAAAGAGCGAGACAAGGCCGTATTGTAAGAGCCGACAGGAAGAGAGCTGCAGCCAGTTGGCCTCCGTAAGCTTATGGCGCAGCATCGAACCCGCAAGAAGGAGATCGGCAAATGGAAGCCAAGCCGGCGCAACAAAACATTCAGGATTCCTTCCTCAACACGGCACGAAAGGAACGGCACAATATTACGATCTATCTGGTCAGTGGAGTGAAGCTGACAGGCCGTATCCGATCGTTCGACAAGTACTCGGTGGTCCTCGAAACCAGCAATCAGGAGCAGCTGATTTTCAAGCATGCGATTTCGACGGTCGTCATCTCGCGCACAGCCCACAGCCACACAGATACGAAGCCGACGGCGGTGGCGTCCCTAGGGGAGGCTGCGATGCCGAGCCCCGCTTCCGGAACTGAAGGATGAAGTGAGTTTGCTTGCGTCGAGATGACTCCAGACTAAGCAGCCGCGGTAGTCCGCGGAATGAGCCCAAGGTGGTGCTGAATCCATCGGAGCAGCAGGAACGGGCGTTCCTGGTGGGGGTGGAGTTTCGCACCAGAGGCCGCGCGGGCCGCGGTGGAAAGACGAAATCAGCAACCATCACTCCGGGTGCGCAGGCGGCTCGAGATCACGCCACGAGTGTGGCCAGTTCATCTTCGTCCTTGCCGGCGGATTCGCCGGATTTCAGTTCCGAGGAATCGCTCGACGAACTGCGGACTCTGGCGACGAGCGCGGGCGCGCAGATTGCCGGTGAATTCACGCAGAGCCGCGACCGGCCCGATCCTGCCACGCTGATCGGCAAGGGCAAGCTGGAGGAGATAGCGGGGGCGGCGGCCTCGGTTTCCGCGGATGTAATTCTGTTCGATCACGACCTCTCACCTTCGCAACAGCGCAACATCGAGCGCGTGGTCAACACTCGCGTCATCGATCGCACGCAGCTGATTCTCGATATCTTCGCGCGGCACGCTCGCACTCGTGAAGGCCAGCTACAGGTGGAGCTGGCCCAGCTCGAGTACATGCTTCCGCGGCTGGCTGGTCGCGGCGTGGAAATGTCGCAGCTCGGCGGCGGCATCGGTACCCGCGGACCGGGCGAAACTCAGCTGGAGACCGACCGGCGAAAGATCTACCGCCGCGTCCGGCACGTCAAGCAGCAAATCGAAAATGTGCGCCGCATCCGGGCGCAGCAGCGGCAGCGCCGCGAATCGGTTCCGGTGGCTCTAGTGGCGCTGGTGGGGTATACGAACGCGGGAAAGTCCACGCTGTTCAATGCCCTCACCAAGGCCAACGTGGTGGCGTCGTCTCGGATGTTTGCCACGCTCGATCCGACTATCCGAGGCGTTGAACTTCCCTCGAAACGCAAGATTCTGTTCTCCGACACTGTGGGCTTCATCCGGCATCTTCCGCACACGCTGGTTTCGGCGTTCCGCGCCACGCTCGAAGAAGTGCAGCGCGCCACGCTCATCATTCAGGTCTCGGATGCCAGCAGCCCGGTTTCCGCTGAGCAGGACGCACAAGTGGAAAGTGTTCTCAAGGAACTCGAAGCCGACAAAAAGCCCCGGCTGCGGGTGATGAATAAGATCGATCTGCTGCTGCCAAAACAGCGCGAGTCGTTGCGTGACAGCGATCAGACGGTCCACGTCTCAGCAGCGAAAGGAATCGGGCTCACCACGCTGCTGGATCGCGTCGATGCCGTGCTCGAAGGAGACCGCCCCCAGCGCGTTCGCCTGCGCATCCCGCAAAAAGAGGGCAAGATGCTGGCCCTGTTGGAGGCCGGTGCCCGCATCTATTCGCGGCAGTATCAGGACGGGATGGTGGTACTGGAAGCGGAAGCGCCCGCCTCGCTGCTGCGCCGGATGCGGGAATGGGTGGTGGAGTGATCTTCGGGAGACGAGCGCCCCTCTGCGCCCAGCGTTAACGGGGATTACAGAAGGAACTTGTCATAGTGGACCAGTCTGGTATGACATAGAGTTCATGGGAATCCGCATGGCGTCGAGGCTGACTTTCTGCCTGCTGGTTTGTCTGACGATTCATTTGGCTGCGCAAGAACCGGCAGGGGCCGCTTCACAAGTTCGCAAGCTGGAAGAAAAATGGACCGCGGCGTACAAGGAACGAAATATTGATATTCTGTCGTCGCTACTGACTGAGGATTTCCTGATTACGGTTGAGGACGGCAACACCTACAGCAAAGCGGGCTATATCACGCACAGCGCTGATCCAACGGTTCACGTGGAAGTCGCGGAATTGTCAGACCTCCGAGTGCGGATTCGCGGCAACGTCGCCGTGGTGACCGGGGCCTATCACGAGAAGGGAACGTCAAATCGCAAGCCTTACGAGTATCACGACCGGCTGACCGATGTCTGGGTGAAGGTGGGGAACAGCTGGCGGGTCCTTGCTTCCCATTACAGCGTCCCGCTGAAATAGTGAGTCCGAGTTCCGAGACTACTTCTACGCCTTCCCGAACGGATTCTCCAGAGACGGGCTTTGCGGAGTAAACAACGCAGCTCCGCTTTCCGTGATGTGCATGTCGTCCTCCAGTCGAATGCCGAATTCTCCGCGAATGTAAATGCCCGGTTCGTCGCTGAAGGTCATCTCCGGCTGGAGTTTCGTCGAGTTGCCGCGGACCAGATACGGCCACTCGTGGCCGTCCATGCCCATGCCGTGCCCCAGGCGATGCGTAAAATATTTGTAGTCGGGGCCGTAGCCCGCGTCGCTGATGACTTTGCGCGCGGCGGCGTCCACGGAGCCGGCTTCCACACCTGGCTTTGCGGCTGCCAGCGCAGCGCTCTGAGCCCGATGTACGATGTCGAAGACCTGTTTCATTTTGTCGCTGGCTTTGCCGAGTACAAATGTGCGCGTGATGTCGGAGGCATAGCCTTCTACCGAGCAGCCACCGTCAATCAGCACGATTGTGTTTTCCTGAATGCCCTGCGGTTTGATCGAGCCGTGAGGTAAAGCGGAGAATTCGCCCACCTGTACATCGGCGCCGCCCTCGAACCCAAGTTTGCGGTGCGCCGCTTCCAACAGTTCTCCGACCTCCCGCTGCGTCATACCCACTTTCATGGAGCGATAAGTCGCCTCGTAGGCGGCGAGCGTGACCTTCGATGCCAGCCACATCAAGTCGATTTCGTGGCGGCTCTTGATCATGCGGCATCCAGCGGTGACCGGCGTCGCGCTGTTGAACGTGGCGCTCGTAGCAGCTTTCCGCAGGTTGTCGCTGAAGAGAAACTTTGCCGTCTCTTCGACGCCGACCGTTCCGTTCGCGATTCCGCGGTCGCTGAGTCCTTGCGCCACGCGGGCGTAGGGGCTCTCGTCTTCCTGCCAAACGCGTACGTCGGGCTTGCCGCCAGCGGGCGCTTGCGCGATCTGCTCGCGCGCCCGGCCTTCCTCGAACGCCGGAGCCACGTAAAACGCTTCGCCCTTCGCGGGTAACACCATGGCGAACAGGCGTTCTCCACCCTCCCAGCGAATACCGGTGAAATAGGAGAGGGATGTGCCCTGGGCGAGCAGGATGGCGGAGAGTTTGTTCTCGCGCATCAATCGGCGAGCATTTTCCTGGCGTCCAGCGCGCTCTTCCACGGTGATGGGCTTGGCTTCTCCGCGTAGAGTGCGAAGAGCGGCGATGACTGGCGGGAGAGATTTTCCGCGTTCGGCGACATGGGCTAGCGAGGGCAAAGCTACGCTAACGCCGGCAGCAAGGGAACCGGTTTGCAGGAAACGGCGGCGCGAGACCATGAAGCCTCCGAGAAAAGAAAAATCATTATATAGAGTGGGGCTGATGGAGACCTGGCGTCCTCGCCTGGTGGGATCCCGGGTGGACGGGCGATGACGCCCGTCGCTCCATCGTTTGAAGCATCAAGGTTCTAGAATGGCTTGATGGTGAGCGGCTATGTTTGCGCCGGTTGTGGGGAATGGAACGAGACCACGGTGGATGAGTCCGCCGGCAGCCGCCAGCGCTACGTTGAGGACTGCCAGGTCTGCTGCAAGCCGAATGTGCTGCGCGTCAGGTGGGATACGGGCGCTGGAGAATTTGCGATTGACGCTGAATTAGAATGAAACGTTGTTATAGAGACGACTGTTCCCGGAGGAGCGATGGGCAATTATGGCGTGACTGCAGGACGGATGGTGCCGCATAACATGGTGACCACGCAGTTCGAGATTGATGGTTTTCGCGTGGTGCGCACGCTGGGCGTGGTGCGCGGAATCACGGTGCGTTCCCGGTCGATCTTTGGAACCATTGGAGCTAGTCTGCAGACGCTGGTCGGCGGCAACATTACCCTGCTGACCAATTTGTGCGAGAGGACGCGCGCCGAAGCATTTGACCTGATGTTGCAACACGCAGCCGAAATTGGAGGCAACGCGGTCGTCGGCGCCCGCTACGATGCAACCGAAGTGATGCAGGGTGTCACGGAAGTTCTGGCGTACGGCACCGCCGTGGTGGTTGAACCCTCCAAATAAGTTGAAGTGGAGCGCTGGGCATCCCCGCACGGCTGGACGGGCGAGACGCCCGTCGCTCCACTGTGCGATTTCACGCGTGGCTGAGGCTTACTCTTTGTACAAGAAGCCGGCGACCACAGCAGCCAGGATCGCGCCTACCCACAAGTCGAGCATCCATCCGAGCGGCAACATACGGGGAACCGGTGACCAGGCAGCCTGCGCGAAGTTGCCCGGTACGCCCGCACAGAATCCAACGATCATCCCGATCTTGACCGCTGTTTTTGGTCCGGCGCCGGCGGTGGCGCGACTCCATGCGTAGAGATACGCGATAAGAATCGACATCACGAATACCAGCAAAATCCACTGCCCGGCGAAAAACGGATAGCGCGATTCCTTGAGGAACAAGCCCTGCTTCTGCATGGCATCGTAGAGTGGAGTCTGTCGCGTCTGAATAAAGAAGCCCCAAGCGTTCCACACCACCCCGCCGGCAATGCCTCCGAGCCACACCCGAGTCGTATTCAGCTTCATTGTGCCCCCTGTTCGCGTTTGGCCTAAATGCGGCACAAGTGTACTCCAGCGGATCAATACTTTGGAATCTACTTGCTGCGGGCAAGCACCAGTGCTCTCTCCCGGTGTCCCCCTTCGCGAGGCCAAGCGGCGGCAAGCAGAAAATCCACGGATTCGGCGTTTAGCGAACCACTCTCCTAAACACAAGCCGTAGTGGTCATCTTTCTGGTTAACCGCTACATTTCGCGTTTTGTACCTTGAGTCCCTTGCGGTCGTCTCAACCTGAAACTTTCTTATTGACAACAAACGATTTAGGCGTAGGATGTGGACAAAAGTGGTTGAAAGTGGAATAAATATTAGAGGTTGTGGGCAAGAACGCTAACTTTCGAGGCGCCAGTGGTTTCTGAGACTGACACCGAAAAAAATAAGCCCAACGGACCCGAATCCACTGCTTTTGTGGCCGCTTATACCTCCCTCGCGATCGTGGCTGTAGTCGCAGCCACAAGAAACAAACGGAGCCCGTCAACAGCGACGGGCAAGGCACATGTTTCGCGGAAATCATCCAACGCGCGTCGACGAAAAGGGACGGTTAAAAGTCCCCGCGGAATTCAAGCGCGTGATCGACGAGAAATATGCACAGAAATTCTACATCACGAGTCTCGATGGAAACATTGCTCAAGTGTATCCCTTCGAGGAATGGGAGCGGATCGAACAGAAGCTGGCGTCGCTATCCACATTCAATCCGACGAAGAAAAAGTTCCTGAATCGCACGAACTATTACGGGCAGGTCGTGGAGATGGACGGGCAGGGGCGACTGCTGGTCCCGCAGATCCTGCGTGAGTCGGCGCAGATTCGCGGTGAAGTGGCAGTGCTCGGAAATCTGACCTATTTGGAAGTGAGGAATCTGGAAACGTTCCGCAAGGAGATGGACGAGCAGGCCTTCACGGATGAAGACACCAAGACGCTCGACGAATTGGGCATCTAGTGGAAACGGATTCAGATTCAGTAAACACCCCCGAGCGGGGTGGGCATGGGGCGGGTGGCCATGTCCCGGTTCTTTTAAAAGAAGCGATCGATTTTCTGGCCGTAAAGCGTGGCGGAACTTATCTGGATGCCACGGTGGGCCTGGGCGGGCACAGTTTGGAAATCGCAAGACGCCTCGGCGCACCGGGACATTTGATTGGCTTCGATAAAGATCCCGCGGCGCTGGAACGGGCCCGCGAAAGGTTGACGGCGATCTCGGATGACGAGCGGCCGGCAGTCACGCTGATTCATGGATCGTTTGCGGAAGCCGGTGAGCGCGTCGCTCTCGCATCCCTGGACGGCATGATGGGGGACCTGGGCGTGAGCAGTTTGCAGCTCGGCGACCCGGCGCGGGGATTTAGTTTTCAGGCGGAAGGACCGCTGGACATGCGGATGAACCCGATGTCCGGCGAGACCGCCGAACAAGTGGTAAACCACATCGACGAGCGCGAGCTAGCCGATGTGATTTACGAATTCGGTGAGGAAAGGAGGTCGCGGAGAATCGCCAGAGCCATTGTCCGGTCGCGGCCGATACGCACGACGAGGCAACTTGTCGAAGTGGTATCAGCCGCGGCCCGGTCAATGAAACATGAGCGGATTCATCCGGCGACCCGAACCTTTCAAGCTCTCCGAATCTTCGTAAACCATGAACTGGACGATCTGCAGGCTCTGCTGAAGGTGGCGCCGGGCGTGCTGAAACCGGGTGGAAGGCTGGTCATGATCAGCTTTCACTCGCTCGAAGACAGAATCGTCAAAGATGCGCTTCGCGAGGGTGCGAAGCAGGGCTGGTACCGGCTGCTGACCAAAAAGCCGGTGACGGCCAGCGAAGGAGAGATTGATCGCAATCCGCGGTCGCGCAGTGCAAAGATGCGCGCCGCCGAAAAAGTTTGAGTTAGCCCCGGAGAAACTGCCGGGCCCCCGGTGCGGTGATGGTAAGGCGTGCCGGGTAAAGATTTTACAACTCTGTGGTGGAGTTTTGCCGGAGCGGCCAAGCAAAACAAAATAAGGCCGGGTCCGGAGAAGAAAACTGGAAATAACGAAATGACATTTACCGGCAACCTTATTGAACATCTGATGGCAACGGTGGAGCGGGCCGAGCAAAGGACGCAAGCGGAGAGAGGCAGGGTCGTCGAGCCAATGGCTGACGAACCCTGGTTCGCTTCCGTTCAGGAAAACGCAGACTACGATTCCCAACTTCTTGGAGTGGCATAAATCATGAGCGCCGTGGCAATGCAAAGCGCAGTTCTTTCTAGTCGGCGCAAGTCCTGCTGGCTGGGGACCCCGGAAATCTATTTCCGCAAGACGATCGATAACTCGCGCCTGGTGAAGGTCGAAGACCCACGCCGCGCGCGCGAGATGAAGTACTTCGGATTGGCGCTGTGTTTCCTGTTTCTACTGGTCATGGGATACGCGCTGCAGCATTTCCGCGCGATTGAATACGGATACAAAATCGAGACGCTAAGGTCGCAGCGCGATGGTCTTACGGAAATGAACCGGGCTCTGCGTCTGGAAGAGGCGTCGCTGCGCGATCCGGAACGAATTGATGTGATGGCGCGCAAGCTGGGCATGCAATCGCCGCAGCCTGGTCAGGTGCTACGCATGGATATGGCCACGGATACCGCTACCCCGGTTATGGCGAGTGTGACTCCGGTCGCGGTGGTCTCGGCGAGGTAGTGACTTGGTTGTGTGGGGACGGGCCTCTGGCCCGTCCCGACGGGGCGCAGCCCCGTCTCCACACCAGTTGTTTCGCGGCGGCTCTCCGGGGCCGCCGAAAGTTTCTGAGGACCAGCAGTGGCGGCGAGTACTTCTTCGAACGGCGCACGATTCAGGCTCTACGCCTTATCTGGATTGCTTTGCCTCTGGCTGCTCGCGATCTGCGTGCGGCTGGTCTATCTCCAGATATTTTGCTACGGCGATTTCGAGCGTCGCGCCCAGCACCAGCAGCAGCGCAGCTTCGATCTTTCTCCGAAGCGCGGCGTCATCTACGATCGGGCTGGGCGTGAGCTGGCGATGTCCATCCAGGTGGACTCGGTCTTCGTGGTGCCGTCGGAAGCTCCCGATCTTGCCAATACCATCAGCCTGATTACACGCATCACTAAGGACGATCCCCGCGTGGTGCTGGCGGATTGCCGCTCTCACAGGACTTTCTGCTGGGTGGCGCGCAAGGCCGATGCGGAAGTCGTTGAGCGCATCCGCACGCTGAATCTGCAAGGCATCCACTTCCAGAAAGAGCCCAAGCGCTTTTATCCAAAACGTGAATTGGCGGCGCAAATTCTGGGGTACGTTGGCACCGACGATCAGGGTCTAAGCGGCTTGGAGCGGCAGTTCAACCAGCAACTCCAGGGCAAGCCCGGCAAGCTGATGATTTCCGTGGACGCGCACAAACGCTGGTTCGCGAGTGTTGAAAAAGAGCCCGAATCCGGCAACAGCGTCGTCCTTACCATCGACCAGAATATCCAGTACATCGCCGAGCGTGAACTCGAGCGCGGGATGGAAGAGACGCACGCCATCGCCGGCACGGTGATCGTGGAAAATCCTCACACCGGCGAGATCCTGGCTCTCACCAACCGGCCCACATTCAATCCGAATATCCGGAAGGAAATTCGCAACGAGGCCCTGAAAGACCGGGCGGTCAGCGACATCTACGAGCCCGGCTCGACTTTCAAGATGGTGACGATCTCGGCCGGACTGGAAGAAAAGATCACGCGCCCCGACGAAATGTTTGACTGCCAGATGGGATCGATCGTCATCAATGGCATGCGCATCCGCGACAGCAGGCCGCATGGCATGCTCTCGGTGGCCGACATTATTGCGGAGTCGAGCGACGTCGGCGCCATCAAAGTCGCGCTTCGACTTGGCGACGAGCGCCTCTACAAGTACATCCGCGCTTTCGGATTCGGCGAGCGGACGGGGATCGAACTTCCAAGCGAAACGCCTGGCCTGACCAAGCCGGTGAGCCGCTGGTCGAAGGTGTCCATTGGCGCGATCTCCATGGGCCAGGAGATTGGCATTTCGGCGCTGCAACTCACCTCGTTGATCTCGACGATTGCTAATGACGGTGTACACGTGCCGCCGCGCATCGTAGCCGGCACGATTGCGCCGCAGAACACTCCGCAAACGATCGCCTTCCAGCCCGCCGAGGGGAGGCGGGTGATTTCATCTCTAACCGCAGCCGAGATGCGCCAGATGCTACAGGGAGTGGTGCTCCACGGTACCGGACGCAAAGCCCTGCTCGAGGGCTACAGTTCGGCGGGCAAAACCGGGACGGCTCAGAAGGTGGACCCAGCTACTGGAGGCTACTCGAAGACGAAGTATGTGGCGTCCTTTGCCGGGTTTTCTCCGATCAACGATCCGCAGATTGCAGTGGTGGTGATCCTCGACTCTGCGGTCGGCCTGCACCAGGGAGGTCAGGTGTCGGCGCCGATCTTCCAACGCGTCACGCAGCAGGTGCTCGGGTATCTACACGTCCCGCATGACGTTCAGCTTCCGCCCAGCCGCCAGGTTTTGCTGGCTCGCCGCGACGTGCCTGAAGCAAGTCTGGAAGAAAGCTCGCCCGATCATCTGGGTGCCAGCCTGGATATGGCCGAAGGCAATGAAACGGCCGCGATTCCAGCAGCCGTCAAGCCCGGCACAGTGGGCGCCCAGATCGTTCAGGCGGAGCAGACGGCAAGAGAGACGGAGCACTCTGCGAAGAGCACACCGGCGACACAGGCAGCGAGTTCAGGGGCTGCAAGTTCAGCTGTTACGCAGCCCGAGAAACCGCCGCCGCAGAAATTACCGGCAGGAGGAACGGTGGTTCTCGACGTGGAAGAGGGAGGGATCGAAGTCCCCTCCTTCCTCGGCAAGAACCTGCGCGTTGCCATGGAAGCCGCGCAGGAGGCAGGTTTCACCCTCGACGCCGTCGGCAGCGGCGTCGCACGTGAACAATCGCCGCAGCCGGGTGCGCACGTCCCAACGGGTTCGCGCATTACGGTGCGTTTCGGCAGATAGGTTTTGTTTTCTCCTGTGCCCCTCTGTGTTCCCTGTGGCAAACAAAAAGCCTGAACCACAGGGAGCACAGAGGTTCACAGGAGAACCCAAACGCAGGCTATTTATAATCACTCCAATGACATTTCAACAACTCCTGCAAGGCGCCGAGGTCCTTTCCCAGAGCGGGAACCCGGGCGTTGCCGGAGTGGAATACGATTCGCGGCGGGTCCGCAGTGGAACTGTTTTCGTCGCCATGAAGGGCGAGACGAGCGACGGCAATCGGTTCATTGATCAGGCCATCGCTGCCGGAGCGGTTGCCATCGTCACCGACTCCGCTTCTGAAGTGCCGCGTCCCGCGGTTGCCTGGGCGCAAGTTCTGCACGGACGCCGCGCGCTCGCCCGCCTGAGCGCGAATTTCTACAAGCGTCCAGCCGAGCGAAGTGCGAATACTGGAATTACGGGCACGAATGGAAAAAGCACGACCGCCTTCCTGATCGAATCCATATTGCTGGCGGCCGGACGCAAGACTGCGCTGGTCGG
>Ga0209890_10000732_pt1 | contig 15214 bp, 14 predicted proteins | sample OrgsoiDNA2013049_FD_185799 | JGI IMG/M metagenome (GOLD analysis project Ga0209890, IMG submission 185799) | Permafrost soil microbial communities from the Arctic, to analyse light accelerated degradation of dissolved organic matter (DOM) -... | ecosystem: Environmental > Terrestrial > Soil >...
GGTCAGGGCCACGGCGTCAGCGGGAAGCTCGCCGCTCCGGCTGACCACCAGCAGCGGGGCGGGCGCGGCCGGGCGCCCGGCGGCGGCGCGCAGGGTGGCGAGGTCTCGGGCACGGCGGGGGGCGAGCGTGATCGCCGTCCACTGGTGGTTGCGGGTGGCCCGCAGGGTGCCGGCGCCGACCACGATAACCCCTGCCACGGCACGGAGCATGGCCATCAGGGTGCGGTCGGCGGCCACCCCACCACCGACGGCGCGGGAGTCATCACTGTCCATCCCCAGGCTCACGACGCCGTCGATGGTGCTGACGAAGTTGACGGCGACGCGTCCGGCACCGACCAGAAGGGGCGCGCCGTACTCCTCCTCGAGCGCGCAGCGTGGTGTGCCCTCCTCGCGCTCGAGGAGGACGCTGAAGAGGCCAGGCACCGGCATGTCAGCCGGTGTGGACCCCGACAGCGGTCCCGACGCCATAGGTGAGGGCCGCGACGACTGTGGCGATGCCCAGCTGTCGGACCACGGTGCGCACGCGCGACCGGCCAGTGAACACGGCCAGGGCGATTCCGACAGCAATCGACGCCAGGGCGCCGAGCACGACCGACCAGATGACTGTCGCCGTCCCGCTCCCGAAGAACCACGGCAGCAGCGGAAGCAGCGCGCCCACGGCGAAACTGCCGAAGGAGGACGCAGCCACCGCGACCGGCGACCCGGTGGACCCCGGGCTCACACCCAGCTCCTCGCGGGTGTGCACCTCGAGCATCACCTCCGGATCACGTGCCAGGGCCGTGGCCACCTCCTCGGCGGCGGCGGCGGGCACCCCACGGGAGACGTAGAGCGCGACCAGTTCGCGGTGCTCGGACTCCGGGTGGCGGCGCAGCTCCTCCCGCTCGATGGCAACCTCGCGATCGATGAGCTCCTTCTGGGCGCTGACCGACACGTACTCACCGGCGGCCATGGAGAACGCGCCGGCAAGCAGGCCGGCGAGCCCGGCGAGGCGCACAACGCCTGCGGCAGGATGCGCGCCCGCCACGCCGAGTATCAGCGAGACGTTGGTCAGCAGCCCGTCGCTGACCCCGAAGACGGCGGCCCGGGCGGTGCCGCCCTGGACGTCCCGATGATGCTCGTGGCGTGGCGCGGCCCCCGCGGTTGCCGTCGCCGCGGCCTGTCTGACCTTGAGCTCCACGCCCCCAAGGTTAGCGTGCGAGGGGCAGAATGCGAGCTCGGGCGGTGCGGGGCTCAGGCTCGGAGACGCGGCCCGGCGGCTGCACACGCACAGCCTCGCCCGGACGTCCGAAGTAATAGCCCTGAGCGCAGTGCACCCCCAATCGCTTGAGCGCCTCCGCCTCCTCCAATGTCTCCACACCTTCGGCGACAACAGTGGCGTTGATCTGCTCGATGAAGTAGATCAGGCCGTGGAGCAGCGCACGACGCGCCAGGTCGCGGTGAATGTCCCTGATCAGGGACATGTCGAGCTTCACGATGTCCGGCTTCGTGCTGAGGATGTGGCTGAACGTGGCAAAGCCGGCGCCGGCGTCGTCGACCGCGTAGCGCATGCCGCGGAAGCGCAGTCGCGCCACCGAGCTGTTGAAGTGCGGGTAGTCGCCGATGGCGGCGTGCTCGGTGACCTCGATGACCACGCGATCGGTGCCCCGCTCCAGGAGCGCCGCGAACTCGCTCATGATCGCCGTCTTGGGGGACACGTTGATCGAGAGGTACACGTCGGGCTCGAGTGTGTCGATGTGTGCGAGGGCCGATCGCACCGCGGCGAGCTCGAGCTCGGGGCCGAGCCCCACTCTCTCAGCGGCCGCGAACCAGACGTCCGGCGGCTGGGGGGTCTCCCCTTCGAAACGTGCCAGCGCCTCGTAGCCCACCGCAGCACCGCTGATGAGGTCGACGATCGGCTGCAACACGGTGGTCAGCCGCCCCTCGCGTAGCACGGCGCGGATCTGGGCTCGCTTCTGGCGCCGAGCAACTGCCTCGTGCTCCTCACGATCGAGCTGTTCGGCGTAGATGCGCGCCAGCATGCGCATGAAGCGCACGTCGCGCTTGCCCACGCTGTGGTCGGCGGTGGCGCTCACACAGGCCATCGATCCCCAGATGCGGCCGTCGGGCAGGCTGACCGGCACACCGACGTAGCTGCCGATGTTGGCCTGATCGGTGACCTCCATGCGCGATGTCACGGGGTCGGCAGCGGTGTCCGGAATGGCCTCGCCAAGGCTGCCCTCGGTCATCGCCTTGCAGTACATCCAGCCCAGCGGCGCGCGCAGCTCGGTGCTCAGCCTGAAGAGCGCGGCGTCGCCGGCGACGTGGCGGAACACCTGCTCGCCACCCGAGAACTCGGAAACGAAGGCGACATCGAAGTCCAGGTACTCGCGGGCGGCCTCGAGGAGGTCGTCGACCAGCATCCGCGCTGGTTGCTCGAGGGCAAGCGCAGACAGAGCTGTGTCACCGTGCGTGATCTCGCCAGGGGTCACAATCCCTCCACTCTCTCTCTTCCTGCCAGCGCGTTACAGCGAAGACTCAGCGTTGTATATGCCTCTGAGCCCCGTCAGCGCTGTCCTGCGACAGACTCGTCACGGAGCCTCGGTTCAGGCGGGGTGCGATTGCACAGTCTGCTGCACCGCCGTGCCGTCATCAGCACCCGATTTCGACGCCGTGTCCTCAGCCTCGCTGCCACGGCCGACCTCGGCATTGAATGCGCCCCCGAGCATGATGATCTGTCCGAGCAGACCGAAGTAGAAGAGCAACACAAAGATGAAGCCGAAGGTCTGTCCCCACTGCGGGCTGCGCGTCACGATCTTGAAATAAAGCGGAAACAGCAGCGTCAACGCCTCGAAGAGAACGCCGGCAGCGAGGGCACCGGGGATGATGTCGCGCACGTGCTGATGACGATGCGGCACCACGACATAGATGACCCCGAAGAGCAGTGACGCGTCCACGATACCGGCCGACACCTGGATGAGCAGGCTGGCCGCGCCGCTGCGCAGCACGTCGGGCACGCCGGGCAGCGACTGCAACAGGGAGAGGATGCTGCCGCTGGCCACCAGGGGCACGGCCATCACTGTGAAGAGCAGCACCATGGCGATCGACATCGCCTTCTGAGCGAAGAATCCGCGCGACGTCACCCCGTACATGCCGTTGAGCCCGTTCTCCATGGCACTGAACAGTCCCGCGCCCGTCCACACAAGGCCGAGGATGCCGGCGATGGCGAACGCGCCGGTGCTGCGACGGAAGTCGTCAAGGGCTGTGATGATCTGACACGTGCCGCCGCCCGTCTGCTGGACGTGGCAGTTGGGAAACGCCGCCAGGACCTGCTGTACGACCGTGGCGCGCGTTCCCGGGTCCTGCAATGCAAGGCCCACCACCGTCACCGTCAGGATGACCATCGGAAAGAAGGCGAAGAACAGGTTCCAGGCGACGATGGTCGCCCAGTTGGGACCCTGCGCGCCGAGGTAGCGGCGGACGGCGCGAACCGGCAGCCACCCGCCCAGCCTCTGCTTCACATGACTGATGCTAGGCCATGGGGACGCGGCGGACCGCAGCTACCCGATGCGGAGGACATCGGTCGGCCACGACGGGGTGGTCAGGCCCCGGAGATGGCGATCCGCTCTGCGTAGACGGGGTTGTCGCGGAACACCGCCATCGTCTCGACATCGACGAGGTCACCGTCGCGCCAGAACTCACGACGCATGACACCCTCACTCACAAACCCCGCCTTCTTGTAGCTGCGCCGGGCTCGGTCGTTGCCACTGAACACGCACAGCGAGACCTTCTCCATGGCGAGGTGGCGGAAGGCGTACTCGACGGCGAGCTTGCACGTCTCGGTGCCGTATCCCCTGCCCCACCGCTCCGGTGGTCCGATCCAGATGCCGAAGCTGCAGTGGCGGTTGAAGTGGCTGATGTTGTGCAAGCCGGTGCCGCCGACGTACTCGCCGTCCGCCCGGCACTCGATCGCCCAGCGGAGTGCGTCCGGCTGATCGTTGGCAACCCACTGCTGTGCCTGTTCCAGCGAGTACGGGAGCAATGCCCAGTGAGCGAGGTGGTACACGACGCGAGGGTCGGCAAGGCATTCGACCATCCGTGGCGCATCCTCGGGCCGCACCGGCCGTAGGCGCACGAGCCGCCCGGTGATATCCATCAGCGCGCGACGGTGGCGTTCTCCAACTCTGCGATGACGGCGTCCGCGACCTGGGATGTGCCCACCGACGTGGGGTCATCGCGGCTCGGCTTCATGTCGTAGGTGACATTGCGACCCTCGGCGATGACCGTTGCGAGGGCCGCCTCGAGCCTGTCGCCGGCATCCTTCTCACCGATGTGACGCAGCATCATCATGCCGCTGAACATCATCGCCATCGGGTTGGCCACGTTCTTGCCGGCGTACTTCGGCGCGCTGCCATGGGTTGCCTCGAAGAGCGCGATCTCATCGCCGGTGTTGGCACCGGGCGCAAGGCCGAGACCGCCCACGAGGCCGGCGCAGAGGTCGCTGAGGATGTCGCCGAACAAGTTGGGCATGACCATGACGTCGTACATCTCGGGCTTCTGCACCAGCTGCATGGCCATGTTGTCGACGATGCGGTCGTCGAACTCGACCTGCGGGTACTCCTTGGCGATCTCCTCGGCGACACGCAGCCACAGCCCTTCGGTGTGCTTCATGATGTTCGCCTTGTGCACCGCCGTCACCTTGTGACGGCCGTTGTCGATCACCCACTGGAACGCGAACCGGAAGATGCGGCGCGTCGCGGTGATGCTGGTCGGCTTGATGCTGATGCCTGAGTCAGCACGGATGCGCCGTCCGTTGAGCCGGGCGATGGTCTCGATCAGCTCCAGGGTCCCCGGCTCCCCCTCCGCAAACTCGATGCCCGCGTAGAGGTCCTCGGTGTTCTCGCGGATGACCACCAGGTCGACGTTGTCGTAACGGCTGCGGACGCCCGGGTACCACTTGGCTGGGCGCACCAGCGCGAACAGGTCGAGCTCCCTGCGCAGAGCCACGTTGACGCTGCGCATCCCCGTGCCGATGGGCGTGGTCAGCGGGCCCTTGATGGCCACCTTGTTGCGACGGATGGACTCCAGGACGTGGTCGGGCATGGGTGTGCCGAACTCCTCGACGACATCAAGCCCCGCGTTCTGCACATCCCACTCGATGTCCACGCCGGTGGCGTCGATCACCCGGCGCGCCGCCTCGCTGACCTCGTACCCAATCCCGTCACCGGGGATCAACGTGATGGTGTGACGCGCCATTCTTCCTGCCTCCTCAGCACCTCTTGCAGACGGGCGAGTCTCGCAAATCCGTCCCTCGGAGGGACCGGTGCGTCGCCTCGCCATGGTGCGCGACACTGGCCCGATGTGGAGCGACGGGATCGACACGTGGTACGCGGCGCACGGACGCCACGACCTGCCCTGGCGCCAGACCACCGACCCCTGGGCCGTGCTGGTCAGCGAACTGATGCTCCAGCAGACGTCCGTCGCCCGCGTTCTGCCTCGTTGGGAGCGCTTCGTGCGGCGCTGGCCGGACCCGGTGTCGTGTGCCTCGGCGCCGCTCGAAGCCGTGCTGCGCGAATGGCAGGGTCTGGGGTACCCGCGCAGGGCACGGTGGCTGTGGCTGATCGCGGGTCGGGTCAGCGAGGGCGGCTGGCCGGACGGTGAGGACGGCCTCAGGACGCTGCCTGGGGTGGGTCGGTACACGGCCCGCGCACTGCTGGCCTTCAGCGACATCGGTGCCGACACCGGCTCGCCGCCACCGTGTGACGTCAACATCGGCCGCGTCGCAGCCCGCGCCGCGCTGGGGCGCGAGCCGCACGAGCTCGCCCCATCCGTGCTCGACCGCACCATCGCCGGCGGCCGCCCCCACACCCTGGCGGTCCGCGAATACGCGTACGCGATGTTCGACGTGGGCGCCATTCATTGTCGTGCCATCCCACGCTGCGACTGCTGCGCACTGGAGGCGGTCTGCGCGCTGCGCGGCAATGGGACTCCAGTCGCCAGGCGGCGGGGCGCCCCGCCCTACCGGGGCAGCCTCCGAGAGCTGCGCGGAACCATCCTCACTGCAGCCCTCGCCGACGTGCAGCGTGACGGCGCTGCGCTGGTGGAGGCGGGGATGCGCGTCCCCGGTGCCACCGCCGAACGCTGCCTGGAAGCCGTCAGCGGTCTGATTGCCGACGGGCTGCTCGACCCCGGCCGTGCCGTGGACCCCGGCGCGGCGAGCTCCGCGGCGTTCACCGCAGCCGCTGTGGCGCCGTCGCGGCGCTAGGATGCGCTGAGTGGCGACCAGATCGACAGCGCTTGACGCGGTGCGCACCGCGCTGTGGGCGCGCTCGGAGTTCTCCTTCATCCCCGACCGCGACATGGCCCCTCTCGAAGGCGAGGCGCGCCCGACGGGCGGCCGGCGCCTCCTCTTCGCGGGCTTTCCGTCCGACTTCAGCCTCGCCTTCCTGCTGGCGCTCCTGGAGCTGGACGTCGAGGTTGTCGGGGTGCTCACGTCGCCGGGCGCGCACCCGGCGATCCTGGCCGACAACGCGCTCAGCCGCATCGCCGACCACATCGGTGTTCCGCTCCTGCGGGCATGGAGGGTCAACGACGAGCACACCCTGCTCGACCTGGCGGGCCTCGACCTCGACGCGGCGGTCATGGCCAGCTTTGACCAGATCATCGGCGCGCGTGCGCTGGCGGTGCCACGCCAGGGTTGGATGAACGTGCATCCCAGCGCCCTGCCGGCGCGGCGCGGGCCCGAGCCCGTGTACTGGACGATCGCGGACGGCGACCGCATCGCCGGCATCACCATGCACCGTGCGGTGCCGAAGGTGGACGCCGGCCCGGTGCTCATGCAGCGCACCCTCGAGGTGGCCGCTGACGACACCTCGGGAACCCTGACCCGCCGCCTGTCGGACGTCGGCTCGGCCGCGCTCGGCGAGGCTGTGGGTCGGCTGCTTGCCGGCGAGGCCGGTGAACCACTGGACCTGACCAACTCCAGCTACGCCCCGTCCGTGGGCCATCGCCACCTCGACTCCGCGCCGTCAGTCGCGACCGCCCTGCGCATGATCCGCGCCGGGGTGCCCAATATGCCCGCGTGGACCACCATTGACTCCCATGTTGTCTATGTGATCGCAGCGCATGCCGGCGCCCCCGGGCAGGGCCAATCGTCGCTCGCCCTGGCCGACGGCGTGATCACCCTCGATGACGTCTGGCAACAGTGCGGATGTCATCACAATCTGGTGGCTTGTCCGCACCTTCAGGAATGAGCGATTAGCATCAGGGTCGTGGACACCTCGCCGATCCTGGTTGTCGAAGATGATGACCTGGTCCGAACCTTCCTCTGCCGCGCCCTCGCCGGTCTCGGCGGCGAGGTGGACAGCTGTGGCAACGGCTCCGACGCGCTGGAGGCTGTGTCGCGTCGCCGCTACGGAGTGGTCCTGCTCGACGGACTCCTGCCCGACATCCATGGCGTCGACCTTGGCAGGAAGCTGATCGGCCACGTCAACGGCGCCGGCGCCGGCATCTGCTTTGTGAGCGGCACGCTGCGCCGCCCCACCGCCATGAACAGCGGCGTCAGCGCTCTCCCCAAGCCGCTGCGGATCGCCGACCTCACCGCCGCCGTCACCGCGCTTCTCGACTGGCATCACCGTCAGGCGGGCGACTCCCCTGCCGACCGCCTGGCCATGCTCGACCGGCTCGGCGCCGACCTGCTGGTGGGCTGAGCATCGTGGACACCGCGGAGCTTCCGCCCGTGTCGCAACTTCCCTGGGCGGTCGGCCACGACCGTTTCGTCGCCGACGCCGGCGCCGTGACGGGCGAGGGCGCCTGCTGCCTCTTCCTCATCGACTCCGCCATCCCGGCCAGTGCGCGCGCCGGCTACGCAGCCCTGGTGATCGCCTATGCGCGGGCCAACGAACCGGTGACCATCCTCGAGGGCGGTGCCGCCGCCCTCCTCATCCGCGACGGCGGCGTGGCCGCCGGCACGGTTGCCGCACGCCGCCTCCTCAAACAGATGGCCCGCCTCGGCCTTCAGGAGACTTTGCGCGCCGGCGTGTCGCCGCTCGAGAACGGGATCCACGACGCCATCAACAGCGCGCGCGAACTGGCGGCCTCAGCCCCCGCTGGTGAGGTCGGCGTCGCCTCCTGACCGGCCCGATGCGCCTCGGTCAGCCCTCGCGGGCCGCCGCGACCAGCACGCTGGCGACCTCAGGCCGGCTGAACTCGGGAGGAGGCAGTTCGCCGGCAAGCAGCATCTCGCGCACGCGCGTCCCGCTGAGCACCAGGTGGTCCTCGTCGGGGTGCGGGCAGGTCCTGGTGCTGGCCATGCCCTCGCATCGATGGCACCAGAAGGTGTGCTCGAACGGCAGGATCTCGATGCCCAAGGCGGTGCGGTCGATGTTGTCGAAGATGCGCTGGGCGTCGTAGGTGCCGTAGTACTTGCCCACCCCGGCGTGGTCGCGGCCGACGATGAAGTGGGTACAGCCGTAGTTGCGGCGAACGATGGCGTGGAGCACGGCCTCGCGCGGCCCGGCGTAGCGCATCGCCGCCGGGAAGGTGCCGAGCACCACGCGGTTCTGCGGGTAGTAGCCCTCGAGGAGGACCTCATAGCAGCGCATGCGCGTGGCCGCAGAGATGTCGTCGCCCTTGGTGTCCCCCACCAATGGCTGGAGGAACAGCCCGTCGATGGACTCGAGCGCGACCTTGTGGAGGTACTCGTGGGCGCGGTGCACCGGGTTGCGGGTCTGGAACCCGACGATGGTGCGCCAGCCCAACTCCGCGAAACGCCCGCGAGTCTGGGCGGGCGTGAGGTCGTAGGTGGGAAATGCCGACGTGGGGATCCGCAGCGCGTGGATCTCGCCGCCGATGGCGTGCGCGCCCTGGGCAAGACGTGCGGCCACACCGGGGTGAGCTGGATCGGCGGTGCCGAAGCATGCCTCCACCTCGGCGGCGAGGTCGACGGTGAACACCTCCGACACCACCAGCAACGCCAGCGGGTCGCCGTCGGTGCCGACCAGGACGACGGTGTCCCCGGCGCGTCTCGCGCGCGCTGTGTCCTCGTCGACGGCAAGCACCACGGGCATCGACCAGATCGAGCCGTCGCTGAGCCGCATCGTCCTGCACACGGAATCATGGTCTGCAGACCCGACGAAGCCGGTGAGCGGGCTGAACGCACCCACCGCGATGCAGTGGACGTCCGCCTGCTGGCGTGAGTCAAGGGTGATACGCGGAGCACCGTCAAGCGAGGCAAGACGCCGTGCACCCTCCTCAGGCGACAACAGACGATCGACGAGCTCGACTGTTGGCGTCCGCGCCGCGGCCGGCTCCGACGTCGCGGCGGATGGCTGCGCTGTCACAGTACAGTCACCGCAGAAGATCGCGGCTGCTTGGCTTGCACACTACACCTCGTGATGAGTCCAACAATGGCGTCCGCAACCGACCGCGTTCGATCGCGCGGACGAGAGGTTGGACAATCCAAGCATCCATTATGTCATCCGGCTTTCTTTGTTGGCATTGCGGCTGACGCGTCGTATCGCGCGGCGCTCGTTGTGCACAACAGTGAATGCGGTGACGGTCGGCCGTCGCCGAGATCAATCGATGTAGCATCCATCGCGTCGCGGTGGACCAACGCGTGCCCGCCCTTGACAGGTGGCGGGTCATGAATCAGCAGGGGAGAATCGCGGTGAACGAAGTTCGTGGGGTGACCATCTGGTTCACCGGGATGAGCGGCGCGGGCAAGTCGACCATTTCTGAGGGTGTGCTCGGCGACCTGAGGGCCCGGAGCACGCGCGTGGAGTTGCTCGACGGTGACCTGGTTCGGCAGAACCTCAGCAAGGGTCTCGGTTTCTCCAAGGAGGACCGCGACATCAACATCCGACGCATCGGTTTTGTCGCCGACCTGCTGACCCGCAATGGCGTCACCGTCCTTGTGGCCGCCATCTCGCCGTACCGCGAGGCGCGCGACGAGGTTCGCGCCCAGATCGGCGACTTCCTCGAGATCCATGTCGCCGCCACGCTCGATACGCTTGTGGACCGTGACGTCAAGGGCCTCTACCGCAAGGCGCTCGCCGGCGAGCTCGCCAACTTCACCGGCGTCTCCGATCCCTACGAGGCCCCCACCGACCCGGAGCTGGTGATCCACACCGACCACGAGGACGTGCAACTGTCGATCAAGCGTGTCCTCGACCTTCTCGACGACTTCATCGCCGAGCGCGACGGCGATGGCCTGCGCCGGGAGCGCGCCGGCTGAGCGCCCTGGGTCAGTAGGAACCGCGGGCGGCGATCAGCGCGGGGATCGTCTTGGCGAGGATGTAGAGGTCCATGACCACGGACCAGTTCTCCACGTAGAACAGGTCGTACCTCATGTAGTCCTCGAACACCAGTTCGTGCCTGCCGTTCACCTGCCACAGGCCGGTGAGGCCGGGCTTGACGCGCAGGCGCTGCAGGAAGCGCTCGTCGTAATTCAGCGTCTCCTGGGGCAGCGCAGGCCGGGGCCCGACGAGGCTCATGTCGCCGCTGAGGACATTGAACAGCTGCGGGAGCTCGTCGATCGCGAACCGTCGCAGCTGCCGGCCAATCCGGGTCACGCGCGGATCGGCTCGCATCTTGAAGAGGAGCCCGTCGGCCTCGTTCTGGTCGTGGAGCTGGTGGCGGAGATCCTCGGCGTTGACCACCATGGTGCGGAACTTGCACATCATGAAGGTGCGGCCTTCGGCGCCCACCCGCTCCTGGCGGAAGAACACGGGTCCCCTGCTGGTGAGGCGGACCAATGCGCCGATGACCAGCATCGGCACGGCGGCGACCACCAGCATGGCGGAGGCGACGGTCACGTCGAGGACCCGCTTGAGGAACCGCGCCCGCGACGAGAAGCGCTGGCGGCGCAGGGTGAAGAGCGCCATCCCGTCGAGCGGCTCGACGACGGCACGCGACGCCGCGAGGTTGGTGAGGCCCGAGGACACCCGCACGGAGATGTCGGTGCCGGCCAGGGCGGTGTCGATCTGCTGGAGCATGCCACCGCCGACGGCGCTGCCGGCGATGATCACAATCCGCGCGTCGAGACGTTCCGCGACCTCCCCGATCGTGTCGACCGTGCCCAGAACGGCGAGCCCGTCGACCGTGGTCACGCCCGCGTTGATGACCTCGATGAAGCCACGGACGTCGTATCCCAGCCAGCGTCGGCGCGCCAGCGTCCGCGCCATCGCTCGGGCCTCGTCATTGCAGCCCACGATGATGGTGGGCTGGCTGGTGATGAAGCGGGCGTTGAGAGCGTGGTTGATGCGCCGCACCAGCATCCGGCCGCCGATCGTGGTCACCAGTGACACGCCCAGCAGAGAGGCGATGAAGCTGCGCGAGATGTTGAGCTTGGCGCCGAACGCGACCAGCACGACCACAAGCACAGAGAAGATGACTGCGTGGAAGAGCTGGCGCATCTCCGCGGTGACGTGGGTGGAGCGGCGGAAGTCGTAGAGGCCGTAGACGCCGAAGATGACCGGCCACGCCGCAATTGTCAGGAAGAGCGTTGAGTCGATCGGGTCGAGCAGGTCCGTGCCGAGGTTCAGGTGGCTGTGGATCCCCTTGGCGGCGAGGTACGCCACCAGCACCGCGAGCACGTCGACGACCGCCGTGAGCACCAGGAGCCCGAACATCCAGCGATGGCGATGCGCATGGCGTTCCGCGCCCGCCGGGGCGGCCGCGATTCCGCCGCCGAGGGCGACGGGGTGACCGACCAGCTCGGCTTGCGAGATGTCGCCCCCTGCCCAGGTATCGGCCTGAACCTGTCCGGGTGTCCCTATCAGATCGACCACGGCTCCCACTCCCCCCCTTATCGGTGCTCTGTCACACCCGATCGCGGAAGTGTAACGATGGGTCGGGGAGGGTGTCAATGACGCGTCTGGTGTGGTTGACTGCCTTTTTCGCTGCCGGCGGCCGAGCGGTCGCCTGCCGTCGCGTCGCGGCCCCTCCTCTATAGACTGAGGTGATCAGGGACATGATGCCGGCGGACCGTACGGAGCTTCCCGGCGGGCTGACCTGATCTTGGGCGGACAGCTTCGACGGCCTGGCGGAGAACATGAGACGTCAGCGTACCCGGCTCCGTATGGGCCGCCCGCGCGCTAGCATCACCTGACCTGATTGACACGTTCGCCGGGATTGGCTTGTTGACAAGGTGGCTCACTTCAGGTCAAACTCTCGCAACGGCTCCGTCACATCGGGGCGCCGCGGGGGGGAACCGCGCGGGGGAAGGAATTCGGACGCGTCAAAGGGGGTCGCAGGCAGGGATATGACGGGATTCATCTCCAAGTGCTCTGGTGCCGTGGTCGGGATTGCGACTGTTGCTGTCCTGGCGGGCTGCGGCGCGACCATGAACGGCGCTGTCCTCGGCATCCCGCCATCGGGCGCTCCGGGCGCCGTGCTCAGCGCCACCGATCCCGCGATCGGCGCCTTCCAGCAGAACCTGGTCAACGAGCTGAACCTGGTGGCTGCGACCGGGGGCGCCCGCGAGTCCCAGCTGCTCCAGGCGGAGTTCAACGCGCTCGCCAACGACCATTCGTTGATCGGGTTCGAGAAGATCACCGCGCTCCAGAAGTTCGGCGATGGGCAGATCGCCAGCCGCGAGCAGTCGATTGCCGCGGACATTTCTACTGTCCAGGCGCTCCAGCACATCAGCGGCGCCCAACGCGGGGCTCTGATCTCCAACCTGCAAACCGTCAGCGCGCGCCTGTCGGCGCTGGGCGCGCAGATCGCCCAGACGGCCTTCGTCGACATGCTCAGGACTGAGACGCTGTCGATCGCGACCACCAGCAACGTGAATGGGACGGTGGAGCCGATCGTGCACCTTGCCTCCGCGGCCGATTCGATGCTGGCCGAGGCGAGCCTGCTCGCTCAGCACGGTCAGCAGTTCAACGCCGCGATCGTGCAGAGCGCGTCAACGGACCCGAACCACGGTCTCGAGGTCGCTGCCTTCGAGGACCTGCAGCGCAGCGTCTCGTCGATGTCCTACACGGCCAACGCCGCGCTCAACGCCGTGATCCCGCTGGTGCTCGCGCCTGATGCCGTCTCGGTCACCACGATCAACAACGAGCGTTCGCTCATGTCGTCGGAATTGGGCTCGTTCGGAGCTCTGACGGGCGCACAGGCCGACATCAACAGCCTCCGCGGTTGGGTGAAGCCGATCGCGGCGGCGGCGCCGGCGGCCGCCGTTGCGCTCCCGGTCGCCATCTGGGGCACGCCTCCGCCGGCACCGGCACCCACGCCGGTGGCAACGCCGCTGCCGACACTGCTGCCGACACTGCTGCCGACGTTCACGCCGACGCTTGTGCCGACCGTCGCGCCGACACAGGTGCCGACCGCCGCGCCGACGCCTGTGCCGACGCCTGTGCCGACGCCTGTGCCGACGCCTGTGCCCACACCGGTGCCAACACCTGTACCAACACCCGTGCCGACGGCGGTGCCAACCGACACGCCGACGCCTGTGCCAACACCTGCCACCGGAACGCTGAGCGGCACAGTGACTGACTCGAACGGTCCGGTCGTCGGCGCGAGCGTCGTCTACACGGGCGCGGACCAGAGCACATACACGGTGAACACGGACCAGAACGGTTACTACTTCTTCGGCCCGATGCCGACGCAGGACTACACCGTCACCGTAACGGCGGCCAATGATGACCCGCTGACGTCGACCGTCAACGTCCCAGGGGACGGTACTAACCTTGATTTCACTCTAACCGCGACGACGCCGTCGCCGTCACCAACTTAGACACCAGGCGGGCTACAGACACAGAACAGACAACGGATTTGCCGTTGCAATCAGGGGGGGAAGGGGATGAACATGAACATGGGCACATGGCTCAGGAAGTCAGGTGGAGTGGCCGCGCTTGGAGGCGCCGGGCTGTTCGCATTTTCGCTCGCGGCGTCGCCAGCGCTGGCGGCGGGCAACCCGAACTTCGACGGCGTGCTCGCCGCATCGAGCCCGACGGGGTTTCCAACAAGCCCGGCCTCGCTGGACGTGTCGTCCGGTCCGGTGAGCCTGCACTTCGACACGCTGGTCACCAACCTGACCAGCGAACACCAGAACGTGGCGCTGAACTTCTCGGCGGACCACATCGTCACGCTCAACGGCGTGAACGTCGCTGACGGCCAGCCGGGCAAGCCGGGAATCACCTTCAAAGGTCCTGCGGGCACCGTCCAGCAGGAGATCGCGGGGCGCCAGTCGTTCACGCTGAGCCTCAACGCCTCGGAGAAGAACCAGAAGCTCGATCTCACCCGCAGCATGTCGGCCTGCGGTTACTACCAGATCGATGTGTGGGCGCCTCGAACCGGCCCGAACGCTCCTCGCCATCGCGAGACCCTGGCGTCCGGCTACATCCGCGTTCTCGGCTGCAGCGGCACGCAGGGCTCGACGCCCACTCCATCGCCCACGCCCACGAGCAGCGTCCAGGGCATCACCAGCCCACCCAGCCCCGGCGGCGGTGGCGGCGTACAGGCCGTGACCAGCCCGTCGACTGGCGCTGACATCATTGGCCCCGGTGCGGGCGGACTCGCCCTGGTCACCGTGGGACTCGGACTGGTCGCTGCCGGCGCGCGTCGCAAGAGCCTCAAGCGCGAGGCTCCCTGAGCGAACATGGAAATCAAGGACTACCTCCGAGCGATTCGACGCTGGTTGTGGATGCCCATCGTGCTGCCCCTCGTCGCCGGGGCGGGGACGGGCGTGCTCCTGCTCAAGCAGCCGCTGCAGTACCAGGCAGATGCGACCGTCGTCGTCCCCGCCGTGAGCGCCCGCGGGTTCTCGACGAGCGCGGCCGCGCAGTACGTGGCCACCTTCAAGGACGTGCTGGTCTCCGCGCCACTGGTCTCGGAGGTGTCGAAGGCAACCGGCGTGCCGACCAAGGACCTCGTCAGCGGTCTGACGGCGTCCACGGTCACAGCGTCGAGCAACATCATCCACGTCACCTACATCGGCTACCAGAAGAACAACGCCAGCAAGGTGGCCGAGCTGGCCACGCGCGACACGCTCGACATCGTCGCGCAGCCCCAGTTGCAGCAGGCCCAGGCGGCGGTCGCCTCCTCCTCGGCCCAGCTCAAGGCTGCCGACGACGCCATCAACGCATTCACCAACAGCAGTGGGCAGGTGCAGCCTGACGTGGCATTCCGCACCAAGCAGGCGGAGCTGCTGTCGCTGCAGCTGCAACTGCAGCAGACGCAGATCGCCGGTGACGTGCCGCGCGCAACGCTTCTGCAGACGGTCATCACCCAGCGC
>Ga0209890_10000733_pt1 | contig 15200 bp, 11 predicted proteins | sample OrgsoiDNA2013049_FD_185799 | JGI IMG/M metagenome (GOLD analysis project Ga0209890, IMG submission 185799) | Permafrost soil microbial communities from the Arctic, to analyse light accelerated degradation of dissolved organic matter (DOM) -... | ecosystem: Environmental > Terrestrial > Soil >...
AGTCCAAGTGCGATGGGTGCAAGCTTCCAGAGGCGAGTCATGGGTTTACTCCAGTAGACAGAATTATTGTGTGCTGTATTCGCACTGATGCCGAGGATGAGAAGCAATGTTGCAGGAGTTTAGTAAAGAGTGGTCAAGGCAGCGTAAAAGGTTGTAAAGGTCTTCTCTGCGCGCTTTAGTTGCCGTGCTTATTCGCCCATTTCGATTTCCCCTTCGCGGTGCCAATCCGCGTGGGCGTGAATCAAACGCACACAGCGATTCCAGCGCAGGATCGCATCATCATTTCCCACCGGACGAATCCTTCCCGCTTCTTCGTAACAGCGCATTGCTTCTTCCAGCAGCACCAGGAGTGTGTGCGGCGGGCGTCCGGCTTGTAGCTGCGCCTTGGCGCGGCGCTCGTGCTGCAGTCCCATGTAGTAGAGGCGCTCGTAGGGGTCATTCAATTGCTGAAATGCATTTTCCGCGTCGGTATAACGGTCGGAAGGCCCGCCGGTGAACTGGTCGGTGATTGCCAGACCCAACAGGCGCAGGGCCAGTTGATGTCCGGGAGATACCGCGAGCACATCGTGGCAGATGGACTCAGCTTCTTCCGGTTGCTTGAGAAAACGATAGGTCTCAACTTTGGAGAGGGCTTCGTCCACGCCCTCGAGCGAAATGGACTTTAGCTGGAATTCCATGGGCCCTCCTGATTTTTACTTGGCGGCCTTGCCGGCTCCCGTAATCTTGCGCACCAGACGCAGCACGGGATCGTAGAAATCGTCCACTACGCGCTCTTTCAGCGGAATGATGGCGTTGTCGGTGATATGAATTTCCTCGGGGCAAACCTCGGTGCAGCACTTGGTAATGTTACACAGCCCGATGCCGAGTTCGTCCTTGAGCAGTTTTGTGCGCGAAACGCCGTCCAGAGGATGCATCTCCAGGCCGGCAACGCGCACGAAGAAACGCGGGCCGCCGAACTGATCGTGTTTATCGTGCTCGCGCAAAACGTGGCAGACGTTCTGGCACAGGAAGCATTCGATGCACTTGCGGAATTCCTGAACCCGGTCCACGTCGGCTTGCGACATCTTCCATTCCACGCCTGGGCGCGGCTGAAAAGCGGGAATCTTCTTATTGACTTTATAATTCCACGAAACGTCGGTCACCAGATCTTTAATAACTGGAAACGACTTCATTGGCCGAATGGTGATCGGCTGGTCCTGGGGCAGGGAATCCATGCGGGTTTTGCAGGTCAATCGCGGTCGGCCATTTACTTCCGCAGAACACGATCCGCACTTGCCCGCCTTGCAATTCCAGCGCACCGCCAGGTCAGGGGCGCGATACTTCTGCACGTAGTGCAGCGCATCCAGCACCACCATGCCGGGCGCGATGGGAACGTGATAGTCGGCGGTCTCGCCGCCGTCGCGGGTGCCGCGAAAAATTCTTAGCGTCGCATCTGCCATGGACTAAGTCCCTTTCTCGTCTGCGAGCAACGCTTGCAACTCTTCCGGCATTTCGGACGTCGGTACCTGGCGTAAGTCCATCGCATCGCCTCGCTGGGAAATCACATTGTTCTGCTTTCCCCAGACCGGATCAAATTTCGGATAATCAATCCGGCTGTGCGCACCGCGGCTCTCGCGGCGGGCGAGCGCGCTACGGGTCACGGCTTCGGTGACCGTTAGCATGGATTTCAAGTCCCGGCACATATGCCAGCCGGGATTGAACATTCGCGATCCGCCGATGGAAAGCCTCGCGGAACGCTCTTTGAGCTTCCCGATCTCATCGAGCGCTTCGGTAAGATCTTTCTCGGTGCGGAAAATTCCGGCCAGGTCCTGCATGATTTCCTGCAGCTCTTCATGCAGAAGATAAGGATTCTCTCCATCTTTGCGCTCGAAGGGTGCTAGCATCTCGCGTTCGGCTTCTGCGATCTGTGCGCTGTCGATAGCGGGAGCGCTGGTTTTCTTTGCGTGTTCCACCGCGGCTAGACCAGCGCGACGCCCGAAGACGACAAGATCAGAAAGCGAATTTCCGCCCAGGCGGTTTGCGCCGTGCAGTCCTGCCGCCGCTTCTCCGGCGGCGAATAATCCGGGGACGGAGGCTTCTCCGCCCTCCGCGCCGACTCGAATCCCGCCCATCATGTAATGGCAGGTGGGGCCGACTTCCATTGGCTGTTTGGTGATATCAACATCGGCCAGTTCCTTGAACTGGTGATACATGCTGGGCAGCTTCTTCTTTACGTATTCGGCTGGCTTATGCGAAATATCGAGAAAAGCTCCGCCGTGCTCGCTCCCACGCCCCTCTTTTACTTCGGTGTAGATGGCGCGTGCGACCTGATCGCGGGTCGAGAGTTCCATGCGCTGCGGGTCGTACCGCTCCATGAAGCGCTCGCCCGATTTGTTCCGCAGAATGCCGCCCTCGCCTCGCACCGCTTCAGTCACCAGCAGTCCCTGCACTCCTGGCGGCCACACCATGCCGGTGGGATGGAACTGCACGAACTCCATGTCCAGCAATTCGGCCCCGGCGTCATACGCAAGCGCCAAACCGTCGCCCGTAGATTCCCAGGAATTCGAAGTGATCGGCCAGGCTTTGCCAATGCCTCCGGTGGCGATGACAACGGACTTCGCCTTGAAAACGACAAAACGTCCATTCTCACGCCAGTAGCCGAACGCGCCTGCGACGCGATCTCCGTCCTTCAGCAATCGGGTGATGGCGCACTCCATGTAAACGTCAAACCCCATCTGTACGCCTCGGTCCTGCAGAGTCCGGATCATTTCGAGGCCGGTGCGATCGCCGACGTGACAAAGGCGCTTGTAGGTATGTCCGCCAAACGCGCGTTGCAGAATGCTGCCATCTGGAGTGCGATCAAAGAGCGCGCCCCACTGTTCGAGTTCGTTGACCCGGTCCGCGGACTCCTGCGCGTGGATTTGCGCCATGCGCCAGTGATTGACAAACTTTCCCCCGCGCATAGTGTCGCGGAAGTGGGCGCGCCAACCGTCGGCGGCATCCACGTTACACATGGCGGCCGCGATTCCGCCTTCGGCCATCACGGTGTGCGCCTTGCCTAACAGCGATTTGCACACCACGCCAACCTTCGCGCCCTGGGCTAGCGCCTCGATAGCCGCGCGCAGCCCCGCGCCGCCGGCGCCGATGATTAGAACGTCGTGTTCGTGGGTTTCGTATTTGTCGTTGTTGTCGATATCGTTCACAGGAGCCTTAGGTCATGTATTGCGCCCGTTGAAACCAGGCGCACGTAAAGGTCAGCCAATCCCACCGAGAAAAGACTTAGCCACGCAAACAGCATGTGGCGCGCATTCAGGAAACTTAAATTGCGCCATGTGGAATAGCGCTCTCGTCCAAATGTTGCGCAGGAAAAACAGTCGAGCTTTCCGCCGGCAAGGTGACGCAGAGAATGGCAGGAGAACAGGTACAGCGTCAGCAGGATTACATTCACCAGCAGCACAATCGATCCCACGCCGATGCCGAAGCCGTTGTCAAAAAAGAATCCGCGGAAGGCGTCATGCCAAAGAAACGCAATGAACACCACCGCCGCGTAAAGAAAATAGCGGTGCAGGTTCTGCAGGATGAATGGGAACTTGGTCTCGCCAAAATACTTGCGGCCAGGTTTTTCGGCGATCGCGCAGCCGGCCGGATCGCGAAAGAAAGCCCGGTAGTACGCCTTGCGATAGTAGTAACAGGTGGCCCGAAAACCCAGCGGCCCGCCGAGAATCAGCAATGCCGGAGAAAGTTTCCACCAGTGGTGATGGGCATCGATCAGCGGCGAGTAGAAAGGAGACAGATAAGGCCCCCATTGAAAATACTGCCCCTCGAATGCCCGCCACGTTGCATAAAGGGAAAATGTCCCGAGCACCGCAATCACCGGCAGAGTTTCGAACCACCCGCTACTCGCCGCGCTATTGCTTTGCACCTGTAAAGCAGTCGCCACAGATCCTCCCCCCGTTTGACCAGATACGCGCAATGACAGAAGCGGCATTATAATCTGCCGCGAGCCTGAAGTGAGTTGAAAGATTGATTCTGCACAGAAAGACGCAATCGCGGGACAAACGATTGTCTCCACCGCCTGCGGTGACATAGTATGGTTCGTTCCTGCCTCACTCGTGGTCGAGGCAAATAAATACAACTGTGTTCTTGGAGGGTAAATGTCTGCGCTGACTCGCCGTGAATTGTTACGTTCCGGAGTTGTAGTCTCCGCTTCTTCGCTGGCTGCAGGCTCATTCGTGAGCCGCGCCAACGCTTTGTTGACGGCGTATCCGGACGCAGCTTCGGCGGAGGCCTTGTCAGCGATCGCTCCGCGCGAGCGGCTGCTTCTTGATTTTGGCTGGAAATTTCAGTTTGGACACGGCTGCGATCCGGCGCGCGACCTCGGCCTCGGCAGCAGCCAGGGCGATTTTGCCAAGACCGGTGAATTCAAATTCTCTACCGACAAATTTGACGACTCGAAATGGCGCGATTTGAATCTGCCACACGATTGGGCAGTCGAGCTGCCGTTCGTGCGTGACGAAAGCCTGCAAGGCCACGGATACAAGCCGCTGGGCCGCCGTTATCCCGAGACCAGCGTCGGCTGGTATCGCCGCAGCTTCGATCTTCCCGCCAGCGACGGCGGCCGCCGCATCGTCCTCGAGTTTGACGGCGCTTTCCGCGACGCCCTGGTCTTCGTTAACGGATATTTCATAGGCCGTAATAACAACGGCTACGCGCCCTTCAGTTTCGATATCAGCGATTTTGCAAACTACGGCGGCAAGAATTATCTGGTTGTGCGCATGGACGCCAGCTTCGGCGATGGTTGGTTTTACGAGGGGGCTGGCATTTACCGCCACGTTTGGCTGACCAAGACTGACGAATTGCACCTCGGACAGTGGGACACCTACATCCGAACCGAGCTGAAGGGCAGCGTTGCCGCATTGAGCCTGGGCTCGATCGTGCAGAACGACGGCACGTCCGCCGAGACTTGCCGCGTGCGTTGGCAGATTTTGGACGCAGAAGGTAAGACGGTAGCATCCGCTGATTCCGCGCCGCAACAGATTGCAGCGGATTCTCCCGCCACATTTACTGCCAGCACAAAGTTGCTAAACCCGGCGCTATGGTCGCCCGAGACACCGAATCTTTACTCCGCTATCGTTACCGTCGAGTCCGCCGGAAAAACGCGGGACGCCGAGCGCGTCAGCTTCGGCGTGCGCTCGCTGCTGTGGGATGCCGATAAGGGCTTCTTCCTGAACGGCAAGCGCGTGGAGTTGAAAGGAACTTGTAACCATCACGACCATGCCGGCGTCGGCGCGGCTTTGCCCGACCGCCTGCAGTGGTTCCGGCTGGCCGTGCTTAGAGACATGGGCGGCAACGCCGTCCGCACCTCGCATAACATGCCCACGCCCGAATGGGTGGAAGCCTGCGACCGCATGGGCATGATGATGATGTGCGAAACCCGCCTGATGAGTTCCAACCCTGAGGGGCTGGAGCAGCTTGAAAAGATGATCAAGCGCTATCGTAACTCGCCGTCAATCATCATCTGGTCAATGGGTAACGAAGAGTTCGTCATGATGCCGCAACCGCAGGGGGTGCGCGTAATTGACAAGATGATCGAGAGATCGCACGAGCTTGATCCCACACGCCTGTGCACGGCCGCGGTGCCCATGGCCTTCGACACGCGCTTTCCCGAGCAACTGGACGTCATGGGTTTCAACTACAACCTCAAAGTAATTGACGCATGGCACAAGGCGCACCCGAAAACTCCGAGCGTTGGCTCCGAAACCGCGAGCACGATTTCAACTCGCGGCATCTACGAAACCGACAAGCTGCGCAACTGGGTTAGCGCTTACGACTTGAACCACACTTCATGGTCCGAACTGGCTGAAGAGTGGTGGAAGTTCTACGCCGCGCGCGAATGGCTGCCTGGCGGTTTTGCCTGGACTGGTTTTGATTATCGCGGCGAACCCACGCCCTACGGCTGGCCGTCCGTCAACTCGCAATTCGGCATCGTGGACATGTGCGGCTTCCCCAAAGACAACTTTTACTACTACAAAGCCTGGTGGGGCAATGAGCCGGTGCTGCATCTGTTTCCGCACTGGAATTGGGAGCAGCGCGACGGCGAAATCGTCAGCGTCTGGGTGCATTCCAATCTGGATGAGGTCGAACTGTTTCTGAATGGCACGAGTCAAGGGAGCCAGAAGGTCCAGCCGCTCACGCATCTGGAGTGGAAGGTGAAGTACGAGCCCGGCGTCATTGAAGCGCGGGGAAGCAAAGGCGGCAAAGTCGCGCTGACCGAAAAGCGCGAGACCACGGGTAAAGTGGAAACCATCGCACTCAGCGCGGATCGCACTGAGATCGATGCTAACGGTGAAGACATTGCAATCGCGCGCGTGGAAGGGCGCGACAAGGAAGGACGCCTGGTTCCCACCGCCGACAATGGAATCAGCTTTAAGGTGACCGGCGACGGCGCCTTCATCGGCGTAGGCAATGGCGATCCCAACTGCCAGGAGTCGGATAAGGAACCCAAGCGGAGCCTGTTCAACGGGCTGGCGCAGGTCCTCGTGCAGGCGAGCAAGACTCCCGGTACGATCGTGCTCGAAGCTTACACTGAGCCGTGGCCGGGGCCGAAGTTGCCCTCGACGACACTCATCATTACGACCAAGAAAGTGGATCCGCGGCCGGCGCTTTGAGCGGACAAAGTGCGAACACCTGATATGCGACACGGCTTACTCGGAATCGTCATGGTCGGCGCAGTGGTTTGCGTCTCGACCGGCTGTCCTCACCGGATACAGTCTCCGAACGCGATCACGCGTCCGGGCTGGATGCTCACCTGGAGTGACGAATTCAACCAACCCGACGGCTCACCTCCCGATCCGTCCAAATGGAAGATTGAAACCGGTGGCGACGGTTGGGGCAACAAGGAATTGGAGTACTACACGGCCCGTCCGCAAAACCTGCGCGTAAAGAACGGCAATCTGGAAATGATTGCGCTCAAGGAAACTTACACCGGCCCCGACGGCGTGACCCGCAACCACACCTCGGCGCGCCTCGACACGGCCGGCAAGTTCGATCAGGCTTACGGACGCTTCGAAGCCCGGATCAAGATTCCTTATGGGCAGGGAATCTGGCCCGCTTTCTGGATGCTGGGCAATGACATTGAAAAAGTTGGCTGGCCGACGTGCGGCGAGATCGACATTATGGAAAACATCGGTCGCGAGCCTGCAATCGTCCATGGAACGATTCACGGCCCCGGATATTCCGGTGCGAAGGGAATTGGCGCGCCCTATCCGCTCGCCTCAGGACGCTTTGCCGATGACTATCACGTATTCGCCGCCGAGTGGGAGCCCAATCAAATCCGTTTTTATGTGGACGATCACCTGTACGCCACTCGCACTCCCGCTGATCTCCCCGCCGGGACCAAGTGGGTCTATGACCATCCCTTTTTTGTGATTCTAGATTTGGCGATTGGCGGAGGATGGCCCGGCAATCCCGACGGGACCACAGTGTTTCCGCAAACTATGCTGGTGGATTACGTGCGGGTTTACACCAAGAATTGATTCAATGACCCAATCGTTCTTGGGTCATCTTCCGGTTTCCCACGAAGCATTCGTGCACGAAGGATTTCGTAAAGCGCTGCGCTACATCCGATGGAATGCTGTCTTCGGTAAATTCCACAAACTTGAATTGAATCGTTGCTCGCGGCTCGCCCACCGGATTCACTGTCGCCAGTACGTAGCCATAGACGTCGGTCTTGGCGGCCTTGGCGTCGCTGGCTTCCGGAGGAAGGCGATAGCGTTCGGCTCCGGCGGTTCCGATGATCCATCCCGGTAGCATGCCGCCGTTTGCTTTCCAGTACGGGGTGTTGAAGATTCCGTCCATAAAATAATGTGAATGGCTGGCCAGTACATAAACCGTTTTGTGTGCGTCGTTCTGCATCTTGAGCAACATGGCGTAGACGAGCCGCCCGCTCGCTATTCCGTCGGAAGACTCATCCATGCTGTGGTCTGACGAGATGCTCTCCGGCAGCGCTTCATGCATTCCCACCACGAGTGTGCGGATTGAATCATCTTTGCGGTCGCGATCCAATACGGCTTCAATCCACTGCATCTGTGCCGCATCGAACTGATCTTTCGTGGCGTTGTCCAGATAGATAAAGTCAATGCCGTCGCGCATCCAGTGAAAATAGGTTCTGGGTTGGGTCGCTTTAGGGTCGTCTTTCAGTCTTTGTTCTTTCAGTTCCGCCCGGTCCAGATACTGGTGAAAATAATCCACAAACGCCGTTCTGGATTTTGGTTTCGTAGTTTCATGGTTGCCGATGCCCAGAAAGAAAGGCACATCTCCCCAGGGCTTGATCTGGTTTGCGACGAAGTCGTCCCACGCGCGGTTCTCGTAGTCGGCCAGGTCGGTGGGATTTCCAGCCAGGGCGCCTTCTTGCACGAAATCCTGGTCTGGGCCGGAAATTTTCCGCAAGTCTCCCAGATGCCAGTAGAACGCGACGTTGTGTTGGATTGCGTCGGCGGCGATGGCGGGCATGACAACGTCGCCGCAGTTACGGGAATCGCCTGAAACGGCGAAGGTCCAGGTTGCTGCGGCATCCTTGGAATCCGCAGCACGAGTCGAGGGAACAAGAAGTAAAGCCAGTGCCGCGCCAAGAAGAAGTCTCTTGCTGTACATGCGTCGTCCGACATCCTTCGAAAAAGATATTGCTTCGACGGTTAGTGTAACCTTTTCATTCAGTGCGAATCTTCACTTGCATGAGAAGGTTTTCGAGATCCGGAATTTCCCGGCGGATTACAGTTGTCGCCGTCGCCGGATTGCTGATCACGTTCTTAAGCCGTTCCACCCTCGGTGACTCCGCAGCCGCAACGCCGGTCCTGGTCGAGTTGTTCACTTCCGAAGGATGTTCCAGTTGTCCTCCCGCCGACGCGCTGCTTCACTCCCTGGACAGCACTCAGCCGGTCACGGGAGTTCAGTTGATCGTGCTGGAAGAGCACGTGGACTACTGGGACGATCTGGGATGGAAAGATACATACTCTTCGCACGCGTTCACCGTCCGGCAGCAGATTTATGCCGACCGCCTGCGTCTGGAGGGTCCCTATACACCGCAGATGGTTGTGGATGGAAGTTTCGAATTTGTGGGAAGCAACCGCGAGCGGGCGAATCAGGCTTTTGAAAAAGCGCGGACTCTTCCCAAACTCGTGGTCAGAATCTCATCCCTGAAGGTAGAAAACGGAAACCTTCGCGCGCGCATCGAAACGCATGCTTTGCCATCGCCGGCAGAAGTTTTTGTTGCACTGGCTCTCGAACATGCGCAGTCGCAAGTGTTGCACGGTGAAAATGGAGGCCATCGCCTGGAACATGTCGCCGTGTTGCGCAATCTGGTCAGCGTTGGAAGAGCTGCAAAGGGCGTGATGTTTTCGAAAGATGTAAGCGTGGCACTCACTGCGCCGGGACAGCCCTACCGGGTGATTGCGTTCGTGCAGGAACCGAAGCAAGGAAAAATCCTCGGCGCGGCCGTCGAACGAATTCAGAAGTAGCCTTTCGCCTTACCTAGACAGCGGCCTCGGCCGGTTCACGAAGCGCGACTTCCGGCTCCGGTTCATCTTCCGCCATCTTCACATGCCGCTTGGCTACCAGCATGTAGATCGAGGGCACCACGAACAGCGTGAATGCCGTCCCGATGATCATGCCGCTGACCAGCATGATCCCGATGCTGTTCCGCGCGCCGGCTCCGGGGCCGGTGGCGAAGACCAGCGGCAGGTGGCCGAAGACGGTGGCCGCAGTGGTCATCAAAATTGGACGCAGTCGCGTGCCGGCAGCCTCGATGACTGCATGGAGCTTATCTCTGCCTTCTTCTTGCAGGTGGTTAGCAAACTGGACGATCAGAATGCCGTTCTTCGAGATCAGACCGACCAGCGTGATCAATCCCACTTGGCTGTAGATGTTAAGCGTAGTAAATCCGAGGAACGAGAACATCAGCGCGCCGGAAATAGCCAGCGGCACCGATCCCGCCAAAATAATGAACGGATCGCGGAAGCTTTCGAACTGCGCCGCCAGCACTAGATAGATCAAGACCGCCGACAGCAGGAACGTCGGGAGAAATTTGTTGCCCTCAACCCGCAGCTGGCGCGATTCACCGGCGTAGTCCACGGTGAAGCCTTGCGGCAAAGTTGCCTTGGCCTGGTCTTCCAGGTAAGTGAGCGCCTGGTCGAGCGGAACGTTGGGCGGAATGACTCCCTGAATGCGCACCGCGTTGAGCTGCTGAAATTTGTTCAGCGAGCGCGGCTCGGTGGTGGTATTCAGCGTGGCGAAGGTTGAGAGCGGGACCAGTTTGTCGTTCGATCCCCTGACGTAGATCTGCTTCAATTGGTCCGCAGTCAAACGTTCCACGCGCTTCACCTGCGGAATAACTTTGTAACTCCGACCCTGGATGCTGAACCGGTTGACGTAGTTTCCGCCAAGCAGCGTTGATAGATCCTGCCCCGCCTGACTCATATCCACTCCCTGGGAGCGGAGTTTGTCGCGATCAAAAACCACCTCGGTCTGCGGTTGATCGAACTTCATATCCACGTCGGCGAAGATGAAGAGGCCGCTGGCCATGGCCTTCTGCACGATCTGGCCCGCGAGCTCCGCGAGTTGCTGCGGCTCTGCCGATGACGCGATCACAAAGTCCACGGGGAAATTTCCGGCTCCAGGCAAAGGCGGCGGCGTCAGCGGAATCACCCGGATGCCGGCGATCTTCGACAAAGGGCCGCTCGACTCCAACAACAACTGTTGCGTCGTCTTCTTGCGCTTGCTCCACGGCACTGTAACCATGCCGCCGAAGCCGCCCTGCGGAGTCGTGATTTGAAAAACGCTGCCGCTCTCCGGGAACGAGTGATAGACGTCGTAAACTTCCTGCGTAAACAAGTTGGTCTGGTCAATGGTCGCGTTGGCTGAGGACTGGATGACTCCAAAAACCACTCCCTGGTCTTCGGTCGGCGCCAGCTCACGCTGCGAAAACATGTAGAACGGAACGATCAGCAGCAGCACGATCGCCCACAGCGTGAGCACGACTGGCCGGTAGCGCAGCGTTCCCGAGAGCGTCTGCACGTAAAAATTGCGAACCCGTTCGAACCGGCGATTGATCACGCCCGCAAAGCCGCGCTCGTCTGCTCCCTGGCGCAGAAGTTTCGATCCCATCATCGGCGACAACGTCAGCGCCACGACTCCCGAGACGATTACGGCGCCGGCTAGAGTGAACGCGAACTCGCGGAAGAGCGCGCCGGTTAATCCGCCCTGAATGGCTACGGGTGTGTACACCGCCGCCAGAGTGATGGTCATGGCGATGATCGGTCCCACTAACTCGCGGGCGGCGTCGATCGCAGCATGGAACGGCGTCTTGCCAAGCTGGAGATGCCGCTCCACGTTCTCTACCATCACGATTGCGTCGTCGACTACGAGTCCCACCGAAAGCACAATCGCCAGCAGGGTCAGCAGGTTGATGGTGAAGCCCGCGGTCTCCATTAGGAACACGGCACCAATCAGTGAGATCGGAATGGCAACGACAGGAATCAGCACGGACCGGAATGAGCCGAGGAAAAGGAAAATGACGACGACCACGATCAGCAGCGTCTCAGTCAGAGTGTGGAGAACTTCGTCGATTGCGTCCTGAATGTACTCGGTGGAGTCGTAGGGGATTCCGAGATTCATTCCCGCCGGCAGTTGAGCTTTGATTCCGGGAAGGGTCGCCCGTACGTTCTTGATCACGTCCAGCGAATTGGCGGTGGGAAGCACCCATACGCCAACGAAGGTAGCCGTCTCGCCGTTGAAGCGGACATCCTGATCGTAGTTTTCTGCTCCCAGCACCACATCGGAAATCTCGCCCAGCCGGACCACCACGCCATCCTGTTGTTTAACCACCATCTGGCGGAAGTCTTCTGCAGTTTTTAAATCCGTGTTGGCGACCAGGTTTACCGAAACCATGGTGCCTTTTGTGTTCCCCAGCGCGGAAAGGTAATTGTTCTTCGACAGCGCGTCGCGTACATCAGAAGGGGAGACATTGCGTGCGGCCATTTGGTCGGGCTTCAGCCAAACCCGCATGGCGAAAGTGCGGTTGCCGAGGATGTCGGCGCGTTGCACGCCGCTGACCGCGCTCAGTTTGGGCTGCACCACCCGGGTCAGATAATCGGTAATCTGATTTTGATCAAGGTCGGCGGACGAAAAACCGATATACATGGCGGCAAACTGAGTGTCGGCGGTTTCCAGTTCGATGATGGGCGCTTCAGCCTCAGGAGGAAGATCATTCCGAACCTGCGCTACTTTGGCCTGAATCTGCGTCAGCGCCGCGTTGGTGTCGTAGTTGAGCTTCAGGTGCACGCTGATCGTGCTGATCCCCTGCGAGCTGGTTGACTCCATGTAGTCAATTCCGTCGGCGCTGGCAATCACCCGCTCGAGCGGCGTAGTGATAAATCCACGGACCAGATCGGCGTTCGCGCCCACATACACGGTGGAAACCGTGACCACCGAGATGTCGCTGCGCGGGTACTGGCGCACGCTCAGCGAGCGAATCGCCTGCAAGCCCGCGATCAGGATCACCAGGTTGACCACAATCGCGAGAACCGGCCGCTTAATGAATAGATCCGTTAGCTTCATTCCTAAGTATCCTGGGGGTTCGGCTTGGGATTGTTGGGAGGCTGTATTTTGTTATTGATCACGACCGCAGCCCCATTGCGCAGCTTGAATACTCCCGAGGTCACAACTTCATCCCCCGGGTTGATGCCGGAGACGACCGCCACCTGATCGCCGCGCGAACCATCCACTTTTACAAATTGCTGCCGCACTCCGCGATAGGTTTTTCCTTTGACCTTGGGGTCGGCAAGATCGGTGACCACAAAAACCGAATCGCCGTACGGTGCGTAATTGATTGAAGACGCCGGCAGCGTGATGATGTTACGGCTTGCGCCTAGCACTACCTGCACCTGAACGAACATTCCCGGACGCAGCTTGCCCTGGGGATTCGGAAGCGTTGCCTGTATCTGGATGTTGCGCGTTGCTTCGCTGATGACGGAGTCAACCGCCGTCACTTTGCCAGTGAACGTCGCCCCGGGCAGGTCGTCACTGGTGACCCGCAGCACGCGGCCGCTTTGTACCAGAGGAGCGTTCTGCTGCGGCACTCCGAAATTCACGTAAATCGGATTCACCTTCTGCAGAGGAACGATAGCTTGTCCGGCCGCCAGGTACTGTCCTAGGTTGATTTGTCGCAGACCCAGAACCCCGGTAAATGGCGCGCGGATTGTTTTCCGGTCAATCGTGGCCTGAATTTCTCCCACCTGCGCTTCCGCTGATTTCTGCGAGGCGCTGGTGTTGTCGAACTCGGTCTGGGCCATGACCCCTTGCTTTACGAGCTCTTGGGTGCGGTTGAAATTGATACGGGCAAGATCGCGCTGTGCGATGGCCGCGGCCAACTGAGCTTTCTCCTGCCGCGTGTCGAGCTCGACCAGCACTTCGCCTGCGTGAACCGCCTGGCCGGACTCAAAATTGATCCGAGCCACTGTTCCGGGGAGATCCGCGCTGACGGTTACTCCCTGAATGGCCGCCGCCGTGCCAATGATATCCAGAGTGGAAGGCCAGTTCTGGCGCGCCGCAACAATCGTGGTGACCGCGTCCGGAGGCGGCGCGTAATTCGCGCCCTGCGCGATTGCGGCCGAAATCTGCCGGTACTTAACAAAACCGAGGCCGGCGACGAGCGCGATAACCACCGCCAGCATCAGGAGCATCCGCTTTAACATGAGTGCCTCATTGTTTTTGGTTCCCAAGCCAGCTTGAAAATAATTGGATGTCAGGCGGCTGCCGCAGGCTCCAAAAATTCGCTGACGAAAACAGCAGATCGGTTAACCAGGGCGGAACCCAGCTGAATCGCCAGTTACAAGGATACAGCTCCCGATCGAAACTTCTTCCGGACCTGGCACGGTGCGCGTCGATCCGGGCTCTAATCAGTAACCATAAGGTTACACAATTATCCTTGTCAAGCGAAAAGTGGTTGCGTGAAACTCTGTCCCGACCGGCGCAGTCTGCTAAATTGTTGACCTATGAAGCCTTCCCGCAGCTTCGCCAGTGACAACAACGCCGGAGTCCATTCCGAGGTTTTGAAAGCGATCGCCGTCGCCAATGTTGGGCACGTAGTCGGATACGGAGATGACCCCTGCACCGATTCTGCAGTGAGACAGTTCCAACGCCATTTCGGAGACGATATCGAAGTGTTTTTCGTCTTCAACGGGACGGCCGCCAATTGCCTGGGCCTGAAAGCTCTCACCAATTCCTACCACGCGGTCATTTGCCCCGAAGCGGCTCACATTTATGTGGATGAGTGCGGCGCTCCGGAGAAGTTCACAGGCTGCAAGTTGGTCCCGATTCCGGCGCAGGATGGCAAACTGACGGTGGACGCAGTTCGTACGGCATATCACGGAATCGGGGTTGAGCATCACGTACAGCCGCGCGTGGTCTCGATCACTCAATGCACAGAGGTGGGCACAGTCTATAAGGAAGATGAGGTCCGCCAGTTGGCGCGCTTTGCCCACGAGCACGGCATGTTCTTGCACGTGGACGGCGCGCGCATCGCGAACGCGGCAGCATCAATCGGTATCGGCCTGCGCCAGGCCACGCGCGACCTCGGCGTGGACGTGCTTTCTTTTGGAGGGACCAAGAACGGAGGCATGGGCGCGGAGGCCGTCGTTTTCTTTGATCCGAAGCTAGGCGCCGACTTCAAGTTCTATCGCAAGCAGGGAATGCAACTGGCCTCCAAGATGCGATATCTTTCCGCCCAGTTCGAAGCGTTGCTGAAAGATGATCTGTGGTTGCGCAACGCACAACACGCCAATCGCATGGCGCAATTGCTAAAGCGCGAGTTGAGCGAGATTCCGCAACTGAAACTGGCGTATAAAGTCGAGGCCAACGGAGTCTTTGTTAAAGTACCGCGACGCGCCATCGCAAAACTGCGAAAGCGCTACTTCTTCTATCTATGGGACGAAGGGCAGTCGATGGTTCGCTGGATGTGCTCCTGGGATACGACCGAAGCGGACGTGAAGCAGTTTGTGGAGTTCGTTCGGCGAAGTTTGTGACGCGGCAAATCCTGAGGCCCGGGAAGATGTTGCGAATGAAATGGTGCGCCCGGAGAGATTCGAACTCCCGACCTACAGCTCCGGAGGCTGCCGCTCTATCCAGCTGAGCTACGGGCGCGTAACTCTAGTTTACATCGGAACCCG
>Ga0209890_10000734_pt1 | contig 15177 bp, 17 predicted proteins | sample OrgsoiDNA2013049_FD_185799 | JGI IMG/M metagenome (GOLD analysis project Ga0209890, IMG submission 185799) | Permafrost soil microbial communities from the Arctic, to analyse light accelerated degradation of dissolved organic matter (DOM) -... | ecosystem: Environmental > Terrestrial > Soil >...
GCGCGGGCACAAGAAGTTCGCCGAATGCGCCGACGTCTATTCCAAGGGCGTCGCCACCATCGCGCAGCCGGAAAAAGCGAACTGGGTGATCTTCTATTTCCGCGGCATCTGCTACGAGCGCTCGAAACAGTGGCCGAAATCGGAAGCCGATCTCAAGAAGGCGCTCGAACTGTTCCCCGAGCAGCCGCACGTGCTCAATTATCTCGGCTATTCCTGGGTCGACCAGGGCGTGAACCTGGACCAGGGCATGGATATGATCAAGCGCGCCGTGCAGCAGCGTCCGGACGACGGCTACATCGTCGACTCGCTGGGCTGGGCCTATTTCCGGATCGGCAATTATGAGGAAGCGGCCAAGCAGCTCGAGCGTGCGATCGAGCTCAAGCCGGAAGACCCGACCATCAACGACCATCTCGGCGATGCCTATTGGCGCGTCGGGCGCGTGCTTGAGGCCAATTTCCAGTGGGCGCATGCGCGCGATCTCAAGCCCGATCCGGAGGATCTGCCGAAGATCGAAGCGAAGATCAAGAACGGGCTGCCCGAAGAAACGTCGTCGCAGGCCAAGGCCGGCAAGAAAAGCGGCGATGGGGGCTAAGGTTCTTGCGTGGCTGCAGTTCTGACCGAAAAGGCCCCCGCCAAGATCAATCTGACATTGCGCGTGCTCGGCCGCCGCGCCGATGGCTATCATCGGCTTGAAAGCCTGGTGGCGTTTGCCGATCTCGCCGACACGCTCAGCTTGCAGCCGGGCGGCGATGCCGCGCTCGACATAACCGGACCGTTCGCTTCCGCCTGCGGGCCGGTTGCCGGCAATTTGGTGCTGAAAGCGTTCGCCGCCCTGCGCGCGCGCGTCGCCGGGCTCAACGCCGGGCGCTTTGTGCTGGAGAAGAACATTCCGGTCGCGGCAGGCCTCGGCGGCGGCTCGGCCGATGCGGCGGCCGCGCTGCGGCTGCTCGCGCGCGCCAACAGTCTCGCACCTGATGATCCGCGGCTTGCGGAAGCGGCGCCGACGGTCGGCTCCGACGTGCCAGTCTGTCTCGAATCCCACGCGCGTATCATGCGTGGCGTCGGCGAAGAGCTCTCGGCCGCGCTCGATCTGCCGCCGCTTGCGGCGCTGCTGGTCAATCCGGGCGTGCCATTGGCCACCCGCGACGTGTTCGCCCGGTTTGCCGGCAATCAAGACGGCAAGACATCGCTCGCCGGCGTGCCGCGCGAACGCGGCGCATTGATCGAATGGCTCGGCGCGCACGGCAACGATCTCACTCATTCCGCAATCGCCTGCGTGCCTTTGATCGCTGACGTGCTGAGCGCTTTAAGCGCCTTGCCGGGCGCCCGGCTCGCCCGCATGTCGGGGTCGGGGCCGACCTGCTTTGCGCTATTCACGTCGCCCGGCGAGGCCACCGCGGCGGCGCAACGGCTCAAGACCGAGCGCAAGGACTGGTGGGTTTATCCCACCACGCTCGGTTCGGTGGGAGAACGCCCTTGAATATGCCCGCTTTGCAGGGAACCGTTGTCAGCTTGGCGATTTGCGAGTAGGCAGCGTCGCGCAGCAGGAGATGGAAATGAAATTCAGGCGGATCATAGTTGCCGTCGCGGCCTTCATCGCGGCTTTGGGCGTCATCGCAGCCGATCCGGCTCTCGCGCGCGCCAAGCACAAGGCGGACCGCCATTGCGCTCCCCAGCCGCGCGAATATTCCTGGAGCGGCTGGTTGTTCAACCCGGCGCCGCAGCCGAACGGTTGCGCGCCGCCAGTCTATGCCTATGGCAGGTATGTCGGCCAGGATCCCGATCCCTATATTCGCCTCCAGTTGCAGCGCGACCCCGCGACGGGTTACTCGCCTTTTTAGCCACTCGGCGCGCGATGCGCGGCGGCGTTAACCTTCGTCCCGATTTGTTGTTGGCGATCCGGAAATCTGCTACTGGCACGGCCAGGGTGGTGGTGCGTTCATGTCGTTGCTTGCCGACCGTAAGTATTATGAGGTTATTGCTCGCGGCAGCATGACCGAACGGCTGCTGATCGCCGCCCGCGATGGCATTTATAAGGACTTTATGGCGCGCATGCGCCCGGCGCCGACGGATCGCGTGCTCGACGTCGGCGTTTCCGATGTGATCAACGCCGGCGCCAATGTCCTGGAGCGGAAATATCCGTATCGTCACAACATCACCGCATGCGGATTGAGCGACGGCCGCGATTTCCAGCATGCCTATCCCGGCGTGCGATACGTGCGCATCGAGCCGAATGTGCCTCTGCCGTTCGCCGACAACAGCTTTGAAATCGCGACGTCGAACGCGGTGCTCGAGCATGTCGGCAGTTACGACCATCAGGATCTCTTCGTGCGCGAACTTTGCCGGGTGGCGCAGCGGGTCTTCATCAGCGTTCCGAATCGGTTCTTCCCGGTCGAGCATCACACCGCCTTGCCGGTCGCCCATTATGGCAACGGGCTGTTCCGCATGGCCTGCCGGGTCGCCGGAAAGTCCAAATGGGCGCAGGAGGAAAACCTTATCCTGATGACGCGCAAGCGGCTGTGGCGGCTCGCGGCACCGATCGAAAAGAGCACGGCGGTGGGCTATACCGGGCTGCACCTCGGACCGTTCTCGTCCAACCTATATCTTGCCTTCCATTAGATCGCCGGCGGGTGAAGCGCAGGCGCGCGATTTGCGCGCGCTCGCCGTCTAGTGCGCGCGCGCGATGCAGAAGGCGACGGCTTCTTCCAGCGCCGTTTTGATCGCGGACGGCGGCACCAGCGCCAGCGCGTCGGTGGCGATGGCGCCGTAGTGGCGGGCGCGCCCGACCGTGTCCTCGATGGCGTGATGCTTGGCCATGAGCGTCATCGCGGCGTCGAGATCGCCGTCGCGGATTTCGCCCTCGCCGAGCGTGCGGTTCCAGAACGTACGCTCGCTTTCGGTGCCGCGGCGGAACGACAGCACCACCGGCAAGGTAATCTTGCCCTCGCGGAAATCGTCGCCGACGTTCTTGCCGAGCTTGGCGGACTTGCCGCCGTAGTCGAGCGCGTCGTCGATCAGCTGGAAGGCGATGCCGAGATTCATGCCGAACGAACGGCAGGCGGCAAGCTCGGCCTTGTCCTTGACCGCCAGCGCCGGGCCCACCTCGCAGGCGGCGGCGAACAGTTCCGCGGTCTTGGCGCGGATCACCGCCATGTATTCGTCCTCGTTGGTGGCGGTGTTCTTGGCGGCGCCGAGCTGCATCACTTCGCCTTCCGCGATCACCGCGGCGGCCGAGGATAGGATATCTAGTGCGTGCAGATTGCCGACCTCGACCATCATCTTGAAGGCCTGGCCGAGCAGGAAATCGCCCACCAATACGCTCGCCTCGTTACCCCAGAGCATGCGGGCGGCGAGCTTGCCGCGGCGCATGTCGCTTTCGTCGACCACGTCGTCATGCAGCAGCGTCGCCGTATGCATGAATTCGACCGCGGCGGCGAACTTGATATGGCCGTCGCCGGAGTAGCCGGCGAGCTTGGCCATGGCCAGCGTGAGCATCGGCCGCAGCCGCTTGCCGCCCGAGGAGATCAGGTGGTTGGCGACTTCCGGGATCATGGCGACATCCGATCCGGTCCGCGCCAGGATCGTCGTATTGACGCGCTCCATATCCGATGCCACCAGATCGGCTAATCGCGTGAGCGAGGCGCCTTGCGGGCTTTCGAAGGGGACGACGACGGCCAAAAGGGTTACTCCGGGAATTGAAGGACTAAGCGAGCATAGAAACGCTGTGTTAATGGGGCAAGTGCGTTAGATTATCGAATTACCGCAAATTGACGAAGCGGGTAGGCAAGGGGGCTCCGATTGGCGAAACGAACTGCAACCTCGGCCGCGCCTAAGGCGGGCCGCTTCGACCAGTACACGATCGCCGTGCTGGTGCCTTGCTACAACGAGGAGGTGGCAATCGCGAAAGTTGTAAAGGACTTCCGCGCCGCCCTGCCCACCGCCACGATCTTCGTATTCGACAACAATTCGACGGACAATACCGCCGCAGCGGCGCGCGCCGCCGGTGCCGAGGTTTACCAGGAAAAGCGCCAGGGCAAAGGCTACGTGGTGCGGCGCATGTTCACCGACGTGGAGGCCGACATCTACGTGCTGGTGGACGGCGACGCCACCTACGACGCGCCGAGTGCCGCCGCCATGATCGAGCGGTTGCTCGAGGGCCGGCTCGACATGGTGGTCGCCAACCGCGTCGACCGCGAGCAAGCGGCCTATCGCGCCGGCCACCGCGCCGGTAACTGGCTTCTCACGTCGTTCGTCGCTTCGGTGTTCGGCCCCACCTTCAACGACATGCTGTCGGGCTATCGGGTGTTCTCGCGCCGGTTTGTGAAATCCTTTCCGGTGCTGTCCGGCGGATTCGAGATCGAGACCGAGCTCACCATCCACGCGCTCGAACTGGGGCTGGCGGTGGCGGAGATCGACACGCCCTATTACGCGCGGCCGAAAGGGTCGGCCTCCAAGCTCAACACCTGGAGCGACGGCTTCCGAATCCTGCGCACCATCGTCAAGCTCTATCGCGCCGAGCGTCCGATGCCGTTCTTCACCGGCATCGGTCTGGCACTGACGATTGCATCCGTTGGATTCGCGACCCCGGTTGTCGTCACCTACCTGGAAACCGGTCTGGTGCCGCGGCTGCCGACCGCCGTGCTCGCAACCGGATTGATGATCCTGGCGTTTTTATCCGCCGCCATCGGGTTGGTGCTCGACACGGTGACGCGCGGGCGCCGTGAGATGAAGCTGCTCGCCTATCTGACGCACCGGGCGCCGGGCGAGGAACGCCGGCGCGGCTGAATTCCTCGGTAGCGCCAATCGGACAGCGCCGGCCGCGAAGGCGGGCTCTATTGCGGCTTGCAAACCGGGAGACGTTCGACCCGTTCGGCCTTGATATACATTGTGCAGAGCGCCTCCGGTCCATCGGACTTGAAGGCATGCTTCACAGGTTCCGCCTGGCTCACCAGGATGTGGGCGACGATGAGCGCCGCTCCGAGCGGGTAGGTCCAGCGATGCCGTTGCAGGTCGGTGAGCTTCGCGACCAGCAAGGCGGCGGCGATGATGGCGAGCGGATCGGTGAGAATGAAATACCCCTGCTTCAGACCGCGGGCCATGCCGAGCGTGTCGACACCCCAGTCCGTCAGCATGAGCGCGGCGACCTGAAAGACCAGGCGCCATTCGCGCCTGCGGATGGCAATCACCGTCGCAGCAATGACGAACCATTCGAGGAAGATCGTCGGCCGCGGCGACGACGCCAGCACGAAGGTTCGCCGCGCGATCACGCCGGCGATGGCCTCGAACAGGTATTCGATGTGTTGGACGCTCAGGAGAGAGCCGGTGGAAAGCTGCGGGTCGGAGACCGATGCCCAAAAAAACATCTGCTCGATCGGGTGGAAGATCACCACGACATTGTTTGGATGGTAGCGAATGTAAAGCGCAAGCAATCCGATCATACAGCCGGCGACCGTGGCGAACACGGCGGCCAGCGCCTCCAGGGCGGTGACGCGCCACACGACCGCATAGACGGCCATGCCGAGGCCGATCCAGACCACGATTGCCGCCCAATAAGTCTGGGCGCCGATCCGCAGTACCGGCAAGGCGAGCGTCGGCGTGCTGGCGGTCGAAAGACCGTCGATCAAAATGTCCTTGGCCAGGAAAACTGCCAGCAGCGCTATGGCGACGATTGCAGACAGGGCCGGCCATGCCAGACGGGGCACATCCCAAAATCCGCGCTCGGGCGCGCCGATACTGCCGAACGGGACCAGAAGGATAGGCAGGGCACAAATCAGAAAAAGGATCTGAACCTTGTTGAGCAGCGCCAGCGTGACCAGCAGGCTTGCAAGGCCCACGATCGCCGGCCGCCAGGCCCGCTGCCCCATCTTGGCAACGACGAGCAGCATCAGCAGTGCGCTCGTGAAAAATGCGGCGGCCAGAAGCTCGGTGCGTATGATGCGCATCTCCATTGCCATGCCGCCCGAGAATGCCAGCAGGAAGCCGCCGAGCGCGGCCACGCGCCAGTCGCGCACCAGCGCCCGCAGGAGATATGAAAACGTCACGACGAAGCCCATCGCGTATATCAGCGACAGCACCCGTCCGGCCCGGGTCGCCCCCGTCCAGGCGCTGGCGAAACCCGCCGCGTCGCTCACCGGCGGCAACGCCGAAAGCGATATGACGTGGACGATGCCGAGGCCCTGCAGCGCGCGAAGCCAGTAGCTCAACAGCAGGATCGAGAAATAACCGGGATGATCGAAATATTCCTGCGGCAACGGAACGTTGAGCAGGAAGGTATTGTAGACGACCCATAAATCCATGTCGGCAATACGCCAGTATGGATACCAGAACCCGGCAACCAGAAACGACGCCAGCATGCCTAAGAAAATGACCAGCAGTTCGCCGCTCCAATTGAACGGCACCAGCCGCTGGAACGGCTGCGAGGTATCCGGGCTGCGTATCGCCGCCAAAACACGAGTTATAATGGACATAGGTTTTTGAAATTCCATTGCCGGCGGGGATGCCAAACGACGTAGAATAGTGCCTTATAAAATCGCTGTCGGCGAGGCAACAGGAACAAAGCGAATTGCGCGAACTCGTTCGCACCAATGACATGGTTCTGGTCTCGGCAGTGGTGGCCCTGCTCGAGGGCGCCGGCATTCGTCCCATGGTGCTCGACCAGAACATGAGCGTGCTGGAAGGCTCGCTCGGCGTGTTGCCGCGACGGATTCTGGTAGCCGAAGGGCACGAGCGTACGGCGCGGCAGATCCTGCAAGACGCCGGGCTCGGCAAGGAGCTGCGTCCCAATGCGGACTGACGTCCTTGAAACCAGCGAAGATGCGGTGCTCGGCGGCAGGCTGCGCTTGCGCCAGCCGCTGCGCGGCCACCGCGTCGGCCACGATGCGATTTTGCTGGCCGCCGCAACCGGTGGCCGCGCCGGCGAGCATGCGGTCGACCTCGGTGCCGGCGTCGGCGCCGCCGGCCTGGCGCTGGCGGCGCGGGTGGCGGGATTGAAGGTCACGCTGGTCGAGATCGATGCGGCGCTGTGCGCGCTGGCCTCTGGCAATGCGCGGCTCAACAAATTGGACGACCGGGTGAATGTGCTGGCCTGTGACGCCGAGGACGTCGAGGCGCTCGCGGCCGCCGGGATTGCGCCCGGCAGCGCCGATCGCGTGCTGATGAACCCGCCGTTCCACGATGCGACCCGGCAGAACCTGTCACCCGATCCGCGCCGGCGCCTCGCGCATGCGGCGGCGCCTGGCCTGTTGCCGCACTGGATCGCGAGTGCCGCGCACCTGCTCAAGCCGCAAGGTGTGCTGACCTTGATCTGGCGCGCCGATGCGCTGGCCGAGGTGCAGAGCGCGCTGACGGATGTGTTCGGCGGCGTCGCCGTGCTGCCGGTTTATCCACGCCCCGATGCGCCCGCGATTCGCGTGCTGCTGCGCGCGGTGAAATCGGGCGGCGGCGCGGGCGTGACTTATCCCGGCCTCATCCTGAACGACCAGGACGGCAAGCCGACCGCGGCTGCGGAGGCCGTCCTGCGTGGTGCGGGTACTCTGAGTATTACTGAAACGTAAACGCGGGCTCTTGTGCCTAGGATTTGCGCCGCCCCGGCATGAATTCGCGCCAACGCCGGATGACGAGCTGGCGCCGCATGCGGTCCAGATTCTCGTCGTTGAGATGCGAAAGCCCAATAACACTGCTGATTAGCAGGAACAGAATGGTGAGCTTGGGATCCATCAATCAGCCTCGTTCAATAGCCGTCATTTGCCGACGCCTAGTGCAATGCAAAAAGCATTCCAAAGTTAAATAATAGGCAATTTAGGGCATTTCATGGTCAGGAATGCGATTTTTGCTGCGTTGCACCTAAAGAGAGGCCGCCCGCGGCCGGTCGCCGGCAGGCTTTGACTTGGGTTCCAATGATGCCTAACTGCCCGGAATGGCGCCCGCCGCGACCCAACCGATGCCCGACATCCTCAAGCGCACGCTCGAGCTTCTGCGCAAGCTGGTGCCGGCGCGCTTCCGCGCCGACATCCCGGTGGTGCCGGTGGTGCGGCTATCCGGCGTCATCGGCGTGGTCACGCCGCTGCGACCCGGGCTGATGCTGTCCTCGACCGCCCGCTCGCTGGAGCGGGCGTTCTCGATCCGCAACGCGCGCGCCATGGCGCTGATCGTCAATTCGCCGGGCGGCTCACCCGCGCAGTCGCATCTGATCTTCCGCCGCATCCGGCAGTTGGCCGCGGAAAAGAAGCTGCCGGTCATCGCCTTTGTCGAGGATGTCGGCGCCTCCGGCGGCTACATGCTGGCCTGCGCCGGCGACGAGATTATTTGCGATCAATTTTCCATTGTCGGCTCGATCGGCGTGGTCGGCGGTTCGTTCGGCTTCCCCAAGCTCATGGAAAAACTCGGCGTCGAGCGCCGGCTGTACACCGCCGGCGAGCGCAAGGTGATGCTCGATCCGTTCCTGCCGGAAAAACCGGAAGACCTGAAACGCATCAAGGCGATCCAGAAAGACATCCACGAGCACTTCATTGCTCTGGTCAGAGAACGCCGTGGGAGCAAGCTGAAGGGCAACGAGAAGACCTTGTTCTCCGGCGAGTTCTGGACCGCGCAGATGGCGGTCGAGCTGGGACTGGCCGACCGCATCGGCGATCTGCGCTCGACCTTGCGCGAGCGCTATGGCGAGAAAGTGCGCATGCCGCTGATTTCCGAGGGCCGCGGTTTATTCGGCCGCCGGATTCCGGGCCTCGGCTCGCTCGACGCGTTGGCGCGCCAGCCAGGCCTCGCCGCCGATCTGCTATCGGCACTGGAAGAGCGTGCGGTATGGGGACGTTACGGGCTGTAGCGTTACTGCACCGGCTTATTGCCGAACAGCTTCGCCACCGCCGCAACCTGCGCCTTTTGTTGCGCGATTGATTCAGCGAATTCCGCCGCGTTGCCGGGGCTGACGATCTGCGCGGTTGCGTTCATTTTCTGCACGATATCGGGATCGCTGGCGACCGTTTTGATGTCGTCGGCGATGCGCTTTCGCACGTCATCCGCTATTCCCGGCGGACCGAACAGGCCCACTAGTCCGTCGAAATCGAGCGATGGATAGCCGGCTTCGACCGCCGTCGGAACGTCGGGCAGCGCGGGCGCGCGCTCGTGATTGGTGACGGCCAGCACCTTCACTTTGCCGGCCAGCACCTGCGGCCGCACGATGGCGTAAGCCGGCATGTAGGCCTGGATGCGTCCTTCCGCGAGGTCTGTGACGGCCGCGACCGGATTCTTGTACGGCACCTTCGCCATGGTCAGGCCGACGGTATGCAGAAATCCGGCGAACACGAAATCGGTGAAGCCGGTGGCGGTGGTCCAGTTCAATTGACCGGGCTTGGCGCGCGCCAGCGCCTCCAATTCTTTCAGGGAATTGACGTTGAGCGAGGTCGGGACGCTGACCGCGATTACGGTCTTGGAGATGCGCGCGATCGGAACCAGGTCATTCGGGTCGTAGGGCAGCTTGTCGTGGAAGTAGGGATGCGCGGTGAATGAGCTCACCGGCGTCACTAACAACACATGATCGTCATGGGCGCCAAGGAAGGCGGTGATGGCGACCATGCCGTCGCCGCCCGGACGGTTTTCGACCACGACCGATTGGCCCCAGCGCGCCGACAGTTTGTCGGCGAACAGCCGTGCGCCGATATCGACGCCGCTGCCGGGTCCGAGCGTCACGATGAAGCGCACCGGCCGGTTCGGCCACGACTGCGCGGCCGCTTCTGCCGGGATGAGCGTCGGCAGGACCAGCGCGGCGGCGACCAGTGCCGATAATGCCCACTTCGGTTTCACGGAAATTGCCATTGGCGTCCTCCATCCGCTGCGCGGGCCATTCCATGGCGATGGCCGTTTTCCGGCTCCTTAGGGAATAACCCCGCGCCAGCATAGTTCATTGTTGATTGGTCGTGCAGCCGATCGTCGGCCCCGAAAATGCCTTGTTCGCGGCCGAGTTTTCTAATTAGATACTTGTTCGGAGACGCCGATGCCCCCGTTTTTGCTCTCGCCGCTGCTGAAATGGTCGCTCGCCGCGCTGGGCGGCGCTATGATCGTGCACTGGGTGGCGAAAGAAGCGCGCCGGATCAATGAGGAGCTCGACCAGGCCAAGCGCGCGAAGGTGCGCATTTCCGATATGGAAAACCGGCCGACCCTGCGGCGCGATCCAACGACCGGCGAATACCGCCTCTAATCTTAGCGATTTCGCTAATGGATTGGCCGCTTCAGCGGCGGGATATGCGCGGGTTACCGGCGACCATGGCGCCAAAGAACAGCACCGAAAACACCAGACCAAAGAGTTGAAATTCGAACATTGCCGCCTCCAGCGGTGTAACCCGAGAGTGTTCTTCTCGTTGGTCGCAGGGCTATCAGGATTGGTTCAAAACCCCGTAAATTGCCGCTGCCTTGACCCCCTTTTGACCCGCCGATAGGGTCGCAATCCATTCCCGTGCTTAAAAATCAGTAATTTTCCGATGGCTGAAGCGAATCTTCGCGCCAGTGACCGCTCGCGCCCAGACAATCTGGACCCGTCGCGCTCGTTCCAGGGGCTCATCCTGGCGCTGCAGCAATATTGGGCGAATTGGGGTTGCGTGATCTTGCAGCCCTACGACATGGAGGTGGGAGCGGGCACCTTCCACCCGGCCACTACGCTGCGCGCGCTCGGGCCCAAGCCCTGGAACGCCGCTTACGTGCAGCCCTCGCGCCGGCCCAAGGACGGCCGCTACGGCGAGAACCCGAACCGGCTGCAGCACTATTACCAATTCCAGGTGATCCTGAAGCCGTCGCCGCCCGATATCCAGGAGCTCTATCTCAATTCGCTCAGGGTCATCGGCATCGATCCGAAAATTCACGACATCCGTTTTGTCGAGGACGACTGGGAAAGCCCGACGCTGGGCGCCTGGGGCTTAGGCTGGGAATGCTGGTGCGACGGCATGGAGGTCTCGCAGTTCACTTACTTCCAGCAGGTCGCCGGCTTCGAATGTTCGCCGGTCGCGGGCGAGCTCACTTACGGGCTGGAACGGCTCGCCATGTATGTGCAGGGCGTCGACCGCGTGTTCGATCTCAATTTCAACGGCCGCACCGACGAGAAGAAAGTCACCTATGGCGATGTGTTCCTGCAGGCCGAGCAGGAATATTCGCGGCACAATTTCGAATTTGCCGACACCGCCATGTTGTTCGAGCAGTTCAAAATGGCGGAGGCGGCCTGCCAGAAATATCTCGTAGCCGGCTGGGCCGATGCCGAACACAAGCGCCACCTGATGGCGCTGCCGGCCTACGACCAGTGCATCAAGGCGAGCCACGTGTTCAATCTGCTCGACGCGCGCGGCGTCATCTCGGTCACCGAGCGGCAGAGTTACATTCTGCGGGTGCGCGAGTTGGCGAAAGCCTGCGGCGAAGCCTGGCTGGCCACCGATGGCGGAGGGGCGGCGGCATGAGCGAACCTGAAATCGGCGGGCGGGCACCGATCGCGGTCGAAGTCGAGGCCGGCAAGAGCTATTGGTGGTGCGCCTGCGGGCGCTCGAAGACGCAGCCGTTCTGCGACGGCTCGCACAAGATCACGAGTTTCACGCCGATCGAGTTCAAGGCCACGAAGAGCGAGAAGGTGTTCTTCTGCACCTGCAAGCGCAGCGCCCGCAAACCGACCTGCGACGGCAGCCATAAGAAGCTCGCATAATGCCCGACCTGCTGCTTGAATTTTTGTCCGAGGAAATCCCCGCGCGCATGCAGGCGCGCGCCGCCGACGATTTAAAAAAAATGATCACCGACCGGCTAGTGGCGGCCGGCCTCGTTTACGAAGGCGCCAAAGCCTTCGCCACCCCGCGCCGGCTGGCGCTGTCGGTGCACGGCGTGCCGGCGCGGCAGCCCGACATCAAGGAAGAGAAGAAGGGCCCGCGCGTCGGCGCTCCCGACCAAGCCATCGCCGGCTTCCTCAAGGCGGCCGGCTTGAAATCGATCGATCAGGCCAAAGTGCAGCCCGACAAGAAGGGTGACTTCTACGTGGCGTTGATCGAGAAGCAGGGGAGGCCTGCGCTCGACGTGATCGCCGAGATGATCCCCGAGGTGGTGCGCACATTCCCCTGGCCAAAGTCGATGCGCTGGGGCAGCGGGAGGCTCACTTGGGTACGCCCTCTGCATTCGATCCTTGCCACTTTCGGGCCGGAAACCGAGGAGCCCGACGTCGTCGCGTTCAGCGTGGACGGCATCGTCGCCTCCGACCAGACGCGCGGCCATCGCTTTATGGCCCCGAGCACGTTCAAGGTGCGCCGCTTCGACGATTACATCGCCAAGCTCGAGGCGGCCAAGGTGGTGCTCGATCCGGCGCGGCGTGCCGCCACCATCCATGCCGACGCCAAAAATCTGGCCTTCGCGCAAGGCTACGAGCTGCTGGAGGACGATAGCCTGCTCGCCGAGGTCGCCGGCCTGGTGGAATGGCCTGTGACGCTGATGGGCGCGTTCGACGCGGCGTACCTGTCTATCCCTGAGGAAGTGATCCGCGCCACCATCCGCAACAATCAGAAATGTTTCGTGCTGCGCGATTCCGCCACCGCGAAGCTGACCAACAAATTCATTCTGGTCGCCAACGAGGAAGCCTCGGACGGCGGCAAGGCGATCGTCGCCGGCAACGAACGCGTGATCCGCGCGCGGCTCTCGGATGCCAAGTTCTTCTACGACACGGATTTGAAGACGCGTCTGGAAGACCGGCTGCCGAAATTCGGCGGAATCGTGTTCCACGACAAGCTCGGCACGCAGGCCGAGCGCATCGCGCGCATCGTCGCGCTCGCCGGGCAGTTGGCGCCGATCGTCGGCGCCGATGGCGCCAAGGCCGAGCGCGCCGCGCAATTGTGCAAAGCCGACTTGTTGACCGACGTGGTCGGCGAATTTCCCGAGCTGCAAGGCCTGATGGGCCGCTACTACGCCGAGGCGCAGAACGAGGATGAAGCGGTCGCGCATGCCTGCGAGGATCACTACCGGCCGAAGGGGCCGGACGATCTCGTTCCCGCCGACCCGGTATCGATTGCGGTCGCGCTGGCCGACAAGGTCGATACGCTGGTCGGCTTCTGGGCGATCGACGAGAAACCGACCGGATCGAAGGACCCCTATGCGCTGCGGCGCTCGGCGCTCGGCGTCATTCGCATTGTCATCGAAAACGAATTGCGGCTGCCGCTGCGCCTGCAACTGTGGCGGCACTTCAGCGTGATTCGCCGCGATGAAAATTTAGCGGACGCTATCGCGCTGCTGCATCCGCTGAACGAGCAGATCTTGAAGCTGAGCGCGACCGATATCGAGCTGGCGGTGAAGCTCGAAGTGCTGGTGTCGGAGAAGGCCAAGCAGCTGGCCGGCCCCGTGCTGGTGCAGGCGCATTCCTATCTGCATCAGACCCACGACCTGCTGTCGTTTTTCGCCGACCGCCTGAAGGTGCAATTGCGCGAGGACGGCGCACGGCACGATCTGGTCGACGCTGTGTTCGCGCTCGAAGGCCAGGACGACCTGCTCATGATCGTCCGCCGGGTCGAGGCGCTCGGCAAATTCCTTGACACTGACGACGGCAAGAACCTGCTGGCGGGCGTCAAGCGCGCGTCCAACATCCTGCGCATCGAGGAGAAGAAGGACACCAAGAGCTACGCCGGCGCGCCCGACGCCAAGCGTCTCGCGGCGGGCGAAGAAAAGGCGCTGGCCGAAGCGATCACCATCGCCAAGAAGGAAGCATCTGCCGCCATCGCCAAGGAAGATTTCGCCGCCGCCATGAGCGCCATGGCGAGGCTGCGCCCGCGCGTCGATGCTTTCTTCGAAAAAGTCACCGTCAATGTGGACGACAAGGCTTTGCGCGAAAACCGTCTCAAGCTGCTCAACGAGATCCGCGAAGCCACCCGCTCAGTGGCGGATTTTTCCAGGATCGAAGGCTAACAACGGGCGGAACTCACCGTGCCTTGCGCCGTTTCATTCTGACATGCAACCAAAGGGGACACCGCCATGGTCATCGGCATCACTCATCTGCAGCCCATCGTCGCGCTCATCGCCGGCATCGCTATTCTGATTATCCCGCGCCTGCTCAATTTCATTGTCGCGGCCTACCTGATCATCGTCGGTGTGATCGGTCTTGGACTTATCAAATAGGCGGCTATCCGGGCTTGCGTCGCGGTCCCTGGGGGTGCTTTTAAGGGCCATCCGCCCTCCCACCAATTTTTGAGCCATGGCTAAACGAAAATCCCCGCGCGTCAGCGCAAAACGCAAAAAACAGGCTGTACGCAAGGCTGCCAAGCCCAAGGCGGGAGCGCGCCGGACGGCGGGAAAATGGGTCTACGGCTTCGGCGACGGCCGCGCCGAGGGCAAAGCTTCCATGCGCAATCTGCTGGGCGGCAAGGGCGCCGGCCTGGCCGAAATGGCCAATCTCGGCCTGCCGGTACCGCCCGGCTTCACCATCACCACCGAGGTCTGCACCTACTACTACGCCAACAAACAGCAGTACCCGAAAGACCTGCGCGCCCAGGTCGAGAAGGCGCTGGCGCAGGTCGGGCGAATCACCGGCAAGGTCTTTGGCGACAAGAGTAACCCGCTACTGGTCTCGGTGCGCTCCGGCGCCCGCGCCTCGATGCCTGGCATGATGGACACCGTGCTCAATCTCGGCCTCAACGACGAAACGGTGGCGGCGCTGGCGAAGAAGTCCGGCGACCGGCGCTTCGCCTATGACAGCTACCGGCGCTTCATCACCATGTATTCCGACGTGGTGCTTGGCGTCGGCCACGAGCATTTCGAGGAACTGCTCGACCGCCACAAGGAGCGGCAGGGCTATTCGCTCGACACCGATCTTTCCGCCGACGATTGGGCCGAACTGGTCGAACTCTATAAGAAGCGGCTGCAGCAGGAGCGCGGCGAGCCGTTTCCGCAGGACCCGCACGAGCAATTGTGGGGCGCGATCGGCGCGGTGTTCGGTTCCTGGATGAACCAGCGCGCCAACACCTACCGCCGTTTGCACAATATTCCGGAAAGCTGGGGCACCGCGGTCAACGTGCAGGCCATGGTGTTCGGCAATATGGGCGAGACCTCGGCGACCGGCGTCGCCTTCACGCGCAATCCATCCACCGGCGAGCGCAAGCTGTACGGCGAATTCCTCATCAACGCACAGGGCGAGGATGTGGTCGCCGGCATCCGCACGCCGCAGGAAATCAGCGAGGCCGC
>Ga0209890_10000737_pt1 | contig 15140 bp, 14 predicted proteins | sample OrgsoiDNA2013049_FD_185799 | JGI IMG/M metagenome (GOLD analysis project Ga0209890, IMG submission 185799) | Permafrost soil microbial communities from the Arctic, to analyse light accelerated degradation of dissolved organic matter (DOM) -... | ecosystem: Environmental > Terrestrial > Soil >...
AAGCTACCTCAAGCGCTTTCCCATTGACATCTTGAAAATCGATCAGTCGTTCGTGCGCGACCTCACCACAGACGCTGACGATGCCAGTATCGTCAGCGCTGTAATCAGCATGGGCAAGAGTCTGCATATTCAGGTCGTCGCAGAAGGAGTCGAAACACGAGAACAGCTCGAATTCCTGCAGGAGCACAGCTGCCCCGAAGGGCAAGGCTTCTATTTCAGTCATCCGGTGGTTGCCGGGGAATTCAGCCAAATGCTGGGCCGCAGCGTGGTAGAACCGTGCTCGCTGCAAGTCTATTAAACACTACGTCTTAAGTGACGCAGCATATTGGCTCGAGTCCTATCCTAGGTGCCATTAAAATCAATCTGATACAGAGCTTTATTAAAGCAATCTGCTCACATAGGCAGCCGCAGCGCCCGCCTCGATCCGGTGCTCGAGATCATGTACTCGTCCCGGGCCACGCGCACCAGATCGCGCCCCTCGTTCTTCGCCACATAGAGCGCCGCGTCGGCGCGGGCAATGAGCTCATCCAGCGATCTGGTGTCCGAATCGCTGGTGGCGATACCCGCGCTCAAGCTCACGCGCAGACCGCTTCCCGAGGACGGCAGCCGTATCGCGAACACCAGCGCGCGCAACCGCTCCAGGCTCGAGAGCGCAAATTCCAGCGGCGTGTCCGGCATCACCAGCAGAAATTCCTCGCCGCCCCAACGCCCGAGAACATCCGATTCGCGCAGCGCCTCGCGGCCGGCCTGCGCGAACTCCTTCAACACGTGGTCGCCGGTGGCGTGCCCCCAGCGATCGTTGATGGCCTTGAAGTGATCCATGTCTATTAGTGCGATCGTCACCGGTATCCTGGTGACGCTCGCGGCTTGCAGCGCCGCTTCGGCGAGCTCCGCGGTGCGGCGTCGATTCGGCAATCCGGTCAAGGAATCCACGCTTGCGAGCTTCACCAGCTGCTGGCGATAGCGGCGGTTGGCCATGAGAAAATAAATGAGCAGGGCAATGACGCAGATGCCCGCCGTCACCACCACCGCGTTCCAGCGCAGCCGCTGGGCCTGGCGGTTCGATTGCTCTTGGGACGACAGAAGATCCCGCTTCAACAAATCGTTGCGCTCAATCTCGCGATCGGTCTCGAAGCGCGCGCGCAATGCGCCGGCCTGCTGAATGCGCTCCGCGTCGTTCGCCCCGGTGTAGCGCTTTACGTACTCCTGCAGATCGTTGTACGCATCCCGAAATTCATGCACCGCGGCGTTGGCCCGCGCGCGCCATTCGTATATCGAACCCACGTCGCGCGGCGGCATATCGCGGCCGGCTTGATCCAGCACCATGTCCAAAGTGGCGAGCGCCCGTTCGGGGTGCCCGGTCCCCAGATCGATGCGTGCCAGCAGCACCTGAGTTTCCTTCACCGAATCGGCCGCGTCCGCCGCCCCGAACAGGCGCAGCGCGTTGGCGCACTCGCGTTTCGCCGAGGCGTACTGCCCCTGATCGATGTGCACTTCGCAGGTCCGCTGGTCCGCGAACGCGATTCCTTGCTGGTCGCCGAGGGAAACGCTGAGCATCCGCGCTTTGGCGTACTCGCCGAGTGCGGCGTCGTAGTTGGCCATCATTTTCAATATCTGGCCCCGCATGAATCGCGAAACCGAAAGCGCCATGGTGTTGTCGTGCGAGGCATCCCAATCGACAGTCTCCTGATTAAGCGCGAGCGCCTGCGCGTAGTCGCCCATGCTACGCATGACCAGCGAGAGATAATCCGCCGCCATGATGTGCGGTTCGGTCACCACCGGAGCGATGCTGGCGCGATAAGCCTGAGTCAGGGTGACGATCGCAAGGTCCTCCCGGTTCTGCCGATGTTCCAGCAGGCCCCGGTTCAGGAGCAGACAGGTGTCGGCCCGCGAGCCCCGCGGCTGCAGCCTTCGGGCCGCCTCGATCGACTTGATGGCGGCGGCGAGGCCGGCGCTGTCGTACACACTGTCCGCGAACGACAGCAGCAATTCGACGTGAACCGGATCGCTCTCACTCGGCACGAGCGCGAGCCCCTTGGCGGCGCTCGCGCGCGCATCCGCATCCAATTCGAGAATGCCGTAAGCCTGCGCCTCAACCGCGTACAAGGCGGCGGTTCGCGCGGTGTTGAGGGTTGCGTCGGCCAACGGTTCGCGTTGCAGGGCGCCGAGCAGCGCCTGCGTCTGATTGAGCGCCTTGGTGGCATCCTGCGCGATCAATTGCTGCAGCTGATGAATATCCGGACTGAGGCTGTCGAGGCAGCTCGCCCGCGCCGCCGGCGCGGTCGACGCCCAACCGAGCAGCGTCAAGACCGGAAGCAGGAACAACCGCCGGAACAAAAGCGCCTCTTGCCTGAATGTATGCATGATCGAGGCAACCGTACGTCGTTCGCGCCGGCCAATCGACCCCCGATGTCACGCTTTTACAAGCTGCGCCGAGAAGCCCGGAGAGGCACAATTGCCGACACGCCGGCGCGCCTCGGAATGTGACGCGCGTCGCAGTGGCAAGTTGCGCGGCGGTGGGGCATAGTCGATATCGGCCGATGATCAGCGATATTCGGGGAACCTCAATGCCCGCCTCCTTCTTGGATCGAGAAAGCACCATTGCGCCCCCGGGCTACAACCGCTTCCTGGTGCCGCCCGCGGCCCTCGCGGTGCATCTGTCGATCGGTCAGGCATACGCGTTCTCCACCTTCAATCTGCCGCTGACCAAGCTCATTGGATTGAGCCATTCGACACCGGACGATTGGAAACTGACCGAGGTGGGTTGGACGTTTTCCATCGCGATCGCTTTTCTCGGCCTGTCGGCCGCCGCGTTCGGACACTGGGTGGACAAAGTGGGGCCACGCAAGTCGATGTTGACGGCCGCCCTGTGCTTCGGTGGCGGATTCATGGTATCGGCCTTCGGCATTCGCTTTCATCAGCTCTGGCTGCTCTACCTGGGGTACGGCGTGCTCGGCGGCTGCGGACTCGGCATCGGCTACATTTCGCCGGTTTCCACGCTGATCAAATGGTTTCCCGACCGACCCGGCATGGCGACCGGCATGGCCATCATGGGCTTTGGCGGAGGCGCACTGATCGCGGCGCCCCTCTCGATCATGCTGATGGAACACTTCAAAACGGCGGTGTCCAACGGGGTGCTCGAGACCTTCGTCACCATGGGCGTCATCTACTTCATGTTCATGCTGATCGGCGTCTACTCGGTACGGGTGCCCGCCGCCGATTGGAAGCCGGCGGGATGGGTCGAACCCGTGGAACCGCGCTCGCTGGTAACCCGGGCCAACGTGGCGGATACCATGGCGTGGCGCACCCCGCAATTCTGGCTCCTGTGGGGCGTCCTGTGCATGAACGTGACCGCCGGCATCGGCGTGCTGGGCCAGGCCTCGCCGATGATCCAGGAGATATTCAGCGGCCGGGTCACCCCCGCGGCGGCGGCGGGTTTCGTCGGCCTGCTCAGCCTGTTCAACATGGGCGGCCGGTTCATTTGGGCGTCGATTTCCGACTACATCGGCCGGCGCAACACCTACATCGTGTTCTTCGCGCTCGGGATTCTGCTGTACTCGGCCGTTCCGACGCTCGGGCATCTTGGCTCGATCGCGCTGTTCGTCGCCGCGTTCTCCGTGATTCTGTCGATGTATGGCGGCGGGTTCGCGACCATTCCGGCCTACCTGCGCGACATGTTCGGCACCATGAACGTCGGTGCCATTCACGGCCGGCTGTTGACCGCGTGGTCGGTGGCGGGAGTGTTGGGCCCGGTGCTGGTGAACTACATTCGCCAGTACCAAATCGACAGCGGAGTGCCGAAAGCCCAGGCCTACTCGGTCACCATGTACATCATGTGCTCGCTGCTGCTGGTTGGCCTGATCTGCAATCTCGCGATGCATGCGGTTGACGCAAAATACCACTACCGCCCGGAATCGCCGGGCTCCGCGAAACGGGCATCCTCGAGCGCAACAGCCTCGAGGCCGGCATCATGAAAACAAGGTTCGTGTTTCTGTGGCTCGCGGTCGGATTGCCGCTGCTGTGGGGTGTGCTTAAGACCTTGGAAAATGCGCTGAAGCTGTTCCGCTGAGCCGCGCTAGGTGCGCGAACCGCGGCGTCCGGTCGAGCGCCTGCCGGTGGCGCCGGCCGCGGCTCCCGCCTGACGGTCCATTTCGCCGCGCAATTGCGCCATCGCACCGCTCGAAATCGACCCCAATCTCGCTTCGATGGTCGCCAGATCCGGCACCGGCCCGCGGACATGGGATTCGAGCGCGCCACGCATGATGCGCAGGTGTTCGGGAGTGGTGCCGCAGCAACCGCCGATGATCCGCGCACCGGCATCCAAGGCCAGGCAGGCGTATTGCGCCATCAATTCCGGAGTGCCGTTGAAGCGGATGGCGCCGTCAACGAATTGCGGAATGCCGCAGTTCGCCTTCGCGACCAGAATCGCCGCAGGGTCCGACGCCGAAGCGAGATTGACGATGGAGGCGATGAGTTCCGAGGGGCCGACGCCGCAATTGCTGCCGCATGCGGCGAGGTGGTTGCGCCGATGCAGTGCGGCCAGATCGAACGGCGTGATGCCCATCATCGTCCGCCCGTTGGTATCGAAGCTCAGGGTGGCGGCCACGGGCAAGCCGGTGGTGCGGGCGCCGCCAATTGCCGCCTCGGTCTCCTCGACGGAGGACATGGTTTCGATCCACAGAATGTCCGCCCCGCCGCGCTCGAGCGCCGCCGCCTGCTCGGCAAACGCGTCTTGGGCACCCGCCGCGCTGAGCGGCCCCAGCGGCTCGAGAATCTCGCCGGTCGGCCCCATGCTGCCGCCGACCAGCACCACGCGCCCGGCGCGATCGGCTTCCTGGCGGGAGATGAGCGCCGCCCGCTCGTTCAACTCCCCGACGCGCGACTCGGCCTTGTGGAGCTTCAAGCGATGGCGCGTCCCGCCGAAAGTATTGGTCAGGATGATGTCCGCCCCGGCATCGATGAAGGCGCGCTGCAACTCGCCGATGCGTTGCGGATGATCGGCGTTCCACAGCTCCGGCGCATCCCCCGATTGCAGGCCGCGCTCGAACAGATTGCTGCCGGTCGCCCCGTCCGCGAGCAGCCACGGCCGCTCGGCCAAAAGGGATGTGAGTCGATCAGTCATGGCGGCGATTTTAGCATGGCCGCATCCCGGGACCGCTCCACCGCCTAGCTGAACGGGTGCTTGAGAAAAATCGTCTGATCGCGATCGGGGCCGGTGGAGATGATGTGGATCGGCACGCCGACCAGGACCTGCAGGTGTTCGAGATAGCTGCGGGCATGGGCCGGCAGATCATCGTATCGGGTGACACCGACGCTGCTTTCCTTCCATCCCGGCAGATCCTCGTAGACGGCTTCACAATCGCCGAATTGCTCGGACAGCAGCGGCGGGGTCAGCCGCACGGCGCCGCCGATCTTGTAGCCCACGCACACGCGGATGGAATCGAGACCGTCCAGAACATCGAGCTTGGTGACGCACAACGAGGAGCAGCTGCTGTTCACGATCGAGCGCCGCAGGGCCACCGCGTCGAACCAGCCGCAACGGCGCTGCCGGCCGGTCACCGAACCGAATTCGTGACCCACGCGCGACAAATGTTCGCCGTATTCGTCGAACAGCTCCGTGGGAAAGGGTCCGGCGCCGACCCGCGTGGTGTAGGCCTTGACGATGCCGAGAACCTCGTGCAGCCGACGGGGTCCGATTCCGGTCCCGGAAGCTGCGCCGCCGGCGCTCGTGGTCGAGGAGGTGACGAAGGGATAGGTCCCCAAATCGACGTCCAGCATCGCCCCCTGCGCGCCTTCGAACAGCACGTTGCGGCCCTCGACGCTCAATTGCTCGAGAATGCCCGTGACGTCCGCCACCAGCGGCTTGAGGCGTTCGCCGAGCGTGAGATTGGATTCGAGCACCTGCTGAAAATCGACCGGTGGCGCCCTGAAATAATGCTGCAGGACGAAGTTGTGGTAGTCGAGGATCTCGCCCAGTTTGGCGGCGAAGCGTTCGCGATGAAACAGATCGGCGACGCGCAGCGCGCGGCGCGCCACTTTGTCCTCGTACGCGGGGCCGATGCCGCGCCCAGTGGTGCCGATGGCGTTGGCGCCCTGCGCCTTCTCGCGCGCCCGGTCGAGCGCCACGTGCGAGGACAATATCAACGGACACGAGGGACTCACCCGCAGGCGCTCGAACACCGGCACGCCCTGCCCGATCAGCATCTCCGCCTCTTTGAACAGCGCCTCCAAGGACAGCACCACGCCGTTGCCGATCAGGCACTGCACGTGAGCGTGAAGAATCCCCGACGGTATCAAGGACAGCACAGTCTTCTTGCCGCCGATGACCAGGGTATGTCCGGCATTGTGGCCGCCCTGAAACCGCGCCACGGCCTGCGCCCGGTCGGTGAGCAAATCGACCACTTTGCCCTTGCCCTCATCGCCCCACTGCAAACCGATAATGACCAGGTTCTTACCCATTACGCGCCATCCATAACAAAACCAGCCCCACCATCATGCTGATCAGTCCACCCCAGCGCAATTGACCCGGCTCGGCCTGCGCCAGTCTCGCCAACAGACGCTTGGTTGCGTCGGGATTGAGAAACGGAAACAGGCCCTCGAGCACCATGTAGAGCGCGAAGGCGCCGCCCAGATAACGTCCCAACTCGCCCCAGCCGATCTGCATCCGCCTGCCGGACCGTTAGCGCTGCGGCTGCGCTTGAGGTTTGTTGAAATACTTGAAGTAGGAGCTTTCCGGCGGAATCACCAGCAAATCGCCCGCAGTGCCCACCGCATCGCGATACGACTGCATGCTGCGGTAGAAACTGTAGAACTCCGCATTCTTCGAATACGATTTCGCATACACCTCGCTGGCAGCGGCATCGCCCTGCCCGCGGGTCTCGCTCGCTCGGCGCGACGCGTCCGCGAGAATCTCCGTCTGCTCCTTGTTCGCTTCCGCCCGGATGCGGTCGGAGGCCTCGACGCCCTCGGCGCGCAGCTTGGCAGCCTGCGCCTTGAAGGTCGCGCGCATGCGTTCGAACACCGAATCTTGGACCTGCTGAGGCAGGTCGATCTTGGTGATGCGCACATCGACGAGCTCGACGCCCAACTGCTCGGCGAAGGGACGAGCCGTCTTCATCATCGCGTCGGTGAATTCGGCGCGTTCGGCCGTGACCACCTGCTGCAGCGTGCGCTGCGTTACCACCGTCTTGATGCTGTCCCTGATGGTCTCGCCAAGGCGCGCGTTCGCGATATCTTCGGTGCCGCCGGTCGATTCGTAGTAGCGGCGCAGATTGTTGATGCGCCACTTCACGTAGAAATCGACGTTGAGCTGCTCCTGCTCTCGCGTCAAGAAATGCTCCGACAGGTACATCTGCGTCAATATGCGCCCATCGAATTTGGTCACTTCGTTGACCAGCGGGATGCGAAAATGCAGTCCCGGCGAGAATTGCCAATCGACAATTCCGCCGCCGGTTGATTTGATCGCGAGCTGCCCCTCGTTGACGGTGAAAACGCTGGCGCGCATCAGCAGGATGGTCGCGACCAGCGCCAGCAATACGTACAGAACCTTGGATTGCATCAGCGCACTCCTCGCGCACGCGCCGGATCCTCGAGCGGCGGGGCCTGCGCTTCGGGGGCACGCGCGGGGACCGTAAGCGTGTCGTTCGGCATGTTGATCGACTGCGGTCCGGCCGAAATCAATTTATCGAGCGGCAAATACAGCATGTTGCCGCTGTTCTTGGTGTCGACGATGACCTTGCGCGAATTCTTGTACACGTTTTCCATCGTCTCGAGATACATGCGCTCGCGCGTCACGGCCGGCGCATGCTCGTACTGCGCCAGCACTTGATCGAAACGGGAGGTCTCGCCTCGCGCCAGCGCCAGCACCTGCAGCTTATAGGCCTCCGCATCCAGTATTTCCTTCGAAGCCGCTCCGCGCGCCCGTGGCACGACGTCGTTGCGGTAGGTCTCCGCGTCCTGCTGGAATCGCTGGCGGTCCTTATCGGCCTTGATGGCGTCGCGCTGTGCGTCCTGCACCGGCTCGGGGACGATCACTTCGCCGAGCGTGACACTCACGATATGTATGCCGATATCGTAGTTGTCGAGCGTTCGCTGCAGCAGCACCCGGGCCCGGTCGGTAATCGAGGGATCGAATGCGAGCGCGCGATCGAGCGAAGCCTGCCCCACCGCCTCGCGCATGGCGCTCTCGCTGACCTGGGTCAAGGTTTCTTCCACGCCCTTGACCTTGAACAAATATTTGAGCGGATCAGGTTGAGTGTATTGAACCGCGGAGGTCACCTCGACCAGGTTGGTGTCGGCGGTGAGCATGCGCGCATCGTCCCGCACGCTGTACTGTTGCGACACATTGACGATGATTCTGCGCTCGATCGGCCACGGCAGATGCCAGTTGTAACCGGGGCCCATGGTTTGCACGTACTTCCCGAATCGCAGAATGACCGCCCGCTCCTGCGCATCGACCCGATAAACGCCGCTGCCGAGCCACACGACGCCGATCAAGGTCAGGACGGTGCCCAAGCCCCTGCCGAAATTGCCCGAACCCTGCCCGCCGCCGCCCGAGCCGCCGCCGCGCCCGAACAGCGCGCCGATCCGGCGCTGCAGATTGCGCAGCACCTCATCCAGGTCGTTTTGGGACTGCTGAGGGCGGTTCCAAGGATTACGTTTCTCGCCGCCGGGTTCGTTCCACGCCATGCATTTGCCTAAGGTTAAGTTTCGAAATTTGCTTTGAGCCAAGTTTGAGCAGCCGGCTATTCTACCAGCCGATCCCGATCCAAGGCATGCCAAGGCTATGCCACGCGCTGTTGGCGCCGTGCCGTGCCGGCATCGACGAGATTTACTCCCTCCGCCCCCAGCAATTTGGCGATCTCGGCCTCATCGAGTTCGACATCGATTTCCCAGCTGCCGTCGTCCAATTGCCGCTCGGCGCGCACGGCATTGCGGCGGTATAGATCGGATCTGACCGATGCCGCCGGCATCGCAAGATGCAGCGTGCGTCGGACTTGATTGGGCCGCACGGCCTGCGCGATCGCCTCGCGCAAACCATCGAGCCCCGCGCCGGTCACCGCCGAGACCCAGGCGCGCGCCGCGATGCCATCGGCGCCGGCCGCGACCCGCGCCGCTTCGATGCCGGACCCCCCTTCGCTGAGATCGATCTTGTTGAATACCAGCAGCTCGCGGATATCGCCCGCGCCTATGCCGCGCAACACCTCGCGCACCTGTAGGATGCGCTCGTCGCGCAACGGATCGCTGGCATCGACCACGTGCAGCAGCAAATCCGCGTCGCGCGCCTCCTGCAGCGTCGAACGAAAGGCCGCGATGAGTTCGTGAGGAAGCGCCCTGACGAAGCCGACGGTGTCGGCCAGGACCACCTCGCCGACTCCCACCAATTTGATCCGCCGCACCGTGGGGTCCAAGGTGGCGAACAGCTGGTTGGCCACGTAGGTTTCGGAGCCGGTCAACGCATTGAACAGCGTCGACTTGCCGGCATTGGTGTAGCCGACCAGAGCGACCGTGGGTACGGGAACCTCACGCCGGACGTGCCGCCCCGTATCGCGCTGCAGTGCCAGCTTCTCGAGCCGGGTGCGCAATGTGCGAATTCGTTTGGCGATCAAACGCCGGTCGGTTTCCAACTGCGTCTCGCCCGGGCCTCGCAAGCCGATGCCGCCCTTCTGCCGCTCGAGGTGCGTCCAGCCTCGCACCAGACGCGTCGACAGATGCGAAAGCTGCGCGAGCTCAACCTGGAGCTTGCCCTCGAAACTTCTCGCTCGCTGGGAAAAAATATCTAGAATCAAGCCATTACGATCTAAAACTCGGCGGCTCGTGAGTTTTTCCAGATTGCGTTCCTGGCTGGGACTCAAGGTTTGATCGATCAGCACGACGTCCGCATCGTGCTCATCGGCGCACGCCCGGATTTCCTCTGCCTTGCCCGAACCCACGAAATACTTCGGGTCGGGACGCGGTCGGGACGCCAATATCACTCCAACGGTGGATGCGCCGGCGGAGGCCGCCAACGCCTCGAATTCCGCCGTATCGTGCGGATCCACGGGGCGCCCGATGCCGACGCTGACTACGATGGCCCGTTCGCCACCCCGGGGGCGTTCAAACAACTGCGGAGTGCCTACCACTCACTCGATCGTCGCTCACCCGGCAAGGCTCACTCGACAATGGCGGGTTCCGTGACTTCGCCGTCCTCGCCCGTCGGCAAACGCACATTGCGGGCCGGGACGACCGTGGAAATGGCGTGCTTGTAGACCATCTGACTGACGCTGTTCCTCAGCAGGACCACGAACTGGTCGAAAGAGTCGATTTGTCCTTGGAGTTTGATGCCGTTCACGAGATAAATTGAGACCGGCACACGTTCCTTGCGAAGGGCATTCAAGAAAGGGTCTTGAAGAGACTGGCCACGGGCCATGGGAGAGCTCCTTATTTTTGGTTTCATTGACGCTATTGTCACTTCCTTGCGTCAGGCAAATATCGATTGAATGCTAGCACAGGGGACCGGGACGCGCTAAATCGTTGATCACTCGACGAACCCGCTCCGGAACAGTGCGCTCATGACATTTGCCGCCACACCAGGATGCATGGAATCGAACCATTGCAGGCGTTCGCGCCGCCGCAGCCAGGTCAACTGACGTTTGGCCAGTTGTCGCGTTGCGGCAATTGCTTTTTCCTTGGCTTCCTCCAACCCGCACTGCCCCGCTAAATAGCTCCATGTCTGCCGGTATCCGACCGCGCGCATCGACGGATGTTCCGCGCTCAGGTCGTTTCTTGCGCGCAGCGCCCTAACCTCCTCCAGCAAGCCGTTCGCCAGCATCGCCAGGAACCTCGATTCGATCCTGCCGTGCAGGACGGCTCGCTCGAGCGGCGCCACTGCGATCTCCGCGACATCCACCCCGGCGAAAGCCGATGTCCGGCTTTGCTGCAAGCGGCTGATCGGCTTGCCGGTCACGCGATACACCTCGAGCGCACGCTGTATGCGCTGCGGGTCATTGATATGAATGCGGGCCGCCGCGGCCGGATCCACCCGGGCGAGTTCCTCATGCACCGCCGCCCAGCCGGCCGCCGCCGCCTGCGCGTCGATTTGCGCGCGCACCCGCAGATCGGCCTCCGGCAGCTCCGCCAGTCCGAGGGTGAGCGCATGGAAGTACAGCATGGTGCCGCCGATCAGCAGCGGTTGCCGGCCCCGCCGCCAGATATCCTGCATTGCTTGGTTGGCGTCGCGCACGAACTCGCCCGCCGAATAGTTCATCGCCGGATCGCATATGTCGATCAAGTGATGCGCAATCGCTTTGCGCGTCTCGCGATCCGGCTTGGCGGTCCCGATATCCATGCCGCGATACACCTGAGCCGAGTCGACGCTGACGATTTCGAACGGCAGCCGGTTCGCGAGCCAAAGCGCCAGATCCGATTTTCCGGCCCCGGTCGGACCCATCAACAAGAGCGCACGGCGGCGATCCGGCGACCTCTGCTTCGTCTCCTCGCCCATCAGCGCCCGCGCATGAACAGCCGGTCGAGATCCGAGAGCGACAGGCGAACCCAGGTCGGACGGCCGTGATTGCATTGATCGGCGCGTTCGGTGCGTTCCATTTGGCGCAGCAAAGCGTTCATTTCCGGGACGCTCAAATTGCGCTGTGCGCGCACCGCCGCGTGGCAGGCCGCGGTGCCCAGCAAATGATTGATGGACTCCTCGACTCGCCGCGAGTGTCCGGTTTCCAACAGATCCGACAACACGTCGCGCACCACGGCGCCCGGGTCACGTCCGGCCAACAGGCTCGGAATCGCACGCAAGGCCAATTGGTCCGGCGCCCAGCGGGTGACCAGGAAGCCGAGCGCCGCGAATTCCGCCGCGTGCTGCTCGGCTGCTTCGGCCTGCGCCGGCGTGACGTGCAGGATCTCCGGCATCAGCAGCTGCTGCTGCGCGGTCTGACCGGACAGCAGTTTCTTCATGTCCTCGTACATGACGCGCTCGTGCGCGGCATGCATGTCCACCAAGACCATGCCGTCCGCGGTCTGGGACAAAATATAGGCACCGTGCAGCTGTGCCACCGCGTAGCCGAGCGGCGCCTCGCGCTCATCGCGCCGCGCCTCCTCGCGCGGTGCCGCCTCGCGCAGTGCCGGTGCCTGCTCAACAGCCTCGCCGACGTAGCTGCGATACGCGTCGGCGGCACGGTTAGCCCGTCCCTCCGGCAGCATGAAGCGCGCCTGACTCGGCGCGCTGTCGGCATACCGCGAGCTGCCGGTCAGCCAGTCGAGCGGCGCGCTGCCCGAGGACTCCGCGGTCGGGTGAGTGCCGGCGAGCGCACGCTCCAGGGTGCGGAACACGAAATCGTGCACGCGGCGCGAGTCGCGGAATCGCACCTCGAGTTTTTGCGGATGCGCGTTGACATCCACCAACGTCGGATCCATTTCCAAATACAGCACGTAGGCGCAGAAGCGGCCGCCAAACAGCACATCTTGGTAGGCCAAGCGCGCGGCGCCGGCGATGAGCTTGTCGCGCACGTAGCGCCCGTTGAGGAATGCGAACTGCAGATCCGACTGGCTGCGGGAAAATGTCGGCAGCGCCAACCACCCGGACAAGCGCAGACTCTCCGTGTCGTGCCGCAGTTCGAGCACATGCGCCGCGAATTCCTCGCCGCAGAGCTTCGAGACGCGCGCCAAACGCTGGGCACGTTCGGCGGCCGGCGGCAAACCCCACACGGACTTGCCGTTGTGGACCAGCGTGAAGCCGACTTCGAAGCGCGACAGCGCCAGACGCTCCAGCGTGCGCAGCACATGTTGATACTCGGTCGCCTCGCTGCGCAGGAACTTGCGGCGCGCCGGCACATTGAAGAACAGGTCTCGGACCTCGACGCTGGTGCCCGCAGGATGCGCGGCGGGCGCGGGCGTGCCGAGTTCGCCGTCCCGTGCCTCGACGGTCCACGCGCGCTCGGCGCCCTTCGCCCGCGACGTCAAGGTCAGGCGCGACACCGAGGCGATGCTCGGCAGCGCCTCGCCGCGAAATCCCAATGTCGCCACCCGCTCCAATTCCTGCAGCGAGGAGATCTTGCTGGTTGCATGCCTCGACAGTGCAAGGCTCATTTCCTCGCGTTCGATCCCGATCCCGTCGTCGCGCACCCGGATCAGGGCGCAGCCGCCCCGCTCGAGCTCGACCTCGACGCGCCGCGCGCCTGCATCGAGGGCGTTTTCCACCAACTCCTTGACCACGGAGGCCGGCCGCTCGACCACCTCGCCGGCCGCGATTTGATTGATCAGCTCATCGGGAAGAATCTGGATCGGCAAGGGCCACCTCGGGAATTGCGCATTTTCGCACAGCGCACCCGAGGGTAGCGAACGCAGCGGGGCCTTCGCGAATCAGCCGCCGGCGTCGCCCGTACTCGTCAGCGTCTGACGCGGCGTCACCGCGGCGAGTTGCGCGATGCGCGTGCCTGCGGGCGGGTCGGCGTAGAAATAAGCGCGCAGTCCCTGGTGGATGGCGCCGGCGAGTGTGGCCTGGTGAGCGAAACCGCGCAGGCGCTGCTCCTCCGCCGGATTCGAGATGTAGGCCGTCTCGACCAGCATCGAGGGAATATCGGGAGATTTCAGCACCATGAAACGGGCTTGCTGAACCATCGGCTTGCGGACCTCTCCGACCTGATTCAGCTGGTGCAGCACGTGTCCGGCGGCGGCCTGGCTCGCGCTCAACGACGCCGACTGCGACAAATCGAGCAATACCGAAGCGAGCACATCCCCCTTGTCCTCCAAGGAGACGCCGCCGATCAAGTCCGATGCGTTCTCGCGCTCGGCGAGCCAGCGCGCGGCCTCGTCGGTCGCCCCGCGCTGCGACAGTATGTACACCGAGGAGCCGTCGATGCTGCGATCGCGAATCGAATCGGCATGGATCGACACGAACAAATCGGCCTGCTGCGCCCGGGCGCGCCGCATTCGGTCGCGAAGCGGCACGAAGTAATCCCCATTGCGGGTCAAGTAGGCCTTCATTCCCGGTTCCGCATCGACGCGCTGCGCCAGCGCGCGCGCGATGGCGAGCACCACATCCTTCTCGCGCGTGCCGTTTTTGCCGATGGCGCCCGGATCCTCGCCTCCATGGCCGGCATCGATGGCGATGATGAGGTCGCGGGCATCCGGCCGGGCGTGCTGCGCCTTGACCGGGGTGTCGGCGCTCGCCGCGCTGCCCAAGTCGATGACCAGTCGATAGCCGTATTGCTTGTTCGGCGGCGCGACGAAGCTCTTGGCGTGCATCGATCGCGACAGATCGAACACGATCCGCAGCTCGCCGGACGGTCGGTGCGCCATGCGAACCTGCTTGACCACCCCGGCCGCCGGCGGCGCATGCGAACCGCTCGCGAGGCGCGCTCCGGCGAGGTCGAGGACGATCCGATCCGGATTGCTGAGCACCGACAGGCTGTGCTGGGCGCTACCGGAGAGGTCCAGAACGATCCGGGTGCTTTCCGGTTCCGCCCACAGGCGAACCGCACGAACCTCGACCGCCCGCGCCGTGGCTCCGGACGCGGTGCCGAGCAACAACAAGACACCAAGGACCGCCGGCGTGGATCTCATGCAACATAAGTTAAGCAGCAACCGCTTTATTTTTCAAGTTAAATTAGATACATAGGGAACTAATCTAGTGTTCTGCCGAAGGAGATCGAGCCATTCGATTCCAAGTGCCGTAGGGGCGCGCAGGGTCGCCCGGCGACCGCCATTCGCATACTCGAGGGTCAATTCGAGGTCGGCGCGGGGCAGCGCCTCCCCACCCTTCTCCGGCCACTCGATCAGCATCAGGCAACCCGGATTCAGGTGCTCACGCAATCCGAGTTCGTCCACTTCCGCGGGGGAATGCAGCCGATAGAGGTCCACATGGATGCAGGTCATTGCTCCCAGCGGGTAGGATTCGAACAGAGTAAAGGTCGGACTGCGGATCAGGCCCGAGGCCCCAAGGGTGCGCAACAGACTGCGGGCGCAGCTGGTTTTGCCCGCGCCCAGCTCACCTCGCAGATACAGCACCGCGCTGCCGCGCACCGCTCCGGGGAAGGCGCGCGCCAGCGCCTCGCCCAAGGTATCGGTTGCCCCGGCATCCGCCAGGTTGAGTACGATTTCGGATGCCGACATGCCGTCGTCCGCTGGCGCAGGGAGTGGCCGTGATTAGCCAT
>Ga0209890_10000738_pt1 | contig 15128 bp, 10 predicted proteins | sample OrgsoiDNA2013049_FD_185799 | JGI IMG/M metagenome (GOLD analysis project Ga0209890, IMG submission 185799) | Permafrost soil microbial communities from the Arctic, to analyse light accelerated degradation of dissolved organic matter (DOM) -... | ecosystem: Environmental > Terrestrial > Soil >...
AGCAGCGACGGTTCGGGATCTCTTTGCCCAAAAAGACCTCGGCAGTTCCAGCGACTCCTACACGGCGACCAGCGTGCCCACGCACGGCGTCGTGATGCTCAAGATCGTCAGCGGACCGTAACGTTCGCGGAGGGGCCGGCGCGCGGTTCGATAGCCCCGGCCTCGCGCTTGGGTACCGCGACCCTGACGCGGCCGGCGCTCAGCAGGGAACGATGTTCGAGGGCGGCACGCCCCAGCGCGCAATGTCCTCAGGATCGCTGGTCAGAACGACCCCGTCTCGGTCGAGGGCGATGATCGCGACGTGGCCGTCCACGACGTCGCGCGCGCCCGCGGCCGCCGCTGCCAACATGCCTATGCGGCGGCTGGCCTCCGGATCGAGTGGCAGTTCGGTGACGAGGTCGCTCGCAAGGAGACGCGCCAGCCGTGCTTGCCGGTTTCCGCCCCTCCAGACTTGAGCCACGACCGCCGCACTGGTTGCCAGCACTGCATGGCCGCGATCTGCGAGCAGGACATATCCGCGAACAGCCGGAGAGCCACGCTCCATTGCGATGAGCGCTCCGGCATCGAGCACGATGTTTCTCACGCGGCCCGTCGTCCCTTTGGTCGGATACTGCGGGTTCTCAGCGCCTTGGCGACCGCAGTCCGAGGTAGGCCCAGCGCGCGCGCCATTGCGATAACGATGTCCGGAGAGGTCGGCTCGCGCCGCTCCAGGTCCTCGAGGTCAGCCACGAGCTCCGCGCGGGCCTGTGCTTTGGCGCGGATCGCGTCGGCGATCCACGCGCTGACCGAAGGGGAGCGGCCCGCTCGTACTTCCGCCTCGGCCAGCCGCGCCAGATCTTCGTCGATGCTGATGGTGATCCTGCGCATACTTAAAGAATACCGCCGTATGCACGGCACCACAACGCCCGGTCGAAGTGGAACCTTCGGTTGTCAGCACGAGCGGCGCCATGTGGTGGCCGAGCGGGGCGCGGGCCGCGTCGTTGTCGACCTTCACGGACGGCGAGGAGGTTCAGCGCGCGGTGCCGCGTCGAAGGACGACCAGCGTCTGGTCGTCGATTCGCGCCGGCGACCAGGCCGCGCTCTCCGCGAAGACGCGCGCGCAGATCGCGGTCGCCGGTTCGGCGTGCATGCTCTCGAGGAGAGCGGCGAAGCGTTCGATGCCGAACTGCGTCCCGTCGGCGTCTTGGGCTTCCGTGATGCCGTCGGTGTAGAGCAGCATGACGTCGCCGTCCCCGAGACGTCCTTCCTGATTTTCCATGTCCCGCTCGACGTCCGCGACGGCCCCCACCCAGGTGCCGAGAGTCGGGATCTGCTCGACGCGGCCCAAGGACGCTCGCCACACCAAGATCTCCTCGTGCGCCCCCGCGAAGACGAAGCGGCCGTCGGGATGGAATCGGACCAGGGTCAGGCTCGCGAAGTCGTCCCGGCCCAGGCGCACCCGTACGTTGTCGTGCAACATCCGGTTGAGGTCGCAGACCAGGCTGGCCGGGTTCGCGTCGGCGTCGCGCCGCATGAGCGCGCCCAGGCCGCTCTGCATCATGAGCATCATGAGCCCCGCGTCGAGCCCGTGCCCCGACACGTCGCCGATGCCGACCCAGCAACCGCCATCGTCGGTGGGGAGGACGTCGTAGTAGTCACCACCCACCTCGCTGGCGGTCACCATGGACGCCGCGATCTCGAGGCCCCGAACCTCGATCCGCTTCGGCAAGATCGACGTCTGGATCTTGCGGGCGATCGCCAGCTCGCCCTCGTAGTGCGCGACGGCCGCCTTGCGCTCCGCCTCGATCAGCTGGGTTTGATTCTCGTTGATGAGACGAAGGCTCGCCTCGAGCTCGCGGGTGCGATCCTCCACCCGACGTTCCATGTCGTCGTAGAGGGTCGCATTCTCGATCGAGATCGCCGCCTGCGCCGCCAGGACCTCGAGAAGGGCGACCCGCTCGGCATTGAACGCGTAGGCGGTGAGGCTGTTCTCTAGATAGAGCAGCCCCACCAGCGCCCCCTGCCGGAGCATCGGCAGGCAGAGCAGGGAACGGGGCCGGTTGCTCTCGAAGAACCGGTCGGCCAGGAAGTTGCTCTGGCTCGCCGCATCGCCGAGGAGCACCTTTTCCTTGGACCGCAGGGCGTAAACCAGGATCGACAGCGGCAGGATCTCGCCCGCGCGCTCGTTGGCCCAGTCGAGCTCGAAGGGCTCGAACTCGGCAGACTCGGCTGCTGTGCCCGCCGCGCCTTCGACCCACAGTCGACCGTCGCGTCTCAGGATCAGGTAGCCCCGCTGCGCGCCGGCCTGCTCGATCATGACCCGCATGAGGCTCTCGACCAGCTTGGGCAGCACGATCTCCGTCGAGATCGCCTGCGAGGCCTTGACGACCGCCCGGACATCGAGCTCGGCGACACGCATCTCGCCGGTGCCCTGCTCGCGCGCGTAGGCCGGCAGATGGGCCTCGATCTCCTGCGCCTTGAGGGTCGCGCCCCAGTGTCGATAGGCCGCGTGGGCGTCCACCCAGTAGGCCCGCGCGATCTTGGCCCGCCCGCCCCGCTCGTGGAACTTCGCCGCCAGCTCGTTGGCGAGGGCCAGGTGGAAGATCGATCCCTGCTTCTCGGCGCCGGCGATCGCCTGATCGTAGAGGGACTGGGCTTCGGCCGCCTGGCCCGAGATCGCCGCCATTTCTGCGGCCACCAGCTTGTGCCGGTGCCCGAAGTTTTCCGGGGAGGTCTCCGCCCAGTGGAGCAGCGTTTTTTCGTCCTTGTCGAGCTGGGCCAGCAGGGCCACCCGGTCGCCTCCGGGCTCCGTGTGGAGACGGCCGGCGACGATGAGCGCACGATAGTGCAGCGCCTCGTGCGTGACGAAGCTCCCCGGTACCGCGCGGGAAGTCGCCACCGTGATGTCCTCGAACGCGCGCGAAGGGTCGCCGGCCAGATAGGCGGTGATGGCGCGGAACATGCGGTAGCTGGAGATGAGGAAGCGGTTTCCGCTCGCGTTGGCTTGCCGCTCGAACTCCACCCCGTCGAATCCTGGCTCCTCCAGGCTTCCCGGCCGGGCGGTCCGCCCCTTGAGATCGGCGATCAGCAATCCGATGAGACGGATTCCCTGCTCGTTGACCACGTCCTTGGTCTTCTCGAAAAGCTCGACGAAGTCCGGGAGCTCGGTCGCGAGATCGTCGAGGCTGTCGCCGCGGAACAGCCGATAAAAGGAGTGGAAGCAGGCGCAGTAGCCCGCATGAAGGTGGTCGCCCGCGTCCAGGCTCACCTTGATGCCGAGATTCAGGTGATAGATGCACTCGGACAGAGGCTTGCGCCAAGCGGCGACGAAGGCGCCGAAGACAAAGTGATTGGCGCCGTCGACCGCGTGATGCTTCCTCCGTTCGTTGAGCTGGATGCCCAGTTGGCCGAGACGGTAGCCCGTCTCGTAGTCGCCCATCACCGCCTGGACCAGCCCAAAGCAAAGGTAGAAGTACGACGACTTGGGGCCGTTGCCGCTGGCCAGGGCGAGATTGACCGCCTTGGCCACCACCAGCACCATGACCTGCGGTCGTAGCTGGGTGGCGGCCGGGATGATCTGATAGAGCGCGTTCAGGAGGGCCAACGACTCGGGGTTGGTCATCGCCGGCAGGTCGATGAGGGACTCGATGCTCCGCCCAGCGAGCGCCGCCCCCAGCGCACCGAGCTCGGCACCAATGGCGGGACCCAGCTCTTCGTCGGTGGCCGGAAACTCCATCCCAAGCTGTTTCGCCGTCTCCAAGCCGCAGGCGATCGCCTCCTCCAAGCGGTTCATGCTGGTCAGCATCGGCGTCTTGAGGTCGCGGGCCGCGGCCCGGTCGAGCGCGCTCTTCGCTTCTCGCTCGATGATCTCGACGATCCGGAACGCCTCGTCCAGCTGACCGCTGGCGAACGCGCACTCGGCCTCCAGAAGATGGGCGGTGCGGGTGAGCTCGTAGTCGACGGTCCAGGCCGTCTTTCCCAACAGGTCGAGACTCACCGAGAGCAGCTTGGTGGCGAGCGAGTGCGCCGCCGCGTTCCGGGCCCGGCGCGCCGCCGAGACGTTGAGGCGCGCCACCGCCCGCCGCTCCTCCGGATCCGAGATCAGCGCCGAGCCGATGTTCAGGTGGTTGACGATCTCGAAAACATGATCGTCTCCACCACCCGGGCTGCGCGCCATGAGCAGCCGCCCGATCCGCAGGTGGGCCGCCTGCTTGCTCGCCTGGTCGATGAGCGAATAGGCGGCCTGCTGCACCCGATCGTGGAGAAATCGATAGCGGGGGTTAGCCTCCGGCGCCGCGAGAGGGATCACCAGCCCCTCGCGCAGCGCCTCCCGGAGGTGGGCGGCGACGTCCCTCGGGGTTTCCTCGGCGATGACGGCGAGCGTGTCGCGATCGAATTCGTGCCCGATACAGGCAGCCAGCCGGAGCACCCGGCGCGAGGGTGGCGCCAGCCGGTTGAGCTTGGCGAGCATGAACTCCACGACGTTGTCGGTGGCCACGCTGCCCTCGATGCGCGCGAGGTCCCAGGTCCATCGGCGTTCGCCGCTGTCGAAGGACAAGAGACCGTCCTTGTGTAGCGCAGTCAGGAACTGGTTCACGAAGAAGGGATTGCCGTCGGTCTTGTTCAGCACCAACCGCGCGAGCGGCAGGACGTCTTCGGAACGAGAGCCGAGCGTGTCGGAGATGAGCTGGCCGATGTCGGCCAGCGTCAGCGCTTCCAGCCGGATCTCGTGCACGGTCGCGCCGGTGCCGCGGAGATCGGCGAGCGCCAATCTGAGCGGATGGTCCGAGCCCACTTCGTTGTCGCGGTAACCGCCGACCACCAGCAGGTGACCGCGGTGGCGCTCCGCGAGGACGAGTTGGAGGAGGCGCAGGGAGGCGGGGTCGGCCCACTGGAGATCGTCGAGGCAAAGCACCAGAGAGTGGCGGGGCGAGGCGAACGCGAACAGGAACTCTTGCATCGTCCGCTCGAAACGATGCTGAGACTCGGTGGGACCGAGCTCCTGGGCTCTCGCTTGGGGGCCGATCACGAGCTCGAGCTCCGGCACGATATCGATCACCAGTTGACCGTTCGGGCCGAGCGCGTCCAGGAGCTTCTGACGCCAGCGCGCCAACGCATTGGGCGGTTCGGTGAGGATCGCCCGAATGAGATTGCGGCCGGCGCGGCTGAAGGCTGCGTAGGGAACGCTGCGCGCGATCTGATCGAACTTCCCGGAGACGAAGTGCCCCCCCAGGGAGAGCAGCTTGTGGACCTCGCCCACCAGCTCCGACTTTCCGATCCCGGAATACCCCGAGACCAAGAGAAGCTCGACGGCCCCTCTTCGCACCCGGTCGAGCGTCGCGATCAGGATCGCGATCTCGCCGTGGCGTCCATAGAGCTTCTGCGGAATTCGAAGCTCGTGGGAGAAATCTTCTCGACCGAGCGGGAAGGCGGCGATCGTGCCGGTTTCCGCCAGGAGCCGGCGGCAGGATTCGAGATCCGCCTTGAGACCGGCAACGTCCTGGTAGCGCTCCTCGGCATTCTTGGAGAGGAGCTTCATGATGATGGCCGACACCACCGCCGGCAGCCCCGGGAGCACGATGTCCGGCGCCACCGGCAGTCGTGCCAGGTGGCTGTGCACCAGCTCCAGCGGGTCGCTGGTCGGGAAGGGGAGCGTTCCCGTGAGCAACTGGTAGTACGTCACGCCGAGCGAGTAGAAATCCGTGCGTCGGTCGACGACGCGGTTCATGCGCCCAGTCTGCTCGGGAGACATGTAGGCCAACGTTCCCTCCAGCCGCCCGCCAGCGGTGAGGCGCGGCTCCTCCATGGAGAGCCGGGTAGCGACCCCGAAGTCGACCAGCGTGAGGGGACCCGTCTCGCCCTGGCGATAGAAGTGGTGGGGCTTGATGTCCTTGTGAATGATCTGTTGCCGATGGATCGCGCCCAGGATGTCGGCCATCTCGATAGCAGTCTCGAGAAAGCTCCCCAGACCGAGCGGCGATGAGGCCACGATCGCGTCGAGCGATCGCTCGCCGACATCTTCGAGCACCAAGGCGGTGCTGTCCCCGAGCTTCGTCAGCCCCAAGGTCCGTACGACCCCCGGCAGATCGAGATCTTTGAGGATCGAATACTCGTGCTCCAGCCTCAGGAGGTAGGCAGGATCTTGTTGTCCGCTCGAGACGACCTTCAGGAAAACCGGTCGCTGATCGGAACTGCGCCGCCCGCGGTAGAATCCCACCTGCGGCGTCTCGCGGATAGTTGCGGTGACGGTGTAACTCGCCACCTCCGAGGACATCGCGCTAGCTCGCTTCCACAGTCACGAGATCGCGCGCGAAACAGGAGAGCGCGTGCAGGCTCCGTTTTTGCCAATGTTGATTGGCGCTGGAGAGGAACACGATCCGGTAGCTTCCCGCGGGCTCGAGGCGCGCCCGGTCGAGCCAGGAGATGAGGTCCTTGAGACAGGACGAATTCATAAAGGCGAGCTTGCGGATGTCCACCTGGACGCGTGTGACCCCGAGTTGCTTGGCCCGCTCGTGCAAGCTTTGTAGCAGGGGCGCCAGGTGCTGTTTCGCGGCCACGTCGGCATTGCCCGTCATCTCGAGGATGATGTCGTCTCCGACGTGGATCACAGTTGCGGAGAACTTGGCTTCCATGATCGATGCCAGTTGGGTCACGATTCCTCTTCCGGGATAGGGGTTGCGACGGCTTTTACGCAAACCTGGTCGCCCTGAAACTCGAGGACCAGCGTCATCTCCGCTTCGGCGCGGATCCGGGCCAGCCCCAGGCCCGACCCGTCTTTCCGCAGCGTCGCGCGCGACATGTAGTTCTGGTAGGTCTCGGCGGCGTCGGCCGTGCTGCCCAGCTCCGCGATGGCCAACTTGAGCTCGTCGATGCGCGCCGGATCCGCGTAGTTCGAGACGCTCACGGACAGAAGGCGCGGGTTGGCGCCGCCGCGGATCTCGATCTGCAGTCGCGACAGACCGCCGGTCGAGTACTTGGCCGCATTCTCGAGAAGCTCGTGGGCCGCGACGGCCATCCGGCAGATGACGTCGCCGTCGTGGATGATAGTCCTGTAGTAACTCTCGACGAACTCCCGCACCGACGAGACTTGGGCGAGGTCCGGCTCACACGCCAGCTCGACGGAGCGCGAGTCCACCTCGCGCGGCCCGGAGACCACCCGTTCCGCTTCTTCGTCGCCGACCGCCGGAGTTCGGGCCGCGCCCTGGTCAGCGACGGGCGCGTTGGGATGTCGGTTCAGCATACGCGGTTACGGCCGTCGCTCTTGGCGGCGTAGAGTTGTCTGTCAGCCCGCTCTACCAGCCCGGGGCCCGTGTCGGACATCCCGAACTCGGCTATTCCCCCGGAGATGGTCACCGGGTGGCCCTCGCAAAGCGGCGTCACTTCGATCGCCTTTCGAATCCGCTCTGCCGCCAGTCGCGCGTGCTCGAGATCGGTGTGCGGCAGCAGAACCAGGAACTCCTCTCCGCCCCAGCGTCCCACCAGATCGGTCGCGCGGACGGTCTTGGCAATCACCTGTGCAGCGCTGCGGAGCACCAGGTCACCGACGTTGTGTCCGTATTTGTCATTGATCTGTTTGAAGTGATCGACGTCCAAGATCAGGATGCTGAGGGGGGTACCGTGCCGGACCGCCCGGGAGATCTCGCGGGCGATCTGCGGCTCGATCCCACGGCGATTGAGGATGTCGGTGAGGCGGTCGACGGTCGCCTCTCGCTCATGAATGGTGGCCAGATCGACCTCGGCGGTGATGTCTGTGCAGACGACGACGATCGCCAGCTCAGGAGCCGTCACGCTGTGGGCTGCCCAGCGCACCACGCTGCGGGGAGGGCCGCGAATCTCGAACTCCTCGCAGACGGTGGCGTCCCCCGTGGCCAACAGCTGCCGCGCACGCACCATCGGGGGTGGATTCGGCACCAGGTTCTCCATCAGATCGAGCAGCCGCTCGGCCGACATCCCCTCGAGCACCCCGCGCGCGATGCCAAGGATGCCGGCCATGGACTCGTTGCAGAAGAGAACCTGGCGGGACCCGTCGACGATCATCAGCCCCTCGTCGACACAGTTTGCAATTGTCTCAATCCATATCCGGGCGTCGCGCCAAGTGCCGCCGGCCGTCACCCCGGCGGCCACTATCGTTGCCAGTGGCCCCGTCTTCGCCATCGGCCGGTCGGCCCCCGAACGACCCAGCTCTTCCGCAAGGCTACACCCACCGACGCCATCGTCGCCGGACAGGCGTCGCATATGAGGTGACATGATCTGGGAGGGGGCTATCGGCGAGCACGGCGTGCGCCGGGCGCACGCTGCCGATAGGAACCCGTGCCTTGAAGCATAGTGTGCACCCGGGCCATCAAAGCAATGGCCGGACCAGAGGCGGAGCGTGCGTTTCGGGGGCCGGCCGACGGTTTTCAGCGCTGCCGACGAGCGACCGACGATCGCCGAGCCCGCGACCGTTCCGGACGAGCCTCCGCTGGGATCACAGGATCAACGCCGCCCAAATTGGCGTCAGCGTGGACAAAGGGGTTGTCTCGCTGCTCGGCGGGGTGGACACCTATGCGGAGCGATGGAAGCAGAAGATGCAACCAAACGTGTGAGCGGCGTTCGTGCCATTGCGCAGGACCTCAAGGTCAACGTTCCTAACGATCACAAGCGCGATGATTCGGACATCGCCGCCGCCGTTAAAAACGCGTTCAAGTGGGACGTGTTCGTCCCGAAGACCGTTTCCGCATCCGTCCGGGAGGGCTCGGACGGTCGGTGTGCCCAGAGCTCGGTGTAGTGAAGCCGATGTGGTCGGTAGTGGTTCCCCGGGGGCAGTTCGAGGCGGGAGCGATCACGCCTGACGGGCGCGCCTTCAGGCCGAGGCTTCGCGGACCAAACGGGTCAGGAGCTCGAAGTCGACGGGTTTGGCCATGAACGTGGCGCCGGCATCCCTCGACTCATTCAGGGTGTGTTCGTCCGTGGAAGCGCTGACGACCACTGCGAGGAGACCTGTCCGCAACCGTCGGAATGTCTTGATGAAGTCGACCCCGCTGATGCCCGGGAGCCGGTAATCTGTCACGACGACGTCCGGCTCGCTCTGCAGCGCCATGGGGAAGGCCTCTTCAGCGCTGGCGGCGATGTCGGTCAAGTGGCCGCCGATCTGAAGAATTTCGGCGATGTTCTCCGCGAAGCTGACATTGTCGTCGATGATCAAGACCCGCCGAGCGTCGTGGATCCCGAGTTTCTGGCTCTTACTCATCGCTTCGGACTCGCCATGGATCGAACGTGCGCACCGTCTGTCGCGCATGCAACCCGGCTGAGCTCGAGCGCCGCGTCTGGAAGCGCGTCTGGCAATGGCGGTCCGCCGGCGAGCGTGCCTGCTCGACCTCGGGCTTGGTGAGCGCTCCCCTTTTCCAGCTCGCCAAGGTTGTCGGTATGGGACAAGATCCTGCGCTTGGAGCTGGAGCCTGATCTCAGGACCATCGCGGACGCATTCGATCGCAGTCTCGAGCCCGTTGTCATCGTCAGCCACGATGGAGTAGTGCTCTACGCCAATCAGGCGGCCTGCCACCGCTGGCCAGATCATCCCTCAATCGCTTCCATTTCGCCGTTGGGGGAAGGCCTAGCCCGGGTGCTCCTTACAGGCGAACCGGCACGATTCCAATGGGGCGACATCTCTTCCGCGGGCGTCAGGTCGTGGTATGCGTCGGCCGTGTCGCCGATCCGCGACGGGCAACGGACGGTTGCGTGGCTGTGCGTTTCCACAGAGGTGACCGAGCTGAAGAGAAACGAGGAGCGTTTGCTTCGCGCGGAGAAGCTCATGGTCGACACTCAGGGTGTCGCCCACCTCGGCACATGGGAGTGGGACCTGAGTGAGCCACACGCGTTTTGGTCGGCAGAGCTGTTTCGCATCTACGGGCTTACTCCCGAGACCTACACGCCGAGTTACGACGCCTATCTAACGATGGTGCACCCCGAGGATCGGCAGCGGGTCATAGACGCGACCAATCGCGTCTTCCACGAGCATATTCCGTACTCACACGACGAGCGCATTTTCCGGCCGGACGGCTCGATGCGGTACCTGCACACTTGGGCGCATCCCGTTCTCGATGACGAGGGCAAGTTGCGCCGGCTCGTGGGGGTCTGCCAGGACATCACTGAGCTCAAGGAAGTGGAGCGGCAGGTGCGGGAGATGAACGCCGATCTCGAACGTCGCGTCGGCGAACGCACGCGCCAGCTGGAGGTCTCGATGCGAGACCTCGAGTCGTTCAATGCCATGATCAGTCACGATCTCCGCGCGCCTCTCAATGTGATCGGATTGGCGTCAACCACGATCGGCCGGCTCCAGCCTAGTCGTCCGGAGGTGGCTCGCGCCACGGAGCGCATCCTTCGCGCCGTCGGACAGATGACGATGCTGATCAACGACCTCCTCGGTTACGCGCATATCGGCGAAGCGATCCTGCACTGGGATGCACTCGATGTATCCGAGATGGCCAGGGACATCGTGGCAGATCTCAAACAGTCCTCGCCGACGCGCGTCGTCCAGGTGGACATAGAGAACGGGATTAGCTGCTTCGGCGACCCGGGCCTGATGCGCGCCGCCCTTCAGAATGTCCTCGACAATGCGTGGAAGTACACGTCTCGTGTTGAGTCTCCAACAATCGTCGTCGCGACGACGATCGAATTCGGTCCGCGCGTACTCGTCGTGAGCGACAATGGGGCCGGGTTCGACATGAAAGACGCCGCCCGCCTCTTCCTGCCGTTCCAGCGCCTCCACTCGGAGCGCGAGTTCTCCGGCACCGGGGTGGGCCTAGCTTCCGTGCAAAGGATCCTCGAGCGTCACGGCGCGCGTATTTGGGCGGAAGGCATGCCTGGCAAGGGTGCGAAGTTCTTTCTCGAACTGCCGCGCGCCGAGTCGGGGCCGAGCCAGGCGCGCCGCGACCCCGCAGCGCTGGACTCGCAGACTCGCGGACCGATGCCGACACCATCACCCTAGGGACAAGCCCAAATCTCGACCGAGCGTGTCGAAGATTGTCAGGGGCGGCCCCTTGACGTCTGGGGGTCGCGTTCCTACCTCTTCGATCTTGTATGAGCCTGAGGCGAACCCTTAATGTGAGGGTCGGCGATGCGAACCCGAGAGCTGCCCAGCCTTCGAGGGCGGCCATGACCACACCGAACAGCATTGTGGGCGAGTCCAGCTTGGACCCTCTGTTCTCCGGTGCTGGGGAAATGGCCGCGCTCATGCGCGAAAGGGACTGGTCGACCACGCCGCTCGGACTGCCAGCGGACTGGGATCGAAGCCTGCGAACCGTGGTTCGAATCATGTTGACCTCGCGTTACGCCATGTGGATGGGCTGGGGTCCCGACCTGACCTTCTTCTACAACGACGCCTACGCTCCGACGTTGGGAGCGAAGCATCCCTGGGCCTTGGGACAGCCCGCGGGACAGGTGTGGGCCGAGATTTGGCAGGCGATCGGGCCCCGTATCGACACAGTCTTACAGCGCGGGGAGGCGACTTGGGATGAGGGACTGCTGCTCTTTCTCGAGCGCAACGGCTATCCCGAGGAGACCTACCACACGTTCTCCTATAGCCCCCTTCCCACCGACGCCGGCGGCGTCGGTGGGATGCTCTGCGTGGTGACCGAAGAGACCGATCGTGTCTTGGGCGAGCGGCGGCTGGCGCTTCTGCGCGACCTGGCTTCCCGGCTGGCGGTGACCAAAGCGACGGCTGAAATCTTCGTCGCCGTTGAACGCTGTCTGGGCCGCAATTCGCCCGATCTTCCTTTCTCGCTGACGTATTTGTTCGAGGATGACGCGCGGCGGGCCAGATTGGTTTCGCGGACCGAGATGTCGGCCGATCATCCCGCTGCGGAAGCTGTCGTCGAGGTGAGCGGGCCTTCCTGCTGGCCCTTCGCCGACGTCGTTGCGCAGACAACAGTCCCAGTCGTCGTAGAGCTGGATGAGACCGTTCCCTGGCCACGGGGTAACTGGCCTCGATCTCCGGCCCGCGCGCTCCTCGTTCCGATCCCGGAGCAGGGTCAGACACGACCAGCGGGAGTGTTCATCGCAGGTCTCAACGTTCATCGACCGCTGGACGATGCCTACCGCGCGTTCATCCGGCTCTTCGTGGGACAACTCACGGCCGGTCTGGCAAATGCGCGCGCTTACGAGGCCGAGCGCCGCCGGTCCGAAGCGTTGGCCGAGATAGATCGCGCCAAGACGACCTTCTTCAGCAACGTCAGCCACGAATTCCGGACGCCGCTGACCTTGATGTTGGGACCCATCGAGGACGCGCTCGCTGAACGAGAACGATTCTCCCCTGAAGACGTCGAACGATGGGACCTTCTTCACCGCAATGGCCTTCGGCTCTCCAAGCTAGTAAATACGCTGCTCGACTTCGCCCGAATCGAAGCTGGGCGGCTCGAGGCAACCTATGAGGCGACCGATCTACCAGCGCTGACCCGCGATCTGGCGAGCGCGTTCCGATCGGCGATCGAGCGCGCTGGCTTGCGGCTGACGGTCGAAGCCCCTCCGCTCGCAAAGGCGATCTACGTCGATCGAGACATGTGGGAAAAGATCGTGCTCAACCTGCTGTCGAACGCGCTCAAGTTCACGTTCGACGGCGAGATTGTGGTCTCGTTGCACGGCAAAGGTGACCACGTCGAGCTCACCGTCGCCGATACGGGGGTGGGCGTCGCGCTCGAGGAGCTGCCCCATCTGTTCGACCGGTTTTATCGCGTCCGCGGAACCGAGTCCCGGACCCACGAGGGGACCGGTATCGGGTTGGCACTCGTTAGAGAGCTGGCACGCCTGCACGGGGGAACGGTGGCCGCGGCCAGCGTCCTGGGGAAGGGAACCATCTTCACCGTTACGATTCCAAACGGCGAGGCCGGCCTGTCCGGGCGGCGCATCACACCGGGGACCGCGCTGGTCTCAACCGCGCTCGGAACCAGCCCTTTCGTCGAGGAAGCGCTGAGGTGGCTTCCCGCAAAGGAAGGGAATCAGGTCACGGGCAAGGGAGTCGGCGCCACGGCGGCGGTGAATACTCCGGCACGTGGTGCCGAAAGGGGCGGAAAACCCCCACGCATCTTGCTCGCCGATGACAACGCGGACGTGCGGCAATATGTCTCTCGAATCCTCGGCGAAAGGTGGGAAGTGGAAAGCGTTGCCGACGGAGAGGCCGCCCTTCGTGCCGTGCAGATCCATCGCCCGGATCTGATCCTCAGCGACGTGATGATGCCGAAGCTGGATGGATTCGGATTGGTGACCGCCCTGCGCGGAGACCCGGCGACGATGGACCTGCCGATCATCCTGCTCTCGGCCCGAGCCGGGGAAGGCGCCACCGCGGAAGGGCTCGGCCAGGGCGCCAACGATTATTTGGTGAAACCCTTTTCTTCGCGTGAGCTTGTCGCCCGAGTGGCTGCTCAGCTCGAACGTGCGCACGCGCAGCAGATCATCAAGAAGAACGCCGAAGCGGAACGCCGCCGCCTGCATTCCTTTCTGATGGAGGCGCCAGCGGCAATCGCCATCTTACGAGGGACCAAGCTGGTCTTCGAGCTCGCGAATGACCGCTGCTTCGAGATCTTCGGCAAACGCGCGGTCATCGGCCAGCCGGGACGGGAGGCCCTGCCAGAGTTGGTCGAGCAAGGTGTCTGGGATCTTCTGGATCGCGTCTTCTCGACCGGAAAACCCTTTTTCGCGGATGAGTTCCCAGCACGACCTAAAAGGGACGATGGCGGTCCGGTCGATGATCAGTACTTCAACTGGGTCGCCCAGCCAACGCACGACGAGCAGGGCCACATCGACGGAGTCATGGTATTCGCCGTCAACGTCACAGAGCAGACGGCTGCCCGACGCCAGGTTGAGCAGGCGCGGGCGACAGAACGTCAATTGCGACGGGCGGCTGAAGAGGGGAGTCGAGCCAAGGACGAATTTCTTGCCATGCTCGGTCACGAGCTGCGCAATCCGCTGGCGCCTATTGTGACTTCGCTCCACCTCATGCGGCTGCGCGGCAGTGAACGCACCGAAAAGCAACGCGCCATCATTGAACGGCAGGTCAAGCACCTCACTCGGCTGGTAGACGACCTCCTGGATGTCTCTCGAATCGCTCGCGGGAAGATTGAGCTCCACAGACAAGCCATCGAGCTGTCCGAGGCGGTGGCGCGCGCGATAGAAGTTGCCAGCCCCATCGTCGAGCAGCGCGAGCATCACCTGGAGCTGGACATCCCGCAGCGCGGGCTGACCGTGCTCGCGGACCCGGTGCGGCTGGCCCAAGTGATCGCCAACCTGCTCACCAATGCGGCCAAGTATACCGACGTGAAGGGAACAATCGCCGTGACCGGTATCCGCGACGGAGAGCAAGTCGTCCTGAAGGTCCGCGACACCGGCATCGGGATCACGCCGTCGATGCTCCCACGGGTGTTCGATCTGTTTGCGCAGGAGTGGCAGGCCTCCGATCGCTCGCACGGCGGCCTCGGCCTTGGACTGAGCATCGTGCGCAGTCTAATCAACCTGCACGGCGGAACCGTAGAGGCACACAGTGCTGGTCTCGGCCATGGTTCCGAGTTCGTCGTGCGCCTTCCAGCTGCCGTCGTCGAGGATACCGCCGACGAGCGAGCGAGCGCACCTCAGAAGGCCAGGTCATCGCGGAACGGGCGGAAGATCCTGGTGGTGGACGACAATCAGGACCTGTCAGATACGCTCACGGACCTTCTCGAAGATGCAGGGCACCTCGTTCGGAGTGCACACGATGGTCCAGCCGCCTTGCGAATCCTGGACTCTTTTGTTCCCGATCTGGCCCTGTTGGACATCGGCCTGCCAGTCATGGACGGCTACGAGCTGGCCCGCCGAATTCGGGAGCGGAACGAGCTCCAAAATGTATCGCTGGTCGCCGTGTCTGGATATGGGCAAGAGGCGGACCGAGAGAGAGCCCGACAGTCCGGATTCGTGTCCCACTTGGTCAAACCGGTCGACCCGGACCGGTTGGTTGCAGTCGTCGAGGAGCTGACGGAATCTGTCGGAGGAGACGCACAGAGAGATTAGCCGACCACACCCCGTTCCGAATGCCCCTCAGCGACGCTGGACGAGCGGTCTGCGGTTCATGAAGTAGGCGGGACAGGGATTGAACCTGCGACCCGGGCCGTGTAAAGACCCCGCTCTACCACTGAGCTACCCGCCTG
>Ga0209890_10000739_pt1 | contig 15120 bp, 10 predicted proteins | sample OrgsoiDNA2013049_FD_185799 | JGI IMG/M metagenome (GOLD analysis project Ga0209890, IMG submission 185799) | Permafrost soil microbial communities from the Arctic, to analyse light accelerated degradation of dissolved organic matter (DOM) -... | ecosystem: Environmental > Terrestrial > Soil >...
CTCCCTCACGCGATCAGTCAGTTCGGGACCCTCATAGGGTCCCGCGCCCCCCGCGACGAGCTCGAGCCGGCCAAGCCGTCTCTCCCTCACGCGATCAGTTCTTGAGCCGCGCCGCGCGGCCGCGGGCGCGGACAGCGAGGGGGGAATCGCCGGCGCGCACGGCGACGTCGCTCCAGGCCGCCGCCGCCTCGACGCGACGGCCGAGCGCCTCCAGCGCGGCCGCGCGATCGGTGAAGGTGGAGAGCTCGCGGTTTCCGGCGCCGAGCGCACGCTCGAGAAAAGCGAGCGCGTCGGCCGGCCGCTGCGCCCCCAGCTCGACGGCGCCCAGCCAGGCGCCGAGCCGCGCCTCGTCCGCCCGCGCGAGGCAGCCGACCGGCGCCGCCAGCCCGCGCGCATAGGCCATACGCGCCCGCTCGCTGAGCGCGCCGTCGAGCTCGAACAACAGATCGCCGAGCCGCCGGCTCCACTCGCAGTCCGTGACCGGCGAGGCCGGGGGCCGCGTCTCGAGCGGCAGCGTCGTCGTCCCCTCCTCGACCGAAAACGCAAACGTGGCCGGGATCTCGTGCGCCGCGATGAGCGGGGCAAAGCGCGGCAGCCGCCGCACGAAGACGCGCGCATCGCCCCCGCTATAGACCAGCGCCCAGATCGCGGGATCCCACCAGGCGACCCGCCGGTTGATCCCCGCGTAGGCGAGGAGCGCGCTGTCGACGCCGTAGCGATCCATCGCCACCCGCCATTCATCGCGCGTCAGGTCGCTTCGCCCGAGCAGACGGTGCATCTCCGGCGGGTAGGCCGGCAACCGCGGATCGACGAACACCCTCCCCCGCGGGTAACCACCCACCGGTTCGAACAGCAGGTACGAGCCGATCTCGAAGTCGTTGTACATCCGCTCGCGCAGCCCGTTGTCGTTCGCGAAGGCGATCGCCCCGAGCGGCAGCTCGCGCGTGTCGAGGCCGATCCCGAATCCTCCACCGAACGTCGACCCGGCCGCCAGGCGCGGCGCGACCGAAAATCCCACCAGCAACGCGGCCGTCGCCACCGCCGGCAGCCGGGAGCGCATGAGCCGCGCGACGCCGGGGAGCCGCAGCGCCAGGCGATCACCGGCCACGGTCGCGGCGATCGCCAGGATCGGTGCCGCCACCAGCGCGAAATCGGCGCCGAAGCGGACCGACTGGGCGGCCAGAATCCCGAGCGGAAGGATCGGGGCAAGCTGGCCGAGGGTCCACCGTCGCGCGGGCCCCTCGCCGATCACGGCGAGGAACGTGGCCGCGGCGACGAACGCGCCGGCGTAGACGAACAGCGCCCCATCGGAGAGCCAGGTCGGCGCGCGAAACTCGTCGACAGGGTGAAGCGCCGGGAGCACCAGGTGGAGGCGCAGGTATCGAATGAGGCCCCAGCCCACCGGCGTGGCCAGCGTCGCCAGCGCCGCCCCCGCGGCCAGCAGAGCCAGCCGGCGCGCCCCCGCCCGGTCGCGCCCGACCACCTCGGTCACCACCGCCGCTGCGCCGACGAGGACCGGCGCCACGAACACCCCGGCGTGCAGGTTGGCCCAAAGGACGACGGCCGCCAGAAACCAGGCCGCCGCGCGTAGAGCCGCGCCCCCACCCCGCTCCAGCAGCGCGTCGATCGCCGCCAGCGCCGCCACCGCGCCGGCCAGCGAAAAGATATGCGGTCGCTCCACGAACCGGTCGCGTCCCACGAACGCCGCCGCCGCCAGCGCCAGCGCGCTCGCCACCGCACCGGCGCCCCGGCGCCGGCAGATTCCGTAAGCGCCCGCGAAGGCGATCAGCAGGACCAGCGTCTTGGCGACGACCAGGGCGGGAAAGCCGCCGTGCGCGAAGAGAGCCGCGGCGCCGGCCTCCGCGAGCCAGGAGGTGTCGAGGTCCGGATAGTCGGGCGCAGTGAACGAATAGAGGTTGCGCCCGGGGAGGCCGTGCCGCGCCCAGATCTCCTGCCCGGCCTTGAGGTGGAAAAACAGATCCGACTCCGCCATCGGGCGGAGCGATAACCCGGCGACGAACAGCAAGAGCGCCGCGATCGGCAGGGAGCGCGCGGCGGTCCGCAACACCCGGGCAGTCTACTGACTAAAGGCCCCTGAGAGGGGCTTTGCCTGCAAACCCCAGCAGTCAGAGGCAGACCATTACGTTAAAGGCACTGCATGCTGCCCCGCAAAACGAGGCCTTAAGCTGGCATGTCGTACCGCTCGGACACGGCGCGGATCCGTCTGTATCGCACCGCTGGGCGCACGTTCGGCCCGTGATGCACACGTCGCCTGACGAACATGTTCCAGCATCGAGACCGCACGCCTGGGGCTGGGAACTCGTCGAGCAAGTGAGCCCGGTGGCCCAAAGAACCAATCCCGCCATGGCCAGAAGTCGCCGCATGCTTGACCCTTACCGTGACTCAGGCGCGATGTCAGTGATCCAGGCCATGTTCGCCACGGGGCGAATTTACAGGCAGACGTCTCTATTTGCAGGCAGACGGGGATAGGCAAACCGAGTGCCGCCGGGCGGAGACGCTGACGCGACTACCGCGCCGCCAGGATGTACCGCTGCCCGCCGCGCTCGACGGCCAGCGCCGGCTTCAAGCCATGGGCGACCGCGCGGGCGAGCGCCGCGCGGCTGGCCGCCGTGGCGCCGCCGGGGACGCCGAGCAGATCGCCCCGCGCGATTCCCAGCGCGGCCAGCGCGCCGGCGTCGAGGACCAGGAACCGCTCGCGGCTCTGCGCCAGCGCCTGCATCTCATCCAGCGAAAGCTCGGGGTAGAGGGTGCCGAGCGCGGTCAGACGCCGGGTCACGCTGGCGGCGACCTCCGGCGGGACCTCGACGATCGTCGAGCCGGGCGCGTTCGAGGCGAGCCGCGGCGCGAAAGTGGCGATCGCCTTCTCCAGCGCGGCATCGATCGCCTCCATTACCGCGTGCTTCTCACCGTCGGGGCCGACCTCCGGCTCGTTGGGCGTGCCGCTGGCGATGGTCTCGACGCTCCCGATGATCTCGCGGCTTCCGAGCTGCCGGACGTCGATGTGCGCGTGGTAGTCGACGACCAGACGCTTTCCCACGATGAACCCCGGGATGGCCGAGACGCCGTTCTGCATCCGCCCCCCCATGCCGACGTTGATCGCGAAGGTCAGCGCGTGCTTCGGGTCTTCGCCCAAGGATTTGAGCGCTCCGGCGACCGCCGGATCGTCCTCGCCGGTGAGGAGCTCCTCGGCGATCACGGCGCGACCGCCGGTCGCTGCAATCAGGCTGTCGCTGGCGCGGCGCTGGATCCGGCGCAGCTCGCCGTCGCCACCCCAGCCGATCGAGAGCGGCAGACCGACCACGCTGGCGACAGTCGGCGCCAGCGATTCGGCCCCCGGGCGCACCTCGACGGTCGACGTGCATCCGGCCGCGCAGGCGAGTGCCAGCGCCGACGCGAACGCAAGCTCAGGCGCGCGACCTGTCATCCGGAACCACATCGGCTGTCTTCATCGGCTGTCTTCGCTCGGGCCCTGAGCCGAGCCGGAGCGCCGAAGCTTACGCGGGCTAGAAGACCACCGCGAGCGCCGCGTAGACCTCGGTCGAGTCGCCGACCGAGACGATTCCGTTAGACCCTGTTTTTGTCGAAAGCTCAGGCGTGTAGAGGCCGAACGCCCGGCGCATGGCCAGGCGCACCCGGAGCTCGCTCGCCTGCCCGGAGGTCAGCGGAAACTCGATCCGCGCCCCGGTGTGAATCACCCAGCGCTTGCCGGAGACCACCACCTGGCCATCGCGCTCGAAACCCAGGCCGAGCTCGGCCCCGACGGTGCGCAAGACCCGCATGCCGTAGCTCTGATCGCCCGGACGCACGCGGGCCGCCGGCCGCACCACGCCGAAGGCGTCGAGCGCCAGACGATCGACCGGGCTGTCCGTGGTGGGAAACCGCCCCGAGGCCGACGACGAGAACGCGCCCAGATCGAACCCGATCAGGCCGTCGCCGAAGCCGCCAACGCCGAAGAAGGCCGGGATGAAGTGCCCACCGTCGGGAAACCCAGTGGAGTCACGCGTGGCGCCCATCCCGACCGCCAGCGACAGCCGCGGCCGCGGTGGCGCCCCGAGCGTCAGTAGCTCGGCCTCGACCGTCCCGGAGGGGATCTCGGACGGGATCTCGGGCGGCGTCTGGAGGGGTGGAGTCTCCACCGGCGCCTGGGTTCCCGGCGCCTGGGCTCCCGGCGCCTGGGCTCTCGGCGCTTCCACTGGCGCCTGGGCTCCCGGCGTCACGACCGGCGGCGGCTGCTGGGCGCCGGCTGCCGGCGGCTCGACCGGCGGCGGCTCGACTGGCGGCGGCTGCTGGGCGCCGGCTGCCGACGCGAGCGCCAGCACCGCGAGTACGAACGGCAGCCCAGTCAGAGAATATGCGGGGCGCCGGCCCATCCGCCGACTTCTAACACGCACGCCCCCCTTCGATATATGCTTCCCGCCGGATCGAACAGGAGGACTGCCCGTGAACGAAACGTTGACCCCCGAAGCTTCGCCCGCACCGGAAAAGGGCGTGGCGGACATCCTGGGCGAGGCCTTCCGGCTCTACCGCGCGCACGCCAAGCCGCTGCTGCTCACCTGCGCGCTGCTTTTCGTGCCCGCCGCCATCATCAACTCCATGGCGCGCGCCGCCATCCTCGGTCCGACACTGGCGATCGCGGCGTCGGCCGATCCGGCCGCGGCGCTGGCCGGCAGCCTGAGCGTCTACATGCTCGGGCTCCTCGGGACCCTGGTGACCGCGTTCTTTCTCTACGGGATCATCGTTCCATTGACCAACGGGGCGCTCACCATCGCCGCCGCCGATCGCATCCTCGGCGGCCACGCGGAGTGGCGCGAGGTCTGGATGCTCCTCTTCCGGCGGCTCGGCAAGCTGCTCTCCGCCGTCATCCCCGCGGCGATCGTAATCACCCTCGGCTGCCTCTTCTTCGTGATCCCCGGCCTGGTGCTGGCGCTCTTCTTCGCCTTCGTCTCGCCGGTGGTGCTGATCGAAGGGCTGGGCGGCCGGGCCGCTCTCGAACGGAGCACCACGCTGGTCCGTTCGGACTGGTTGCGCGTGGCGCTGGTTCTGATGACCTTCGCCGTCGTCCGCTTCGTCGCGCAGCTGGTGGCGAACATCTTCGTCGCCCCCACCGCGATCTTCGTCGGCTCGCTGCTGAGCGATCTGTTCACCATGGTGATGCTGCCGATCCCGGTGCTGGGGACGGTGCTCCTCTACTTCGACATCCGCCGCAAGCGCGACAGCTTCACCAACGACAACCTCCGCACCGACCTCGACGCCCTCAAAGGCGCCTGAGCCGCCCAGCGCAGCCTCATCTAATTGAGGCAGGGATCGCAGCCGACCAGGGGCGCGGTGAACGCGAAGCTCGACCCGACGTCCATCCCGCGCAGGCTCATTCCGAACCCGCCGTTCTTCGAGCTCGAGACGAGCTGGTGGGTGCAGACACCGCTCCCGTCGGTGGGGGTGCAAGGAGCGAGCGGAACGGACGCGATCTCGAACCCGGCCCCGACCGTCTGGAACATGGCTCCGCCGATGGCGGTGCCGTCGAGAAGGACCTCCGCGCCGCTCGGGCGAACGATCTCCAGCAGGAGGTCGAAACTCGGCGGTACGGCGAAAGGAAGGTTCGTGAGGAGAGTCGTCGCGCCGACCGCCATCGCCAGCGACAGGCTCGGCTCGCAGTCGATCCCCTGGGTCACGAGGATCGGGTTGTTGGCGGAGACGGTGAAGCTGCCCACCTCCACGATCGTTTGGACTGCGCCTGCGTCGAGCGGGTACGTAGCATTAGGGATACCAGCCCCCGCCACCGTCACCTGCGTCCCGTCGTGCGAGGAGAGCACCCGCCAGATCGACGCCCCCGTCATCCCGAAGAACGACGTACAACCGATGCTCGCCTGCGGCGTCATCGCCGCCGCGACATAGAGCTTGCTCCAGCTCGAGAACGGCGGCATCTGCTCGTGCGCCATGTCGGCGGAGTTGATCCCGATGACATTCGAACCATAGGTGGTGGAGAGGTTCCCCGAGAAGACCGCCACCGGGGCGCTGGCAGAGACCCCAGCGCCCGTCAGATCCTCGCCAATGGCGCCGCTGTAGATCTGAAACACGTCGCCATCGTCGAGCATGACGCTATACGCGCCGCCGGCGGGGATCTCGGGCGGGTCGCCGCTCGGATCGCCAGTCACGCGTCCCACCGGCGAGAAGGTCACCACGGTTCGGTCCCGCGTGCCGACCACCATCACGCGAGCGCTCCCCCCTCGGCTGCCTTCGGTCGCCTGAACGTCGTTGGTCGGCGCCTGCGGGTAGGTGATGACCCGGTGGTTCATGCCCAGCGACTGCAGCGGGAGAACCATCGTCCCACCGCTGCTGGTCGCCAGGCTGTCGACGTTGTCGCTCTCGATCTCGGACACGGTCACCGGCTGGTCGCTCGAGATCCGGAGCGCCGCTTTCCGGGTGACCCCGACGGCAGTGACCTGCGGAGCGGAGATGACCCCAGGCACCTGCGAAGGGGAGACAGGGGAGATGGGTATTCGGCGCGAAGCTCCGACATTGACCTGAAACTCCCCGAGCACGGTCCAGTCCGCTCCACTGGACGCTTCCTGCGCCACCTCGAGTGTCACGTTGGCGCGCGCAAGGCCGGCGTTCGCCACCAGGAAGCTGGTGGTGGCGTTCTCGTCGGCGGTCACGTTGTCGGCTTGCAACGTATAGAAGATGCAACCGGCGATACCCTCGCCGGTGCGCTCGGATGCCTGGCAGGCCGTCGACGTGCATCGCTGGAGACTGCAAGCGAGCCCGATCGCCTCGCAATCGACGGCGCACCTGCCATTCGCGGCGTCGGGCGCATCGGACGTGCCCGACTCCGTCGGCCCGCCGTCGGGCCGCGAGGTCGGACTCGCGCAGCCGAGGCTCAGCCCGAGCACGGCGCAAAGGCCCAGGCTCAAACGAGGGCCGATGTGGGACGTACGATCACGTCGCGCACGTTGCGCCACATCGTTCCGCTTGTTGCGCTGCGGTTGCGCCACATTCCGTTCGGTCATTTCGTCGCGCGCCGTCCTGCCCTGCACGTCGTGAAGCATCTTACCCGCACTGCAAAGATCTTCATTTCTCGTCGAGACCAGCCAGACGATTTCACGAAAAGACGAATGACGAACCTTGCCAAGCGCAGTGCGCTAGGGCTACGATTTTCCCGCGTTGGTACGTGCGACAGTGGTGATCGCTCTGGCCTACGGGCTCACCAACGGGACCTCGGCGTTGGCCGCGCCCCCGGGGGCAAGCTCTAAGCCGACGGACAACCCGTTCGAGACCGCGGGCGGAGACAATGACGAGGCAACGCCGGCCAGCGACCCGCACAACACCGACAGCGCGACCAGCCAGCCCGGGGATCAACAGTCCGCCGGCGACAACGACGACGAGGGCGGAGATGAAGCGGAGTCGGCCGAGTCGGCGCTGCATGGGCTCGCCTGCCTGGAGGGGGACGCGACCGGCGGCCGACGCAAGGGGGTGCAACGACGCGACTTTCTCAAGAAGCACCGCTTCGAGCTCTCCGGCCTGGGCGGCTTCTACGCCTCCGACGCGCTGTCGTCGACCTACAGCTACGGCGGTGCGGTGGCCTTCTATCCATCCGAGGACTTCGGCCTCGAGTTTCTCGTCACCCGATCGCCGATGCAGTTTCGTCTGGAACAGCCATTCACCGCGTTCGACCAACAGACCCACTTTTCTCCGACCGTCGCCTGGCAAGGGATCGCCTCGCTGCTCTGGTCCCCCATTCACGCCAAGTTCAAGTTCAGCGACACGACGATCATCCACGGCGACCTGTTCGCGGTCGTAGGCGCCGGGCGCACCAGCGACCCCAGCGTGATGGGGCTGACCTGGGAGGCGGGTGTCGGCGCCAAGCTCTACTTCAATCGGTTCCTCTCCTTTCGGCTCGACCTGCGCGACTTCCTGCTTCCGCAGGAGGTCTTGGGTCGCGGACGCATCACCAACAACGTCACGATCCTCGCGGGGCTCAGCCTATGGTTAGGCTAGGTCTCATCGCCCTCGGCGCCGCCCTGCTGGTAGCCGGCACCGGCGCCAGTGCCGCGGCGGACGACGCTCAACCGAACAAGATCGCGTCGGGGGAGGACGAGCTCCGCTCGTCCGAGCCCATCGCGGGGAGCGCGGGACCCTCTCAGGGTCCCGAACACAACGACACCGAACACAACGACACCGAACACAACGACACCGAACACAACGACACCGAACACCAAGACGCTTGCATCGACGAGAACGTGAAAGCGGATCTCTTCGCCAAGCGAAAGCAGCGCACCAGCCGCGAGCGACTCTTTCAGCAGGCCAACCGCCACGAGCTGACGTTGCAGGGCGGCTACTACGTCTCCGATCTCTTCGACGGCACCTACACCTTCGGCGGCGCCTACACCTATCACATGACCGAGGACCTCGGGGTCGAGGCGTCGGCGGCGTACACGCGGCTCACCTCGTCGGGCGGCCCCGAGCTCGAGCGGACCTTCAGCGTGCTGGCCGGCAAGCCGCGCACCGAGCTCTATTTCGACGCCGACCTGATCTGGGTGCCGGCGCACGCCAAGATGCGCCTCGGCGGATCGATCACCCACTTCGACTTCTACCTGGCGCTCGGCGGCGGCCTGGTCGACTCGGTGATCTCCCAAAACCTCGCCGGCAACGGCGGCTTCGGGCTGAAGTTCTTCCTCGGGCACATCTTCGCGATTCGCTTCGACGTGCGCGACCACGTCTACCGGCAACAGCTGCTTTCGCAGGTGATGGTCGTCAACGACCTCACCACCACCGTCGGCGTGAGCATCTACGTCCCCTTCATGGAGTAACCACGATGAAGCTGCCCACTCTGATGATCGCGTTGCCGCTCCTTTCGCTGACGGCCGGCGCCCTCCCCGCGCGCGCGGCCAAGGTGGCCAAGACCGATCCCGGCCAAGAAGGGACGTCGGGGACGCCGGACGCGGGACGCCCGGCCGACAAGAGCGCCGCACCGGCGGCCGGCAGCGGGAACAACGCGAGCGGCGGGAACGGCGCCAGCGAGACGGCGCCCCCGGTGGCGCCCACCATCGACCTCGCCAAGCTGCGGGCGGAGTACGATCGCCTGCGCGACGAGCTGTTCCGGGCGCGTGCCCGCGCCGAGCTGGTCGAGGAGGGGATCTACGCCTCCAAGCTGGGGGCGACCCTGCGCTGGAAGGGCGCGCCCGACTTCATCCTCCACCGCGCGGAGCTCCGCCTGGACGGCAACGCCATCTGGGACTCGGGTGAAAAGCCACTGGTCGACGAGCTCATCAAGGTATCCGAGCGTCCGATCAAGCCGGGGGCGCACACCCTGACGGTGAAGATCGAGGTACGCCCAGGGAAGAAGAGCGAGAAGGAGCACGCCGATCTCGGATACGAATCCGAGCAGACGTTCGTGGTCCAGGTCCCCGACGCCAGGACGACCACCGTGGCCTTCACCGCCGACGACAACGGCGATCTCCCCGAGTACGAGCCGGAGATCGAGCTCGAGCTGAAAACGGAAAAATGATCGCGCTCCTCGTCGCCCTCGTCTGCCAGCCCTCCGGTGCCGCACCATCGGCGAAGGCGCAGCAACCGACGGGCGACCCGATGGCGCGGTATTTGACGGACCTCGAGAAGGCCGGGGTGCTCAGCGGCGACAAGACGCCGGCGACGCTGGAGCGGCTGCGCGACGAGCTGGCCGCCGCCGAGGATGATCTGGTCACCGGCAACGCCGAGATCGCCAGCGTCCGCCTCTACAAGATCGTCGAGTCGCAGCGCTACATCCAGTTCGAGTACGCGCCCGACTACGCCACCGCCGAGCTGACGCTGGCGCGCGCGCTCATCCGCGCCGGCGGCAGCAAGAGCGCCGAGCGCTACCTGCTGCGCGTGCTCGCGCGTGGCCCAAAGGCCCCGCAGTTCGCCCCGGCCTACCGCGCGCTGGTCGACATCGCGCTCGAGACCAAAGAAGAGGCCGAGATGTTGGCGGTGCTCGATCACTATGACCAAGCCCGCGGCGAGGCGCTCCCGCGCGACAGCGCCGCCGAGCACGCCTACCTCGCCGGCAAGGTCGCCTACGAGACAGGCGACGCCAGCCATGCCGAGGCGCTGTTCTCGGGGGTCGACCGCCAGTCGCGCTTCTACGCCGCCGCCCTCTACTTCCGCGGGCTCATCCAGGCCCGCCAGAATCACTTCGCTTCGGCGCGCCACAACCTCTGCGAGATCGTCGAGCAGGTCGACCAGGACCGCTTCACCTTCTTCATCGACGGCCGCTACTTCGCGGTCAAGGACCTGGCCTATCTGGCGCTCGGCCGGATCGCGCACGAGCAGGGGAAGTACGACGACGCCTACTACTTCTACTTTCGCGTCCCCACCGATTCGGATCGATTGCCCGACGCGCTCTTCGAGGCGTCCTGGTCGATGTTTCAGAAGGGGGAGTACGAGGCGGCGCGCGCTTTTCTCGAAGAGTTCGACCACAACTTCCCAGCGTCGCCGCTGGCGCCCGACGTGATGCTGTTGCACGCCATGATCGACCTCAAGTCGTGCCAGTTCGACACGGTGCGCGCGACGCTGGACAAGTTCGTTCAGGTCTACGGCCCGATCGAGGTGCAAGTGGCGGCGCTGCTCAAGGATCCCGCTAAGCGCGGCGCGCTCTACCGGCGCCTGCTCAGCAAGGCGTCGATCGCGACGCCGCACGATCCGATCGCCGATCTGCTCAAGGTCGATCCGCGCTTCTACAAGTTCTACGGCGACATTCAGGCGCTCGATCGCGAGGCAGGCGTCATCCCCAACGAGGTCGCCATCTGGGACGAGTTGACCGCGCATGAGAAGGGGCAAACCGAGGGGGTCGACGCGACGGAGGCGGTGCGCCTGGTGCAAGACGTCGAGTCGCTGCGGCCGCTGGCCGCCGGCGATCCGGAGATGGAAGAGCGCGTGAGTCAGCTGGCCGACGAGGCGCACCGGGCGGCGCGGCTGAAGAACGTCGCCAGTGGCCCGTTCGCCAAAGAGGCCGCCGCGACGCTGGCGCTGGGCGCCGAGGCGCGGAAGCTGCGCGCGCACCTGGTCACCGCCACGGGCCTCATCGCCGGGAAGGCGCTGGCGGATCTGGACAAGCGGCTGCGCGATCTTCTGAGGCAGGCCCGCCTCACGCAGATCGACGCCATCATCGGCAAGAAGAAGAAGCTGGAGATCGAGGTCGAGCACCTGCGCGACGGTCGCTACCCGGCTGAGCTGTTCGCCACCCTCCAGCTTGAGGGTTTGATGGGCGATGACGAGGAATACTGGCCCTTCGAGGGCGAGTACTGGTCGGATGAGTACGAGAACTACAAGTAACATTGGCGCCCGGATCGTTCTCGCCGGGGCGCTCTCTTTCATGTCGCTGGCGTCGCTCGCAACGGCCGCGCGGGCGGCGGCTGTCAAGAGCCGTGGTGACAAGGCCGACAAGGCCGACGACGAAAAGGGGAGCGAGCCCGACAAGACGCTGCCGCCGATCCTGCAAAAGGCCCTGGAAGAGAAAGAAGCGCAGATCACCGACGCGCGGCGGGAGGCGATCCGCCTCATCGAGGCCTACCTGCGCGAGAACCCGCGCGGCTCAGCCGGCTTCCGTCCGAAGGAGCAGGCCGAATCCCTCTACAAGCTGGCCGAGCTCTACTGGGAGGAGTCGAAGGAGGTCTATCTCGAGAAGATGGGCCACTATCAGGCGGCCGTCTCGGCCTGCCACAACGACCGCTCGGAATGCCCGAAGGTTCCCCACCGGCCGCCGACCATCGATCTGGCGCGCGCGCAGGCGACCTACCTGCAGCTCATCGACCAGTATCCGAAGTTCCGCAAGATCGACACGGTCATCTACCTCTATGCGTTCTCACTGCGCGACCAGGGGAAGCTCGGGGAGTCGATCAAGTACTTCCAGATCATCCTAGATAAGTACCCGCGCTCCCGCTACATCGCCGACGCCTGGATGGCGATCGCCGAGTACCGCTTCTACGAGCAGCAGGACTACAAGACCTCGCTCGAAGCCTACGAGAAGGTCCTCAAGCACCCCAAGTCTACGCTCTACGATCTGGCGCTGTTCAAGACCGCCTGGTGCTACTGGAAGCTCGGCGACACGACGAAGTCGGCGCTCCGGTTCAAGGACGTGCTCGATCTCGCCAAGAAGAAGGCCGGTCGCAGCGAGGAGCAGCAGAAGCGCGCCGAAGAGCTTCAAGGGGAGGCGCTCGACTATCTGGTCGAGCTGTTCACGGAAGACGACACCAAGACCGCCCGCGACGCCTTCGAGTTCCTCGCCCAGATCGGCGGCAAGCAGTACTCGCGCAAGATATTGAAGCAGCTCGCCGACACCGTCTTCGACCAGACCCGCTACGAGCGCGCCGTCGAGGCCTATCGCCTGCTCATCGAGCTCGATCCCAACGCCGCCGACGCCCCCGATCATGCCGGCAAGATCGTCGAGGGGTATCAGCTGCTGGGCGACATCAAGACCGCCGTCGCGGAGATGCGCAAGCTGGCCAGCGACTACGGCGGAAACAGCGCCTGGGCCACCGCCAACAGGGATCGCCCCAAGACGGTCGAGCACGCCCGCACCATGGCCGAAGGGCTCATCCGCAACCTGGCCAAGACGATGCACGCGGAGGCGCAGCAGACCGAAAAGACGACCAAGGTCGTCGACAAAGATCGCTACGCACGCGCCGCCGAGGCCTACCAGTTCTACCTGGTCAGCTTCCCGGCGGCGCCCGACTCCGCCGAGCTGCGCTACCTGCGCGCCGACATCCTCTACTTCAAGCTCGGCAAGTACGAGGACGCCGGCCGCGAGTACCTGGCCGTCGGCAAGACCCAGCCGGTCGGCAAGTACCACAAGGACGCGCTCCTGCAATCGATGGGGGCGTTCGAGAAGGTCCGCAAACCGATCGTCAGCAACGGCTCGGGCGCCGGCAAGCGCGAGATCACCGACAGCGATCGACTGTTCGGTGAAGCGGCCGACCTCTACGCCACGCTGTTCCCCAACGACAAGGAGATCGTCACCGTCATCTACAAGAACGGGCAGTTCTTCTTCGACTACGGTGACTACGACGAGGCGGTCAAACGGTTCGGCCTCATCGTCGAGCGCTACCCCGACGATCCCAACGCGGGCGCCGCCGGCGATCGGATTCTGCAGGCGCTCGGCAAGGCCAAGGACTACGAGAACATCGAGAGCTGGGCGCGCCGCCTCAAGAAGACCAAGGCCTTCGCCTCCAAGGACGAGCAGGATCGGCTCGACAAGCTGATCGTCGGCGCGGTCATGAAGTCGGGCGAGAAGTACGCCGCGAGCGGCGAGTACGACAAGGCGGCCGCCTTCTTCCTTCGCGTGCCGAACGAGTATCCACAGAACGGCAACGCCCCCAAGGCGCTCAACAACGCGGCGGTCGTCTACGAGAAAGAGAAGAAGCAGGACGAGGCAGTCGCCGCCTACAAGCAGCTGGCCGACAAGTATCCGTCGGCCAGCGAGGCCCCCGAGGCGCTCTTCACCGCCGCCCGCATCGAGGAGAACATCGCCTACTACGACAAGGCCGCCGGCCTCTACGAGCAGCTGGCGGCGAAGTACCCGCAGAACGGCCACGCCGCCGACGCGCTCCGCTCGGCGGGCGTCCTGCGCCAGAGCCTCGGCCAGCACGATCGCGCCATCAAGCACTACGGCGAGTACGCCAAGCGCTACAAGGACAGGCCCGACGCCAAGGACGTCGCCTTCCAAGCAGCCGTCGTCCGCGAGGATCAAAAGGATTGGCGAGGCGCCGCGGCCTCGTTCGCCGCCTTCAGCAAGGTCTACCCGGGCGACACCAAGACCGTCGAGGCGCTGGCGCGGGAGGCCGACGCGCACCTCAAAGCCGGCAACGACGTCGCCGCCAAGGAGATCGCCGCCAAGGCGCTCGCCGCCTACAAGTCGCACGGCAAGGGGAGCGACGAGGGGAGCTATTACGCCGCCGAAGCCCGCTACATCCAGGGCGAGCTCGCCTATCTCGACTACGAGAAGATCAAAATCGCCGGCAAGCCGAAGCAGCTCGCCAAGGTTCTCGAAGAGAAGGCCAAGCGACTCGAAGAGGCGAAGTCGATCTACCTCGACGTCGTCACCTACAAGTCGCCCGAGTGGGCAACGGCTTCGCTGCTGCGCATTGGCCAGGGGTACGAAGCCTTCGCCAAGGCGATGCGCAACGCGCCGGTGCCCAAGGACCTCAAGGAAGACGAGAAGCAGATGTACCGCGACGAGCTGGAGAAGGTCATCGTCGTCATCGAGGACAAGGCGATCGACGCCTACAAATCGGGCTACGCGCGCGCGCTGCAGATCGGCGTCTACAACAAGCACACGCAAGCGATCCGCCAGGCGCTCGGGCGCCTCGCCGAGAACGAGTTTCCCAAGGAGGCTGAGCTGAGGCTGTCGACCCGCCCGGGTGAGCCGCGCGTGACGCTCGACCGCATCGAAGAGGTGCGCCGTGACCAGTAAGATGGGAACCCTGGGAGGGTTCCCATACCCTCCCGCGACGGGCTCGAGCGAGCAAAGCTCGCTCTCCCCCACGCGATCGACTCGCCTTGTACTGCTCGCGCTCGCCGCGCTCTTCGCGGTCGGCTGCGCGCACAAGGCGCCACCGCCCGGCGGGGTGGCCGTCAATCCGATCGCGCCGGTATCTCTCCCCAAGACCAGCCCCGAGGCCCAGGCCGCGTTCGACGAAGGGGTCCGGGTCATGCGGACCGGGCGCAAGCACTACAAGGACGCGCGCGATCCGCTGACGCGCGCCACGCGGCTCGACGGGCGCCTGTTCGAGGCCTGGCACGATCTCGGCGTCGTCGAGACGGCGCTCGGCAACTTCGAAGTCGCCGCCGACGACTTCAAGCGGGCGCTCGACATCCAGCCCGGCGCGCGTCAGACCGTGCTCGCCTACGGCGAGAGCCTCCGCCGCTCCAAGAACGGCAAAAAGGCGGGCGAGGTCTACGCCCGCTGGCTCACCTCCGATCCGAACGACTTCGAGATGCGCGCCCGTTACAGCCAGGTCCTGCGCGAGGCCAGCGAACAGGGATCGACGACGCTCGACGAGTCGCTGGAGCAGGCGCGTTTGCTGCTCACGGAGGCAGGTGGGGACGTCCCCCACACCGTAATTGCCTATA